>Ga0137373_10002641_pt1 | contig 19692 bp, 19 predicted proteins | sample SagtaG_5_FD_104912 | JGI IMG/M metagenome (GOLD analysis project Ga0137373, IMG submission 104912) | Vadose zone soil microbial communities from Sagehorn Ranch, Mendocino, California, USA - Sage1_R_80_16 metaG | ecosystem: Environmental > Terrestrial > Soil > Vadose zone | place: USA... | reverse complement strand
TACGCCACGGCATCGAGTAAGGCAGCGACGCCCTCGAAAAACCGGACGCGTTCTGCTTCGTCCGAGGCAATTCCTGCCGGCGGCAGCTGGAACTGGTCGCGGAGCTCGGGAAGGAGCCGCGAGGCTTCGGCGAGGAGGTGCTGACTCGCACCGGCGAGACCGGGCGCCGACAGCGCGCCGCGCAGCGCTTCCGCGACGCAAGCGTGAGGGATCGGCGCGCCGCCTCGACGCTCGCGCCCTTTCAGCAGCAGCGCGGACTCGAGCTCGGACGCACGCCCAAGAAACTCCTCAATAAGCCGCGTCTTGCCGCTCCCCTGAGTCCCCGTGACGAGAATGGTTTGGCCAGATCCCTCCCGCGCGCTTCGCCAAACCCCGAGAAGGGACGCCATCGGTCGTTCCCTTCCGACGAAAGGAACGTGAACCGCCGACATCGGCCGGCCGGCGGTGGGAGTCGATTTCCTGAGACGCGCCAGGAGCTGCGACACGGCCGGACTGGGCGACACGCTCATCTCCGATTGAAGTCGGGACGCGTACCGCTCCAGACCGACTATCGCTTCAGCTTTTCTACCACCGGCGACCAAAGTGGTCGCGGCAAGGACGGCGGCGTCGGCGTCGTACGGTGCAAGATCGGCCAGTCTTGCTGCGTACTTTGCGGCATCCGGGTTCGAGCCATCGTCGAGGGCGGCTTTGATCGCGTGTTCCAGCGCAGATCTGTGCCTCGCATTGATGCGCTCGCGTTCGGCGCTGACCCATTCCTCGAAGGACCTCTCGCCGAGCTCGAGCCCTTCGAGGAATTGACCGCGACAAAGAGCAATGGCCTGGTCGAACCGGCCAGCGTCAAGCGCCGTTTCAAAATCGGCGAGATCGCTGGGCAGATGACATTCGAGCTCGACCGAGTTTCCCGCGCGTGATAAGGAATCGACGCGTAGGCCGAGCGCGTCACGCATTCTGTGGAGAGTCTGTCTGAACGCGTTTCGAGCTCTGCCTTCGGGGACTTCGCCCCAAAGTAGCTCGATGAGTTCATCGCGCGTCGCGCGTCCGCGCAAGACAAGATAGGCGAGGAGCGCAAGCGGTTTCCCGGGCCCGAGGCCGGCGACGGTTTTCCCGTCAGGCCCTTCGACGCGCGCGGAACCCAGCAATAGGAGTCTAAAGTCGCTCACGCGATGAATATAACGGTATTGTTACATGACTAAATCAACATCCTTGACGGCGTAACGGTAACAATTAGCCTTGTTATGATTCCGTTACGGATACTGTTTAACGTTCGTCTCAGATCACAAGCTTCCTTCTTCAGGAGTTCTTTACCTATGGCTATGCATCGGCGGCTTGCGAGGAAGCGGCGTGGTTTCACGCTCGCCGAGGTTCTGGTTACACTTGCTATCATTGCCGTGATGGCGGCGGTGCTTTTGCCGGCACTGAATAGTCAACTTCAAAAGGGAGACGCTGGCCGGCTAGCGTCCGATTTGACGAATATTCAAACGGCAGCCCAGGCTTTCGTTTCCGACGTTCACCGATTTCCCGCAAGCGTAACGGAGCTTACCACCGCGCTGACTAGTGGCTCGGCTGATCTTTCGTCCACGACGATTCCCGCTACGCTGGTCGCGAAGTGGAAGGGCCCTTATCTCGCAAAGGACGTGGTGGGAAACACCGCCGGCGGAGTGATCTCGCCCACCTTCACGAGCGTCGCGGGCGCTAATGCGGTAGACTATCTTACCGTCACCATAACCGGCGTGTCCGTTACGGACTTCTCCAACGTCGAGGCGATACTCGACGAGGGTACAAGCAGCTCAACATCCAGCTCGGCCGGATCGATTCACTATACCGGCACGACACTCACCTTCCTCGCCCTTCCCATTCAATGATGAATCCCTCGGTTTCTCCAGCGAGCCAAACTGCGCACCCCGCGCATCCGCCCGGCACAATGAACGTTGGCAAGGCAGGCCGGCGCGGATTTACTCTGGCCGAGGTGTTGGTCACGATCGCCATACTTGCGATATTGGCGGCGGTGCTGCTTCCTGCAGTGAACAGCCAATTGGCCAAGGGCGACACCGCCCGCTTGACTGCTGATTTGACGAGCCTTCGGACCGGTGCCCAATCGTTCGTCTCCGACGTTCACAAATTTCCCTCCACGGTTGCGGAGCTCACGACCGCTATATCGAGTGGGTCGACGGACATCGACGCCGTCACCTTTTCCTCGGCTCTCGTGACGAGATGGAAAGGTCCATATGTAGACCGGGAAGTGGTCTCGAACACTGCCGGCGGAACGATTTCACCGACGTTCTCGACTTTAGTCGGAGCGAACGCGATAACCTATCTTACGACGACGGTTACCGGTGTCACAGGGGCCGACTTCGCGAGTGTAGAGAACGTGATCGACGAGGGAACTTCGTCGACCACTTCCAGCTCGGCCGGATCGATCCGCTATAATTCGGCGAGCTCGACCCTCACCTTCCTGCTGCTGCCGATCCAGTAAACCGCGGTCCGCTCATTGGGCGCAGAGACGGAAAAGGCTGAGAGGAGAATCTCTCAGCCTTTTTTTATTCCTGTCGTCGGCGGGAATTTCAGAACGTGCGGGCTTTTACGATCCAGATCGCCAACGGCTGAGTTACCTCGAAGCGCTGTCTGATCGCGGCGGCGCTGGCGAAGTTGACGTTTACGGGCAAGTCATAGAAGACCGGCTTCATCCATGGCGCCTCCGGAGCAGCCCCGCCGATGCTCAAGCCGGCCTGCTCGATGACAGCGTACAGGGCGTCGATGGCGGGGACGTTCTGAAATCTCACGCTTATCCTGCCGCGAACGTCGGGCCCGACGACAAGGTTTACGTCAGCAGCATTCGCCAGAAGCGTGAGCACATCCCGGAGATCGGCGTTGGCGGCTGAAAGTGTCACGCGGCCGCCCCTGATTTGAGACGCCGCCGATGACGACGAATCCGAAACTACCGCCTGCACGGGAAGAGCGGGCATCTCGGCAACAATCACCGGCGGCGGGGCAGGGACCGGCGCGGGCCTGGGAAGAGCGCAGTCGGCTGCGACGATTGCGGCCACCACCGCGGGAATCACCCGCGCATCTCCCATCCAGCGTCGTCTGGCCAATCGCGTTTTGTTCATCAGCCGCCCCTTAGAATCGTGAGGTGCTTCCTGACCTGCATCTCGAGTACCGGGAAGCGTCCGTTGGACGTGCTCAGGAACAAATCGTAATGCTGAACCGCACCGTTGCGGTCCCCCTGTGCTTCGAGCGTACGTGCAAGCGCATACTGTGCCTCGGGCATCGCCGGATTCGTGCGAACGGCATCTTCCAACAGACGCTTGGCGTCGGGATACAATCCGGCCGCGTGATATTGCAGAGCAAGGTTGACTTTTGTGTCGGCGTTTGACGGGTCCACCGTCATCGCCTGCTGGAGCGCTGCGATGGCCTCTTTCGTCCTGCCCCGGGCGTCGAGCAATACACCGAGGTTGCTCCATGCGGCAGCCAGCCGCGGATTGAGCGAAATCGCGTGGCGGTACGCGTCTTCGGCGCGATCCAGTTCCGCGGTTGCGCGATAGAGCGTACCCAGGTTGTTGTAGAGATCCGCATTTCCAGGATCGCGTTCCAGTGCTTTCAGGTAAAGCTCCCTCGCCCCGGTCAGATCCCCGCGCCGCTGCGCTGCCAGCGCCTGCTGAAAGAGCTGACCGATATCCGCCACCGGCCGTTGCTCCATCATGATCTTGAGCGTACCTGGTCTTGAAGGCGATGGCTCGGCCGCAGTCAAACCGGCCGCCGCAAGCTGAGCCGTGTCGCGAGAAAGAGGTGTTCCAGCTGCGTCTCCCATCGGCGTCGAAGCTCCCGCGGCCCGCGTCGGAGCAACCCTGATCGCCGTCTGGTCGGATGCGACAACGGGTGCCGGCGCTCGTGGCGGTGGAGCGAGAGTGGCTGCCTCTGCAACTTCGACTGGAATTGCAGATGCCGAATCGGTGAGAGCCGCCGCCGAGCCAGAGGTTGGTGCAGGCGCCAACGCCTGCGGCGGGCTGACACCGGGCTGTAATACCGACGGCGTCTCGCCAGTGAAGTTGGGCGCGCGCTTGTGTGAAGTCAGCAGGAGCGTAACCACTGCCGCAAGGCCTCCTATCCCGGCGATCGCGGCGAGGGTGTAGAGAAGCGGCCGAGGTATGCTCTCCGACCGCGGTCGCGGCCTTACCGGAAAAAATCCACTAGAGCCGGCGGGTGCCGGCATGCGCTGCGTCTTTTCATGCTGCGCGGCCTTGAGGGCGTCGGCGATCAGGCTCACGGGAGTGCCAGCTGCGGGATGACTAATTGCCCGCTCATATAAGCGAAGATCGCGCCTGCGCCGGCGAGAATCGCGACCGCCGCGGAAAGCGCGATAGCCAGAGTTCTGGCGCGGCTCCTTCGCGGTAGCGGCGCATCCACATCTTCGCCGTGGAGTGAGGAAATTGCGTGCTTCACCTGGGGTAGACCGAGCTCACGCGTGCGGTCAACGTAACCGGCGAGCAGGGCATGATCGCAGATCGTATTGATCCGCCGCGGAATTCCCTGTGACGCCCGGTGGATTTTCGAAATCGCCCGGCTGGTGAATGTCACTCGCCCGTGCGCCCCGGCAACTTCGAGGCGATGATAGATGTACCGTCTCGTCTCCTCCGGATCGAGGTGAGTCAGTCGGGAGCGAACGGAAACGCGCTGGTTCAGCTGTGCCATTCCCGGCATCTTGATTCGCGAGATGAGCTCCGGCTGCCCGACGAGCACGATCTGAATCAGCTTCTCCTCGGCCGTTTCCAGATTGGAGAGGACTCGTATCTGCTCGAGGAACTCCGTCGACATGTGCTGGGCTTCGTCGAATACGGCGACGCACGTTCTGCCGGCCGCAAGCTGGTTGATGAGGAACCGGTTCAAAGCGTTCAGCAGGTCGTTTCGCGAGGCACCCGCGGGATAGTCGAGGCCGAATTCCGTGAGTAGCGCCTGTAGAACTTCGACACCATTCAGGAACGGATTGAAGATTAGCGCCGACTTGTACTTCGACGGATCGAGCTTCTCCAGCAAGTCTCTGCAAAGCGTCGTCTTGCCGGTGCCCGGCCAGCCGGTGAGAAGCATGAAGCCTTCTTTCCGCTCGATCCCATAGTGGAGCTCGTCGGTCGCCTCCCTGTACCGCGCTGAATAAAAAACGTATCGCGGGTTCGGCGTGAGCGTGAACGGCCGCTCGGTCAGGTTGTAAAACTCCTCGTACATCTCGCTAGTAGCTGATCGGTGGTTGTCCTACCACGATGGTAGGAGTGATGAAGATCACCATCTCCGACTTCGACGTCACGCTGCTCTTACCCTTGAACAGACCGCCGACGATCGGAACGCTTTGAAGTCCCGGTACGCCCGTCCGGGTGTTGGTGACGCTGTTCTGCATCAACCCGCCGATGACGATCGTTTCGCCCGCGCGGGCGCGGACTATGGTGTCGGTTTCGCGGACCTCCACGTTCGGGACGCTGATGAATGAGCCGTTGTCCAGCTTGAACTCGGCGAAGTCCACCACCGACGTCACGTGCGGGCGGATGTTCATCGTAATGGTGTTGTCGGCGGCGATCTGCGGGAGCACATCGAGCACGATCCCGACGGATATGGTCCGCGGCGTCACCTGCTGATTGTTTCCGACAACGCCGTTCGCATTCGTGATCGGCGTCGAGGTGACTTCGAAGAAGACCTGGTCGGTGGTGACGTTGAAGGTGGCGCGAACGTTGTTCATCGCCGACACACGCGGGCTGGACAGAACGCTCACGTCCCCCTGACTCTCGAGGGCGCGCAGGACAACGTTTATCTTGGTGCCTCCGCCTCCCAGCGTGAGCGTCAGCGTCCCGGATGCTGGCGCGTTGTTGGTGGCAACGCCGAGATTGAGATTGTTCGCCTTCGAGACCTGACTCCAGTCGATTCCAAACTGCGACGTCTGGTTCAGACGCACTTCAACGATCTTCGCTTCGATCAACACCTGCCGCTGCACGGAGCCCTCGAAAGCCGTCATGAAGGTCGCGACTTCCGCGAGCTTGGCCGGACTTGCCGTCACGACGATGGTTCCCGCGATTGGGTTGATGATCAGCCGGCGTCCATCGGCATCGACACGGCTGAAGGATCGCGCTCCCGCCGAACCACCTCCGATGGTCGGCGCGTTCACCGACCCGCCGCCGCCGGTGGTGCTCGCGGCCGAGCTGTCGGTCGGGGAGCGACCTACGGCCGCGTCGAAAACGAGCGCGACGAGCGCGACCCTAAGCTCATCCCACAGGTCGGTGACCGACATGCTCGATATCTGGTCGGCGCCGCCGCCGGCCGCACCCGATATCGCGTTTGCGACTCCCCCGCCCCCGCCGCCTATCCGCCGCTGCACCGTCGTGCTCGTTGAAGCGATTCGCGACAGCGCGACATAATCGAGCGAGAAGATCCGCGTCTGCACCCTCGCCAGGCCGACCCGCAGCACTCCGTTGCTGATCTGGTAGGTGTACCCCTGAGGCAGCACGATCGCATCGAGGGCTTGCTCGAGCGTCACGTCCCGCAGGAGCGTCTGAACGGTGCCGTGGACGTTCGAGTCGATCTGATAATTAAGACCAAAGCTCTCGGCCAATCCTCTCAGCACCACAGGCAAATCCTTGTCGCCCGCGTCGAGAAGCTGGATATGCCGCACCGGCGCTCCGCCTTCGCTGAGCTGCGCGACGGTAAGGACGGGCAGCCGTCCGGTGGTGTCGCCCGTTCTCGATGCTGATGCGTTGAGCGTGGCAGCCGACGAGTCGAGTACCACGCTCGTGTGATAGCGCTCGCTCACTGGCACCGGGTTCTCAGTCACCGGAGCTCGCGCCGAAGCGCATGCGGAAGCAATCGCTGCCGCGAGCGCGGGACCGATGATCCTCCATCCACGGCCAGGCAGCACGCCGATATCCTTCTTCAATTTGCGCCTCCCCGAACCGGAACTTCGCGACGTCGTCCGCCGGCTTCGGTGATGACCACATAATCGGGCTCGATGCCGGCGACGTGCGCACCGCCGGTCAAGCCCGCCCCGACCGACACAAGTAATCCATTCACCACTGCAACCCTCCGCGCCTCGGTAATCATTATCGTACTCACGATCCAGGGCTCGGAACGTGACCGAGCCGTCGGGATCTGACCTGGTTCAATCGAGTATCTCGCCACCTCGCCTCGCGTCACCCTCGAGAAAGGATCCGCGCTCCCGAACGCGTACGCGGTGACCATTGGCGCCGGCGCCGTGGGGACAGCCTCCGGTCTTCGGACCGCGAACCCCCGCAGCGAGTCGAGCTGCTGCGCAGTGGGAAGCGACGCGGATGCAAAAGTCGCGACCCAGGCGGCGTTCAGGATCATCCTCCCGGCGGCCGCGGCCAGCAAAACCGGAATCACGAGCGTCCATATCTGCAGCCACTGCCGACTCTCAGTTGCCATTCGGGCCTGCCGGTTCGAAGACGGAAAGGATCATGGAGGTACTTACATTGCCCGAGCTGTCTCGCGCCACACCGATCGATCGCAGGCCCACTGCGGGCGGAAGCGCACCGATCAGCGAGCTCAGCGGAGTGAAGCCGCCGCCACCTGTCAACTGAATCGTGTACTGCGCCGGGTTGAAGCTAATACCGGCGACCCGGCGTGGAGGCTGCCCGGCCGAGTCCGCCGGGACAAACTTGATGTGCGGCGAGCCCAGTCCCGACTCCTCGGCTCTGCGCGAAATGATCTGCGCGAGCGTCAGCCGTTCGGAAGGGCGCACGCCCAGCGACTGAACGTCGAAGCCGGTGTTTTGCCACAATGCCGTTTCCTCACTCGACGCCGCCTGGAATTGAGTGACCCACGAATCACTGCTCGCGATCAGCGCCTTGAGCTTCGTGGCTTCAGCCGAGAGCGACGCGGCTTGTCGGCGCGCCGGGATTGCGACCCACGCGGCAGCGCCGAGTGTCAAAACCGCAACGCCGGCAACGGCAACCAAATACTCGTTCCGCGAGAAGAGGGCGCGGATTCGCGCGGCGATTTCGTTCATCAGCGCTGCGTTCCCGGAGTGACGAACGTGACTTTGAACTTCATCCCTGCTCCGAAGTTTCCTCCCGACACGTCGTCCAGCTCGCCGAGCACTAGGTCATGCATCGCGAGCTCGCGCGGAAGACCATGATAGAACCGGTCTATTCCGAGAAGGACGTCGGCCCCGCTCTCGCCGAAAACCTCGCCGGTCACGGAGACGCTCCACTCTGCGCCGCCCCTGTCCATGGTCACGCTCAGAAGCTGCGTGCCCGGTGGCGTTGCCCGCGCAATGCCGCGCAAGACTACCTGTGCACCGGCGCGATCGGACTGGAAACTCTGGAAGTAGACCGCCGACTGCGCGTACCTCCGCCGCTCGCCGGCAATGGTGCGCATCGGATCGAGTGCGGTCATTCGTGCCTGCGCCACTTTGCCAAGACTCTCCACCTCACTGCTCCATTTCAACGCGCTGGCAACCGAGAGCACACCCCAGACGATTGATGCGAAAACGACTACTCCCGCGGCCGCCAATGCATTCCGCCGCGTCCGCTTTTCGGTGCTCGCCTCGGGGGACTCGGCGAAGGGCGAAAGATTGAGGCCTTCTTCCGATTCGCTGTCGAGGATTGCTCCCATCGATACGAGCGCTCCTGTTGACGTCGCCGGGCTCGGGAACCTCTCGACCTCGTAGTCGAGCTCCTCGCGAAGGGCTTCGAGGAGCGGGGCCTCTTGAGGGGCGTCGACCGCCACCAGGAGACGATTCAGCTCGACGCCCCGAAACTTCTGCCGGAGATAGAGCTTCCCCCGCTCGAGGTGCTCGACTATGCCCCGGGTCCGAGAGGCAAGATCTTCGTCCGGCTCGAACGGCGGTTCGGCAATGAGCCGTAGCTGTCCATCGTGGAAGAAGGCCAGCAATGGTCCGCTCTCCAGTCCGATGTAGCAGGCCGTGGGAGCGTTCGAAAAATCAGTCTGTTGGTACAGGCGCTGGACGACCTGAGGCAGAACCGTGAGATGCGTCAGCTGGACGCCCGCCGAGCTCAACTCCTCGCCGAAGGCCGAGAGCGCCGTCTCGGGCGCCGCGGCGGCGAGCAGCTCTCGCGGGAGCGTGCCGGTACCCGGCCGCGCGCGTTTCCGACGCTCCACTTCGCCGTGCATCACGTAATTCACGCGCGGGTTTTCGATCTCCGGGTTGAGCCGCGCTACTTCGCGCCGCACCACCGGGCACAGCACTGAGGGCTTGGCCGCGGGAAGAACCATGATCTGGTACACGGATCCGAATCCGCGCATCGCGACCGACAGCTGCGAGTCGACGGCGCCTCCGGTCTGAATTGCGGCGGCAAGCCTCTCGCCCGCGTCCGCGAGTCTTGCTACCCGCCGTGGGTCCGAATGCTGATGCAGGATCAACACGCCCTCGCGCTCGCGCTTGTATTCCACGAGATAGATGCCGTTGGGCTCGACGAAGGCGCCGAACTGACGTGTGCCGTTTCTTGTCATCGATGCCTGCCGATCTGGTTGTAGATGCTCAGAATCGGCAGAATCATCGCGAGCGCTACGAGCAATACGACCGAGCCCATCGTGACGATGAGAGCCGGCTGCAGCGCGGTGATGAGGCGGCGCACCGCTGCCGGGACTTCCCGCGCGTAGTAGGCAGTCGCTCTCTGCAGTGTGTCATCGAGCTGACCCGTCGTTTCGCCGAGCGCAACGCTTCGCACGACGACGGGAGGGAACATCGCCCCCTGGCTGAACGCGGCGGCGAGCGTCGATCCGCCCTCGACGGCATTCCGTGCCGCGTGGACCGCATTGGCGACGATTCTGTTGGTCAGCATCCGCTCCACCAGCGTGAGCGAGAAAATCACCTCGACGCCGGATCTGTAGAACAGTCCCAGGTAGGTGACGACCCGCGCCATGTTCACCTGATGCAGCAGCTCCCCGAAAATCGGAAGCTTGAGCATCATGCGGTCGATTGCCAGCGATCCGCGATCGGTGCGCTTCAGTCCGCGAAAAAGGACGGCGGCGCCGCCAAACACGAGAAGAATTACATACCAGTATGTTCGCAGTATCACCGATACCTTGATGACGATCCGCGTCGGAAGCGGAAGCTCGGTGGTGCGAGACAGCAGCACCGGAAGAATGCGGGGGAAGACGAACGTGACGAGCACAAGAATGAGCCCGCCAACGGCGGCGAGCACAATCGTCGGGTAAAGAGTTGCCTGCTTGACCTGTCCCTGGATCATCTCCTGCCAATCGAGATACTCGACGAGCTGCTTCAGGACGAAATCCAGACGGCCGCTTGCTTCGCCCGCTTCGATGGTTGCGATGTACACCGGCGGAAACGCGATCGGGTGTTCCGCCATCGCTTCGGAGAGGCTTCTGCCTTCTTCCGATAGAGCGTAGTGCAGCTCACCCACGATGCGCCGCAGGACCTTGGACTCCAGCCGCCCTTGTACATCCGTGAGCGTAGTGAGAATCGGCATGCCCACTTGGGCGGAGGCGGCCAGATACTCGACGAAAGCGATGAGCTGTTTTCTGTCGACCTTTCCGTCGGCGTGCTTCCGGGCCTTGGTCTGCGTGACGCGCTCTTCCGCGGACACGAGAAAGCTGCCGTCGCTGCGGAGACGGTCCTCCAGCTCGCGCTCGTCAGGCGCGGTCATCCACCCCTGCTGCACCTCGCCAGCGCTCGTCAGCGCCCGATACCGGAAGTCAGGCAACGTCGCCGCCAGCCTCAGATGGATGTGACGCGCAGAAGCTCGTCCAGCGTCGTTACGCCGGCGCGGACTTTTTTCAGTCCGTCCTCGAACAGAGTCGGCCGTCCGGAGATGCGCTGGATCTCTTCTGCCGGCCGGCGCTCGTATACCGCGGCGACGAGAGCCGAGGTCATCGGCAGGAATTCGAAGATGCCGATCCGCCCCTTGTATCCCGAGCCGCGGCAGACATTGCATCCCTTCGCCGAATAGACCGGCGCGTCGCCCAGCCTGAACCGCTCCCTTACCGGATAGCCAACCTCGGTCACGACGCGGCACTCCTTGCACAGCACGCGCACAAGGCGCTGCGAGATGACGAGCAATACCGACGACGTCAGAACGAACGCCTCGGCGCCCATGTCGAGCAGCCGCGGAATCGCGCCCGCGGCGGTGTTCGTGTGCAGCGTCGTCAGAACGAGGTGTCCGGTCAGCGCCGCCGTGAGTCCGATCTGCACGGTTTCAGCGTCCCGCATCTCGCCGACGAGAATCGTGTCGGGATCGTGGCGAAGCATCGACCGGAGGCCGGACGCGAAAGTCAGCCCGGCGCGCACGTTGATCTGCGACTGACGGATCTGCGGCAGCTCGTACTCTACCGGATCCTCCAGCGTCAGGATGCACCGCTCGCGGTTGTTCAGCTCGACGATCGCCGAGTACAGTGTCGTCGTTTTTCCGGAGCCGGTGGGGCCCGTCACGGGAATCAACCCGTGCGGTCGCACGAACGCGGCGCGGAGAATCGCCAGATCCTCGGGGTCGATTCCCAGCCGCTCGAGATTCAGCGCCGTCCGCGAGCGGTCGAGTATGCGCAGCACGATGTCTTCTCCGTGCAGCGTCGGAAAAGTCGATACCCGCAGGTCGATCGACCGGTTGTCGGTCTTCATCCGGAGGCGGCCGTCCTGCGGCAGCCGCGTCTCGGCGATGTCGAGGCCGGCGAGAATTTTGATGCGACTGCTGAGAGCGGCCTGCATCGCCCGGGGATAGGTGCCGCCATCGTGCAGCAGTCCGTCGAGCCGGTAGCGCACCTTGGTGATTTCTTCGAGGGGCTCGAGGTGGATGTCGGTGGCGCCAAGCGACATGCCTCGACGGATCATCTCCTCGACAAGCTTGGCGGCGGTCACGCTCTCCTCGACCGGGACGTCGGCGGTGCGCGGCGGCGGCGCCGATGTCGGGATGAACCCTTCCAGATGATCGGTCGATGCGCCGTCGCCGGTCACGTTCGGAGCGAGGTAGCCTATCCGGTCGTATGCCCGCCGGAGCAATGCCGCGATTTCCGCGCGCGGCGCAGACATCTCCTTGATCGGCTTGCGCGCGGCCCGCTCCAGACTGGAAACGGCGTCCATGTCGAACGGGTCGGTCATGGCGACGACCAGCCGGCCGTTCTCGAAGCGAAGCGGGACGGACGCGAGACGGCGGGCAATCGGTTCGGGGATTGCGGCGAGCGCATCGGGGGAGGGTGTGACCTCGCCGACGGGTGCGTACGGAATGGCGGCGTCGTCGCAGAGCGCCTTCATCAACTGGTCTGGATGAAGGTATCCGAGATCGACCAGTGTCTTCCCCAGCTTTTGGCCGGTGCTGCCGTGCTTCTCGAGTCCCTTGTCCAACTGGTGGCGAGTGATGAGCCCCGCAGCCATTAGCCGCTCGCCAAGGCGCATCCTAACGGACATTACAACTCCTCCGACACCCCGGCTGGCTCATTGAGAAGCCAGTTGGAGGGGAGCGGTTCAATGAATGTAAAAGTGATCAATAGTTCGCCCCCCTCTTCTATAGAAGGCGAGGCATCAAAGAAAGCAGTCGTGCAGGAATAACGCAATGAGATTTTATGGCCGACCTGCCTATCTCGTATGGAGATAGGGGCTGTTTCATATTGGTGATCGGCGCCGGTAACGCCCCGTACGCGCTCGGGTTCGATCTGACGCTTGCATGTCCCGAGGGCTACGATCCCGACGCGAAGATTCTCGCGCGCGCGAAGACCAATGCGAACGTGCGAGTCGTGCGCGATCCGGCGGAGGCCGCCGACAAAGCCGACGTGATCAACACCGACGTCTGGGCGTCGATGGGTCAGGAGGAGGAGCAGAAAGTCGCGAGAAAGCGTTCGCCGGATTCAAGGTTGACGAGAAGCTGATGAAGCGCGCGTCGAGGGACGCAATCTTCTCCACTGCCTCCCCGCACGCCGAGGGGAAGAAGTCTCAGCGGGTGTGATCGACGGTCCGCAGAGCCGCGTGTGGGATGAAGCCGAGAACTGCCTTCACATCCACAAGGCGATCATGGCGGTGCTGATGGGCGGCGAGAAGCTCTAGCCGGACGCTTCGCTGTGTGCCACGAGAGATCGTGTTACTTCTTTCTGTAGACGCGGTGCGTCGAGCCGACTGTCTCAGTGACTCCGATGCCCTGACGGCGGAGATAAAAAACCAGATCCGTTCCACTGATACGAGCGAAGTCGTACGCCGGTACGCCGTTCGATGCAACGTAGGAGAAGGTGATGCTGTCGCCCGTTGCCTTCAGCGTTCCCGGTTCGACTTTTGTTTCATCCGGAATGTCGGGGTGCGGCAGCGTTCCCGTGCAGGGATAGGAAATGTGGAGCGTTCTATTCGCGGTCCCGTCGCTGGCGACATCGATCGTCGCGGCGCTCAACATCACGGGACAGCTGTAGGTCCGGGTATCGCCAACGATTCCGGAAACGCCCGAGAGTGTGACGCCGGTGGAAGCTGGAAGCGATGAGCCATCATACTCGACGAGATCGAACCGCCCGAGTACTGTGGGATCCACCGGAGGCGCGGGGGCAGTCGCTCCGCCGCCGCACGATGTGCCGAGAAGCGAAAGGAGCAGCAGGACTGCGGGCCGGACGCGTGGGTTCATCGAAATGAAGATTGTTCTCTATCGATGAATCTACATTCTGGGGCATGGCGACGTCACTCCGGGAGGAGGAGCACCTCACCGCGTCTTCCAGTCGATCGAGTCGCTAACTCACAACTTGCCTGCGTGCAACCTCGAGAAATGGAGAGAACCATTAGGGCTCCTCAAAGCACCAGGCAGCTCCAGCGACGGTAATGTATATCAAGCCGTTGGATGCTTGAGCAGCCGAAGCAAACAGTGGATCGGAAGTGTGGGGCTGCGCGAACACTGCGATTTGTTTGCCCGACAGCCGATCGAGAATGTGAAGCTCGCCACCCGTCGGGAAAATGATATTACGACCTGTCAGAAGCATGTCGCGAGAAGTGCTGGACCCAAACGCGCCTTTCCAAACAACGCTACCGTTGCTCGCACGAAGCGCGTAGATCTGCGCATCTCCGCCATCTACATAAACGACGTCACCCAAAACCTCCGGTCCTGCTAGCGTCGAGATCGTATAACCAGTCGCACTTTCCGCCCACGCAATGTCGCGGCTCGAGCGATCGATCGCGAAAGTTCGCCCGGACACCGTATGGACTATCACCAGATTCTGGTAGAGTACCGGTGCTGCTTGAATCAGCGCGCCAGAACCGACGAAGGGCAACTTTACCCGCCACAGCTCTGGTCCCGTGAGGCGTTGGAGGGCTACGACCCAGGCTTCTGAGGTGCCGCCGGCTCGATTGGTGTCATGCCAAAGCGTCGCGAATAGCGTGTCGCCGCTTATTCGAACTCCCATTGATCCCGACCGGAATACGCCGGAGCTCGCAGTGTCTCCATCAATTACCCCAGGCTGCCAGACCCACCGTAACGCCCCACTGCGTCCCCCGACCGCGCTCACCGACGCTCCCCACGCAGGGATGTAGACAAGCTCATTGTCGGCATCGATGCGGGCATCCACCAGTTGGCCAGGATTGGCCAAGCTTGAAGAAACCCCGACCGTATCTTTTGGTGCTTCGTATCGCCAGAGCTCTTGGCCGCTTTGCGCGTCGAGCGCGACGGTTTGAAAAACTGTCGGGGCGATCAAGACGTTTGACCTTACAACCAGATTGGCGCCGTTAATGCCGTCACGACTGATCGTTGCTGTCCACAGCGAGGCTCCCGACGCAATCTCGCGCGCAATCACCTGGCCGTAGCCGGTACCAAAAAATACCATCGTGCCGCTTATGGCCGGCCGTGCTCTCCCATAACCCGGCTGTGATTGGTACCATCGCTCGCGTACTGCCGAAGTCGCAGGTTCAGTCGATGAATGACGGCACGATCCAACTCCCGCCGCAATAAGCAGAAGCATCCCGAGCGAGGGTCGCCGGTGTGCACTCATGAACCAGATTCTCCGAATGCAGCTACGTGCAATTGCCGGTTGTTACCGTGACGGTCACTCCCGTTGTGCCAACATTTCCGTTCGCATCGGTAGCTGTCACCGTGAGGTAGAGGGACCCGGGAGAGAATGGCGTAAAAAAGAGCTCGTTATCCGATCCGTATCATAAGGAGTTCCGCCTACGGTCCATCGATAGGAATACGGGCTTGTCCCCCAAGTCAAGCTGGTTCGACCTCAATCTGCGAAGGGCCAATAATGTTCACTTCATTCGGCGGCGGCGGTGGAGTCGAGGTTACGCGCATTCCCAAAGTTTCTCTTGAGACAAGCCCTCCCTGCCATTTTGTCGCTCCACCCCTCCATTTCGGCCGCCGAGTCGCGCATATTGGGGGTAGATCGCCTCTGACCCCGCTCCGAAATGGCCGACACTCCCCGCGACACTACCATAGATAAGCACCCCACCGACGCCGCCGGCGCCGGATTCCCATCCGCCCCCGCCACCCCCCTCAAGCGCACTCCGCTCTACGAGATCCACCAGTCGCTCGGCGCCAAGATCGTCCCCTTCGCCGGATACGAGATGCCCGTCCAGTACCCGACTGGCATCACCGCCGAGCATAAGGCGGTGCGCGAAAAAGCGGGCCTGTTCGACGTCAGCCACATGGGCGAGTGCATCGTCCGCGGCGCACAGGCGGTGGACTTCGTCAACTTCGTCACCACCAACGCCGTCGCCGCGCTCAAGGAAGGACAGGCGCACTACTCGACGATCCTCAACGATCGCGGCACGATCGAGGACGACTGCCTCGTCTACCGTGCGAGCGATCACGTGATGATGGTCGTCAACGCGTCCAACATCGACAAGGATTTCGCGCATATCTCGAAGCAGCTCTCGAAGTTCGACGCGACGCTCGAGAACGTCAGCGATCAAACCGCGCTTCTCGCGCTCCAGGGTCCGCGCGCGGCGGAATTTCTCCAACGGCACACCAAAGTCGATCTCTCGAAGATCAAGTACTACGAGTTCGTCATCGGCGAAGTAGCCGAGATCGGCAACGTCTACATCTCGCGCACCGGATACACCGGCGAAGACGGATTCGAGCTCTACTTCCCCAACGAGCACGCGGTCCAGATGTGGAAGGTGCTCACCGGGCATGGCGACGTCACTCCCGCCGGACTCGGCTGCCGCGACTCGCTCCGCCTCGAGATGGGAATGGCGCTCTACGGCAACGACATCGACGATACCGTCACTCCCCTCGAAGCGAACCTCGGCTGGCTGGTGAAGCTGAAAAAGGGTGACTTCGTCGGGCGCGACGCGCTCGTGAAGCAGAAAGAAGAAGGCGTGAAGAAAAAGCTCATCGGGTTCACGCTCAGCGAGCGCGCATTCCCTCGCCACGGATATCCGGTGTTCGTGAACAACGGGCCGAGCGGCGACGTGAAAAGCGGAACGATGAGTCCGACCCTGAACATTCCGATCGGAACCGCGTACGTGCCGTCCGACTGGTCATCGGAGGGAACCGCAATCGAAGTCGAGATACGCGGCAAGCGAATCCCCGGCAAAATCGAGAAGATGCCGTTCTACAAGAAGGGAAGCCGGCTGTAGAACGATGAGAATCGCAGTGCTGACGGTAGCCGATTCCGTCTCGAAGGGAACGCGACAGGACGAATCGGGCGCCGCGATCGCCGAGTGGGGGAGAGCGCGGAAGTACGAGATTTCCGCGCAGGCAGTTTGCACCGACGACACCGTCGAGATCGTCCGTCACCTTATCGGGTGGAGCGACAACGGCGCGACGGATCTCATTCTTACGACAGGTGGTACCGGCCTCTCGCCCCGCGACGTCACACCGGAGGCGACGAAAGCGGTAATCGATCGCGACGCGCCTGGCATCGCCGAAATGCTGCGCGCGAAAGCAATCGATTCGTTCCCCCGGGCCGCGCTATCGCGTGGAATTGCCGGCGTCCGCGGTCAAACGCTGATAGTGAATCTCCCCGGATCGCCAAACGGAGTGCGCGACGGAGTCGCCGCACTCGAGTCCGTCATCGAGCACGCCTGCGATGTCCTCAGCGGAAAAGTGAATTCGCACGACGAAGCCGCGCCGGCAGCGAAGCCTGCGGCGCCAAAACCGAAACGCGCGAAGTGAAAGTCCTCATCACGCTCACCGACGTCGAGCCCGCCGTCCGCCTCAACGCCGCGCTCGAATCCTCGGGTGTTACGACCTCGGTCGTCTCGCCGCTCGACGACCTCCGCGGCGAGATAAGGAAGTTCAAGCCCGACGCGATCGTCATCACCGGCAATCTCGCCGACGCGTCCAACCTGCAGATCGTCCGCGACCAGCTCTGGCTCGGCACGGGCGTCATCGGTCTCGCCGACGTCGAGGACGCCGCGCTGCGCGAGCGGCTCCGCGGACTCGGATTTGTTGACGTTTATACGAAGCCCGTCGCGCCCGAGGAATTGTATCTCTCGGTGCGGAGAGTTCTCGACCGCCGCCGTCTCACCGAAGTCACCGGACTCATCGGACAGTCGGAGTCCATCCGCGAAGTTCTCGTCAAGATCGAACAGATGGCGCCGGTGTCGAGCACCGTCATCGTCGAGGGGGAGAGCGGCACCGGAAAGGAGCTCGTTGCGCATGCGATCCATCGCCTGAGTCCCCGGCGCAACAAGCCGTTCATCGCCGTCAGCGCCGGCGCGCTGCCGGAGACGCTGATCGAGAGCGAGCTGTTCGGTCATGAGAAGGGGGCGTTCACCGGCGCGGCGGAGCGGAGGATCGGAAGGTTCGAGCTCGCCGACGAGGGAACTCTTTTTCTCGACGAGATCGGGGAGATTCCGCCGAGCACGCAGGTGAAGCTGCTGCGCGTTCTGGAGGAGAGAAAGCTGACGCGCGTCGGCGGGACGGCCGAGATCCCGATCAACGTGCGTGTCGTCGCGGCGACGAACCGTCCGCTGCGCGAGAGCGTCGAGCATGGCGAGTTCCGCACCGATCTCTATTACCGGCTCAACGTCCTCAGCATTTATCTGGCGCCGCTCCGCGAGAGGCGCGAGGACATTCCGCTGCTCGTCCGCCGGTTCATCCAGGAATTCTCGACGCAGCACGACCGTCCCTTCCACGGCATCTCGGCGGAGGCGATGCAGATCCTGATGAGCTACTCGTGGCCGGGGAACGTGCGCGAGCTGCGCAATCTCATCGAGAGCATGGTCGTGCTCGCGCCCGGGCGTGAGATCGGCCCCGACGACATTCCGCGCGCGATCCGCGAGGGCGGCTCGGCGAGATTTCTGCCGGTGCACGTCGGTCCGATAGTGCGCAGCGCGGCGGGAGTCGAGGGGCGGGAGCTGGAATTTCTCGTGCGCAGTCTGCTCGAGCTCAAGCTTCAGGTTGAAGAGTTAAGACGGAGAATGGATGATGACTGGCGCCATCATCCCGACTGGGCGCGCGAGATTCAGCCGGCGATGCCGTCGAATTCGATGGTGATCGCGTCGGCGGTCGAGGCGGCGAACCAGCCCGCGCCGCCGTCAACGTTGACGATCGCGCCGGGGATGACGATGGCCGAGATCGAGCGGGCGGCGATCGAGTCGGCGCTGAGGGAGACGCGCGGCAACCGGCGGAAGGCGGCGCAGATGCTCGACATCGGGGAGCGGACGCTGTACAGGAAGCTCAAGGAGTACGGGATCCCGCTGGAGGGGTGATGCGACGCGAGAGTGATCTAAGGACAACATTTGCGACGATTCCACGAAGCGTGTACGGGGGCGCTCTATTGCTGATCGTAGCGATCATCTTTTACGCGATGTGCTTCGGAGATAGCGTACAGGCGATTGACCGAGAGGCATGGACATTTTGCAAAGCGGCGTACGCTCGAGCTCAGACTCCGAAGGAGAGCGCGGCAGTTGACGTTCAAATAACAGCGCGCGATCGCATTGGTGGGTCTCTGAATTGTCGCGGCCTCAGTCGGACGATGCACTAATTGCGCGCTGCGCGCCATCGGCGGTGATGTAAATCGGGTAGTGATGGATCGATCAGTCGGCCGGTGGACGCGGTTTTGCGCTATTTTTGGCTTATGCTTGCCGGACACCGATGATACACGAAGGCGACCCCGCACCCGATTTCGATCTCGAGACCGACGAAGGCGGACGGATCAAGCTGTCGTCGCTTCGCGGACGAAACGTCGTTCTCTTCTTCTATCCCAAGGACAATACCTCCGGCTGAACGCGTGAAGCGTGCGCGTTTCGCGACGCCTTTCCCCGGTTCGGGGAACTGAATGCGATGGTGCTCGGAGTCAGCCCCGATTCGGCCAGGTCGCACCGGAAGTTCAGGGAGAAGTATGAGCTCCCCTACAATCTTCTTGTCGACGACGGACATCGGCTCGCCGACGCGTTCGGTATCTGGAAGGAGAAGACGCTGTATGGCGTGAAGTACATGGGCGTCGAGCGAACCACCGTCATCATCGATCGTGACGGGAAGGTCGCGAAGATCTTTCCAAAGGTTCAGATCGATGGCCACGTCGAAGAGGTCGCCGCAGCAGTAACCGCATTGGCCACGCAGGAGAAATAGTCCGCTCGCCTCCAGCGAGCCTAGCACGATTCATGAAGGATCAAAGTCGCATCCCAAACGACTTTTCGACCCACCGGAGGCTTCGATGAACGCGAAAGAAATCATGACTGCCAGCCCGGAGTGCTGCTCCGCCGGCGACTCCATCAAGGATGTCGCCCGCCTCATGCGCGACAATGACTGCGGCGTCGTCCCGATCCTCGCCGACGATTCGGCGAAAGTCGTCGGCATCGTCACCGACCGCGACCTC
>Ga0137373_10002635_pt1 | contig 19714 bp, 17 predicted proteins | sample SagtaG_5_FD_104912 | JGI IMG/M metagenome (GOLD analysis project Ga0137373, IMG submission 104912) | Vadose zone soil microbial communities from Sagehorn Ranch, Mendocino, California, USA - Sage1_R_80_16 metaG | ecosystem: Environmental > Terrestrial > Soil > Vadose zone | place: USA... | reverse complement strand
TGCGGACGGTGGCCGGCGGGTTCCTGGACCAGATCGACCAGTTCGACGCGCAGTTCTTCAACATCTCCCCGCAGGAGGCGCAGTGGGTCGACCCGCAGCAGCGCCTGCTGCTGGAGGCGACCTGGGAGGCGCTGGAGAACGCGAACATCAACCCGGCCACGCTGCGGCACGGCAACGGCGGCGTGTACGTCGGGGCCAGTGGTCTGCTTCAGGGCACGGCGGCCGTGCTTCTCGTCACGCCGTCGTCCTGGCGGTACTACAGGTAACGTCGGCCGGCTCACCAGGCGAGGTGTCGTCTGCCGGTTACGAAGGCAAGACCGTACAGGCCGGCGACCAGGAGCAGCAGGTACCGGTAGCCGGTGATCAGGGCCAGGTACTCAAGGACGCCGCCAACCATGGCGCCGAGCAGGTTGGCGCCGAACGCGACCGTCGAGGTCCCGACGTTCCTGAACCGCTGCGCGAAGACCAGGTTGGCCAGGAAGATCGGGGCGAAGGCGACCGCGACGCCGGTCAGGAAACGAAGCGGCACAGCGAGGTTCAGCAGCATCGCCGGTGGGATCAGCCAGGCCAGGCTCAGCGCGCCGAGCAGGGCGCAGTACAGCAGCCAGGGCCGCGGCAGTCGGAGCCGGCGGGCGACCTCGACGGCGGCGAGCACGTTCAGCAGGACACCGGCGAACACCGCGGCGTTGACGAACCAGGTGGTTCCGAACAGCAGCGCGAACTGCACCACGTTCTTTGTCTCCAGGAGCAGGAACGCGGCGCCCATGAACGCCAGGTCCAGGTATCGCGCCATCTTGCGTAGCGGGCCGGAGGTTATCCGGATCAGCAGCACGGAGGCGGCCAGGATCAGTCCGAGCATCCAGAGGTAGAAGCTCGGGATGGTCCGCCCGGACAGGTAGGGGAACGGGCGGTCGTCGGTGGATGGGGCCAGCGTCGTGGACGACGCCTTCCACGTCGTCACACAACCCGGCGTGGTGCCGTCGGCGGCCACGGTGAGCACCGCCTTCCGGCGATAGCCACCCGCCCCGATGTTCTGCACGCACGGCGAGTTGCCGTACACCGCCCGCAGGGTGCCGGCGTACCGGTCGAGGAGCCATGGTTCGTAGTAGTTGTACATCGCGAATGTGCCGGTCGGCTTCAGGAGTGACCGCGCCTGCTCCAGCGCCTGGGTGGTGAACAGGTAGTTCTCCAGCCGCAACGCGGACTGGCCGGTGACGATGGTGGCCGAGTCGGTGAGTGCCAGGACGATCAGGTCGTACCGCCGGTGGGTCCGCTCGATGAACGCCCGGCCGTCGTCGATGTGCACGCTTACCCGCGGATCCTGGTACGGATGATCGGGGTGGTGATCCTTACCGAGGTCCAGCAGGACCGGGTCGATCTCGACCGCATCGACTCGCTTCGCGCCCTTCGTCAGGGCCACCGCGACGTCGTTCCCGGTGCCGGCTCCGACTATCAGCACGTCATCCGGCGTGCGCACCTTGTCATAGGGCAGGAAGTAGAACGGGTCCTTTGTGTGCAGGCTCTCGACCGGGTAGGCGATCTGGTGCGGTGTGTTGTTCACGTACACGTACAGGCCGCCGTCGCCCGCCATTGTCGCCCTGATCTTGTAGTACGGCGACCAGTAGTAGGCCCCGAAGACCGTCTGGGCGCCGAGCAGCAGGACCAGCACCGCCAGCGCGGCGCACTGCCGGCGGCCCAGCCGTTCCGCCAGCAGAACGCCGACCGTGACGGCCACGACCAGCGCCCAGCCCAGCGGCGGCAGCCGCAGAAACGACAGCGCCGCGAAGGCCGCGATGCCGGCGATACTGCCGATAACGTCCAGCCGGTAAGCCTCCAGGGGCTCGAACCGGGCGAAGATCCGACCGACCTCCTGCGCGATGGCGGCCATGACCGCGACCGTGCCGAGGAAAATGACAGACAGGCTGAGCCAGCGCGGCAGCGGCGGCATTCCGAACGCCCCGGCGAGCCGGCGGGAGCCGGCGAGCGCGGCGACCGTCACCGGGAATGCCAGCACGAACGCCACCAGGGTGGCCAACCCGACCGGGGCCAGCCGGAACAGATCCCGATCGGCCCCGGCCCGCAGGAACCCGATACCGATACCGAGAAAGCTGGCGAGCAGGACGAAGTTGGTCAGGTGAACCAGGTAGACCACGTTCGCGGCGGTCCACCGGATCAGCGCCAGCTCAACGAAGAGCATCAGGAAACTGGCCAGCACCAACCGGAGCCGGTCCGGTAGAGCCGGGCGAGCGACCCGTACCCGCCCCAGTGCTGACACCCATCGCGATGGGGTGCGGCCCGCCGGTTCGTGCGCGCCGTTGCCAACCACCGACCCGACCGCACGCTCCAACGCCTACCCTCCCTCGCTCGACCATCGTGATCTCGCTGGTCCGCCGCCGCGGGAGCCCGGCCGCCACGATGAGCCCACGGCCGGGGGGTGCCCGATACCGCGCACGAGCGGACAGCGTAACGGGATCCGCGGGTCGTTCCGAGGCGCCGGCACCATGTTCTGGTGGTCGGCGGCGCCCGCGGCTGTGTGGCCCGCGATCTGGCCGAAGGTCAGGGCCGGTCCGATGTTTATGCCGCCGCAGGATCAGGTCGCTTCGGTAGGTCGTGGTCGGTCGAAGGTAGGGAGGGCGGGCGAGATCACGTCCATCGCCCGATACCGATCGCGCTGGTGCCGGCGAACAACCGCTCGCGCAACTGGACGCGGCGGATCTTCCAGGTCGCGGTCCGGGGAAAGTCCTCCCACCGCAACTGAACGGGCTCCGCCAACTCGGGGAGGTCCGCGGTGACGCGCTCCCAGTCGGCACGGTCGACCGGCACGTCGCCCGCGGTGCTGAGCACCGGCACCGGCCTGCTGTCTGCGACCGCCAGGATCACGACCTCGGTTGCCTGCGGAAGCCGGTCGAGCAGCACGTCCTCCAACTCGATCGCGCTCCCCCCGGGGATGCGGTCGATCTCCCGGTCCACCAGGCGCACTGCGCCGAACCGGTTGATCACGCCGAGGTCGCCGGTGTTCCAGAACCAGCCGTTGCGCTTGAGATCGTGCCGGTACTGCTCGCCGACGTAGGCCAGTGAACGTCCGGGCTGGGACACCTCGATCAGGCCGACCTGGCCGCGGCGCACCCGCCGCCCGGTGTCCGGGTCGACGGCGCGGATCCTGCAGAGGAACGGAATCGGCCAGCCGAGCACCTGGGTCGGCGGTGGCCGCTTGCCGACCCGGCGCACCGAGCGGCGCAGGTAGGGCCGGATCACGATGGCGCCCGCCTCCGACTGGCTCCAGGACTGCACCCAGATCGGCAGGCGCCGGTCGGTGGCATGCAGGAACGTCCGGATCGTGCGGGTGTGGATCGCGTCGAAGGAGTTCACGTAGACGCGCACGGCGCCGAACGGCCGCCGCGGGTCGCCGGCCAGGGTCTCCCAGTGCAGGTAGATGTTGGGCAGGGTCTCCACGATCGTCGGCTTGTGCTCCACCAGCAGTCGCGCCACCGTGGGCGAGGCCGGCTCGGACAGCATCAGCGCCGTCGGGGTGATCGTGGCGATCGCGGCCATCGCGGTGGCCATGCGCTGATGGAAGAAGGGGTCGCAGTACGCCAGCGTGTCCCGGCGGCGCATCCGGAACACCGGCCACCGCTCGGCCTCCACCAGGGCGAGGGAGTGGATCGAGTTGGCCGAGTGCATGACCAGCTTCGGAATGCCGGTCGTGCCCGAGGTATGCGTGATGACCATCGGCTCGTCATCGGCCCGCATAGTCGGGGCGACCGGCGGGGCGCCGCGCAGATCGTCCAGCGCGATCACGTCCTCGCGGTCGGTGCGGTCCACGGTGATCGTGCGCGCGGTGAGCACCGCCACCGCTTCGCGATCCATCCCGCACTGCTTCAGTTGGGCGCTGTCGGCCACCAGGAACGGCTTCTCCAACCGGGACAGCATCGCGTGGACGAACTCGGGCGTGTGCGTCCAGCCGAGCGTGGCCGGGATCGCACCCAGCCGCGCCACGGCGGACGCCAGCAGCGTCACGTCGAGGTGGTTGGCCTTCAGGATGGCCACTCGGTCCCAGGGCCGCACGCCGGCGGCGTACAACCACCCCGAGGCCTGCTCGACCAGCGCCGCCCAGCCGGCGTAGTCCCGGTCGGTCGGCCCGGTCGGGTCGATGTCAGCCGGCCGGTCGACGATTACCCGCTGCGTCCCGGCCCGTTGCGCGGCCACCTGCCACACCTCGCCCAAGCGCGCGGTGGCCGGCCTGCGCGAGAACGGGGTCCACCGCCGGCGGAACCGGGTGGGCGCGTAGTCGGTGAGGAACCGCGGCACCGGCCGGCTGGCGGCCTCGGCCGGCGCGGGCGCGAGCAGGGTCGACCGGTCGGTCATCGTTGTCCTCCAAGGTGCGGGGTCGGTGCGGGCACGGGAGTCAGTGGCCGGCCGCGTTGGCCAGGCGGTCGGCGGCGAGCCGTTCCAGGGCGGTGGCCGCCGCCGCCGCGCCGCCCGCGGCGCGCAGCCGGGCGGCGACCGCCTCGGCCTGGTCCTTGCGGGCGACAGCAGCGCGGACGGCGTCGCGCAGCCGCCGCGCGGTCAGCCGGGGCGCCGGCAGCCTGGTGCCGGCCCCGGCCTCCACGACCCGGCGGGCCACCTCAAGCTGGTCGCGGCCGAACGGCACGACGCACACCGGGACGCCGCCGAGGAGGGCCTTCTGGGTGATGCCCATGCCGCCGTGGCAGACCACCGCGGCGGCCCGGCTGATCACCTGGCTGTGCGGGACGAACCGGCGCAGGGTCGCGTTGGCCGGGCGGGTGAACGAGTCCGGGTCCAGGGAGGCGGTGGTCACCACCACGTCGTACGGCTCGCCGGCCAGCGCCTCCAGCGCGGTGTTGATCAGCTTGGCGTCGTCCTGGAAGATCGTTGAGATCGTGACCAGGATGACCGGGCGCCGCAGCTCGGACAGCCAGCCGGCCTCGTCGGCGTCGGGGTCCGGGTCCCAGACGCCGGGGCCGACCAGCCGGACGGACGGGGGCAGCTGGGTCCTGGGGTACTCCAGCGGCTCGGCGGTGTAGCTGAGCACGAGGGGCGCCTGCATGTACATCTCGGGCACGTGCCTGACCGGGGCCAGCCCGAGCGAGGCCCGCATCCGGTTCGCCGGCGCGAGCGACCGGTCGAACAGCGGCATCGCGCTGCGCCGCACCACGGCGTCGCGGGCCCGGCCGAGGGAAGAGCGGGCCGGCCGCAGGCCGAGCCCGAACGGGGGAGCGTCGGGGGTGACCAGCGGCAGCAGGAAGCACGCGGCCTGCGCCCACGGGAGCCCGGACGCCTGCGCGGCTGCAGCCGCGCCCCAGCAGTTGTTGTCGACGACGACCACGTCCGGCTGGTCGGCGGCCAGCGCCCGGCGGACATCGGCGATCTCGTGCTCGGCGCGGTCCACGCAGATGCTGACCGACCGGCGCAGCGCGCCGATCGGGGTACGGGCCTGCCAGGTGTCGTCGACGCGGCGCTCGATGTTCGGGTCGATCGGCGCCGCGGGCAGCCCGAGCCGGGCCAGGATGTCCACAAAGGACGGCTCGGTGCGAGCGGTGACGTCGTGGCCTCGCCGGCGCAGCTCCTGCATGGTCGGGATCAGCGGGTAGACGTGGCCGCTGCCGGGAGCGGTGTAGAACAGGTAACGCGTCACTGGTTCACCTCGTCTGGTCGTGGCGTGCAAGGTCGGGCTGGGGTGCAGATCGCGGCCGCGGACCAGCAGGAACCCGACGATGCCGCCGACGATCGCGATGGTGCCGCCGGTGGTGAGCACCACCTGCAGCCCGTCGACGAGTTCCTGGTTCGCAGCGGTGGCAACGATGTGCTGCTGAGCTGGTGGTGCCGCGTCGACCACTTCGGACAGACGGCCCGATGGCGCGGTGAGCATCCCGCCCAGCAGCGGGCCGATCGCGACGGTGAGCCCGGTCACCCCGCCGGATATGCCGAACGTCCCAGCCACCCGTCAGCCACAAAGCGGCTACCACACAAGTACGGAGCTACCACCGCAGTCAGAACGGACAGCGTGATCCAAGAAATTCGTGAGGGCAGGCAGAATTTGCCTCCCGCTGAAGGCCACCCGCCCGGGTCCATGCACCGCGCACCTCCACCGAGATCACAGATGTCCGCGTGGCGCCCGGTCGCAGGAGCCTCCCGACCCGACGGAGGCGGATGCTCGCGGCTCGGCTGCGATCAGTTCGGGCGCCATAGGGCGTTGGTCAGGCGTGGCGCTTGGTGAGCGCGACGAGGTAGCGGCAGGTTTCGCGGGTTGGGTTGATGAACGAGCACGGGGCCGGGGGGCCGAGCTGGAGGCAGTCGCCGGCTTCGAGTTCGTGCTCGGTGTCGCCCTCGCGGAAGCGCAGGCGGCCCTGGAGCATCCAGATTTGCTGGTGGATGAAGGCATAGGCGTCGGCGGGGTAGGAGACCTCCGCTGCTGCGGGCAGGTCGACCTCGACGAGCTCCAGCGGCCCGCCGGTGGCCGGCGACAGCGCACGGCGACGGTAGCCGGTGTCGGGATCGGTCCACGTCGGTTGGTCCGCGGCGCGCCTGAGTCGCTCGTCGTCGCCTTCGGCGCGGGCCACGAGCTCGGACAGCGTCATGCCCAGCGCGGCCGACAGGCGGCCGAGGAGGGCGGCGGTGGGTTGTGCCTCGCCGCGTTCGATCTTGCCGATCATCGCCCGCGAGACGCCGGAGCGCTCGGCGAGGGCACTGGCCGTGAGCTCGCGTGCGAGCCGGGCGGCGTACAGCGTTGCTGCCAGGGACGCGGAGAGCGGGGCCGACATGGTCATTCACTATAGGCGCGCGCATCGCTACTATCGTCGCCATGAGTGGCGGCGGTCTGAACGTTCGAGACGCGTCGGATCGTGACGCCGAGGCGTGCGCGGCGATCTACGCCCCGTACGTCACCGACACCGCGATCACGTTCGAGATCGACCCACCGCTGCCCGCGGAGATGGCGACGCGCATCGCTGCCGCCGCGCACACCCATGCGTGGGTCGTGCTGGAGGACGAGGGCCGCGTGGTCGGCTACGCCTACGGCGGTCCGTTCAAGTCGCGTGCGGCGTATCGCTGGGCGTGCGAGGTCAGCGTCTACCTCGAGCGCGGCCGGCGGCGTACCGGCGGCGGTCGCGCGCTCTATGAGGCGCTGTTCGCCCGTCTGGTCGAGCGCGGCTTCCGCACCGCCGTCGCGGGTATGACGCTGCCGAACGACGCGAGCGTCGGCCTGCACCGCGCGATGGGGTTCGAGCCCGTCGGGACCTACCGGCGCATCGGCTGGAAGCACGACGCGTGGCACGACGTCGCCTGGGTTCAGCGGATGATCGCCGCGGGCCAGGGCCCGCCCGTCGAGCCCCGGTGAGGCGTTCGCGAACGCGGCGGCGACCCTGCCACGCACAGCACAGACGCTGCCGCGTCCCGGACATCGAACGACACCCGAGACGCGACGGTGCGCCCGCCCGGTTGGCGGGCGCGCATGGCGGGTGGCGGCAACCGACGTCGCCATCGTAAGGCTGGCATGATGACACGGGTGAGCGTCGTCAAAATCAACGCGATTACCGTGCCCGCTGACAGCGGCGATGAACTGGCCAGACGGTTCGCCGCACGGGCCGGCGCCGTCGACGACCAGGACGGCTTCGAGGGCTTCGAACTGCTCAAGCCGACCGACGGGCGCACCACCTGGCTGGTGCTCACCCGGTGGCGGGACGAGGCGTCGTTTGAGGCCTGGCTACACTCGCCGGCCTTCGGCCACGGGCACCAGTCGCAGGCCCAACGCAGCGGCGGCCAGGCCCAGCCCCCGGTCGGCGTCAGCAGTGAGCTGTGGTCCTATGAGATCGCCGGCGGCTCCAGCGGCTGATCAGCACTCCTCGAAACCGCGCACACGGGTATTACCCACACCGTGATCTCCAACAGCTCCGAGGGCGCGTGGCCCATCACCCGGCGCCTCGACGAGCTACTGACCAACTGACCGCGACCTCCGCGCCCGGAACTGACGGCAGGTTTCCGGATTCCTGCCCGGAGCGGAACTCTATCTAGATAGAGTTCTGCTATGACGCGACGCCCGTCCAGATAGACCGCGACCGTGGTACGTGCCCTGGCGGCCGAGCCGACCCGGTGGCGGTACGGCTACGAGTTCGGCCAGGAGGTGGCGCTGAAGGCCGGCTCGCTGTACCCGATCCTGATGCGGCTCTCCGAGCGGGGGCTGCTGGAAGGCTCCTGGGAGGCCGATCCGCCGGCCGGCCGCCCACCGCGGCACCTGTACCGGCTGACCGGCGCCGGCCTGCGGTACGCCGATGAGTTGGTCGCCGCCGTCCCCGCGCCGGCGGACCCGGCGCGGCCGGCGGCCCGGCGCGCGCCGCGGGGTGCCTGGTGACCCGGGCCGCGGCGCCCGACGGCGCCGGCCGGCTGCTCGGCTGGACGGTCCGGCTGCTGCCGTCCGGGCAGCAGGACTGGGGTCGGGCCATGCGCGCCGAGCTGGCCGCCCTCGGCCCTGGGCCGGCGCGGTGGCGCTTCGCGCTGGGCTGCGCGCGGGTGGCGGTGACCCGGCCGACGGCGATCCGCGCCGCGGCCAGCACCCTGCTGGTGGCCGCCGCGGCAGCGCTGGGGGTGGCCCTCGCCCTCGAGATCGCCGACCCGGCGCTGCGCGCCGAGACGGTCGGCCTGCTCACGCTGCTGGCGGTCACGTGCTGGCTCGGGCGCCGGTTCGGCCCGGTCGCCGGCCGCCTCGCCGGGGCGGTACGCGCGCCGGCTACGCGGCGATCGGCGCCTTCGCCGTGCTCCTGATCAACTCCTTCCGGCTGTGGCCGCAACCGGAGGCACACGACTCGGTGTCCACCGCGATGCCGATCTACACCGTGGTGGCCACCGCGTACCTGCTCGCGCTGCTGGCCGTGACCCGGCGGCGCTCACCATTGGCCGCGCGGGCGCTGGCCACCGCCGCCGCGGTGGCGGTGCTCGCCGCGCTGGTGTGGTTCACCGTGGTACTCATCCTGCCGCCGGTACCGACCGACGCCGCCGGGGCGCTGGTGCTGGTGATCGCCGCGGCCAGCCTCGCAGCAGCGCTGACCACCGGCCGCACCGAACAGCGGCTGACCGCCGCGCTGTGCGCCGGCGCCGCCGCCGCGATGCTGATCGTGGTGCTGGCCAACGGCCTGTTGCAACTCCTCCACCGCTGGGTACCGGACACCCTCGGCACAGCGGCCCCGCCGGAGATGACCGCCGCCCAACGGCTGTCCGCCAACGAGAACCAGGCCCAGGACCCCTACGTCGGCGTGCTGTTCCTGGGCCTGCTGCTGGCCGTGGCGTTGATCCTGGCGATCGTCTCCATCCGCCGCCAGGACCGACCCGAGCTGGCCGGGCTGCCCGGGTAAGCAGGGCCGGCACGGCGTACGGGCCGATACCGAACCGGACCGCATTTCGCTCGTGCCGCGCGGCGGGCGGCTGGCGGAACTGACTCCTCCGTGCGGCGTCCGAGGGCAACGAGAACTTCATGGCGTGGGGCTGTGTTCCCCGTCACGGCCTCGGGGAGTGGTGGCAATGGCGTCGACGAGTTCGCGCAGTGTCCTGGCGTCGCCGTGGTCGATGCACGCGACGGCGAGAGCCATGGCGATCATGCCGAGAAGGCTGGTCCGGCGAGCGTGATCGATGGTGCCGTCGGGACCTTCGGCCATGGCACGCAGACCGAGGCCCTCCGCGGCGGCTGTCAGCGCAACGGCGAGCATGTCGGTGCTGACATCGGGCCGCAGTCGGTAGCCTCTGCCGTCCAGGGTCTCCTGGCAGGCGGTGCGCCAGGCTTCCTGGCGGTGCTCATATACCTGGCGCAGACCGCCGGCGATTGTGTCGTCGTGCGCGGCAAGGGGCTGCAGGGCAACACGGGCGCGGAAGCTCCCGGCGTAGCGCGGGTCGACGGTCAGGACCTGGTCGCGGTAGGCGAGGTCCTCGATCGCGGCGGCGAGCGACCTGGCCGGATCGGCGAGTGCAGGTGTCGCCGCGCGGGCCAGTTCGACCACGGACACCTCCCAGTGCCGCGACCAGAGCATGTACGCCACCAGATCGGCGGTGAAGTCGTCCTTCTTACGCCACCGGTCGCGGAAGGTTCCTGGGGTGGGCCTGCGCGGAAGCGGATCCGGACCGCGCCGCACCTCCTCGAACAGCACCTCGCGGGTGAGCCAACGCAGCGTCGGCCGGTCGTCCTCGCCCTCTCCGGCCGGTCGGCGCCGCTGCTGATCTGGCGCCGGTCTGCCGGTGACCAGCCGCTCGAACAGTCGCCGACCGGCCTCCAGGTAGGCGATCGTGAGGATGTCGGTGGCCAGCCGCTCACGTCCTCGCCTGGTGGCCCGGCCAAGGTGCCGGACGACCTGGGCGAGACCGGTCCTGTCCAGGGAAACCCTGAGCCATGTGGGTAGGTCGGGACTCGGCACCGGAACCTCCTTGGGCCGCGGATGCGGACGGTAAGGAAATAGTCGCTTAGCGTCTGGGTGGAGGGAATCCTCCCAGCGGTGCGGAACGCCGAGTACCGCCAGACACGGCGCTATCGACACGCAGCGCGCATCCCGCAGGCTGTGCCGGCCGGCTCACCGCGGCGTACCGCAGAGGCGGCGACACCCCCGGGCATGGTCTTGGAGGTCCGCTGTGTATCCCGACCGAGTTCTTGCCGCAGGTTCTCCCAGCGCCGAAGCCGCGCTCATCCTCGGCGCCGGCCTGGCCCTGTTGCCGATCTTCCTCGGCGTGGTCCTGCCAGCCGTGTGGTTCAAAGACGAGCAGCGTCGCCGCGATGCGCGGGCCGTTCTCGAACAACTCGTTGACGCGCTCCCGACACGAAGCCGGCGCCGCTAGCCGTGGACCGTCGCGGTTCGGCTCTCGCAGCAGTTCGGTGTCGACTATCGCCTTCTCAGCACCTCGTGCAGCTGGGCGGTGTCGAACGGCTTTGCTCAGGTAGCCGGCGGCGCCCATGGCGGTGAGCCTGGCGACTGTGGTGGGTGAGGTGTCGCCGCTGACGATTACGGCCGGGATGGCGGAGCCTGCGGGCGCCCGGGTTCCAGGACCGCACCGCACCTTCGGGGTCGAGCCGGATGATCTCGTAGTCGGAGATGCTGTCGATCATCTGCTCGAAGCCACGCAGCGCGACCTCCTGCATGAGCCGTTCGGTCAGGTCTCGGACAACCTTGACGTATCCCTGCACCACCCCGTCGCTGTCCTGGATCGGGCTGAGGACGACGGACGCCCAGAACCGGGTGCTGTCCCTGCGGACCCGCCAGCCCTCCGTCTCATACCGGCCGGTCTCCGCGGCGGTCCGCAGCTCGACGTCGGCCCGGGTCCACGCGGCCGCGTCCGGCAGCACTCGGTGGTACAGGAACGCAATATCTGCCGCTCCGTTACCGCCTCAGGAGGCTCGCCGCCCGGCATCCCTGGCCGCCGTCTCGGCCACGAACGCCATCAGCGCGCTGACCGGGATCACCTGCTCGCCGGCGTCCGCGTCCTCGGCGAGACGCTGCTCCAGCCATTCCCGCATGAGCGCGGTGGCCCGCATACCTCGAGCGTCCGCGACCCCCCGGATCGCATCCATCACCGGCTTGGGCAGCCGGAGCGAGGTGGTGATCATCGGCTCGGCGGTAGTCCCGCCGTCGTACTCGGCCCGCTCCAGATCGGCAGACGTGTCGTGCGTCTGGTAGTGCTCGGCGACCCGTTCGAGATCGTCGCCCTGAGTCGTCGTCATCCGGTCACCTCGCCTTCCTCCGGAAGAGTTGCTTCTCCAACCTGGTCAGTTCCCGCGCTGTCACGATGAACGCCGCGCCGCCGCCCTCATCGACGGTCACGACCAGTAGCAACGCCCGGTACTCGTGGTCCCGTACACGAGCGTGGTGCCGTCCCGGCCCTTCGTCACCCAGCGTGGCCGGTGGAACAGGACTTCCTCAACCTCGGTGGGTAGGACTCCATGGCCGACGATGTGTTCTTCGGACCACTCCGTCCACCGGACCTCGCCGTACACAGGCGCAGTGTATTGCAGTTGCATTGCAACGCGCCAACTCAGCCGAGATAGGAACGCCACTCGGCAGGGACGAGGGTGGCCGGGTCGCGGCCGGCGGCGCGGGCGGCGCGTTCGGCGGCGGCGAGGGTGTCACGGAAGGCGCGGGCGGCGTGGCGCAGTTCGGCCTCCGGGTCGAGGCCGGCGGCGCGGGCGTCGGCGACCAGGGACCACAGGCGGCGGCCCAGGTCGGACGCGGCGGAGGCGGTGGGACCGCCTGAGCGGGCCGAGCCGGCGGCGGTGGCCGGGGCCGGGGCAGCGGGTGGGGCCGGGGCAGCGGGTGGGGCCGGGGCAGCGGGTGGGGCCGCCAGGTCGGCGGGGAGGTCGAGGCGGGCGGCCTTGCGCTGCAGGGCGGCCGCCAGGGTGAGGGCGGGCTGGCCCATCGGCACGCCGTCGGTGACCGAGTCGCGGCTCTTCTCGGCGTGCTTGATCTTGTCCCAGTTGGCGTGCACCTCGTCGGCGCCGGAGACCGCCACGTCGGCGAAGACGTGCGGGTGCCGGCGGACCAGCTTGTCCACCAGGTGGCCGGCCACGTCGTCGATCGACCAGCGCTCGTCCTCGGGCAGCTCCTCGGCCAGCCGGGAGTGGAAGGCCACCTGCAGCAGCACGTCGCCGAGCTCCTCGCGCAGCGCGTCCAGGTCGTCGTGCTCCAGCGCCTCGTACGCCTCGTACGCCTCTTCCAGCAGGTACGGCATCAGGCTGCGGTGCGTCTGCTCGGCGTCCCACGGGCAGCCGCCGGGCGAGCGCAGCCGGTCCATCACGGCGACCACGTCGAGCAGCCGCGCGCCGGGCGGGTCCCACGAGCCGTAGACCACCTCCAGCTCGGCCCCGCCGGAGCGCGCCACCAGGTCGCCCACCGCGCGGGCGAACGCCGGGTCGCCGTCGGGGCCGGCCAGCCACACCGCCACGCCGCCGTCGCGGGCGAGCTGCCGGAAGTCGAAGGCGGCGGCGCGCGGGTTGCCGATGGACAGCCCGACCACGCCGATGCCGGCCGCGGTGACCGCCAGCGCCTGGTCGCTGACCGGGTCCGCGGTGTAGACCGGGCCGGCCCGCAGCGCGTCCCAGCCCGCCGCTGACAGCAGCCCGGCAGGCAGCCGCGGGGTGGTGGTGACCAGGAGCAGGCGGTCGGGCTCCGGGCCCGGGGGTGGGGCGTCGTGGTGCTGGGAGGTCATGGCCCCGGGGCGGCCGGCGCCGTGGGGCTCGGGGTGGCCTTCGTCCCGGTCAGCGTGACCAGCGAGTTCGGCGCCTCCTCGATCTGCGCGCTGGTCGCGTTCCAGATGCCGTATCGGGGGTTGATCCGGACGCCGACATCCTTGGCCAGCGTGGCCAGGTACGCCTGCCCGGCCTGGTACGCCTGGGACAGGCTCTGCAGGGACAGTTGCAACCGCAGGTCCTCGAACGTCGGCGTCCGCACGTCGAACACCTTCACTGCGAGGAACTGGCCCTCGCCGGCCTGCCCCGGGCCGACGAACGGCAGGACGGTGCCCGGCTTTGCGGTGAGGATCTTCTGCCGGATCCTGGCCGGGATGTTCGCCGGGGTGTACGGCGTGGGCTTGGGCACCGACCCCTCGTACCTGGCGGCCAGCGTATCGAACTGCGCCGGGTCGGCGGCGAGCTGCGCGATCACCTGGTTCAGCGTGTTCCGGTCCGGCACCTGGATCAGGCCGAGCTGCGCGGTGGTCTGGTTCGGCGCCTCCTGCGCGTACGCGCCGCGCAGCTCGGCCTCGGTGGGCCGCCGCACGTTCTGCTCGGTATAGCCGATCTCGGCCATCAGCAGCAGGTCCCTGAAGTGCCGGATGGCCAGCTCGCGGGACAGGTGGCCGTCGTCGCGGGCCCGGTCGAAGCCGCCCTGGGTGTCGATCAGCTTGAGCACGTCGTCTTCGGTCACGCCGACCCCGGTGCGGCGCACCGCCTCGGTCACCAGCTCGTGCCGCACCCGGTCGTTCAGCAGTTGCCGCCGGTACGCGGACAGGTCGTCGCCGTACTGCTGGGTGATGCTGTCCTTCAGCTTCGGCGTCGCGAACGCGTCGGTCAGGTCGGTACGGAGCTGCTCGTCGGTGACCCGCTGGTTGCCGACGTACGCAGCAGTCCCCGCGGACGGCTGGCAGGCCGTCAGCGCGACCGCCGCGGCGGCGAGCAGTACACCCAGCATCGTGGTACGTCGACGGCTCACGGCCAGGACCCTTCTTCGTCTCGCTCCCCGAGCGGGGACAAGGCTCTCACGAACGCCCATCCGCGCGCCGGCCGGGTTCACGGGTCTCACACCCCCTGGCCGGCGAGCACGACATCCAGCAGGCCGCGGCACCAGTCCAGCAGGGGAACGTCCCGGGTGGGCTGGCCGGGCCTGCCGGGCCGCGGCACCGAGATGGTGTGCACGGCGCTCTTGTAGACGCTGCGCGGGTACAGACGCTGCATCCGCAGTTCCTGCGACTCGCGGAGCTGTACCGGCGACATCCGAACCGAACTGCCCTGCAGCGACACCTCGCTGACCCCGTACCGCCGCGCCAGCGCCCGGAAACGCGCCACCTCGATCAGGTTGGCCACCGGCTCGGGCAGCGCACCGTAGCGGTCCCGCAGCTCCTCGGCCACCGCCTGCACCGCCTCGTCGGTATCCGCCGCCGCCAGCCGCTTGTACGCCTCCAGCCGCAGCCGGTCGCTGGTCACGTAGTCGTGCGGCAGGTGCGCGTCCACCGGCAGGTCCACCTTGATCTCGGCGACCTCCTCCGGGGCCTCGCCGCGGTACTCCGCCACCGCCTCGCCCACCAGCCGCACGTACAGGTCGAAGCCGACCCCGGCAATGTGGCCGGACTGCTCGCCGCCCAGCAGGTTGCCCGCGCCGCGGATCTCCAGGTCCTTCATCGCCACGTACATGCCGGCGCCCAGGTCGGAGTGCTGGGCGATGGTGGCCAGCCGGTCGTGCGCGGTCTCGGTGAGCGGCTTCTCCGGCGGGTAGAGGAAGTAGGAGTAGGCCCGCTCCCGGCCACGCCCGACCCGGCCGCGGAGCTGGTGGAGCTGGGACAGGCCGAGCGCGTCGGCGCGCTCGACGATCAGCGTGTTCGCGTTGGAGATGTCCAGGCCGGTCTCGACGATCGTGGTGCAGACCAGCACGTCGGACCGCCTCTCCCAGAAGTCGACGATCACCTGCTCCAGCACGTGCTCGCCCATCTGCCCGTGCGCGGTGGCGATCCGGGCCTCGGGCACCAACTCGGCCAACCGCCGGGCTGCCCGCTCGATGGTCTCCACCCTGTTGTGCACGAAGAAGACCTGGCCCTCGCGCAGCAGCTCGCGGCGCACGGCGGCGGCGATCTGCCTGTCGTCGTACGGCCCCACGAAGGTCAGCACCGGGTGCCGCTCCTCCGGCGGGGTGGCGATGGTGGACATCTCCCGGATGCCGGTCAGCGACATCTCCAGCGTCCGCGGGATCGGGGTGGCGGACATGGTCAGCACGTCCACGTGCGCGCGCAGGTGCTTGAGGTACTCCTTGTGCTCCACGCCGAACCGCTGCTCCTCGTCCACGATCACCAGGCCCAGGTCGTGGAAGCGGGTGCTCGGCTGGATCAGCCGGTGGGTGCCGATCACGATGTCGACGCCGCCGGCGCGCAGACCGTCCACTGTGGACGCCGCCTCGGTCGGGGTATTGAACCGGGACAGCATCCTGATGTTGACCGGGAACTGCGCCATCCGCTCGGTGAAGGTGGCGTTGTGCTGCTGGGCCAGCAGCGTCGTCGGCACCAGGATCGCCACCTGCTTGCCGTCCTGCACCGCCTTGAACGCGGCCCGTACCGCGATCTCGGTCTTGCCGTAGCCCACGTCGCCGCAGATCACCCGGTCCATCGGGGTCGGCCGCTCCATGTCGGCCTTCACCTCGTTGATCGCCTCGAGCTGGTCCGGTGTCTCAACGTACGGGAAGGCGTCCTCCAGCTCGCGCTGCCACGGGGTGTCGGCGCCGTACGCGTGGCCCCTGGCGCTGGTGCGCGCCGCGTACAGCCGGATCAGCTCGCCGGCGATCTCCTTGACCGCCTTCTTCGCCCGGCCCTTGGTCTTGGCCCAGTCGGCGCCGCCCAGCCGGTTCAGCGCCGGGGCCTCGCCGCCGACGTACCGGGTCACCTGGTCCAGCGCGTCGGTGGGCACGTACAGCCGGTCGGGGGGGTGGCTCTTGCGGGCCGGCGCGTACTCCAGGATCAGGTACTCGCGCTCGCCGCCGTTGACGGTACGGCGGACCATCTCGACGTAGCGGCCGACGCCGTGCTGCTCGTGTACCACCAGGTCGCCCGGCCGCAGCTCCAGCGGGTCGATCTGGCGCCGGCGGCGGGACGGCATCCGGCGCATGTCCTTGGTGGACACCCCGCGGCTGCCGGTCAGGTCGGCCTCGGTGAGCAGGGCGAGCTTCAGCGGCTCGGAGGTGAAGCCGTGGTCGAGCTGGCCGGTACTGACGGTCACCACGCTGTCGGCGAGGTCGCCCTCGATCGCGGGCACCAGGGTGGCGGCCAGGTCGGCGGCGCGCAGCACCTCGACGGCGCGCTGCGCCGGGCCATGCCCGTCGAACAGCAGCGCCACCCGCCAGCCGTCGTGCACCCAGCGCTTGAGGTCGGCGACGGCCCGCTCGGTGTCGCCGCGGTACGCCTCCGCGGCCCGCGCCGGCACCACCAGCGCGTTCTCGTCGATGTCCTCGTCGGCGGTGAACGGGGTGACCGTCCACCACGGCAGGCCGATCTCCGCGGCGGTCTGGCGCACCTCGGCGATGCCGCGCAGGGTGGCCGCGCCGAGGTCGATCGGGGCCTGCCCGCCGGTGGCCGCGGCCGCCCAGGACGCGGCCAGGAACTCCTCGGACGTCCGTACCAGGTCCGCCGCGCGGGCCCGGATCCGCTCCGGGTCGCAGAGCAGCACGTGCGTGCCGGCGGGCAGGTCGTGCAGCACCAGCCGCATGTCGTCGACGAGCACCGGGGCGAGCGCCTCCATGCCCTCGACCGGGATGCCCTCGGCCAGCTTGTCCAGCATCTCGGCCAGGTCGGCCCGGCCGGCCTCCCGCTGGTCCTTGGCCAGCACGGCCGCCCGGGCGCGCACCTCGCCGGTGAGCAGCAGCTCGCGGCAGGGCGGCGCCCACAGGCCGAACTGTGCTCTACTCTGCGCCCGCGGCGCTTGGGCGATCTCCAGGCTGCGCTGGTCGGCCACCTTGAAGTAGCGGATCTCCTCGACGGTGTCGCCGAAGAACTCCACCCTGACCGGGTGCTCCTCGGTCGGCGGGAACACGTCGAGGATGCCGCCGCGGACCGCGAACTCGCCGCGCTTCTCGACCAGGTCGACCCGGGCGTAGGCGATCGCGGCGAGCCGCGCCACCACGTCGTCCAGTTCGGCGTCGTCGCCCGGCCGCAGCTCGACCGGCAGCAGGTCGCCGAGACCGGGCGCCTGCGGCTGGAGCACGCTGCGGATCGGGGCGACGACCACGGACAGCGGCCCGGTGGTCGGGTCGTCGGCGCTCGGGTGGGCCAGCCGGCGGAGCACGGCCAGGCGCTGCCCCACGGTGTCGGCACGCGGCGACAGCTTCTCGTGCGGCAGCGTCTCCCAGGAGGGGTACAGCGCGACCCGGTCCGGGGGCAGCAGGCACTGCAGCGCGGCGAGCAGATCCTCGGCCTCCCGCCCGGTGGCGGTGACCGCGAGCACCGGCCGCCCGGCACCGCCCCGCTCGGTTGGCGCCGCGAGGGCGCCCACCGCGAACGGGCGCAGCGCGGCAGGCGCGGTCAGGTCAAGGTGGCTCGCACCGGCCGCGGAGACAGCCCGGGCGAGCGCGGAGTCGGCGAGCGTGGCGTCAAGCAGTCCGGCGAGCGTCATAACCTCGGCGTCCTAGGTACATCGGTGACTCGGGCAGCACGGAAACCCCGAGTCGATGCCGACCCGGGGGTACCCGCCCACCCTACGCCCCTGCCCCGACAGAACTCCGCCCGCCGAGGCCCGCCGGCCACCTGGCGATACAGGCATCCGTACCACCCCGGCGGCCTACTCCCAGCCGGAAGGGGGCGGGTCACGCGGACACCGGGTGGAGCGACCTGGGCCCGGTGCGGTACCGGCCGCGCTACCGTCTGGAGCGGTGAACCCTCGTCTGGCCCGTTGGCAGGACCGCACCGATGCGCCGCTGATCGTCGCTGCCATGCTCTTCAGTAAGGTCATGCGTTGCGGCGGGTGCTGATCGTCTCCCAGATGGCTGTGATCTCATCGGGGGCCAGGTCCTCGCCGGCGCGGGCGTCCAGTGCGGCCGCCATCGCGTCGTGGGTGGCGTCGTCGGCGGCCATCATGGCCTCGATGACGTCGTGCGGGATGCGTGGGCCTGGACGGGCCCGAACGGTCTGCGCTTCGGCGATGGCTGCGGCGTCCAACGCCTGCTGCAACTCCGTGAGCTCGGTGACCGGGACCAGCGCGGCGATGGGCCGGCCTGCCCTGGTCAAGTAGGCGATCTGGCCGGCCTCAACCTCGGCCAGGGCGTCGGCCACTGCTCCGCCCGGCTCGCCGGCTGGCAGCTCATGGGCATGCCCCACGCTCACAGGACAGCACCCTACCGTGATCCGGTGGCGGGACCGGTGGCCCGTCCGGACCTCACCGCAGGCCCTCCTCAGGCGCCTCGCCGGGTCGGCGCGGACCCTCGACGGTGGGGCGGAAGGCGGAACGGTCCGGTGCGGCGCCGCCGCTGACCGTGCCGTCCCGCGACCAGGTGGGCGGGGGCGAGGTGGGCAGCCCGCCGACCGGTGTCCCGCCACACGGCGGTGGGAGCGGCTCGCCGGTGATGCGGCCGTAGTAGTGCGTCGGCATCGGACCGTTGCGGAAGTCGACCAGCCGCCACAGTTCGGCGTCGGCCGGCAGGTGCAGCCGCCGCACCCCGGAGTAGTCGACCCCGAACTCCGGCCGCAACCGGTCGGCGTCCACCCACCCTCCGCACGCCACGACCGTGTGGCGGCCATCGATGAACACCCGGTCCGTCCACGACACGAAGCCCCACCACCCGGACTCCTCCGCGCGGCCCCAGGCCAGCAGGAACCCGTGGTACGGCGGGCCGAGCACGCCAACCCACGGAGGGCCCCGCCGCCGGTCGCCTCCACCCCAACTACTCGAACTCATGTTCGAATAATGCCAGGCCGGCCCGCATGACGCCCGACCGCGCATCCAGCCGCGAAGCCCGCGGGCGATGCCTGCGGCCGACGATCCCAGCCGGCATGCCGTCCGCCGGAGGCTTAGCCGGCATGCCGTCGGCCCGGAGGCTCAGCCGGGCGGCGTGGGCCGCGGGCGTACCGCCTGCGCGGCGATACCGGTCGCGATCAGCCCGGCGGCGACCACGGCGGCCGGCACCAGCGGGACGCCGGGGCCGGTATTGGCCAGCGTGCCGCCACCGGCCTGCGCGGCCTGCGGTGCCGGCGCGGCGCCGGCACCGCCGACGGCAGCGGCCGCCGGCTGCGAGGTGTGCGGCCCGGCCGACGGCTGTTGCGTGGTCGGCTGCGCGGCCGGCGACTGCTGTACGGGCGGCCGCTCCGTTGGCGGGTTCTGCACGGGCGGGTGCTGCACCGGCGGCTCGGCCCGGGGCGGCGCGCTCGGGCTCTCTGCGTGCGCGGCGGTCAGCGTCACCGTCTGGACCGCCGGAACCGTCCAGGCCAGCGCCGCCCCGACGGCGGCTCCGCGCTTCAGCGCATCGCGACGGCTGAGCACCGCTCG
>Ga0137373_10002633_pt1 | contig 19729 bp, 18 predicted proteins | sample SagtaG_5_FD_104912 | JGI IMG/M metagenome (GOLD analysis project Ga0137373, IMG submission 104912) | Vadose zone soil microbial communities from Sagehorn Ranch, Mendocino, California, USA - Sage1_R_80_16 metaG | ecosystem: Environmental > Terrestrial > Soil > Vadose zone | place: USA... | reverse complement strand
GGGTTGACCCCGAGCGCGGTGGGGAAGGCGCTGGTGTCGCCGATCCAGACGCCCTTGACGTCGTGCAGCTCGCCGTAGGGGCCGGCGACGCTCGTAGAGGGGTCGGTGCCCGTCCGCGCCGAGCCCATCTGGTGGGCGCTGAACAGCGCCTGCCCGCCGGCGCCGAGCGGCACGGCGGTGAGCCGCTCGATCCAGGCGTCCAGGTCGACCGCCGCGCCGCCAGACCGGCACCTCCGGCGTCAGCCCGAGGATCTCCTCCGCCCAGGTCGCGTTCGTCGCCGGTTCGCCGGACGTGCTAGTGCGCCGTGTCGCAGGTGTGCCTGTGCAGAAAGGGTAATCCTCGCATGGAGGTTCACACTGGAGCGGCCCAGTCCTCCCATTGGAGTTCGGTGACCCTGGAGAACTCGGAGGTGTTCGCGGTGACCAGGGTCGCGTCGTAGCGCAGCGCCTGGCCGGCGATCAGCAGGTCGTAGGCGCCGATGGGCGTACCGGCAACCTCGAGCGTGGAGCGGATCTCAGCGGCGGCGCGGGCGTCGTCGTCGTCGAACGGGACCAGGTCCAGCGGACCGGCGAAGAACACCTCGAGCCGCTGCCGGTTGGCCTGCCTCCGGGCGCTCTTGGCGGCGCCGTACCAGAGCTCGAATGCCACCACGGCTGAGACCGCCACGCTGGCGCCATCCTCGAGCGCCTGCTCCAGGCGTGGCCGGACGCCGGGCGGGCGACCGTTGATCAGCGCGATGCAGGCGTTCGTGTCGAGCAGGTAGTTCACGGAAGGGCCGCTCCGGTTGGAGTGGCGGGCTGGTTGCGGCCCTCGGTCATGAACGGCGCGGGATCATCCCGGTCCAGCTCGGCGAACCACTCGGGTACATCGGTGACCAGTGGTTCCAGCAGGACCCCGCGTGCGACGCGGCGGATGCGCACCCGGTCGCCGGCGAAGCGGAACTCGTGGGGAAGCCGGACGGCTTGGCTGCGGCCGTTGCGGAAGAGCTTGGCGGTGCGGGTCTCTGGCATGGGAGCGCTCCTCGCCAACGGCACTGGTCTATACCCAGAGTATAGACCGGTATTGGCAGCTCGAACCACGGAGACACCCACGCCCGAACCTCCCGTATCGCCTTGCCGGTCAGCCTTCACGCTACGGCAGCAGGCACCGTCTGTGTGGTGGTCGTGCCGGCCTGTGGATACCCGAAGCGGGTGGCTAGGGGCGTTGATCGGCGGCGACGCCCAGCCGGTCGGCGCCCAGCAGGTCGACGCGGGAGACCGTTCGCTGCCAGGAGCCGAGAAGGGCTTGCCGAAGCGACGGGGAGACGCCCGCCTGCTGCAACGCCCGCGCCACCGGCAGGACCGTCACCGTTCGGGGGTCGACGTAGGTCGGCGTGTAGGCGATGTGGCGCACCGCGAATCGCTCGCGCAGGTTCGCGATGGTGACCTGCAGGATCATCCCGTCGCGGGTCGCCGGGGTGTCACAGCATGGCGCGTGCCGGGACAGGAAGTTGCCGAGGCCGTAGGCGACGTACTTGCCGTGGATGCGCTCGATCGGCTGCACGACGTGCGCGTGGCTGCCGTAGATGAAGTCGACGTCCGGCGAGGCCAGCAGCGTCCGCGCCAGCGAGCGCTGCTCGCTCGTCGGTGCCGACCGGTACTCCTGCCCCCAGTGCAGCGCCACGACGACGAACCGGGCGCCCGCCCGGCGGGCGGCGTGCGCGTCGGCGAGGATGCGCCGCGGGTTGATGAGGTCGACCAGCCAGGGCTTGCCGGCAGGCACCGGGATGCCGTTGAGCCCGAAGGTGTAGTCGAGATGGGCCACCCGCACGCCCTTCACCAGGTAGATCCGCCAGGACCGCTCGGCTCGGCTACGAGCGGTGCCGACGTGCTGCAGATGGGCGCGATCCAGGACGTCCAGCGTCGCTCGAACGCCGTCGCCCCCCTGGTCGAGCGTGTGGTTGGAGGCGGTGGTGCAGGTGTCGTAACCGGCCCACCTGGCCGCAGGAGCGATCTCGTGGGGTGCGTTGAAGCTCGGCCAGTACGCGATCCGCCGGTCGTCGGGCGACAGCGGCGTCTCCAGGTGGCAGATCGCCAGGTCGGCCGCGGACAGGATCGGCCGGACCTCGGCGAGCAGCGGCCGGAAGTCGTAGCCGTGACCGCCGGCCAACGCCCTCGCTCGCCTGGTAACCGGCTCGTGGATCAGCAGATCTCCGGTCGCCGCCAAGGTGAACGACACCGGCCCCGGCGCGGGTGCGGCGGCATGGGTGGTCGGCGGTGCTCCTGCCGCGTGACGGGTCGTCGCCGTGCTGACGCGCTGCCGGGGCGTGCGGTGGCCGCAGCCCGCCAGCCACACCAGGGCGATCAGGACCCCGACGCCTACGACGCGCCGAGGCATGCGGGTGTCACGCACGACGAAATCCCGAGACCATTACTTCCGCACCGATGACCCGCCCGGCCACCAGCATGAGGATCCCGGTCCACGCGCCGACGAGCAGCCGGCGCGTCGGCCTCCTCGAAGCCATCCGTCCTCCCTGCCCTGCCGCCAGGTCGGAGCGGCAAGATCGTAGTCCTCCCATGCGCGGGGTCGCGCCCGAGCGTGCCGCGCCTTGCTGCGGCAGACTGACCCCGACGCTGACGCCGACGACGAGGAGGCACCGAGCGCATGACACGGCGGGTGGTGCTCGCCGGCGGCGCGCTGGCCGCCGCGGCCGGCGTCTACGTGGGGGCGGCGAGCGGCCGGTTGACCGTCGACCTGGGCTGGGGTCGCTCCAGGCGAGCCCTCGGCCCGCTGCTGCTGGACGTGGCGGCACCCCGCGAGCTGGTCTTCGACGTCATCGCCGGCCCCTACCTGGGACGGACCCCACGCGCCATGGCCGACCGCCTGCGCGTGGTCGAGCGCGGCGGCGACATGGTGCTGGCCGAGCATCGCACGCCGGTGCGGAGGGGCCTGGTGGCCACCACCCTGGAGACCGTCCGCTTCACCAGGCCCGAGCGGGTGGACTTCCGGCTGGTGCGCGGGCCGGTGCCGGTGGTGGTGGAGGAGTTCGTCCTGCGGGAGGCCGACGGGCGGACCCGGCTCGAGTACCGGGGCGAGCTGGCCGCCGACCTGTGGGTGCTGGGCCGCTGGTGGGGTGGGGTGGTCGCGCGCCGCTGGGACGCCGCGGTCGCGGCCTCGCTGGGGTCGGTCCAGCAGGAGGCCGAGCGGCGCGCAACCGCGGCCCGCCGACCCACATGAGCAAGAGGCGTTGCCCTCGCTGGAGGTTCAGGGCTGATGCCGCCCCATAACCCCGCCAGATCGCTCCCGTAGGGCCGCCCGTGCCGTCAGCCCCGCTCGCCGTCGCCGTGGGCGGCGAACGAGCGGCCGGCCGAGCCGACCACGCTCTGGAGCAGGCTGGCCAGCTCCATGGGGACCACGAACTTGGTGGACGGGGAGGCGCCGATCTGCTTCAGCGCTTCCAGGTACTGCAGGCTCATGGTGTTGGCGTCGATGGTCTTGGCCACCTTGAAGATCTTGTCGAGGGCCAGGGAGAAGCCCTCCGCCCGCAGGATCGCCGCCTGGCGGTCGCCCTCTGCGTTCAGGATCGCGGACTGCTTCTGACCCTCGGCCACGGTGATGGCGGCCTGCTTGGTGCCGGTGGCCTCGGTGACCACCGCGCGGCGGGTCCGCTCGGCCGACATCTGGCGGGTCATGGCCTCCTGGACCTGCGGCGGCGGGGTGACCTCGCGGACCTCGACGTTGGTGACCTTCACGCCCCAGCGCTCGGTGACCTCGTCGAGCTTCGCGCGGAGCTGCTCGTTCATCTGCTCACGCTTGGAGAGCACGTCGTCCAGGCTCATGTCGCCGACCACGCTGCGCAAGGTGGTCGCGGCGATGTTCTGCGCGGCGCCGGCGAAGTACTGGACCCGTATCACGCTCGCGACCGCGTCGATGACCCTGGTGAAGATGATGAAGTCGATCGCGATGGTGGCGTTGTCCGCGGTGATCGCGGTCTGGCGCGGGATCTCCAGGTACTGCTCGCGCAAGTCGACCAGGACCGGCCGGTCGACGACCGGGATGATCAGCACGAACCCCGGCCCGCGCGTGCCCAGGGAGCGGCCCAGGCGGAACAGGACGATGCGCTGGTACTCGCGGACGATCCTGATCGCGAGGCGGGCCAGCAGCACCAGCAGCACCAGCACGACCGCCAGCGCGATGTAGAACCCGATCATTCCTTCACGGTCCTTTCGGTTGCCTCCCGGGGCACCGTCGGCCCCGGCTCGACGATCAGTCGCAAACCGCGCCGCCCGACCACGCGGACGCCGCTCCCGGCGGGGATGGCGCCGCCGGCCGCCTCGGCGCTCCAGCGCTCGTGGCCGACCCGAACCTGGCCACGGGGGCCGAGCTCCCCGAGCGCGACGCCCTCGGCCCCGACCAGCGCGTCCATGCCCGGGCCGGGCGCCGGCAGGGCGCGCGCCTCGCGCACGGCCTTGACCACGAAGCCGAAGAAGCCGGCCAGGACGCCCGTGAGCAGCGCCAGCAGCCAGCGGGAGACGCGCACGTCGGGGGTCGACGGGTCGTACAGCAGCAGGCCGCCGAGGATCAGGCAGGCGAGGCCGCCGGCCAGCGGCAGGCCGACGCCCGGATGTTTCAGCTCCACCAGGAACAGCACCACCGAGGCGGCCAGCAGGACCAGCCCGCCCAGCTGCACCGGCAAGATGCCGAAAGCGACCACGCTGGTGACCAGCAGCAGCGTGCCGAGCACGCCCGGCACAGAGATGCCCGGGTGGAGCACCTCGATCACGATCAGGATCAGGCCGACGTAGAAGAAGACGAAGGCGAGGTTGGGGTCGACCAGCCCGTGCAGCAGCGCGACGCCGAAGCCCGGGTTCTGGGTCTGGACGGCGGCGTCGCCGGTGCGGAGGGTGACCGTCCCGGCCGCGGTCTCGACCTGCAGCCTGTCGACGTCCCCGAGCAGCGCCGTCGTGGAGTCGGCCAGCCGGTCGGCCACCGGCGGGTCGGCCGCGGCCGCCTGCTCGGCGGAGAGCGTCGCCGAGTCGCGCACGGCCGACTCAGCCCACTTGGCGTTGCGGTGGGTCCGCTCGGCCAGTGAGCGGATGAAGGCGGCCGCGTCGTTGGTCACCTTCTCCTGCTCGATCGCACCGCTCACGCCGACCGGGTGGGCCGCGCCGATGTTGGTGCCGTGGGCCATCGCGTTGGACGGGCAGGCAAGCATGACGAACGTCCCGGCGGAGGCGGCCCTGGCCCCGGCCGGCCCCGTCCAGCAGATCACCGGCACCCGGGAGCCGGTGATCGCCTTGATGATGGAGCGCATGGAGGAGTCGAGGCCGCCGGGAGTGTCGATCGTGAGCAGGACGGCGGCGTCCCCGGCCTTGTTGGCCGTGGCGATGCCGCGCTCCAGGTAGCGGGCGATGAACGGGTCGACGGCGCCGTGCAGCTCCAGGGCGCGGACGGTCGGGCGGCCGGCGGATGCCTCGGCGCCCGCGCCGGTCGCCGTCGGGCCGGCCAGCAGGAGCGCCCCGAGCGCCAGGGCCGCGGCCGCCCACCGAACGTGCATAGCCTCATAATCCACCCGCCGAGCCCAAGCTGGTAGGGCGGACTACCTTCACCCTTGCTGCCCGGAGGTCGAGGACAACCGCTGACTGGATCAGCGTCGCCGCTGCCCAGGCGCCCGAACAGGTCCCCACAGTCGAGCTGGGGCGACGCAGGGCTGTCGCAGGCGGAAAGTTGAATGGATGCCATGCAACCCGAGCCACGCAAGGTCCAGACTGTCTACCTCGTCCTCACGCTGTGCACGACGCTCGCGGGTTCGTTCATCTGGGGCATCAACACCCTGTTCCTGCTCGACGCCGGGCTGAGCATCACGGCCGCCTTTGCCGCCAACGCGTGCTTCACCGCCGGCATGGTGCTGTTCGAGGTGCCGACCGGTGTGGTCGCCGACACCTGGGGCCGCCGGGCCTCGTTCCTGCTCGGCGCGCTGACGCTGGTCGTGACGACCGCGCTGTACTGGCTGGCCTGGCGGACGCACGCGCCGTTCTGGGTCTGGGCGGCAACCTCGATGCTGCTCGGCCTGGGATTCACGTTCTTCTCCGGAGCGACCGAGGCGTGGCTCGTCGACGCCCTGAAGTACGCCGACTTCAGGGGCAACCTCGAGTCAGTCTTCGCCAAGGCCCAGATCGTGGGTGGCGCGGCCATGCTGTCGGGATCGGTGGCGGGCGGGCTGATCGCGCAATGGACCAACCTGGGCGTGCCCTACCTGCTGCGATCCCTCGCCCTGGTCATCACCTTCGTGGTGGCCTACCTGTTCATGAAGGACTGGGGCTTTGCCCCGAAGACGGGCAAACGGCCCCTGACCGAGATGCGGCAGGTGCTGCGAAGCTCGCTCCATCACGGCCTCGGGAACCCGCCCGTGCGCTGGCTGATGCTGTCGGCCATCTTCGAGACGGGCGTGGGGATCTTCGCCTTCTACGCGATGCAGCCGTACCTGCTCGAGCTCTACGGCGACGAGCGGGCCTACGGCATCGCCGGGCTCGCGGCGGCGATCGTCGCCGGCGCCCAGATCGCGGGCGGCATGGCCGCTCCGCGGCTGCGGCGGTTGTTCCACCGGAGGACCTCGGCCCTGCTCGCCGGAGTGCTGGTCAGCTGCGGGATCCTGGCGCTGCTCGGCGTGACCGCCAAGTTCGTGGTGGCGGTCACGCTGCTGGTGGTGTGGGCGTTGATCTTCGCCGCCGTCATGCCGATCCGTCAGGCCTACCTGAACGGCCTCATCCCCTCGGAGCAGCGGGCGACGGTGCTCTCGTTCGACAACCTGCTGGGATCCAGCGGCGGGGTGGTGATCCAGCCGGCCCTCGGCAAGGTGGCCGAGGCGTGGAGCTACCCGATGTCCTACGCCGCCGGGGCGGCGCTGCAGCTCGCAGCCGCGCCGTTCGTGCTGCTGGCTCGCCGGGAGAAGGCCACGGCGGATGCGGTCGAGGACGAGGCGCTCGCCGGGACCTAGCCGGCGGAATGGGCTCGGACATGGCCAGGGCCGGGTCCTCGGACCCGGCCCTGGCTCGACGGTCGTCAGGCGCTCAGCGATGCGGGCGCCGCTCCGTCATGTGTCAGCGATGGTTGGACTCGAGGCCGGTCACCTTGAAGTCCTTGCCGACCTCGACGGTGACGCGCTGCCCGCCGGCGGTGGTGAGGTGCGCCTCGTAGACGCCGTCCGAGTCGGTCTCCACCCGCAGCACCGTCGCACCGGGGTACTTGGCAAGGGCGGCCGCCCTGACCTTGGTCGCGGTGTCCCCGGAGAGCAGGTGCTCGTCGGGCCGCTGGCTCTTCGACTCGTCGACGGTCCCGCGCGCCGGCGGGGCTCCGGGCGCCGTCGCGCCGTACTGGCCCGTCGTGCTCGTGGTCGTGTCGGCCGCGTTTGCGCTGAGCGTCCCCGCGAGCACGGCACCGGCGAGGAGGCCGCCGGCGACCAGCGCCGCCATGCCACCTCTGCGCCGCCAGTCGCGGCGCCCGTCAGCGTTGGGCATGTTGTTCCTTCCTGGTTGGGTGGCTCTCGTCGAGCCAGGGCTGTCGCCAATCGTTAGATCCGCTGCTCGTCAGACCTTGCCTCCTTCGTCGCCGCTTCCCCGACACCTGCGTGCGACGGCACGGCGGTCCGTTGCAGAGCCGCGCTGCCGTGTGCACGAATGCCTGCGAGGCTCCTTGGTGGTTGCGCTCCCGTGTCTTGGGATCGCTCGGGCAGGGGCAACGATCGCAGCGGCAGGTAAGGCCGCCTCTCGAGCAGCTCAAGAAGCCGGTAAGGATGCCCCGGCGGGTCGCTTGGCAGAGCTCCGGGTCGTCGCGAAGGAATGGCCGCCGCACCCCCTCAGCACCGCCCGACTCGAGGGTCGGGCGTCAAGCCTGACCGGAGGCCCAGAAACGCTGACCCTCCCAGAAACGCTAACCCTCCAGGAGCAGCTTTCGGCTGCCCCACGGCTGCCCGCTGCGGCCCTGGTTCGCCGGGTGGTTCAGTAGGAAGGAGAAGGGGCATGCGCAAGGCCCTCTGTGCGTTCGGAGCAATCGCGCTCCTCGCCGCCGTGGCTGCGAGTCCGGCAGGTGCGGCGCCGCTGACGGTCACCGCGCCCCAATCGATCAGCATCGCCACGCCGTTCGCGCCCGGCTGCGGCGGTGCGACCGAGGGCAGCTTTCCGGGCGCGAACTTCAACTACCCCAACAGCGAGACCGAGCCCTGGCTGGCGGTCAGCCCCACGAACCCCAACGACGTGGCTGGATTCTGGCAACAGGACCGTTGGTCGGACGGAGGCTCACACGGCCTCGTGGCGGCGGTCAGCCATAACGGCGGCGCCGGCTTCGCCTACTCCACGCCGCACTTCAGCCGCTGCGCGGGCGGCACCGCGGCCAACGGCGGCGACTTCGGACGCTCGTCGGACCCGTGGGTGTCGTGGGCGCCCAACGGCGACCTGTGGTCGATCAGCCTGTCGGTCGACAGGACAACGACGCGCAACGCGGTCCTGGCCGCCAAGCTGCCCCACGGCTCGGCGACCTGGAGCGAGCCGTTCACGCTGAAGTTCGACACCTCGCGCGCGGGGGTCCCGATCGGCAACAACTTCAACGACAAGGAGTCGCTCACCGCCGACCGCACCGACGCGAGCGGCAACCTGGTGTACGCCGTGTGGGACCGGTTCGTCTCACCGGACGAGAACGCCCCACTGCTGGCGTTCGAGCACGCTCACGCGTTCCACCAGCCGGTCTGGTTCGCTCGCACGACCAACGGCGCCTCGCCAAGTGCCACCTGGGAGCCCGCACGGGAGATCTTCGACCCAGGGACGCAGAACGGGACGATCTCCAACCAGATCATCCCGCTGGCCGACGGGACGCTGGTGGACGGGTTCTACCTGTTCAAGACGCAGCAGAACAACCAGGGGACGCGCGGGAACAGCGTCGCGGTCATCCGCTCCAGCGACAAGGGGGAGACCTGGTCGAAGCGGGCGATCGTCGTCGCTCCGGACAACGCCATCGGCGAGACCGACCCCGAGCCGATCCACTGCCGCCCGTTCATCACCGGCGACCCCCCGTGCACGCTGGTTCGTTCGGACGGCGTGATCGTCGACCTGGCGGTCGACTACAGCAGCGGCCCGCACCACGGACGGCTCTACATCACCTGGCAGGACCATGACAACAACCCGTTCGGCGACGACCTGATCGTGTTGTCCCACTCCGACGACGGCGGGCTGACGTGGTCGACGCCGGCCAAGATCAACCAGACACCGAGCGGGACGTTCACCGACCAGGCCTTCGAGCCGGCCGTGCACGTCAATTCCAGCGGCGTCGTGGCGGTGTCCTACTACGACTTCCGCAACGACGTCTCCGGCGACGGCGCCCTGACCACCGATCACTGGATCGGGCACTCGCACGACGGCGGGGCGACCTGGACGGAGAGCCACCTCGGGGGCCCGTTCGACATGCACCAGGCGCCCTACGCCCGCGGCTACTTCGTCGGCGACTACCAGGGCCTCGACGCCCAGGGCGACGTCTTCCGGCCGCTGTTCACGCTCGCGAGCCCGAGCGTCGGCAGCTTCCCCAACCCAAACCCGACCGACGTGTTCACAAACAGCGCGGGCTGAACGCTTCGCCCGCCGGCACCGGCGAGAGGGCCCCGGTCCGGGGCCCTCTCCGCGCTTTCCGCCGGGTGCCGAGCACGGAAGCCCAGTCGAGCGGTTGCGCCCCGACGCGGCGCATCGGCTCGTCCAGTGTGATGCGACCAGTTGCTCCAGGGTGGCGGTATGACGAGAACCGTAGTCGGAGAAATCGGCATGACCGCTGACCTGCGGAAACAGCGCGCCCGGAGGGACTCGAACCCCCGACCCGCGGATTAGAAGTTCTTGCCGATATTTCACCACAATATGCTCTAGTAGTGTTTCCGCAGCTCAGACGGCATACAGCGTATTGTCCTGTACGCTCGCGTAGGCCCTTTCTGGCTGCCGTTTTGACACCTTGGTTGACAGTTACCACGCCCAGACCACACCCTCACTCCTTTCTCTCACCAGCATAATGCTTTCCTTGCTCAACTAAGCCTCTAGACACCTATCACCTTCCGCTATCTCAACCCACCTCCGTGCTACACTCAACGCCAATTCTTTTTCGAGGAGAGCAATGCACCAGGGGTGCGTTCGCTTACGCACCGGGGCGCGGGAGGTGGGCGCGGGTGGTGCTAGACGTGGCCAAGCTGACGGCAGGCCGCGAGGACTAATACCTGGAACGCCTCGCCGATAACCGCGAGGAGTACCTGTCCGGCCACGGCGAGTCCCCGGGCCGCTGGTACGGCCGCGGCGCGAGGAGCCTCGGCCTGGACGGCGAGGCGTCCAAGGAGGGGTTCCGGCGGCTGATCCAGGGCCGCGACCCCAGGAGCGGGGAGCTGCTCGGGCGGGAGCACGGCCGCAACGCCGTCACCGGGTTTGACTTGGTGCTGCGCCCGGCCAAGAGCGTGTCCGTCCTGTACGGCCTGGGGGATGTCGCCACGGGGCGGGCGGTGCTGGACGCGCACCACGTGGGGCTGGCGGAGGCGACCGCGTACCTGGACGGGCAGCTCGGCGCCCGCCGTGGCCACGGCGGGGCGGAGCATGTTGTTGGCAACGGCCTGCTGGCCGTGGGGTTCGACCACCGCACCAGCCGCGAAGGCGACCCGCTCGTTCACACCCACCTGGTAGTCGCCAACCGGGTCCAGGGCCCGGACGCCCGCTGGACGGCGCTGGACGGCCGCGACGTGTACCGGCACCGCCGCGCCGCCGACGCGATCTACCGGGCCGCCCTCCAGCGGGAGCTGACCCGCTCCCTCGGGGTCGAGTGGACCGACGCCGACCGGCACGGCAACCGCGAGGTCAAGGGGATGCCCAAGGAGCTGGTCCGGGCGTTCTCCAAGCGGACCGAGCAGGTCAACGCCGAGGTGGAGCGCCTAGAGCAGAGCGGACGGTTGCGCACGCCGCGGCTGGTGAAGTGGGCCGTCCACGCCACCAGGAAGCGCAAGGAGCACGAGGCCCCCGAGACCTTGTACGCGCGGTGGCGGGCCGAGGCGGCCGAGCGCGGCACCGACCCGGACGCCCTGGTCCGCGCCGTGACCGGCCGCGCGCGGGACCGCGACCAGGGACCGAGCGAGGCGACGGTCGCCAAAGTGTTCGACCGGCTGGCGAGCCCGGAGGGGCTGACCGCGCAGGCGTCCACCTTCGCCCGCGAGGACGTGATCACCGCCCTCGGCGCCGGCCTGACCGGCGCGACCCGGCAGGAACTGGAAGCCCTCGCCAGCCGGTTCCTAGGCGAGCGGGCGGTCAGCGTGGTGGCCGACCGGGCCTTGGAGGAGCGCCGCTGGACCACCCCGGAGCTGCTCGCAGTGGAGCAGCGGCTGGTCGCCGCGGCGGTCGATCGCGCGGGCGAGCGGGCTGGGCTGGTCACGCCGGCTGCCGTTCGCGAGGCCCTCGCGGCGCACCCGACCCTCGGGGAGGACCAGGCGGGGATGGTCCGCGACGCGTGCCTGGACGGCGCCGGCGTCCACATCGTCGTCGGCCGCCCTGGCACCGGCAAGACCTACACCCTAGGCGTGGCCCGGCACGCCTGGCAGCTCGGCGGCTACCGGGTGCTCGCGGCAGCACCAACGGGGATCGCGACGGTGAGCCTGGAGGCCGAGGGGTTCGAGGAGGTGGCCACCGTCGACCGCCTGCTTGCGGAGCTTGACAGTTACGCGTCAACGGCTGGCGGAGGGGGGCGCGACGCTGGGCGAGGTGGGCACCGGCGTGACGGGCCGCTGCTGGACGCCCGGACGGTGCTGGTGGTGGACGAGGCCGGCATGGTCGGAAGCCGCAAGCTCACCAGCCTGTTGGAGCATGCCCAGCGGGACGGTGCCAAGGTCGTGCTGGTCGGGGATGACCGGCAGTTGGCGGCGATCGATGCGGGCGGCGGCTTCCGCGCCTTGCGCGTGCGGCTGGGCGCGAGCGAGCTGGTCGAGAACCGGCGGCAGTTGCACGCCTGGCAGCGCGAGGCGATCGAGCTGGTCCGCCAGGGCGAGGTGGACCAGGCGGTCGAGCTGTACCGCGCGCACGACCGGGTGGTCGCGGCGGAGTCCAAGCAGGAGCTGGCGTTGGCGCTGCTGAACGACTGGTGGGACGCCTGGAAGGAGGCTGAGCGCGACCCGGCCCAGGACGTGGTGGTCCTGGCCGCGCGCCGGGACGAGGTGGACCGCTTGAACACCTACTGCCAGCAGGTCCTGGACCGCCACGGCCGCCTCGGCAGCGAGCGCCTTCGCGTGGAGGACCGGGAGGTGGCGGTCGGGGACCGGGTGGTCTGCGGCCACAACGCCATCGGCCAGCTTGGGGTCGCCAACGGCACCCGCGGCATCGTCACCGCCCTGGACGCTCGCGCGCGAACCTTGACCGTCCGCCTGGACGGCCCCGGCGGCCGGGAGGTGGCCGTGCCCCGCTGGTACCTGGACGGCCGCACCAGCGCCGAGCACAACCGACGCGTCGACCTCGCCTACGCGACCACCGGGCACCGCGCGCAGGGGCTGACCAAGTGGCGCGCGCTGGTCCGGGTGACCGGTGCCGAGGACGTGAACTGGTTCAACGTGCAGCTCTCCCGGGCACGGCAGGACACCCGCCTGTACGCGGTGGTCGGCCCCGAGCCGCACGACGCCGCCGGCGAGCTGGACCTGCCCGAGGTGGAGCGCGGCGACGCGTTCGCACAGATCAACCGGGCGCTCGGCAAGGACGGCAGCCAGTACCTGGCCCTGGACACCGCCAGCACCCCCGACCCACGGCACCTTTCCACGTGGGGGCTGCGGGCCGAGCGGGACCGGCTGGCAGGCCGGCTCGCCGAGGCCCCCCGCGACCGCGCCTGCGAGCTCCGGCGGGCGACCGACCGGCGCCAGCAGGCCGAGGCCGAACTCGCCGCCCACCGCGAGCAGGCCCCCCACCATGCTGCGCCGCGGGCGAGGTGGTGAGCGGGCGAGCGTGCAGGCGGGCGCCGAGGCGGTGGCGCGGCAGCAGGCCGACCGCGCCGTGCAGCGCGAGCAGGAGCTGCGCGCCCACCAGCAGCGCCGCGCCGGCTGGTTCGAGGAGCATGCCCCCCTCGGCACGCAGTACCGGCGGGTGGTGCGGGCGCTGGCGTGGCAGCGCCGCGCCCGCGGGCTGGCCTGCGAGGCGGTCGACCAGGACCGTCCCGGCTACCTGCGCGACGCCCTCGGCCCCGTGCCTGAGAGCACCAGGGGAAAGCGCGCCTGGCGGCAGGCCGCTGCCCAGGTCGAGGAGTACCGCACCGTCCACCAGGTCAGCGACCCCGACCGCGCCCTCGGCCCGATCCCGCAGGACGCACGGCAGCGGGCCGACTGGCAGCGCGCCAGCGCCGCCATCGAGCGGGTCCACCACAAGCAGCGCGTCGCCGAACGCGACCGAGGGGTGCGTCTGCAGGCGCACCGCCCCGGCCGTGGCGCTGCACCCGAGCGTCAGCAGCAGTCCCCGGCGCGCGCCCGCACCGAGCGGGACGCGCCCGGCCGGCAGGGTCCGGAGCGGGCCACCGGCTGAGCAGCACGGAAGGAGGCCCACGATGGCCAGCAGTTCCCATCCCGACCACGAGCGGGAGCGGTTCCCGCTGCTCTGGGAGGACGACGACGCCCCCGGCCTGTCCGTGCATGCGCTCACCAAGGAGGACATGGGGGCGATCCTGGCGCTGGTGCCGGACGAGCCCGACGACGAGCCGCCGCTGCGGCTGCCCTCCCTGCGCAAGGCGGCGGCGGCGCGGCGGCAGCGGCGGGCGCTTGGCACGCCGGGCGCCTCGGCCCAGGCCGAGTACCAGCGCCGCCGCCAGGTCGAGTACGCCGCCTGGGCGCGCACCCTGCCCCTGCGGACCGCCGCGGCCGTGCTGGCCGGGCTTGGTGGCCTGCTGGTGGCGGCGGTGGCGGGCCTGCCGCTGCCCGCCGGCCTGCTGGCGGCCATGGTGACGGCGGGGGCGGTTTGGTGGCGGCTGCGGTTCCGGCCCAGCCCCGAGACCCAGGCGTGGCAGCGCGGCGCCGACGGCGAACGCCACGTCGCCCGCTTGTTGGAGCCGCTGGTGCGAGCCGGCTGGGGCGTCAGCCATGACCTGCGCGTGCCCGGCTCCAAGGCCAACGTCGACCACGTGGTGGTCGGCCCGCCGGGCGTGTTCGCCATCGACACCAAGAACTACCGCGGCCGGCTCCGCCTCTCCCGCGACGGGCTGCTGTGGCACGGCCGCACCTTCCTGCTGCCCACACTGAGCGCCACCCGGTGGGAGGCGGACATGCTCCAAGACCGCATCGGCGCCCCCGACGTCGCGGTGGTGCCGATCGTGGCGGTGGTCGGGGCGATGGTGCCGTTCGGGCAGGTCACCTCCATGGCCGTCACGGTGGTCCCGGCCAGGCGGCTGGTGGGCCTGCTACGCAGCCTGCCACCGACGTTGACCCCTGAACGGGCGCGGGAGGTGGCCGCCCAGATGAACCGGCGGATCAACACCTACACCGGCCGTTGACGCTTACCAGCCTGTTTCACAAAGTTGTGGGGGCGGGCTGCGACGCCGCCGGCGGCTCTGATGCCGTCCGGGATGCGCCGATACTGCGCTGGTTGTGGGACGCGCCGACGGAAGGCCGAAGCCACAGCGACACGCTGGTCGGCTGCATCGTCTGCTCGACCACCCCCAGCAGCTCGGCGGCCAGGGTGTCCAGGTCGACCTGCTGGCGTAGCCGTGCGCTGTACGCCGCGATCGTGCGGGCGGCGTCGTAGCGACGCCGGTTGAAGCGTCGGTCGACCACCCGCTGGATGCGGCGGCGGGTCGGCTGGAACGCCGCGGCCACCGCCAGGGTCGCTGCGGCCACCACCAAGGGGGAATCTTGGCCGAGGAGCTGGCCAAGGCCGAGCACCACCCCGGCGTAGCCGCCGCCCAGCAGCACGGTGAGCAGGCCGTAGGCAAGCGTGCGGCTGATGATCCGGTCCAGGTCATACAGCCGGTAGCGCAGGATCGCCGCGCCGATCGCCACCGGTAGCAGCGCCATGCACACACCGAGGAGCCAGTCGAGCGCAGTCCCGGTGCCTGTGGCCGCCGCGGCCACGACGCCCAGCACCGCCACCGCCGTCAGCGCCGCCGCCAGCGCCACCCACCGCAGCTGCTGGCGCTCCACCCCGCGGGCGCGGCGGAACCGCACGACCAGCGACCAGGCCGCGACCAGGATTGTCAGGCCGGCCACGACCAAGGCCACGCCAGCGGCGACCAGCAGCGGACCAGCCAGGGCGGCGACCGCCAGCGGGTTGGTGACCGACTGGAAGGGCTGCTCGAACGGCAGCAGCGCTGACGACACCATCGCCACCAGCGGCGCGGCCGCGGTGACCCCGGCCCACCACCGCCAACGCGGCGAGGGCAGCGACCCGGTCGGGGTGAGCAGCAGAATAAAGCCAAGGCATGGCGCGATGAGAAGAACGCCGACGTTGTGGTACGCAGCCGCATAGACGGCGGCCGGCAGCGCCCCGGGCCGCACCAGGAGCCCGTACTTCGCGTACCCGGTGGCCACCCCGGACGCCACCACCGACAGTCCAAGGGCCAGCAGTAGCCAGCCCACCGGGTGGTGCGGCCGGCGGCTGGCCACGAACGCGCCGACCGTGGCCGCGCTCACCAGGCCCAGCACGTAGGTCGCGGCATCGGCGGTCAATAGGGCCAGCTCGGCTCTGCCGGCCTCGCGCAGCAGGTGGTCCAACCAGACGATCACGGGGATGCCCAGCATGGCCAGCGCCCACAGTGTCCAGCCCAGCACGGCCGGCCGCCAGCGCCTCCGGGCGGGTCGGGTCGAAGGAGCTACCGCCATGGTCCTCGTTGCACGCGGTTCACCTCTGCCGCCACGCTCCCAGCGTCGGCGATCACGCGCCAGTATGGCCGGCCTGCGTCCCGGGAACGTTACGAATGACACGACGGCAGAGAACCGGGGTTTGTGCAACAACCTCTTACTAGGGCTCTGTTAGGTCGGCGGTTGACGGATAGGGTGTGAGGAACCCGTCCTCCCGGTCCATGCACAGGGGAGCAGGCTGTGGGTGGCCTCACACCAGCCGAGCTGGCCAGGATCCGTGGACGCCTGGAAGCCTTCGCCGACGACGTCTTCGCGTCCCTGCCGCGCGCCGATCAGCGCGCCCGCGGGCAGTGCTACCTGCGCGGGCTGATGCTGGACGGCCGGCGCAAGTCGATCGAGCCGATGGCCCAGCGCCTGGGCGAGGTGCACTACCAGGCGCTGCACCACTTCGTCGCGACCAGCCCCTGGGACTGGCGGCCGGTCCGCCGGCGGCTGGCGCAGGTGCTGGTCGGCGCGCTGGGACCGACCGCGTGGGTGGTGGACGACACCGGCTTTCCCAAGGACGGCAGCTGCTCGGTGGGGGTGCGGCGCCAGTACTCGGGCACGCTGGGCAAGACGGCCAACTGCCAGCTGGGCGTGTCGGTCGACGCGGTCACCGAGCGGGCCTCCTGCCCACTGGACTGGCGGCTGTTTGTGCCCGAGAGCGGCGTGGGACGAGGACGCCATGGCCGAGCGGCGTGCCGCCTGCCACCTGCCCCAGGACGTGCACCACCGGCCCAAGTGGCAGCTGGTGTTGGACATGCTCGATGAGCTGGCCGGCTGGGAGCTTTGGCCGCCGGTGCTGCTGGCCGACTCCGGCTACGGGGAGGTGGGTGCATTCCGTGCCGGGCTGGACGCCCGGCAGGTGCCCTACGTGGTGGAGGTCAGGGCGGACACCAGCGCCTACCCGGAGCAGGTCCGCCCCACCATCGCACCCCACAAGGGGCGTGGCCGCCGTCCCCGGCCGCGCTACCGCGACAAGCCGTCCTCGCTCACCGAGCTGGCCATGGCGGCCGGCCAGCAGGCCTTGGTCGAGCTGATCTGGCGGCGTGGCAGCAAGGGCCTGCAACGCGGCCGCTTCCTGGTGGTGCGGGTGCGCCCGGCCGGGGTCACCCCACGCCGCCAGGCACGAGCGGCCGGTGGGGAGCTGCCGGTGCGCTGGCTGCTGGCCGAGTGGCCAGTCGGCAAGGCCACCCCGACCAAGTACTGGCTGTCTGACCTGCCCGAGGCCACCCCGCTGGTGGAGCTGGTCCGCCTGGCCAGGTCGCGCTGGCGAGTGGAGCAGGACTACCGCGAGCTCAAAGGCGCGCTCGGGCTGGACCACTTCGAGGGGCGCGGCTGGCCCGGCTGGCACCACCACGTGACCCTGGTCTCGGTCGCGCACGGCTTCCTCACCCTGGAGCGGCTCCGCTCCCCAAATCTGGTGGCGTCGGCCTGACCCTGTGGCAGTTGCTGGGCGAGCTGCAGGTCCTGCTCGCCTGTTGGGCCGGCGCCTGTCCGGTGTGCAAGCGGCCCGCGCCACGGTGGCTACGTCGAACGGGACCACCACGCGCACCGACCTGACAGATGCCCTATTACCAGCGTGTTGCGGAAACCCTTCCGAACGAAGGTGCTGGGGTTGGCGCGGTGGCTTCGCCGGCCTGTGATGTCGGGCCTAGAGGCTGGGGTGCGGCGGCCGCTGTGACGGTGGCCGTAACGATGCCGGGACGCTTGGCCGATACGGTGCATTCCAGCGGATCGACCCGATGCAGGGAGGCGTTGGAGATGGCCGGATTGCAGCAGAGCGTGGTGATCAACCGACCGCCGGCCGAGGTCTTCACCTTCGTGAGCGACCTGGAGAACGACCCGCAGTGGAGTGGGGCGGCGGAGATGCGCCGGACCTCGCCGGGTCCGCTTGGCGTAGGCACGACGTTCCGGCAGCGCGACCGGATCTTGGGGCGCCCGTTGGAGCTGTCCATGGAGGTGGTCGGCTACCAGCCGAACCACCAGATCGCCCTCAGAGCCACCTCGCGGGGGCTGTGGTTGGGAGGCGCCCGGACGGTGGAGCCGGTTGGTGCCGCGGCAACCCGCCTGACGGTCACCGGCGGCGGCCATGCGCGTGGGCTGCTCAAGCTGGCCGAGCCGCTGCTGGTCGCCGCGGGGCGACGCCGCCTGCGGCGCCAGCTGGGCAACCTGAAGCACCTGTTGGAGGCCCAGTCCTAGCCGTCGGTGTCGGGTAGGCTGCGCCCGATCGGGTTGGCAGCGATGGCCAACGGCGAACCCGGAGCCCCGATGGCCCAACCCCGAGCACCACGACAGCAGGTGGGCCCGCCTGCCTCGCGTGCCTGGCCGGGCAGGCTCGCCCAGCTCACGCTGGTGGCCTCGGCGTGCGTCTGGGCCGCGGCGAGGGTGCTCGGCTCCGGCGGTCCGCGGGCCGCCGTCGCCGGCGTCGCTGGCGAGGACGTGCTGGCCTGGCTGGTGTTCGCGGGGTTTGTAGGAGTCGGAACGCTGATCGTCACGCGCCGGCCGGGCAACCGGGTTGGCTGGCTGATGGTCGCCGGCGGCGCGCTGTGGGCAGTCGGCCTGGCCGCCTTGGACGTCGCCTACCGCGGCATCGTCGCCGCGCCGGGCAGCGTCCCCGCCGCGGCGGTGTGGGCGCTGGCGGGCGCGTCGATGCGCAACGTCGGCTGGTACCTGCTGACCATCGGCGTGCCGATGGTGTTCCCCGACGGCCGGCTCGCCGGCCCGCGCTGGCGCTGGCTGCCTTGGATGCTGGTGATCGTCATCACCGGCTCGGTGGTCGACACCCTCACCGCCCCCAGTGCCAACCTCACCCAACTCGGCGCCTGGCACAACCCGACCGCCCTGCCGCCGGCGCTGCAGCCGATCAACTCGCTGGCCTTCCTGGCCAGCGTGCCCTTGGGCCTGGTCGCCTTGGTGGCCACGGTGGTGCAGCTGGTTGGCCGCTGGCGCCGCGGCAGCCCGCTGCAGCGCCAGCAGTTGACGCTGTTCGCCGTGGCTGCCGCCCTGCCGATCCTGGCCATCCCGGTGGCCTTCGCCGGCGTCGGGTGGCTGTTCAGCGCGGCGGCGCTGCCGCTGCCGTTCGCGATCGGGTTCGCGGTCCTCGCGCGTGGGCTGTACGACATTGGCCGGCTGCTGACCCGCACCCTGGTCTATGGGCTGCTCACCGCCGTGCTGGGCGGCACCTACGCCGGAGTCGTGCTGGGGCTGGGGCAGCTGCTGGGCAGCCGACGGTCGGGCCTGGCCGTGGCGGGCGCGACGCTGGCGGTCGCCGCGGCGTTCCAGCCCGCCCGCCGCCGCATCCAGCAGGCGGTGGACCGGCGCTTCAACCGGCGCCGCTACGACGCCGCCGCCACGATCGCGGCGTTCAGTGCCCGCCTGCGTGACGAGGTCGACCTCGACACGCTGACCAGCGAGCTGCTCGCCGTCGTCAGCAGGACGATGGAGCCAACCCGAGCCTCCTTGTGGTTGCGACCGGCGGCGGAGCATTCGGCGCAGCGGTCCGCAATTGACTCGTAAGAAGCAATTCGCCTTAGGCGTAAGCTTAGCAAGCAAGTAGGCTAGGGCATGGCCTACAACTTCCTGCGCGGCGACCGTGACCAGCCGTTCCTGCTGCCCCCTGACCCGCGCGACTGGCTCCCGGCCGACCACCTGGCCTGGTTCGTCCGCGACGTGGTCGACCAGCTCGACCTCGCCCCGTTCCTTGGCGCCTACCGGGCCGACGGGCACGGCCATCCCGCCTACGACCCCAAGACCCTGCTCGGCGTGCTGCTCTACGCGTATGCCATCGGGGTGCGCTCGTCCCGGCAGATCCAGCGGCGCTGCACCGAAGACCTGGCCTTCCGGGTGCTGGCCGGCAACCAGATCCCCGACCATGTCACGATCGCCCG
>Ga0137373_10002619_pt1 | contig 19781 bp, 19 predicted proteins | sample SagtaG_5_FD_104912 | JGI IMG/M metagenome (GOLD analysis project Ga0137373, IMG submission 104912) | Vadose zone soil microbial communities from Sagehorn Ranch, Mendocino, California, USA - Sage1_R_80_16 metaG | ecosystem: Environmental > Terrestrial > Soil > Vadose zone | place: USA... | reverse complement strand
GGTGTGGTCGATCCGCAGCGTGCGGACCGCCGCGGGGCTGGCGTTGGTCGCCATGGTGACATCCGCGATGCCGTATCCGAAGGCGTTGCCGCGGAAGCCGCCTGGGACCTTGTACCCGCTAGCCCGAGTTTCCGATGATCATCGGGTGTGTTGACCGTTTCCGCTGGTCACCTATGGTGCTGGGGGGCAGTTTCGCGTATTACCCATGTCAGCGCCTGGGGGCGTAGCGGGCGAGACCGAAGACCTCGGTGAGCTTGTCCTGGACCGGGCTGGTCCCGGTGAGCATGCGGTGGGCTCTGGGCCGGCCGCGGCTGCCCTGGTAGAGCAGGACGGTCTCGCCGATGCCGGCGAGTTCGGCGAGTAGTTCGCGGACGGACATCGGCAGCCCGGCCCGGGCGGCTTCGCGGCGCATCAGGTGGGCGGCTTGGAGGGCCAGGACGCAGGTGAAGACGTGGACGCGGATGTTGTGGTCGGTCCAGTGGTGCATCGGGGAGAAGGACACCACGTGCGGGTCTTTCATCTGGCGGAAGGAGAATTCGGCCTCGGACTGGGACCGGTACCCGGCGATTACCTCCACTGCTGGCCAGTCGTCGTGATCGGTGATCAGCACGTGCTTGCCGAAGATCTCCTCTTCGAGGGCGGCGCGGGCACCGGGGTCTACGGCCCACGTCAGGCGCAGGTCTTTGGGCTGGTCACCGTCCAGGTGCCAGGTGACGACTCGCCGGACCCAGGGCTTGCGGGTGATCTCCTCGATCTCGGCCTGGACCTTGTCTTTGCTGCGGCGGGTCTTGCCGCGGGCCAGGGTGGCGGCCAATTCGTCGAGTTTCTGGCCGGCCTTGGCCAGCGTGGTGCCGTCGAAGCCGCGGGCCTGGCTGCTGTGCAGTTCGGGTGAGTGGGTGAGGATCGCCCGGCGCTCTGCGCCGTAGACCTCGCGGCGGGTATCGAACGCGGTCAGGCCGCCGAAGCGTTTCTTGTCGGCGATGACGCGCTTGGAGGCGGGCAGGGCGGTCAGGTCCGGGCAGTCGCTGGCCGGGACCGACCCGATGTAATGCAGTCTGGTGCCCGCGAGGTGAGCGAAGTTGGCTGCGGAGTTCTGCCCGGCGTCGAAGACGACCGTCATGTCCGGGTCACCGGGCGGGACGCCAGCCGCGGCGGTGACCGCCTGGTACTGGCCCAGCAGCTGATCGATCATCGTGGGGAACTGGGTAACGTCGGGCCGGTCGCCGGGGTAAGCGTGCCAGGTCAGCGGGATCCCCCCGTCGCGGGTGACCACCAGGCCCAGCCCCACCAGCCGCAGGTCAGCGCGCTTCTGCTTGGCCTTGCCCCGCTGCGCGACCGGAGCCTTGCCGTTGCCGGTCGCGATGAATGTCGCGAAGTTCGTCATGTCCAGCGCCACCGACGAGCAGTCCACGCCGGCGGCCTCGACGATCCGCACCGCGATCTTGCGGGAGATCTCCGCCAGCTGGCCGAGGGTGACGGCGTGCATCGCATCCCAGAACCGGCGGTGGTCCAGCGCCGTGGCGGGGATCTTGGTGAACCGGCCGGCGGCGGTGGTCTTCCACCAGTCCGCGAAGGCCAGCTTCGAGCACGGGGCGACCAGCCGGTTCAGCGCCGCCAGCACCAGGTAGGTACCCGCGGACAGCGGCAGCCCAGAGGGGCCGGGTCCGGCCACTTCATCGATAATGGCGGCCACGCCGAGATCCTCCAGCACGCCCCACGCCGCGGCGACCGCGCCGAACTCCTTGTGACCGGTCCGGTCCGGCAGGCCCAGCCCGCTGCCGCGCATCGCGGCCGCCAGCTCCTCGGCGGTCCCCAGGTATTCCTGCGAGACGATCCTGGGCTTGCCGTCAACGCGGGCGGACTCCACCAGGTAGTAGTACGTGGCATTGCCGCGCTTCTTCCCGACGATCGATGGCATATATGGGTAATACACCTTCAGGCGAGCCGGAACAAGCACCGCCACGGCATGTCATCAGGCGAAATGAGTCAGACCCGGCTCCCGGCCAGGAGCCACCAGGCCATGATCATCGGAAGCTCAGGCTAGCGGAGCCAAATGCGACCGTGAACTCGGCGGCACAGCCAGTCTCACCGTCTCTCTGATCAGCTGCTGACCCGGGTCGCTCCGGCTGATCAGCTGCTGACCGGGGTTCGCTCTCGCCGCTCGCCGCCCGAGGCCTGCACGTAGGCGTCGATGATTGCTGGCACGTCCTCTCCGTCCATGACGATCCGGCCCTTTTCCAGCCAGATCACCCGATTGCAGGTCTCCTCGATCTCGTTGAGATTGTGCGCGACAAGGAAAACCGTGCCGGCCTGCGTGCGGAGCTCTCCGATCCGCCGGTGGCTCTTGCGCCGAAACTCGGCGTCGCCCGTGGCGAGCGCCTCGTCGATGAGCAGCACGTCGTGGCTTCTGGCGGAGGCAATGGCGAACCGGAGCCGTGACGCCATGCCGGTGGAGTAGGCGCGCATCGGCAGGTCGATGAACTCGCCCACCCCGGAGAAGTCGACCACCTCCTGGTAGCGCTCCCTGGCCTCCTGCCGTGTCATGCCCATAGCCAGGCAGCCAAGCACCACGTTCCTGTCGCCGGTGAGATCGTCCATGAGCGCGGCGTTCACTCCAAGCAGCGACGCCTCGCCCGTGGTGTAGACGGCGCCCGCGTCCGGCGGCAGCAGTCCGGCGATGGCCCGCAGCAGTGTCGACTTTCCCGATCCATTCCGCCCGATGACCCCGACCGCGTCACCGCGGTAGGCCACGAACGAGATGCCGCGGATCGCGTGAACCTCGCGGATGGATGGCCGACGCTGGCGGCGCATCATCCGCAGCAGGGCGGCGGCGGCGGTGCCCTTGTCGCCACCCGCGCCGAAGACGCGGTAGACGATGTGCAGGTCATCCACGATAACCATGGGCTCAGCCACGGCCGTACCTCGCCTCCGCCCGCCAGAAGAACACGAAACCTATCACCAGCGCGGCCACCGCCCACCCGGCCCCGAGCAGCCACAGCACCGACGGGCCGCTCAGCGGCGCCGCGTGGCAGTAGGCCGACCAATAGGGCTCCACGCTTCGGTGCAGGTTGTAGAACGCGCAGTGGGATTGGTTGTAGGGCTTGGCGCCGGGCATGCTCAGCCGCTGCGACCTGAGCACGGCATACCTGACCAGGTCGATGTACACCGCCGCCGGGTTGGCGTGCAACACCGCCTGGAGCTTGGCGTGGTCCTTGAGCGCGGAAAGCGTGTTGATGCTGAAGATCACCCCGGAGACATACATCCAGGTCCGCAGCAGGAATGGCAGCAGCTGGCTGAAGTCGGCCACCCCCGCGCCCAACCGGGCGATGATCATCCCCGCGCCCACGTTGAACAGCGCCTGCAGGATCAGCGCCGGGATGAGCAGGAGCCAGTACAAGGTGACCGGCTCACCCGAGATCAGCACGATGGCGAAAAGCACAACCATGGAGAGCAGCAACTGCTGCAGCTCGAGCACGACGTAGCCGAGGGGCAGGCAGGCACGGGGAAAGCGCAGCGCCCGGATGAGCGACATGTGATCGTTGATGACGCGGGAGGCGACGAGGAACGATCGCTGCGTGAAGCTGAAGATGAAGATCCCGGTGACAAGGAACGCCACGAAGTTGGGAATCCCGCGGCTCGTGCCGAGCAGCACACCGAAGATCAGGAAATAGACGGCCGCGTTGAGCAGCGGCGTCAGAACTTGCCATAGCTGGCCGAGCCTGGCCTCGGTGTACATCGCCACGTTGCGGGCGGTCGCGAACGCCAGGATGAAGTGCCGCCGCTGCCAGAGCTGGCGGCAGTAGGCAGGCAGCGACGGGCGGAGCGCGCTCGGCCGCAGGCCGTGCTGCGCTGCCAGGTCGGCGAGCGGCTCGGCCGGCAGCATGGCTGCTTCGTCCTGCGGTGGCGTCGCGCCGGACAGCGTTCCCGGGCCGGCCAGACCGCGCTTTGCGGGTCCGCTCATAGGGCCGAGCCTATTTGCCAGAGGAGGCCAACCGGGACAGATCCCGGCCCAATGCGGCGCGGGCTCATCGCCTGCCCCCATGTGCCTTCGCGCGCTCTACCGCTCATCTGCTGTTTCTGTAGCGATTTCCACACCATGGACATCATGCGGTTTCCGATACGGTACGGCGGGGCATTTCCGCTCGTACCGGATCGGTGCGGATCTCGGCACGATGGCTGGCGCCGGCGGCTGTCTGTGTGAGGGAGGTGGCTGCGTCGAGCACAGTTCTGCTCCCGTACGCGCCTGCTAGTGTCGCGGTTGCTCGCCGCCGTCTCACCGATGACCTGCTCGCCTCAGGGATCCCCGAGCGGGCAGCTCAGGACGCCGCGCTCGTGCTCAGCGAGCTGCTAAGCAACGCGTTGCGGCACGCGCATCCGTTGCCCGGCGGGCACGTGCGGGTGGGCTGGTCGCTGTTCGACGGTGCGCTCGAGGTCACTGTCACCGACGGTGGGGCGATGACAAGGCCCCGCGCGTCGCGGCCCTCGCTGTCCTCGCTCGGCGGCCGTGGCCTGTCCATCGTGAGTCACCTGACCTGGCGCTGGGGTGTTCGTTCCGACGACGGCGTCACAACGGTGTGGGCAGTGCTTCCGGCGGTCAACGGCCGTTCCCGCAGCAAGGCCGGGAGCGTAACGCAGCGCCGAAGTGGTGATACTCCAAGTGACGCAAGGCTAGGGCGGCAAGGTGACGGATCCGGGGGGGACCGTGAGCCACACCCACGGCGTGGACAGCGAGGTCGGCCGGCTCGGCACAGTCATGTTGCATCGACCGGGTATGGAGCTGCGACGGATAACCCCTCGAAATAGGGCGGAGCTGCTTTTCGACGCGATCCCGTGGGTGTTGCGCGCGCAGCAGGAGCATGACGCGTTCGCCGCAGCGCTGCGCGGGCGGGGCGTCGAGGTGGGATACGTCACTGAGATGTTGCAGGACACGCTGGAGTACCAGTCGGCCCGCACGGAGGCGATCGCCGCAGTGCTCCACGATGCCCGGCTGGGCGACGAATTGCGGGTCCACCTGCGTGGCTACCTGGACGACCTGGATCCGGAGGGTCTCGCCCAAGTCCTCATCAGCGGCTTGGCGGCAGCCGAACTCAGGTCCGGCCGTGGGGTCGTCTACCAGCTCCTCGACCGCAACGAGTTCATCATCGACCCGCTGCCCAACTTGGTTTTCATCGCGGACGCCAGCGTCTGGATAGGCGACAGGGTCGCGGTCACCAGCCCGGCGATGGCCATCCGGCGGCGGGAGGCCGCGCTGCTGCGGCTCATCTATGCGCACCACCCGCGGTTCGCCGGCACCAAACGGCTCTACGATTGCGGTCTCGAGCCACTTGAGGGCGGCGACGTGCTGCTGCTCGCGCCGGGGGTCATCGCTATCGGGACTGGGCGCCACACGACGCCGGCCGGTGCCGAGCGGCTTGCCCGCCACGCCTTCGACGCCGGGCTTGCGCACACCGTGCTCGCCGTTCCGATGGCGGTGCCCTGGCCCGCGCACCTGGGCAGGGTGTGCACCATGGTGGACGCGGACACCGTCGTCATGCTCCCGGCAGCGGCCTTTACTCTCACCGCGCACACCATCACGGTACGCGCGGAAGGACCCGGCGTGCTGCGGGTGTCGCGGGCGCGGCCATTCCTTGAAGCTGCGGCGCAGGCGATCGGAATCGACAGGCTGAGGGTCGTTGACACCCGCCTGGACCCGCTTGCGCGCGGGCGAGGTCAATGGGAAGAGGGCAACAACATGCTCGCTGTCGCGCCACGCGTGGTCATTGCCTATGAAAGAAACGCGGACACCAACGCGGCACTGGAGGAATCGGGAGTGGAGGTCGTCACGGTCCCGGGCAGCGAGCTAGCCCACTGCCGTGGCGGTCCTGGATCGATGGCGTGCCCGGTGAGCAGAGCGCCCGCCGCGCAAGCCAGCCTCAGCGGCTGGCCGAGCTGACAACGGACAATTAGTTCACTGAGCGTAGCCATCTGGCCGAGCCGCTGCGTGGACCGATAGGGTGCCGCACGTGGAGCTAAAGGTCTCGAGCCAGCCGCAGGGCGATCAAGTGATCGTCACGGCATCGGGAGAAATCGACCTGTACACCGCGCCGGCGCTGCAGGCTGAGCTCGCAGCCGTGCTCGGCGGCGGTCATCCGGTCCGGGTGGTTGTTGACCTGTCGGGGGTCGAGTTCTGTGATTCCACCGGGATGAACGTCCTGCTCTCGGCGATGAAGCGGGCGCGGGAGCGCGGCGGCGCGCTCGACTTGGCAGGTCCACAGCCCGCAGTCCGCAAGGTTCTGCAGGTGACGGGCCTCGATTCGGTGTTCAACGTGGTCGAGGACAGCGCCGATGCCGTCACGGCCGCGGAGTCGGCCGAGGCGGCCGCGGATGGTGCGGCGGCCCTGTTATGATCCCAGGCGACACAGCGGTAGTCGTTCCCGCCAAGGACGAGGGTGACCGGATCGCGGCGACCGTCGCGTCGGCCGCCCGGCTGTCCGGCATCGACCTAGTGATCGTGGTAGACGATGGGTCGCGCGACCAAACCGCGGCCACAGCCGAGCGCGCGGGTGCCTTGGTGGTGCGGCACGGCAGGTGCCGCGGCAAGGGCGCGGCCATGGAGGCGGGTGCAGAAGCGGTCCGCCTGGTCGACGCTGCTGAGCGCCGCGCGGCGCACCGTCACCTGCTGTTCCTCGACGGCGATCTCGCGGACACGGCAGGCAACGCGGATCCGCTTGTCGAGCCCGTCCGCGCAGGGGTCACGGACATGACCATCGCGGTGTTCACAAACCGGGTCAAGCTCGCCGGACATGGCTTCGTGGTGCGGCTGTCCGCCGCGGGCATCGGCCGGGCCACCGGCTGGCGGCCGAGCCAGCCGCTCAACGGCCAGCGCTGCCTGACCCGAGCCGCGTTCGAGGCCGCGCGCCCGCTTGCCAGAGGGTTCGGCGCGGAGACCGCCCTCACCATCGACCTACTGCGCCGCGGGATGCGGGTCACCGAAGTGGAGGTGGATCTGGCGCACCGGGCGACAGGCGCGGACTGGCGTGGCCAGTTGCACCGCGCGCGCCAGTTCGCCGATGTCGCCGCGGCTCTCGCCGCCCGCTCCCTACTCCCCCGCGGATCGCGTGCTGCCCGCACATGAGATTTGGCGGAGCGGCCCTCGCCACGACAGCAACGAGCATCGGGCTAACCATACTGATCGCGCTGCTCGGCCCTTCCGCGATGGCGCCCGCACTTGCCGGGCGGCCGGGCCAACCTCCGTATTCGCTGGTCGCGCACCCGTCCGCGAACCTGGTCGTGGCGCTCGCAGCCGCGGCGCTTGCCGCAGGAACGCTCGGGCTGGCGCTTTCCATGCACGCCGCGAGGCGCGGATGGGCGCCGTCCCCGGGCGCGCTGCTGCTCGCCGGGATCGCCGCGGCGGCGGTGCTCGCCTTCCTGCCACCGTTCGGATCGGCTGACCATCTGAGCTACGCCGGCTACGGCCGGATGCTGGTGAGCGGTCATGACCCCTACGCGACCGGCCCGGACGTGCTTGGCCACGATCCGGTTGCGCGCGCGGTGGAGGACTGGCGCACCACCCCGTCGGTCTACGGCCCGCTCGCGACCGCCGGGCAGGCGCTCGCCGCTGTGATCGGCGGCACCTCGGTCCGGCTGACCGTGTTCGTCCTGTCGCTGCTCAACCTTGCCGCCTTTGCCGGCGCCGGGCTGCTGCTGCACTGGCTGGCCCGCGGTGACCGGCGGTGCCAGCTCCGTGCGGCGCTGTTGTGGACGGTCAACCCGCTGCTGCTCTACGAGCTGATGGCGGGAGCGCATGTGGACACGCAGGCGGCCGTGTTCGCCCTCGCCGCCGTGGCCAGCTTCCCTGCACTGATCCCGAACGGCGCCGCTCGCTGGCGCGCTGCCCTGCGCTGCGTCGCCGTGGGAGCGCTCAGCGGGCTCGGCGCGGCGGTGAAGCTGACGGCTGCGCTGGCGGGTGGAGGGCTCGCCATCGCCGCGCGGCGAAGCTGGCGCCTGCTGACGGGTCTCGCGGTCGGCTTCGCGGTCGTGGCCGGGGTGGCGCTCGCCGCCGGTGGGCCGCACGTGCTCGGGCAGACCATGCGTGGCGGAAGATTCGTGTCGATCGGCTCGCCATGGCGCCCGGCTCGTGCCGTGCTCACCGCCGCGTTCGGCGCGGGCGCAGCGCACTGGCTGGTGACGGCTGGCTCGGTCATCCTCGCCGTCATCCTCGCCGTGCTCCTGCTGCGCCACCTGCCAGACCGGCTCTCGAGGCCGGTGCGCGGTTCCGCGCTCCCAGCGGGACCAACCCCCGCAAGTGGTCTAGACCAGTCTAGCGCTAGGGTGGCTGTGGCCGCCGGCCCGGCGCTCGCTCTCACGCTCGCCTGGCTCTTCGCCTGGCCCTATGTGCTGCCGTGGTACGACGCGCTCGCCTGGGTGCTGCTGCCGCTGATCGCCTGGTCGTGGCTGGACTGGCTGGTCCTCGCCCGAACCGCGGCGCTCGGGTTTGGCTACCTGCCCGCACGCGGCGCCGCCGCCCACCTGCCCGCCGATCTTGGCTGGCTTCAGTCGGTCGTGCGCACTGGTGTGACACCGGCAATCCTTACCATGCTCACTATCGTGATCGTTGTGAGGTGCGCGTCTGGCGGGCCCCGCACGGCGGCCCATGATCGTAGTCAGCTTTCCGCCCATGTCGCGGGCAATCGACCGTGATCACCGAGCTGGCGCCTGCGCGCGGGGCGGCGGGCGCACGCGGCAGCCGTTCAGGTGCCCAAACGGGGCACAATGGCAACCGTGCCATCAGTGACCGCGGCGTCTCGGCGCTGGCTCAGGGCTGCCGCCACGCCCTCGCCGCGGTACTTCATGCTCGGCGTGCTGGCCTGGGCTGCCGCGATCGCGGTGATATGGCCGCTTGCGATCGGCTATCTCACCAACGCGCCAGATCAGCGCCTGCCGGACCTGGATGTGTACCGCTCGGGCGGCGTCAGCGTGCTGCACGGCCAGCCGCTGTACCACGTGCTTACCCAGGCCCCGCAGTTGCTTGCGTTCACCTACCCGCCAATTGCCGCTGTGTTCGCTGTCCCGCTCGCCATGGTGGCCTGGCCCGCTGCCCAGCTGATCTGGGTCGCATTCATCTACGTGCCGCTCGCCGTCACGATCCGCTACGCGTTCCGGCCGCTGCTCGTCCGGTCCGGGCGGTACGCGCCCGCCGTCCACGCGTGCCTGTTCGCGGCGTGCGCGTACTTGTTCCCGCTCCGCGATCAGATGAGGTTCGGCCAGGTCGACATATTGCTGGTCGCCCTCTGCGTGACCGACTGCGCGGCGACCGCGCCGCGATGGCCCCGAGGAGCGCTCATAGGCCTGGCCACGGCCGTCAAGCTCGTGCCCGGCGTGTTCATCGTCTACCTGTGGATCTCCGGGCGCAGACGCGCCGCGAGGACAGCGGCGCTCGGCGCACTCGCATGGACTGCGGCTGCGTTCGTGCTGCTGCCCAGGGATTCGCTTTATTACTGGACGAGCGCGCTTTTCGACAGCAGCCGGCTGGGCGCAAACACCGGCACGTCTAATCAGTCGCTGCGCGGGATCCTGCTCCGACTGTTCCTGCCGTCTGCGGCGCCAGCCGCGCTGTGGGTCGCCGCGGTGGCGGTCGTAGGCGTCGTCGGCTTTGCCGCCGCCCGCCGGATGGCACAGGCCGGTAACCAGATGGCGGGCGTGGCGATAACGGGGCTTCTTGCCGTCCTGCTCTCTCCGGTCGCCTGGATTCACCATCTGGCCTGGGTCGTCGTGGCGATCGCCGCGGTGGCGGGCGATGGCCGCGACCGGCGCAGGCTGGCCGCTGCGGCTGGCATCGCCCTGTTCTACACGGTGACCCTGCCGTGGTGGGGGCTGTCGCTGATGAAGGTGAGCTGGCTGCCCAAGCTAGTCGGCCGGATCGTGCAGAGTTCGTTCGGCCTTGGTGCGATCGCGCTGATCCCGATCGTCACATGGGCGCACCGCCGGGGTGGCTCGGGCCTCGGTTCCGGGCCGAGCAGCGGCCCGTCGCCAGCTCTGCGGGCGGCGACCTCGGCGCCGGGCCAGGCGGCGGGCGCGTCCACTGGCACGGGGAAGGCCCAGGTCACATCAACGGTATCGATGCCTGAGCAAAGTACGAGGCGCTAGGCTCCGGTCTCGTGGTAACGGTCGCGCTTTCGGTGCTTGGCCTGCTCGCTGGGGGGGCTGGCATCACGCTTGCCATCGCGGCCACAAAGCGGGCCGACAGGATCATCGCGGAGAGCGCCGAGCTCATCAGGAACCAGTTCAACGTGGCGGGCACTGTGGACCCGCGCGCCATCAGGCAGGTCGGCGTGGTGCGGTATGACGCGCTCAAGGAAATGGCCGGCCAACTCTCCTTCTCGGTGGCGCTGCTGAACTCCGCGGGCGACGGCCTCGTGCTCACCTCCATCAACGGGCGCAGCGAGACGCGTACGTACGCGAAGATCGTTTCCGGCGGGAGGGGTGTCCACCCGCTCTCACCCGAAGAGGAGCAGTCGGTGCGGTCGGCCAGGCTCGGCCAGGGACCGCTGACCGTTACCGCCCAGGCGGGCCCGGAAAACGAGCCGCTCACCGTTACCACCCAAGCCGGTCCAGAAAACGAGCCGCTCACCACCACCACCACCACCACCACCGTTGCCGACATCGGCGCATGAGCCTGCGGGTGAGCTGAGCGCTGCCGGCCCGGGGTCACACCACGGCTGTGCGCCGGTGGCATCATGAGCCACATGCAAGATCGGTACGCCTACCTGGGGCCGGAAGGGACGTTCACCGAGGCGGCGCTGCACACCTTGGCCGAGGCGGCGGAGATCGAGACCACGCCGTACCCGACAGTTCAGGCGACGCTTGAGGCAGTACGCAGCGGGGAGGCCGGCCGCGCGGTGGTCCCCATCGAGAACTCGGTCGAGGGCGCGGTCACGGCGACCCTTGACGAACTGGCAGCCGGTCACGACCTGGTCATCTGCGCGGAGATCCTGCTGCAGGTGACGTTCGCCCTGCTTGGCAGGCCCGGCACCCACCTTGAGGAGATCAAGACGGTCGGCGGGCATCCGCATGCGCAGCCGCAGTGCCGTCGCTGGCTGGCCGCGAACCTGCCAGCGGCAGAATTTCGGCCCACGACTTCCAACGCGGAGGCTGCCAGGCTTGCCGCGGCCGGGCAGATTGGTGCCGCGCTGGCTGGCGCGTTCGCAGCACGCAGGTATGGGCTCGACGTGCTCGTGGACGGCGTCAACGACCACGATGGGGCCGTGACGCGGTTCGTCGTGGTGCGCAAGCCCGGGCCCATGCCCGCGAGAACAGGTGCCGACCGCACGTCACTTGTGGCGTTTCTCGTCGAAGATCATCCGGGTGCCCTCGCGGAGATCCTGACCGAGTTCGCCGTCCGCGGCGTCAACCTCACCCGGCTTGAGTCCAGGCCCACTGGGGATGCGCTTGGCAGGTACTGTTTCTCAATTGACTGCGCGGGGCACATCGACGACGCGCGGGTAGGCGAGGCGCTGATGGGCTTGCGCCGCGTCTGCGCCGACGTGCGGTTCCTCGGCAGCTACCCGCGCCGCGACGGTGGCGCCACGGCGGTGCGCCACGGCACATCCGACGCCGAGTTCGCCGACGCGGCCGCCTGGCTTGCCCGGCTTCGATACGGCCGCATCTAGCCCCCCGCGCCAACTGCTCTCCCCGCCGCGTTGACCCCGGTGCCGAGCGGTGAACGATGATCCGCGGACATTTGGCTGCCGCTCGCAAGCAAAATGTACGCGGCTGTGCGTAAGCCGAGGCTTCACAGGTACGGACCGGAGGAACCCGGCCGCGCGTGCGAACTTCCCTCCTCCGCCTGAATCACTCCGGGTGGCAGCGCGCGCCGCATCTGTTCGAGTTGCGCCCGCGCGGCCATCTGCTGTGCGAACAACGTGGTCTGGATGCCGTGGAACAAGCCCTCTAGCCAGCCAACTAGCTGGGCTTGGGCGACCCGGAGCTCGGCCTCGCTCGGAAGTTCGTTCTCGGTGAACGGAAGGGACAGCCGCTCCAGCTCATCGATGAGTTCTGGCGCGAGCCCGTCCTCCAACTCCTTGATGGAGCTTTCGTGTATCCCCCTAAGCCGGGCGCGGCTCTTCTCGTCGAGCGGCGCAGCGCGCACTTCCTCAAGCAGCTGACGGATCATGCTGCCGATGCGCATCACCTTGGCCGGCTGTTCGACCATCTCGGTGAGCGGACGCTCGTCGCTCTCATGGTCGTTGCCAGCGGCGCTGACTGCGCTCATGCCCTCGGGGTTGACCACAACCACCTCGGGCCGCTGCTGTCCTGGGTTCATCCGGTCGTTCATACCCCAAGTCTGGCGGATGACCCCGTGTGCTCGCACCCGGGGCAGGTATCCGCCAACCAGCTAACGCGCGCCGGTCACGCCGACACCTCGCCCAGCCGGTCAGATCTGGTGCTGGCCCCGCCCCGCCCCCCATCCCGCGCCTCCCCTTTGCAAGACCCACCCACCCTGGGGGTTTTGCCCTCCTGCCGATGTTCGCAGGTTGTCAAGGCCTTGGGCAGGGGGGAATTCGATTCTGTGGATAACTCGCCCACAGGTCGGTTGGAGGTTCGCGCCCGCGGCAGCCGTTAAGGATCAAAATGGGTGCTACGGCGTTAGGTGGCGAGCAGGACCTTCCCGACCTGTAGGCCGGCCTCAACGACCCGGTGCGCGGATTCAGCGTCAGCCATCGGCAGGACGCGATCGACGACTGGGGACACCGCGCCTGTCTCAATGAGCGGCCAGACGTGCTCACGGACCGCGGCCACGATCGCGGCTTTGGCCGCGGGCGGCCTCGCGCGCAGCGTCGTCGCGTGCATGCTGGCCCGTTTGCTCAGCAGAGTGCGCAGGTCCAGCTTGGCCGTGGCGCCACCTTGCAGGCCGATTATGACAAGTCGGCCATCGACGGCGAGCGCCTCAACGTTGCGGGCCAGGTAGCTCGCGCCCATGATGTCGAGAACGACCTCCGCGCCGTGGCCGCCTGTCACGTCACGCACGACGTCGACGAAGTCCTCGTCACGATAGGAGATCGCGCGGTCCGCGCCGAACTGGCTGCACCGGGCCAGCTTCTCCGCCGACCCTGCCGTACACAGCACCCGCGCTCCCCATGCCCGGGCGAGCTGGATAGCCAGGCTGCCAACGCCACCCGCGCCGCCGTGGACAAGGAGGGTCTCACCCGACGCGAGGTGAGCAAGCTGGAACACGTTCGACCAAACCGTGCAGGCGGACTCGGGCAGCGCCGCAGCGTCGATGAGAGAAACGCCGCGGGGAACGGGCAGCAGCTGTCCCGCGGGCACCGTTACTCGCTCTGCGTAACCGCCGCCTGACACGAGCGCGCATACCTCGTCGCCCTCGTGCCATCCCCCCACACCTGGGCCGACGCCCGTGATGCGGCCCGAACACTCCAGGCCCGGATACGGCGGCGCACCGGCAGGAGGCGGATAGAATCCCTGACGTTGCAGCAGGTCAGCCGGGTTAACTGCACTCGCGGCGACGTCAATGAGCACCTCTCCAGGCCCGGCCACGGGATCGGGGACCTTCGTCCACTCGAGCACCTCGGGGCCACCTGGTTCGGTGATGACAATGGCGTGCATGCGGCCTCCCACATGTGATTCGGCTTTCGCGGGTATGGTGACGGCGCGGCAGTGACCTAGGCTCGGCGTAAAGCATGAATCCCGGCCAAGCCGGGGACGATCACGCGGAGGGCTCTCGGGCAGCTCCTGGCCGCCCCCGGGCAGAGTTCTCCCACGACGAAGCTGGGGGAAAGGACCTGTGACCAACCAGGATCACGATACGCCGACTGAGGCGGGCGAGCCGATCCCCGCCGATGCGGCAGGTGCCGCCGCAAGCGAGGCGGAGCCCGCCGACGGCGCTGCCGACCCTGGTATCGGAGCGACCGGTTCCAGCGCGGGACAGACTGGTGCCAGCTCCGTAACGGCCGATGCCCGTGACGCGCAGGCCACTCACGCGACGCCTGCCCAGTATGGCTATGACTCTCGCTACGGCTATGGTGGCCAGCCGTCCGATGGCAGCCCTGATCCTGGCACGCCGTCGCGTGAGCCACCCGATTACGGTTACGGCCCGTCCTACGAATATCCGGGCCTGTATGACGCCGAGCGGCATGGGGATCCCAACGCGCCTTACGCCGGTCCGGGTTCGCCATACGCCGGTCCCCGCTCGCCGCACGCCAGTCCGCGTTCGACCTACGTTGGTCCGCGTTCGCCGCACGCCGGTGCCGGCTCGGCGCACGACGATCAGGGCTCGGCTCACAGTGGTTCGGGCGCGGCTCACAGTGGTTCCGGCGCGGCTCACAGTGGTTCCGGCGCGGCTCACGGCGAGCAACGTCGGCCGTCATATGGTCTTCCCGGCTCCGCGTACGGCGATCAGGAGCCGGCGCACGGTCCTGTCGGTGCCGCGTACAGCGATCAGGCACCGCCAGCCCATGGCGGCCCCGGCCAGTCGCCCTACGGCGCGGGGAACTCCTACACCAATCCCGAACCCGATGGCGGCTTGGACTACGCCGACCCGCGCTACTACTCGTCCGCACCGCCTTACTACGCCGATCCTCCGGTTGGGCAGCTTCATGCGCCCACCGGAGCGCTGGCACCGCTCCCGCCCCGCTGGACGGATCAGCCGCCCAGGGAGACAGCGGAAAGCCTCACGCCGGAGTCGCTGCTGCCGACCAAGAAGCCGCCTCCTCCGCAAGGGTGGCGCCGGACCGTGTACCGCATGACGGCCGGCCTGATCCGGCCCGGCGAATCGCAGGCCGAGCTGCGCAGACACGAACTCATCTACCGCGCGAGAACACCGGTGGCCGGCGGCCATCACCGGGTTGCCGTGATGAGCCTGAAAGGCGGCGTCGGCAAAACCACCACGGCCGTGGGGCTCGGCGCCATGCTCGCGTCGCTGCGTGGCGACCGGGTCATCGCGGTTGACGCCAACCCGGACCGCGGCACGTTGTCCGACAAGGTGCGCCTGGAGACCGCGGCGACCGTTCGTGACCTGCTCAACGAGCGGGCGCAGATACAGCGGTACGCCGATGTGCGCGCGTTCACCTCGCAGGCGCCGAGCCGGCTTGAGCTCCTCGCGTCCGATCGTGATCCTGCCGTCTCGGTCGCGTTTAGTGAGACGGATTACTATGACGTCGCGCACGTGCTTGAGCACTACTACTCGGTTTGCATCACAGATTGCGGAACGGGTTTGCTGCATTCGGCGATGGCCGGGGTGCTGCAGCTTGCCGACCAGATCGTGCTCGTCAGTTCGCCCTCAGTCGACGGCGCCAGAAGCGCGAGCGCCACGCTCGACTGGCTGGAAGCCCACGACTATGGCGACCTGGTGCGAAACGCCGTGGTGGTCCTTTCGATCATCCGCCCGCGCAGCAAGAGCACGGTGGACATCGACCGGCTGGAGCAGCACTTCGCCGCGCGGTGCCGCGCCGTCGCGCGCATTCCCTACGACCCGCATCTCGAGGAAGGCGCCGAGGTAGACCTGGAGCTGATGAATCCGGAGACGGCCGACGCCTACCTAATGCTCGGCGCGACCGTCGGCGACGGATTCGCCTGGCCCCGGCGGTTACGGGCGGCGGCGAGCTGACAGCGCCTAACGCGGTCGCTATCTGGATTTGCGCCGCCGTGCCATCGCCGTGGTCGCCGGACACCGTTCGCTGTGACACCTTAGGGTTAGCAGCACGGGAGGGCTCGCCTAGTGGACGATGGCGGCGGTCTTGAAAACCGCTGAGGCGCGCGAGCGTCTCCGTGGGTTCGAATCCCACGCCCTCCGCCCTACCTGCGCAGACGCGCCGTTTAGGCACGCCAGCTCGGCCAGCGGTCCCGCGAAACCGGACCTCTCGGGGAACAACCGGGGAACACGCGGCACGTAAACGGCGTTCACAAGGCCTCCCCCTCCACCAGTCTGGCGACCGCCTCAGCGGCGGCACGGTGGGCCTCAGCCTCGATGTGTGTGTAGCGGTCGTGGACCGATTCCGAGGTGTGCCCCACCTCGCGCTTGCGCACCACCCGGTCAACGCCGGCTTCGCGCATCAGGCTGACCGCGCTGTGCCGCGCCTCATGCAGCTTGATCGGCGGCAGGCCAGCCGAGCGGGCGATCTCCTTGAACCGGCGCGACACGTAATCCGGCGGCCACGGGGAACCGTCGGCGCGGCAGAAAACCAGGTCGTTGTCCTCCCACGCTGCGCCCGCGCGGATCTTCATCGCCGACCAGCGCGGGCGCCACTCGCGGAGCAACGCCACGGTGCGCTTGTCAAGCCAGACCTTCCGGCCGCTGGCGGCCGTCTTGGGCCGTCCCTGCACGATCGTCCCGCCGAGCTGCAGAATCGGCCGCTCTACCGTCAGGTAGCCCTGGTCAAGGTCGGAACCTGACCAGCGGAAACCGCACGCCTCGCCACGCCGAGGGCCACGGAGCAGCACAACACGGAACAGCAGGCCTAGCGGATCGTCCGCGCTTGCCTCCAGGAACACATTCGCCTGCGTCGCGGTCCAGCGCTTCCCCTCGGTGCGGTGCTCGGGCTCGAGCTCAACGGCGAAGACCGGGTTGAACGCGAGCCGATGCGTGACGCGCACCTCGAAGTTCCCCCACTCCCGCAGCGCCGCGCGCACCCTGTGCATACTGGCGGTGCCGATGGGCTTGGGTGCCTTACGCACATCGTCAGCGGTGCTGGCCACCTTCTCGCCGGACTCACGCCGCTTGTGGATCTGGGCGTTGATGCGGTGGATGCGCTCGAACACCTCCGCAGCGTGGGCGCCGCTGTACCGCTCCAGGGGCACGTCAGCGAGGACAGGCTTGAGCCAGTGTTCGCCGATCTGGTGAAGGCGGCGCCGCGCCGAGGGCCGTAGCTGCCGTTTCCCAGATAGCCATGCGTCCCACGCCTCAGCGAACGTGGCACCGGCCGCGCCAGGGTCCTGGCCGAGGCCGAGGCGGCGTTTTACAACCTGCACGTCTGGCAGCGTCCCGCCCCGCTTCGTCTTCTCCGCGATCATGTCGCCGATCTGGTGGCGCGCGCGGTCGTCATCACCGGCCAGGGCGATCAGGTCCCGCACGGTGCCGAGCACGGTGGCGGCGTCGCTCTGGAGCGGGAATCCGCCGCGGCGGACCGGCTTGCGGCCTGCGGCCGTGTCGAGCCAGATGGCCCAGAACCAGGAGCCGTGACGGCGCTTGCTGAGGTCAGGGCAGTCCGCGCCGTGCGCGCAGCGCTTATACGTGGTGCCGTTCACCGAGCGCCTCTCTCGTGAGGTGACCCCACGCCGGGGGATCTTTGCCCTTTCCTTGCTAGCGGGGCTAGCGCACATTAGCCTAAGTCTCGCTAGCCCGGTTAGCAAGAGGCGAAAGGACGCCACTGTGGACATGCGGACCCTGCGGGAGATCGCCGGTATAGCCGACCCTCTGCAGCGCGCACGCGCTCTTGAGCGACTCATGAACGAAGGCGCCGCCCTGTCGGTTGAGGCGGCCCGCTACCGCCGTGACGCCATTGCCGAAGCGCGGGCCGCGGGCCTGACGCCCGCGCAGATCGCGAGCGAGTTGGGTGTGTCCCCCGGCCGGGTACGACAGATCCCGCCGAGCACGGAATCGGCCCCGGCGGCGAAGGCACCGGAACCGAGTGCCGCCCACGCCCCCGAGGTTCTGGTGCAACGGGCGCTGCCCAGCGACCCAGCGATCCGCGGCGGTTTGTCCCTGTTTCTCGCCGAAGCTGAGCGGCAGGGCATCAAAGCCGAGCGGCGGATGCTCTACATCGGCCTGGAGCCCGCCAATGAGCACGTAGCCGCATGTCTGCGCGTGAACACCGGTGACGACGTGGTGGCGCGGCGAAAACTGATGCTCGCCAGCGGCGTGCCCGTCCGGATAGCCACGTCGTATTTCCGCGCGGACCTGTTCGCCAGCACCCGCATGGCCGAACCCGAGTTCGTCCGCCCAAGCCTCCAGTCGGCTCTCGCCGATCTTGGCTACCGGTTCGGCCGCGCGGAGGAAAACCTCAGCGCCCGGTCGGCCACCGAGTTCGAACGGAAGACCCTCGCGCTCGAACTCCCCGACTGGGTTGTGCAGATCGTGCGGGCGAGCTACAGCGCGGAGGACACACCCGTCCACACGCTTGAAACGATCTGTGCGGCTACCAGGCATGTGTTCCCCATCGGCCAGGTCGCAGGTGCCGACGAATTCTGACCTCCTCCGGAGACTGGCTAATGACCGCGACCTCGTCATTCACCGGGCACGTTGCATTGCGCGGTCAAGGACGGCCTGCACTGCGCGCCAGGGTGTCTCGTCGCGGGCGGCACCAGTCGGCTCGCCGAATACTGGCTTATCTCCGTCCCAGGTCACGGACTCGTCGTCGTAATGGAACAGCACCGACCGGGCGACTGTCGTCGCGCGGATCTCCTGGCCGCTGGGCAGCCTGATGAACTCCGTAGGCCCTTCGGGCCGCATCAGCGCCGAGACGGGTACCCGGAGCGCAAGGGCGAGGCAAAGGACTTCCTCGGCAGTCAGCCGACGCTCGCCGCGCTCAACATTGCCGACCGTCTGGGGGTGCCAGTCGAATCCCAGCCCCCGCATCCGTGCGGCCAGGCTCGCCTGCTTGATGCCCAGCCGGGCACGCTCGGCCTTGACGTTGGCGGCGATCACGGCTCCGAAGGTCGGTGCTTGTGCCACAACGCATTCATACACGCTCACATTGTTTCGCGCAACCGCTGGCGGTTGCAGGCAACGCCGCGGCGCGCTAACGTCTGTGGTGCGTGAAACAAGTTAATCGTGTCACCCGCAACGGGAGGTTGGCCGTGACACTGGACGAGTTCCTGCAGGAGAGGGGAACGCCGAGAGAGGCTGCGGCCATCATGGCCCACGTCGCGCCAAGCACTATCTCCCGCATCATCAACGGCCAGAGCGAGGCGAGCCCAGGCATGATCCTGCGGCTCGCACGAGCATTCGGGGTAGCACCACGACGGATGCGCGCTATGTGCCCGGCTAGCTGGGAGCGGGCGAAGGCGGCCGCCGCGTGAGCCGGGTGGCGGCACCGAGGCGGAAACGGAGGCGCTGGACAGCCGAACAGGTCCGCGCTCTCGGCGTCCGCACGACGGTGCCGATCGCCGGCGAGATCATTGCGGGCCTGTCCGAGACGCAGGCGTACGCGCTTCACGAGCGAGGCGAGTTCCCGGTCCCGGTGATCAGGGTCGGTCGCCGGTTGATCGTGCCCGTGCAGCCGATCCTCGATCTGCTGCACGCCTCGGGAGGTGACGACCTCGATGCGGCCTCCTGACAGACGGCAACGGCGCCCGCTCGCCACGGGCGCCGCTAATGCCGAGGTCTCGCCAGACCGCTCGCGCAGAAACATGCTAGCGCGGCACCGGAAGCTTCCGACCGCATATGCGAGCGTGTTCGTGCCGCAGGGCCGCCGGTCGTGGTACTGGCTAACGTTCCGCTGCCCGGTGTGCGGCACCTACGTGTTCGCCCGGTCCCGCCAGATTGACCAGGCTCCGGGTCCGCGCAAGGGGACGTGCGGGCACTCCGTCTCTGTCGTGGCGGCGAGGATCTACGGGCGCCAGGAGGCCGCATGAACGGCCACGACCAAGCCACGCTGAGCGCGGCGCTCGCCTATGCGGCCGTGGGGTGGCCGGTGTTTTCCACCAGGCCGGATTGCCCATCATGCCCTGGCGGCAAGGACTGCGGCTGTAAGGCGCCGTTTCCGCGCACCCGCGGCTGCCTGGACGCGAGCACCGACGCTGACGTGATCACAGCGTGGTGGCGGCGCTGGCCAAACGCAAATGTGGCG
>Ga0137373_10002611_pt1 | contig 19801 bp, 10 predicted proteins | sample SagtaG_5_FD_104912 | JGI IMG/M metagenome (GOLD analysis project Ga0137373, IMG submission 104912) | Vadose zone soil microbial communities from Sagehorn Ranch, Mendocino, California, USA - Sage1_R_80_16 metaG | ecosystem: Environmental > Terrestrial > Soil > Vadose zone | place: USA... | reverse complement strand
TCCCGTTCTGCAGGGCCGGGAATTCGATGCAACGGATCGTGACGGCACCCCAGCCGTCGCGATTGTGAACCAGACGTTCGTGAACACCTACTTCTCCGGCCAGCACGCGCTCGGCCAGCGCATTGAGATTGGCGGTGAATCTGACGCCGAGATCGTCGGGATCGTGCGTGACAGCAAGATCGACACGATCGGCGAAGCGCCGAAATCAGTCGTGTTCTATCCATACGCACAGCGTCCGAGGCGACTGACGGTCATCGCACGGACGACGGGCAATCCCGCAGCCACGCTGTCGGCGTTCCGCGCCGCAATCGGCGAGCTCGATGCCACGGCAAGCGTCACCATCGGCACGCTCAGAGACGCGGCGAGCACCGAATTGACGATGCGCCGCGTGGGTACACAAATGGTTGGCGCGATCGGGATCCTGGGCTTGCTCCTCACATCGATCGGGCTATACGGGGTCGTGTCCTATCTCGTCGCTTCAAGGAGCGCGGAGCTGGGCATCCGCATGGCGCTCGGCGCCACGGTGCGACAGCTGCATCTCGAGGTCTTGCGTCATGCGGCACGGCTGGTTGGCGGAGGCATCGCGATTGGCGTCGCCGCGTCACTGCTGGTCACGCCGGTGCTGGCCACGTTCCTCGCGGGACTCAGCCCGGCGGATCCGATCGCCTTCGTGGCCGCTGCCGCAGTGCTGATGATCGTCGCCTCTGGCGCGAGCTATTTGCCGGCCCGTCGTGTGGCCCGACTGGATCCGCTGCTCGCGCTTCGTGAATGAACGAGGCGAGACGGGATCTCTAATCCGATCACCTGAAATCAACATGTTGGAAGGGCTTGCCAGCCGTAGCTCTCGAAATAAGAGTAACAGCCCGCCTACGCCAAAGGCTTCGGCGGGCATCCTTCGCGTGCGATCGAGAGCGAAGGATGGTGAGCCTCACGTTCGTCAGTTGGAACCGGATTGGCGGATGGCTGAGACAGCTGAAGGCACTTCGAGACGCCGCCTGAACTGAAGACTCAAACGCTTTCATCTGACCGTCTGGTTGCGCGAGCGGCTGCGCCGAGCTGTGCGCCGTCGAGCCGACGTGCCCGGCGCCGCTGCGACCAGGCGACACATCAGGCCAGCAGCCTGCGAGTCTGTGAGTCGCTGCTCGCGGGCGAGCGAGTGCCATGTACCAAACGTAAGCGCGTGGCCGATCGCGGCAGACAGCTGCTGGCGTGCGGGGTCCCGCATGCGCCTGCCGCTCATGAGCACTTCACGCGCTGCGCAGAGATAGTCGCGGTAGCCACCCAGCATTCGCCTGACGATGGGCATCGTGGCTTCGTCGCGCAGGATGTTGCTCATCATGCGCTCGGTGCGCCGGTAGTGGGCGTATAGCTCGCTCAATGCGCTCATCAAACGGATGGCTGAATCGTCGATCGCCTGCCAGCGATTGATGTCGGGAAACGGGTTGGCCGCCGTCCAATACTTGGTGCAGGAGGAAAAGAGGGAGTGCTCGTCGGGGAAGTGCCTATAGACGGTGGAACGGCGCACGCCCGCACGCCGGGCCACCGCGCTTACCGACGTGCGGGCGGGGCCGAGCGTGCCGTGCAACTCAACGGTGCTCTCGGTAATGCGCAGGCGGGTGCGTTGCTCCGCCTCGGCGCGCCGCATCATCCGGTACTGGCGTTTTGTGTCGGCCATCACTGTCCATTGAATATTGACACCCGGAACACGCCTCCAGTAAATTTAGCGCGACACTGATGTCCAGTCAAAATGAGGAACGCGATGATGGCAGTCGAAGCGAATGTCGTGGATGTCCGCTCCAAGCGTCGATTGCTCTGGCACGGAATGTCTTTGTTCCTGCTCGGTCTCCTTACAGGCTTTGTCGAACAGAATGTCAGCAATCCGCGCATGGGTCTCGCGGCACACCTGGAAGGCGTGATGAACGGCACGTTCCTGGTTGCGTTGGGCGCCGTCTGGACGGAGGTGAGGCTCTCTTCTCGGTTGAAGAGTGCGGCGTACTGGAGTGCGCTGTACGGCACGTACGCAAATTGGGCGGTGACCTTGCTGGCGGCGATCTTCGGTACGGCAGCGATGTCGCCAATTACAGCGGCGGGCCGCAGCGGTCAGCCGTGGCAGGAAGGTTTGGTGACCGTCGGCTTCATCACCGTGGGGGTAGTAATAGTGGCCTCTTCGATCCTCATCCTCTCGGGTCTGCGGCGAACCACGGCGTCATGATCGTTGACCTGTTCTGAGCCGCGGAGTTGTCAGCTGAACGCTGACCACATGGCGTCAATCGCGCGTTCACGGCGCCGTGCGGTTCGCTTTCATGTTTGTGTTCGAACGTCCACCGACTGGAAGTTCAGGAATTCATGGGCGCCGAGGCGCTCGCCCCGTCCGAGCTGTCCCGCCGGACCGGCGCGTTCGCCGGCCCTGCCGCGGCACGGGGCGCCTTGGGCTCGGCCGGGTTATGCGCGACCGCGCCGCCGATGCGCGCCTTCAACAGCTCCTCTGCATGCGCAAAGAGGTCCTCCTGCGAGATCCGACCGGCGTCGACATCCGCGAGCAGCGCGCGCTGCGCCTTGTACTCCCGGTTCTCGACGCCCGCTTTGCTCTGCAGCATGCGCCACGCCTTGCGGCGCTCGACGCAGAAGAGGACCAGCTGCCGCGACAGCGCGCGGTATTCCGTCGTGCCGTTCGTCCCCGGCACCTTGATGCAAACGCCGAAGTCCGGCACGTACGAGCGGTGGGCGGGCACGAGGTAGCGCCGGTAGACCACGTCCTGCTGGGTGATGCGGACCAGCATGTTCTCGAGGGTAATCAGCTTGGCCGCATCGTCGGCTTTGATCTTCTTCAAGTGATTCCGGAAGCGGGCTTCGGTCGCGCACCAGTGGGCGACCGTGTATCGGTACGGCTCGCTGGTGCCCTTGAACTTCGTCTGGTACCAGTCCATGTCGATCGACGGGTTGCCCTTGAGATCGAGCGCCTCCTGGTACGATTCCCCAAGGCGCGGGTTGAAGACGAACTCGGGCGCCCCACGCGAGTCGCGCACGCGCTGCGCCTGGTCAAGCGCCATGTCATCGGCCACGCCGTGCTCGGGCTGGCAGGTCGTGAAGCACTGCATGAACATCGTGCCGCGGTACTCGAGCCCATCGAGGATGGCTCGGTAGAGCTTTGGTGCGTTGGCGATCGACACCTGTGCGACGAACGGCGAGCCGTGGCCGGCCAGGAACGTCTCCGCCACTGTCTTCTTCTCGGTGTTCTTCCCTTGCGTCGCGGCGCCGAACACGTTCATGTCGTTGCCGCCGAGCATGGGTGTCGAATCCGAGTTCTGTCCGCCGGTGTTCGAGTACACCTGCGTGTCGAGCATGAGCGCCTTCACGTTCGGACGGTTCTGGAGAATCACCTTCGACGTGTTCTGGTACCCGATATCGCCCATGCCGCCGTCGCCACCGACCACCCAGACTTTCGGCAGCTCGAGGATCTCCTGATCCGTCATCAGGGCGTCGCTGAAGTGCGCGTACTCGTAGTACTCGCGCGCGCTGATCGCGGCGCTGTCGCGGTGCATGAGCGCGTCCGCGAGCCGTTCGGGGATCACCGAGCGTCGCGCGTGATCCACGATGAAGCTCTCGCCGAGGAGCCATCCGACTGTAATCCCGTCCTGGAAGAGCGAGTTCATCCAGGGATACGGATGCGGGTTGTTGGGCGGCGTCGACCCGTAGACGGTGTTGCACCCGGTATGCGCCGCCATCGCCATGACCGACATGCCGTTGCTCAGCCGGCCGTCGATCGGCTGGAGATCGCGGTGGTTGAATGCCTCCTGGCGCATGACGCCCGCGATGGCATCGACGACCTCCTGGTCGGATATGGGACCATGCTTGGCGATCCGGATCCTGGTGTCCTGCTCGTCCTCCCCGCCGAGTCCCATCAGCATGTGCGCCACGGCCTGACGGAAGAGCGCGTATTCTTCTTCGCTCCGGGCCTTCAGCGCGGCAAGCCTCTCCACGCCGGTCTTCTCGAGCTCGGCCGCCTTCGCGCGCAAGCGGTCGGCCTTGGCGTGGTAGAGCGGCCGCATGTACGCCTCGGTGACCGCCGCGATCGCGCGGAGCACGCTCTTCTCGCCGCAGCCTGCGCACGCGCCATCGCCGGAAACCAGCGCGTCGTAATTTCTCCGCACCATCAGCATGTTGCGCAGCGTGGCGGTCTTCGAGTCTTGCGGGCGCGGGTCGTTGTACAGACCCAGGTACTTCTGAGGCGTGTCGGGCAGCAGGTTGAGGAAGGCGGTGCCGGTTTCGTGTTCGGCGTTGACGTCTTCGGTTTCCTGCACCATGCGCAACGCACGATGGTCGCCGCACGCCGTAACGCAGGCGGCGCAGCCCTTGCACAAATCGGAGACGAAAATCGAGAACACTCCGCCGCCGCCGGGAAATTTCTTCTCGGGTGTTGCGAAGATCGCGTTCGCCTTCTGGTAGGCCAGCGGAACTCTGTCGATGATGTCGAAGAATTCGCGCTTCGCTTCCGCGGAGAACCCGTTCACCTCGTCTGTCACGTTCTTGATGATGTGTTGCAGTGGTGGCGGATCTTTCGCCAGGTTCTCCCGCATGATCGCCCGCGTGCGCTTCTCGATCTCGGGCATCAGCTGGAGCATCTTCTGCCGCTCGCCCGCGTCCGTCACGTAATTGGCGACCGCCGCCCGGAGCACCGTGTCCAGATCCTGTGAGCAGTTGGGCAGGGCGGTATCCGGGCACACGGCGATGCAGTCCATGCACTGGGTGCAGTTCTCCGGAATGTAGAGCGGCGTTTCCCGCCGGGCGACGTACTTCGATGCCGTGTCGCCGCTGCCCGCCGCCATGACGCCGAGCGCCGAGTACGCGTTGGCCGGCTGGTTGTATCCCAAACCCGACCGGAACAGGTCGTCGAATTCCTTGATCCGGGTGAACGGCGTGCGATCACGTTGCCCCTCGGGCACAGCGTGCGAGCGGCATCCCGATCCGCACCCATGCCCGTTGTCGTGTCCGTCGGCGGCGACGACCGGCAGCAGCGCGTGACCGCGCAGCGTCGATCGATCCGGCGCCTCGAGCTCCCCGACGCGAATCTCGCGCACACGCTCGAAGCCCTGCGTCATGACCTCCATGTTGGATTGCACGACCGCGTCGCCGAGCCGCCCGAACTTCTTGACATACTGTTTGTGAACGACCGCCCGGAACTGGTCCTGGGTGATGCCGAATTCGTGCAGCAACGGCGACACGGCGAAGAATCCGCCGAGAAACGCATTGCCTTGCATGCGCAGTTGCAGATCGCCGCGGTCTGTCGCATTTCGCGCGATCTGGAAGCCGGGCAGAGTGAAGACGCGGATCTTCTTCTCGATGATCTGCTGGCGGGCCCAGATGGGCAGCCGTTCCCATGCCTGCTCGCCTTCCTCCTCGGATTCCCAGAGCAGACAGCCGCCCGCCGACATGCCATCCAGCGGGTTGGTGTGCGTGAACGCCTTCGGGTCGCAGCACAGCACGACGTTCACGTGCCGCAGATCGCAGTTCACCCGGATCCGCTCTGGCGCGGCGACCATGAAGTACGCCGTTGGCGCACCTTTCTTTTCCGATCCGTACTTCGGGTTCGCGCTGACGTGGATGATCTCCTTCGGATTGCCGAAGTCGTCGACGATTTTGTCGCGCTCGTAGAGCAGATCGTTCAAGTCGCCGATAATTGCCCCGAGGTTCTTGCCCGTCGTGATTGCGCCCCAGCCGCCGACCGAGTGGAATCGCACGGCGATCGAGCCCTCGGGCAGCAGGGACGGCATCTCGTCGGCCTTCACCTCGTAGGGATGATCCACGCCGAGCACCATGAACGACGCGCCGTCGGAGGCACGCCTCCCGTCTCGCCGCGCGCGGCTTCCCGTGGCGAATTCGTACGCGCCGATCGTGTGCTCGGGCCGAAAGTCCCTCGATCCGAGGCCGTACACGCCGCCGAACAGCCGCGGCATCTGATCGGCCGTGATCGTCGGCAGCCCTGCCTCGCCTTGCAGCGCCTTGTGCAGCGCCGTCCGAATGTCGCGTCCCATGGGGTTGTCGCCGGCCATCGGCTCGTCGGTGCGCTCCAGCACGATGACGTGCTTCTTGCCGGTGAGCGCCCGGACCACCGCCGCTTCCGGAAACGGTCGGAACACGTTGACATGGATCGATCCGACTTTCGCGTTCCGCCGTTCGCGCAGGTAGTCCACGGCAGCTTCGATGTTCTCCGCCGCCGAGCCCAGCGACACGAACACGGTCTCCGCATCGCCCGTCCTGTACTCGCTGATCAGCCCGTAATGGCGACCCGTCAGCTTGCCGAATGCGTCGTACGCCTCATCGAAGAAATCACGGATCGGCTCCGCAAAGTTGTTGCGCCGGGCCACGACCCCCTGCATGTAATGCTCCTGGTTCTGCACCGGTCCCAGGAGGACAGGATTTGCGAGGTCGATCATCTTCGGAACGCGTCGGCGGGTCGGGCCGAAGAGCTCGCGCTGGCTCGCCGTCGGGCACGGGATGATGTCTTCGGGTGCGCCGAGGTACTCGCGAATCAACTCGGCTTCGTGCTTGTAGAACGTCCGCTCGAGATGCGACGTCAGGAAGCCGTCCATGACGTTCATGCCCGGCGTGAGGCTGAGCTCGGTGACCCGCCGGAGGATCAACGCCTGGTCGGCGGCCTGCTGGGCATCCTTACCGAACACAATGATCCATCCGGTATCCAGAGCGCCGTACACATCGTCATGGCCGCAATGGACGTTGAGGGCATGCTTGGTCAGCGCCCGGGCCGCGACCTCCAGGACCATCGTCGAACACTTGCCCGGCGCGTGGTAGTACTGCTCGACGCCGTAGACGACGCCTTGTCCGGACGTGTAGTTGACGACGCGTTTTCCGCACACTGAATGTGCGATCGCGCCTCCCTGCGCCGCGTGTTCGCCTTCCGCTTCGACCGCAAGGGTGTTCCGGCCAAATACGTTGAGATGCCCCTCGGCGAACGCCTGTTGGTAGAGCTCGCCGCCTTCTGTCGACGGCGTGATGGGATAGAACACGCCGGCGTCGGCGATTCGCGTTTCGGTGTGATACGAGACAAGCTGGTTACCATTCGCGGTGACGCGGATCCCCGGGTAGCGAGGTTTCTCGATCATGATTCCCTCGAAGACGGCGAATTCCCCGCCGACACGAAGACCGCATTCGCGCGATGGCGTGACGTTCGCGAGCGCGTCCGTTCCCGCCTGCCGTGTTTACGCGCGTCGTCGATCATCTGGACGGCTCTCGCGGCCTCCAATCGGGACAGGTCGTGCACGTGTCGATGGTTTCCAGCGGGCCGCTATGCGTTGGATGGCGGCACGTCCACGGCGAATCCCACGCACTCAGCCATTCGGGAAATGCCCTGTAGAGCGTCGAATCGCCCCAGCGGCAGGCTTGGGGTGTCCGCCTGGGTCCAGAGGCGTTGGCGAGGTTCGCGGCGCCGGTCGACGGATCCATGGGGATTTCTGCCATGGAGCACCTTTCTGACCGATCCGAGATTTCGAGGCAGCCGAATGACTACCTTATACACCCAATCGAACCTTCAAACTCACTTTCGGAGCCGTTCCGCAATTGCGCGGGCGAGCCGCAGCCGCATGCGCTCATACGGATCTCCTGTCTCCGCAAAGCTGACGCGCTCCCCCGCATCCGAAAAGACGCGGGGAACGATCTGCGCGAGTACGTCGCTCACCATCGCGTCGAGGCCAAGGCGCCGCGCGAGTGTCAGGTATAGATGGTCCTGGAGCCCGCGACGGAAGTTCGCGAGCTGAATCGTGCCGATCGGCCCGGACACGCCGCGGTCTTCCTCGGGATGCAGCCGCTCCTCCCCCGGATACATCAGCACGCCGTCGCCGTGAATGTAGCCACCATCGTCGTCTTCCGCCGGAAGGCGATCGTCCGCCTGAAGGCGGAAGCTACGGGAGGGTCTATTGTCGAACGTGATGCTGTTCGCCCACACGTTCTGGTTGCGCTCACCCTGCTTCTGCGAGTTGTGCCGCCAATGGACGGAGTGCCAGTAGAAATAGACGCGGACGTCGTGCTTGAACGCGGCCCAGATCGTCGCCCGCGCGTCCGTCGCGGGCGCATCGATCGTGATCGCGCCTCCCTGCGGGCGGCCGCCGTTGTAGAACCAGTACTCACGCCCGCGTTCGCGCTCCTTCGAGTCGACGTCGAGCTGAAAGCCCTTCGGCCCAGAGCACCAGATGTCGACCGCGCTGTCGAGCGGCTGCACGTACTTGCTCGTGACGAAGATCGGCAACGCGCGCCCCGGCCCCGGATTGGAGTGGATGTTCTCGGCGAGCGCGACGATGCGCGGGTACGCCGGGGGCCGCGGCTCGTCCGGCATATACAGAAAGGTGATGGCGCGAGGGAGCCGCTCGCCGAGGAACGTCATCCACGCGTCGCTCTTCGCCCACGCCCTCGCGCGATCGTCGAAGTCGCGCCCGGGGCCGTAGAACGTCCGCGGCGCCAGCACGTTGCCGGTTCCCTCGCCCGGTCCTTCGTACCCGCGGTCGCGCGTGAACTCCGCACCGGAAAAGCGATCCCAGGCCGCGGCCAGCGTGGCCTCGTCGTACGCGTGCACGAGCTCCACGCGGTGCCGGTGCGCGAAGCGGTTGTATGCCGGATCCATGTTCCGGCCGTGGTACAGCTCCGCCTGATCGCTGGTGTAGAACAGCATCGCGTGCATGCTGTTCTCGTCGGGCAGCGTGAAGCCGAACACCTCGAGGTCGATTGGCAGCGACCGCTGCGCTCCGTCGGCGCGGACCTGAATCGTGCCGCGATAGATGCCTGGCGCCCGATCCCGACCGATGTAGACCTCGATCCAGATCGCCTGGTTCTCGCTGGGCCGCATGCTGATCGGGAGCCCTCCTTTTCCACGCCGCGCATTTTCGGGGACGAGCTGCACCGGTTTCCATCCGATCGGATCCGCCGGCGCGGCAGGGGATCTCCAGTCGTACACCCACGACGCGTGCGACGGCGTCGTCACGAGCATGTAGTGCTCCGCGAAAATCTGGATCGGACGTTCGACGTAATCAGTGGGATCCCTGGCCGGTGGGCGATACGTGATTCGGTCCGACTTCGCCGATAACGCAGGAAGACCGATGCTGAGCGCCTTGATGCCCCGCGCGTCCGCCTCAACGACTACCTGAAAGGCGACGATCTCATTGCGCGCGCCGAACAGGTGAACGGCGCGCCCGTCCCATGCGGAGTTGCGCGCGGCGGCCGGATGATTGGTCGCGTCACGTTCAACCTTCTCGCCGTCGTTGACGGCCCAGATGCGTCGCACGCCCGCTTCTGCGTACCCGCACGCCAGGAGGAGGACGATGAAGGATGTGATGCATCGACGGGCGCTCACCTGGTGCCTCCAGCTTGCCGCAAGGTGATTCGCGCGAGCGCGTGCGACAAGCCACGATCCGGATCCAGGAACACGCGTGCCAGCGACGCACGCGATTCATCGGTCCTTCCGAGAGCGGCAAGCAGCAGCGCGCGTGCGTACTCGAGCAACCCCGGGCTGCTGGTGCCGGCGGACTCGAGCGTCGCGGTTGCTGCCGCGAGCGCCTGCTCGACGCGTTGGCGCTGTGCCTCGGTGCGTGGACGGCCAAGCCGCGCGCGCGCATTGTCGGCGATCCCCGTCATCAGCGGTCCGCTGTCGGTGTCGAGCCCGCGTGCCAGCCGCTCCCGGCGGGCCTGCGCCGAGTCCCGCCGCCCGCACGCGGATTCGATATCGGCGATCTGCATCACGATCGGGCCGCCACCCAGCGCGTCTGCCAACCCACCGGAGGTGAACGCAAGGCCAGGCTGTTCACGCGGCAGCGAATCGAGAATCGCGAGCGCGGCCTCACATGCCTTGCGGTCCGCCGCGGCGGCTGCCGACGCGAGGCGCACCTGCGCATACACGCTCCTCACGCTCGTGCCTCCCTCCTCTTTCGGAAAGAAGCGACCGTGGAACAGCCGCTCCGCTTCGTCAGCCTCACCTGACTCGGCGAGCGCGGGCGCGAGCTTGAGCACGAGTGGCGGTGGCATCGTTTCCTGTGCCGGATACCGCCGCAGCGCCGTGACACGGTCGGCCGCCGATGCACCGGTGGCGCTCAGCACCGCATCGAGCGCCGCGTAGACGTCGACGTTGCGGCTGTCGGCACGCGTGCCTTCCTCGAGCACTTCACGCGCCTCCTTGTAATCAGGCGACAGCTGCTGCAGCAGCGCGAGCCCGAGATTGCGATGCAGCGCCGGAATGCCGGGCCGCGCTCCGCGCACGCGCTGCCAGCTCGCAATGGCCGGGGCCACCAGACCCTTTGCAAGGTATAGCGATCCCAGCAGGAATTGCGCATCCGCATCGGCCGGATGTTCGCGCAGCGCCGCCTGGAGGACGGCAAAGGATGAACGTCGATTCGGAAAGACGTACGTCGTCGAAAGCGATTGCGCGGCGCGGTAGTCCGCCGCAGGATTTCCACCGGTCTGCGCCCTTGCGTAGCCCCTGTAGTACGCCACGAGCGGCGAATCGTTCGGCGACACCGCGCCCGGCTCGCGCATCGGTGGATCGACGGCGGGATACCGGCGCTCGAGCAGACCGAGCGCCTCGCGATAGCCGCCCATCGCCAGATATTGATCGACAACGTCGAGGACGCGGTTCGCGTCCGCGGCGAGATGCACCCACAGTCCAGGATCCTGTTCGCCGAGCAGCACGAGCTCGTATCGCAGCTGGCTGCTCAGCGGATCGACTGCGCGCCAGTGACGTGCGCGCCCGCGAGCCTCCGCGACGCGGCCGAGTTGCCGCAGCAGCGCCACCTCCAGCGCGCCAACACGCGATGCGCGGGGCGCCTCCGCTTCGATCGTGGTCAACTGCCGCAGCGCCGCTTCCGTTTCCCGGCTCGCGAACAGCCGCGCGAGTGCCAGTGCGGCAGGCGTCCGTGTCGCCCGGAAGCGCTGCGCCGCCTGCAGGTGCTCGATCGCGTCCTCGCGCCGTCCCCTCGCGGCAAGCGCCAGCCCAAAGTAATACTCGACTTCGAAGTCGGTCGTGTTTTGCGCGTGTGCCGCGTCGAGCCAGCCGGTCACCGCTGGCGCGGCGGCCCCCGCGTCCGCCCAGCCGAGCGCGACCGCCAGGCGGCCCGCCGCCTTCAGGAGCGCGAAGCTCGCAGGGTACTTGGCGAGCGCCGACTGGTACCGTGACATCGCCGTCAGCCGCCGTCCTTCGAGCTCGTCGAGTACGCCAGCTTCGACGATCGAGTCGACACCGTCCGCAGCTGCCGCCTCCTTCGTGAGGGGCTGCGGACCGACGCGCGCACCGCTCGCCGGAAGGAGATCGAATGTGTTCTCCTTGTGCGTCAGCACCGCGCGACCGCCGGCATCTGCCACCTCGAACGTGACAGGTGATCCCTGCGCCGCATCGAGCTCGCGTCTCCAGACGTCGCGCGGCGTCAGGGACGTCCGCGTGTCCATCAACAACACTGTTCCGCGCCGAACGTTTAACCGCGCGTTCGGAATGTCGCGCGTGACGTCGAGCGCCAGCTGTACGCGCTCGGGCGACGGCCGGTTCATGTAAAGCACCGCGTCGCTGTTCGCGCGCGTGATGCCGCCAAGATCACGCATGGGGATCCAGTGCTCCGAGAAGTGCACGGTTTCCTGCGGCTCGAGAAACGCGTAGGTCTCCTGGTTGCGGAACAGCCCAGACTGCAGCTCGACATACCCGCTGTCATCATCCGACAGCGCCGTCCGCCAGTCTGCGGCATCGCGATCGTAACCCCACGACCACACTTTGTGGGTCGGAAGGTCGGCGGGATCCGCCACGTGCACCGTGCCGCTGCTCGTGCGCGGGTGATACACGCCGACGAACGGTTCACGCGTGCCGTGCGTGAACAGTGAGACGGGGCCGTCCGTCTGATTCCTGATGACGCTCAGATCGCGTCCCGCGCGATCGACGGGCCACGGCTCGATCCGAGTGAACCCGTGCGTCGCCATCAACTCGGTTGGATAGACCAGGTGCGAGTCCTCCCAGACCTGCACCGCGGCGTTGTTCCACCAGTAGTAGCGGTGACGCACGTCGCTTGCGTTGTACAGGTCGGTGCGCTGTTCGAGCGCCGCGCGACCGGGCTCGAGCCGGAGCTCCACTCTCCACTGACCGCCATAGACCTGGTCGGTGTTGCCGACCCAGATCGAACCGCTGCCATCCGGATGCTCCGCGGTGGCGAAATCGACAGGCGACAGCGACATCCAGTTGTGCGAGACGGGGAAGTTGAATTCGATCCCGAACGCCGCCCACGCCCCGCGATAGCCAATCAGCGCTTTCTTGATCGCGGAGTTCGCGTAGAACATTTCACGGCCGCTGCGCTTGTCCAGGCAGCTGTACACGTGCCCGCCAAGGTCCGGCAGCACCGTCAGCCGCAGGTACTCGTTCTCCAGGTGCAGGCTGCGCCACGTGACGACCTCCCGCGTGTCCGTCAACGCGTCGCGAATCGGATAGGGATAGTTGAAGCGCCCGAAGGAAAACAGATCGAACGGCGCATTCGGGTTCGCCGGCCCCTCCGCATAGGTTGGAATCCGAAGCGTGTCCTCCCACACACGGACCTTCTCCGTGGAGGGCGTCGCGGACATCGCCGCGATTGCGCATGCGATCAGCGCAACAACGGCGAACACTCGACGGGCTTGTCCTGAGCGAGCGCAAAGAACGCGCGAGTCGAAGGAGGACCGAAGTGCCCACGCGACTGAGCCGTTTCTATTCATTGACACGACACAGGGAAACTACTACAACCGGCCCACCGGGAGGGACCCATGATTCGAGTGAGGCCACTGCTCTGCATCGCATTCCTGATGATTTCCGCGGCGGCGCTGCCTGCCGCTGCTCAGACGACGCTCGGCACGATACGGGGAACGGTTTTCGATCAGCAACAGAACGTCGTGCCCGGGACCACGGTGACGGTGACGGACGAAGCGACGGGAATCACCCGCGAGACGCAAAGCGACACGCAAGGCCTGTACGAAGTTCCAAACCTGCGGCCCGGCACGTACTCCGTGACCGCAACCCTCAGCGGCTTCAAGAAAGTGCAGCGCACCGGAATCGTGCTCCGCGCGGCATCGACCGCGCTCGCGGACGTCCGGCTGGAGGTGGGCGGGATCGAAAGCGTCGTAACCGTCAGCGCGGAGGGCCAGAACAACATCACGCTCGAGAGCCAGGCGATCGCGCGCGGCCTCGATGCGCAGCAGCTGCGCGATCTGCCGCGCAACAGCCGGGACATCCAGGACTTCCTCACGCTCAATCCGAACGTTGTCGGCGGATTCGACGGCATCCAGTTCCTCGGCGGCCGCACGTACGGCGCGTCGTATATCCAGGACGGCCAGCCCTCGACCGGCGGCATTTTCGGCGAGCTCTCGAACGCGGCGCCGGGACTGGATGCGATCTCGGAAGTCACGGTGCTCTCGAACTCCTACAGCGCGGAGTACGGCGGTCTCGCGGGGGTCGTCGTGTCCACGAAGCGGGGCGCAAATAAATTCCACGGCAGCTCGTTCTACGACTTCAACTCGAACGAGATGAACGCGCTGACGTACGCGCAGACGCTGAACGGCGTCTCACGCACCGATCCCAACGCAGACACCCACGATCATCGGTTCGGGGCAAGCCTGGGTGGTCCGATCGTGACCAATCGCACCTTCTTCTTCGGCAACTACGAAGGCAGCCGCCTGAAGGCGCTCGGCGGCGGCGCGCAGGCGGTGGTGCCGACCGCGGCGATGCGCAGCGGTGATTTCTCGGGCGCTTCGTTCGTCGTGCGCGATCCGCTGACGAACGCGCCGTTCGAGGGCAATCGCATTCCGGCCGGCCGGCTCGATCCCGCGGCCGTGAAAATTCTCAACTTCTTCTATCCGCTACCCAACCAGGCAAACACGTCGAACGGCGGGTACGGAACGTATCGTCAGATTCTTCCACTCTCGCGCAACCGGGATCGCACCGATCTCCGCGTCGATCACGAGCTGACGGCCAAGGACTCCCTGTTCGTGCGCACCAGCTGGCAGCGCCGGGATCCGGATGCGTTCACCTTCGAAAGCACCGGCGGCAACGGCGGCAGCGGACTCACGAACCTGGGCACGCTCGATCGCAGCTCGAAAGCCGTCACCGTGGCGACGGGATGGACGAAGATCTTCGCCACCTCGGTTGTCAACGAGTTCCGCGGCGGCTACAGCCTCGACTCGCGCCACCGCAGGAGCCGCTACATCGCGGGGGATGTCGGGTCGGAGCTCGGCATCGATGTGCCGCCGCTCGCTGCCGGCGCGCCCGGGTTCCCGCAGTTCCAGTTCTCCGGGACGAACCGCCCATCGGCTATCCAGGACCAGCGGCAGAACACGTTCCGCGATCTGCGGCAGTCGTCATTTTCGCTGAGCAGCAGCACGACGTGGGTCGCAGGGCCGCACTCGATGAAAGGGGGCGGAATCTACACCCGCAATTACGCGAAAGACGGCTACTCGACCGGCGCGAACAACGCCAAGGGTCAATACAATTTCAGGGGCTCTTTCACGGGGAATTCGTTTGCGGATTTCCTGCTTGGCCTGCCCGACACGGTGGTGGAACAGCGCAACACGCGCGGCAACAAGCCGATGGATACGTTCTCGAACGACTGGGCGCTCTTCGTGCAGGACGACTGGAGGGTGGGGCCGCAGCTGACGGCATTCCTCGGCTTGCGCTACGAAGTTGTCGGCGTGTTCATCGATCGCAATGACATCTTTGCGAACTTCCTGCCCAACGATGGCGGACACCACGTGGTTCCGAACGCGCAGGTCGCACAGATGTTGCCGCCCGGCGCGGTCGCGCTCAATCGTACGCTGCTCGCCGATCAGGTGGGCCTCGGACGCGGTCTGATTAACACGGACCGCAACAACATCAGCCCGCGCGCGGGATTCGCCTACCGCCTTGGCAGCAACAACAAGACGGTGCTGCGTGGCGGATTCGGCATCTTTCACCCGACGGGCGCCGCGCAGGGCGCGCGCGACATCATGTCGCGCAACCCGTTCCGCTACAGCATCACGAACCGCCGCGGCGCGACGCTGCAGCACGGGTTCACCACCGGCACCCAGACCGCCTCGCTCGGCTTCGGCAACCAGGGGATTAATCCGGACCTCCAGAGTCCCGACATCTACCAGTACAACCTCACGGCCGAGAGAGAGCTTCCGGGAGATCTCGGGCTGAGGGTCAGCTACATCGGATCGACGATGCGGAAGCTGCTGGTGCATCACGACTACAACACGGTGAAGGCAAGCCCGGCGGTGCTCGGCGACATCAATGAGGATCCCGCCGCGAGGGCGCGGCTCCCCTTCCCGCTCTACGGCACATTCATGGACATTACGGAGAACGCCGGCGAAGGGCAGTTCAACGCGCTGCAGCTCGAGCTGCAGCGGCGTTTCAAGGGGGGGCTCGCAATCAATGCGGCCTACACGCTGGCCGGGTCAGACAGCAACGCACCCGACAGCGGCAACAGCACCATCGGCGTCGTGCAGTTCGATCCGTACGACATCGAGAAGGATCGCGGCCCCGATCCCAACGTCGTGAAGCACCGCGTCGTGATGAACAGCACGTGGCAGGTTCCCGTCGGGCGCGGCCGCCACTTTGCGGCGAACGCGCCGCTGTGGGCCGACGCGATCGTCGGGGGCTGGACGATGTCGACGATCTTCCAGGCGCGGTCGGGACCGCACCTGACGCCATTTTTCTTCTATGGCACCGATCCGCTCTTTCCGGCGAACACCGGCCGCGGGCTCGACGGCGTCGGACAGTTCGGCGAGGCGTGGCGCCCTGACGTGATCGGGAACCCGAACACCGGCGGCTCACGCGACCAGTTCTTCGACGTGACCGCGTTCAAGGAGCCGGCTCCCGGAACGCTCGGCAACGCGAAGAAAGGCAGCCTCACCGGACCGGGCACGTGGATTGTGAACCTCGCGTTCTATAAGGACATTCTGCGGACCAGAGGAACGACAACGGAATTGAGCGTGCTGCTCGACAATGCGCTGAACCATCCGCAGTTCTTCGTGCCGTCGCTCGGCACGGATGGGTTCGTTGATGTCACGGATTACGTGCTCGGGGGAGACGCACACAACGGCAGTACGGCCGTGCTCGGCGCCGATACCGTGGGCAACGTAGAGGGATTCGCGGCGGGGCGCGTTGTGCGCGTCGGGCTTCGAATGCGGTTCTGACGGAGAGTGACAAGGCGGGGTCGCAGGACCCCGCCGTCCCTTACGCGGCGGAAATCTTCGAGGGGACCATGCGCGGCTGCGGCCTCGCGAGGTCGAGCTTCAGCGGTTTTGCCTGATCAACGTGCATGAACGACCCATCAGGCGTGCGGAACAGGAACCCGCCGTCCACGAGCACACGCAGGATGCTCGCGCACGCGACGGAGTCGAGGTTCCAGAGACGACGCGCCTGCCGTTCGGTGAGACGCAGTCCCGGCATCTCGAGGAACTCACACTGGATTCGCTGAAGAAGGTCGACCGCAAGACCGATGGGTGCGGGAGTCATACACCCTCCTTGATTGCGCGGCCGAGAAGCGCTCTCGGGATCTCGACTATAGCGCAACCACGCGCGCGCGGCGCATGAAAATCGGTGATAGTTTACCGGTGCTGCTGCCCCTGCTGCCGTCGATTGCGCTGGTTCTCCGCCTGGCGGGCTATGGACGTTCGTGGCTGCCATCGCCGGTCATCTTGGTGCTCCTCGTTGCACTAGCTCATACGATCGCGTCTGCCCCTCCCCTGCGGCGCGCCTCTGCGCGTACGTTTTTCAGACGCCATGGCTTCGCGCTCGCGCTTGCGGGCACGATCGCGCTCGCCTTTGTCGCGCGTCTGCCGGGCATCGGCGCGGATGTCGGCCACGCGCCGCTCGACATCGACGAGAACCGGCTGGCCTCCAGCGTCAAGCACTTCTTCGACACCGGCTCGATCGATCACCGTACCGTCGAGCACTACCCCGGGGCGGTCTTCTGGCTGTTCGCCGCGGCCTCGTTTCTTCGCTACGTGCACGGGCTGACGAACGGGATCGAGCTGCCGCCGGACCAGGTCGCGGTGGCGAGTTATGTGCTGGCCGCGCGGCTTGCCAACGTCTGCGCCGCCGGCGGCATTGTCTGGCTCACGGCGCTTATTGGCCGGCGCGTCTCCGCCGCGTCCGCGGGACTGCTTGCGGCGCTGGTCGTCGCGATCGTTCCACTGTCGGTCGAGACCACCACCGTCGTGCGCAACGATCCGGGCATGGTGCTGGCCGTCATGGGCGCGGTGTATGCCGCGCTCGTGTTCCACAGTACGAAACATCGCACGTGGCTGCTCACCGGCGCTGTCCTCGCAGGAGTGGCGACGGGCATCAAGTACTCGAGCATGTTCGCCATCGTTCCGGTCCTGATCGCGAGCGCCGCCAGCGGGATGGCGCGGGAACGGCTCGAGCGCTCGACGATCGCAGCGCTGGCGTTCGTCGCCGCGATTGCGGTGTCGAACCATTTCGTGTGGTGGGACTTCCCGAACTTTCTGCGACAGCTGACTGCGCAGGTCGCGCTCACCGCGAGCGGACACTGGGCGACGAGGGAGAACCCGGCAACGTTCTACATGATGGTGCTGTCCCGGTTCGGGCCGGGCGTGATCCTCCTGGTGCTCGCGGGCGCGTTCGCCGTCTATGCGCTCTGCACGCGGCTGGCGCCGCTCTGGATCTTTCTCAGCTTCCCGCTCCTCTATCTGTCATTCATGACGCAGCGTCCGGCGCAGTTTCCGCGCTGGGTGTTCCCGCTCCTGCCGTTCGCCGCGATCGCTAGTGCGGCGGCGCTGGCGGCCGTGCTGCGCACGATCGCGACCGCCGCCGCGACGAGCCCCTGGCGCACGCCGATCATTGGACGCGCTGCGATGGCACTCGTCGTCATCGCCGCAGTTGCGCAGCCCGCCTGGAACGGCATCGTGTCGTTCAGCCGCCGGGTCACTCCGGCGACGCATGCGTTGGCCGAACAATGGCTTGAATCCCACGCGGCGCCCGGCAGCGTGGTCGCATCGGACCTGCACTTCCTCGATTTCACGCAGTCGAAGCTGAAAGTCCGGCGCCTCGATTTTGAAACGATGATGCCCGCAGGTGCGATCGATCAGATCGCGGGGGCCGACTGGCTCGTCGTCCCGGAGCCTTACTTCGGCAATCCCATGCTGCGACGACTGGGATTCGTCCAGCGCATCCATGCCGATCGCTCCTTCGGCGGCCACATGGGATACGACTTCGAGATCTACGCCGTCCCGAAGATGCCGGAGCACGCGCAATGAATGTGCGCTCTTGCCGTCGCCGTCGTTCTCCTTTTTGTCGCCGTCCTTCCGGCGGAATACGGAATCGATCCGCTGGGTACCGGGCGCGCGCTGGGACTGGTGCGTTCCGATGCCGCTGTCGCGAACGTCGAACCCGCGCCAGCGGGCGATGAATTGAAGCCGGCGGTTTCAGGGCCCACCGCGTCGTAGCCGGCAACGTACCGGACTGACATGGTGGAAATCGACATCGCTCCGTACGACTACGTGGAGTACAAATATCGACTCGCGCAATCGGCGACGATGGTGTACTCGTGGGAAGCGACTGCGCCGGTGATCCAGGACTTTCATGGCGCACCCGACCGGGCAGCGACCGCCGGTCGTGAACGCGCTCGGAGATGACGTGTTCGCGCTCGAAGCGGTGACGATCAGGATCGTTGCCCCGCCGAAGTGAGGCGATCATGCCAACACGAGACGACTTCGCCTGGTTCAAGCAGACGTTCCACGCCGCGATTGAACCCGCGATCGCCGGAACGCCGTTCACGATCGATCTGCTCGCGGCCGTCGCGGCACAGGAAACTGGTCACATCTGGGGGCGGCTGAGGAACTCCCTCACGGTCGACGCGCTGCTCGGGATCTGCGTCGGCGACACCCTCGACGCGGATAAAGGGCGGGCGGCATTTCCGAAAACGCGACAGGACCTCGTGGCAGTCCCGCACGGCCTCGAGATGTTCACCGTCGCGCACGACGCGCTCGTGCAGATGTCCGCCCATGTGCCGGGTTTCGCCGGCGCGGCAAAGAACCCCAACAAGTTCTGTCACGGCTACGGGATCTTCCAGCACGACCTGCAGTTCTTCAAGACCGATCCTGATTACTTCCTCGAGCGGAAGTGGGGGCGCTTCGGCGCATCGCTCGCCAAGTGCCTCGAGGAGCTGCGGAGCGCGATGCATCGCGCGGGCCTCCCGGGGCAGTCCGTGCTTTCCGAGCTGGAGCAGGTGCACGTCGCGATCGCGTACAACACAGGATCGTTCAAGCCATCGAAAGGGCTGAAGCAGGGATTTTTCGATGGCCACAAGTTCTACGGTGAGCTGATCTTCGAGTACCTGCGTCTGTCGGAGACCGTCGGCACGCCGGCTGTACCGGCGCCAATTCCTGCTCCCCCGCCTGGCGCTGCGCCTGTCCCGCCGCCGTCACCAGTCGTGACAGACGGGCAGCTGCTGGAGGTCAACGTCGAGCAGTCACCCTTGCGGCTGCGCAGCGAGCCCCGGATTCCCGCGGGCGCTCCGGAGTCGAATATCATCGCGCGCCTTCCGGACGGGCATCGCGTCCGCCTCGTGTCGGGGAGCCCGCCGGATCGATTTCTGGAGATCGAGACGAGTCTCAGCGGTGCGCACTTCCAGGGGTTCGCCGCCTCGCAGTTCCTCGTTCCGATCGCGGAACGCGGGGTTGTCGCGATCGTGCACCCCGACTCGAGGGAGCCGGAGAGCGGCGTCGTGGCCGTGTTCGCGCCGCGGAAGTTCGGGACAATCACCAGGCGCACGGCGCCGGCCGGGGCCCTCTCGCTCAATGA
>Ga0137373_10002609_pt1 | contig 19811 bp, 14 predicted proteins | sample SagtaG_5_FD_104912 | JGI IMG/M metagenome (GOLD analysis project Ga0137373, IMG submission 104912) | Vadose zone soil microbial communities from Sagehorn Ranch, Mendocino, California, USA - Sage1_R_80_16 metaG | ecosystem: Environmental > Terrestrial > Soil > Vadose zone | place: USA... | reverse complement strand
GTTCGCAAAGGGCTACCGCATGCCGGCGGCCAAGGCCACCCGATACGCGATGGACACTGAAAGCGCGGCTGACGCTCACCACGGGCAGCAAGCGGGTACCAGGAGCTGACCGCTGCCCCGCTTGGCGCGGCCAGCCCGCAAGCGAGCCGACCCTACCTGGCGGATCCGCCCCCGCGGCGTGGCGGGCACGCCATGCCGCGGGCAGGCCAAAATTAACGGCTGATCGATCACCCTCCTGGTGCCGTCCGGCTGCCTGCGGGCTACCTCAACGGTTGCCCCGCCACTGGCAAGAGCGTCGCCGTGAGGGCGACGTCGCCGTTCACGATCGTCGGCTGCTGTCCTGCCGACCCGAGCGCCGGCCTGCTCGCCAGGAACTACGTATGGATCGCGCAGATCTGCTCATGGCCGACCGCGAGCCGACCCCGCAGGAAGGCCGGGACCGTATCCGGCTCATACAGCGCGACCACCCGTCCCCATCCCCGGCGTTGGCCCGCTTGAGGAACAGGTCACTGACATCTTCCGGCCCCTCGGCCGACCGAGCCCTCGATGTGCTGCCATGAACCCGACCGTCTCACTGGAGTGCGGCATTCCCAGCCCGGCTGCCGGGTGCTCGGCGCCATGCGGGCGCAGATCTGCCAGTTCGGGGCGCAGTTGAGGCGGTCACGCTGACGGCAGGTTGCCGACCATATCGGACACTCGCGAGGACCTGCGGGGCGGTGCCGACCTGAGCGGGTTGCCTGTCCACCGGCTCCTCAGGTGGCCCGATCCTCCCGCGCCGGGGCGCTCTGCCCGGGCGGGCCGCGCTCCCGGTGACGGGCGACGTCAAGGATCATGTCCAGCACGGCGGCGATCATCAGGCCGATCGCCGCCCCGCCGACCACATCCAGCAGGTTGTGCGCCCCCAGGTACACCCGCGCCACCGCGTTGCAGGTTGCCAGCACGAACGCGAGGACCCCCCACCAGCTGGGCAGCACCAGCACCAGCAACCCGGCGATCGCGAAGGTGATGATGGCGTGCCCGGAAGTGATCGCCGAGGACAACGAGAAGGCGGAGCCCGCGCCTCGACTGCTCGCCGACGACGGGCGAAGCCGTCTCCCCCACACACCGTCGGTTCGCCGGCACCTCCTGGCCGCAAGCCCCTAATCAAGAAGACCAGCCGGCGGACGATCATCGATGCAAGACGCCGGCTGAAAAGGCCGCCCGGGCGTGACTGATCAGGACGAACACACAGGCGGCGGACCCGTCGGCTTGACTCGCCTGACAGGCCCAATGATCCTGATCCGAAACCGCGCGGCCGACGGCAGATGCGTGTTGTGTCCAGGAGTTGAGGCGCAGCTATCTTGACTCATGTGCTGGGAATCTGGCAGGACCTGGAGCTCGGGGCACCAGAGATTGCGCGGCTGGGCATGGACCGTATCAACACTGCCCGCGTCGCGCTGCTGGGCACGTTGCGCTCTGATGCATCTCCTCGCATCAGCCCAGTCGAGCCGTACTTCGTAGCGGGCCAGCTGCTCGTAGGCGCAATGACATGGTCGAAGAAGGCAGCCGACCTGCGAAGGGACCCACGGTACGTCCTGCACAGCGCCGTGACCGGGCCGGACTCCGGCGAGGGGGAACTCAAGCTGTATGGATCGGCCGTTGAGGTTGGCCAAGACCTTCGCGGCGCAACGGCCGATGCGTGGTGGTCGGCCTGGCCTCCCAACAAGGCCATCGTGTTCTCGCTGCGCATCGAGCAAGCAGCGTTCATCGAATGGGACACCGAACATGGCTTGATGACGGTCCATCGCTGGTCCCCGGCAAGCGAGTACGACCAGACCAACCGCACCTACCCCTAGCCACAGCGAGGCCCATCGCGAAGGTCAAGAACGCGCTGTCATATCATGCAGAGGCGGACCTCGGTCAGCCCTGTCGGCTATGCGCGTGGCCGCACAGATCACCCCGTTCGGGCACGGCACGCGCGACCACGCTGGCGACCAGGTCGGCGCCCATATCGGCGGCTCGCGGGCGGCTTTGATATCACGATCCGTGATCTGACGGCGTCCATGCGGATCATCCGCCTGACCGAGTCCCGGCCAGACGGATGCATGCATGCCAGGTAGACGACGTCCTACCGGGCGGCTCCGGCGACGTAGGCGGCGACGATGTAGGTGGCGTGCCGGTCCAGGGAGGTCCTGGCTCGGTCATAGCGCATCGTGGTGCGCGGGTCGGCGTGAGAGGCCGCTTCCTGGACGTCGCGTAGCGGCACCCCGGCATCCAGCGCCGCGGTGATGAACGCGTGGCGCAGCGTGTGGGGCCCGACAGTCTTGGTAATCCCGGCGCGTCGCGCTATGCGTCGGACGATCCTTCCGGCGCCGTGCCGGTCCAGCCGCCGGCCATCTGCGGTCAGGAAGTTGGGACCTTCGCTGCGTTCGCCGATGGCCAGGTCGATAGCCCGAGCGGTGCGCGGAGCGAGCGGGATGGTGACGACCTTGCCGCCCTTGCGGGTGATCACCAGGGTGCGGTGCCCGCGCTCGATGCCCAGGGCCTCGATGCTGGCGCCCGTGGCTTCGGAGACGCGCAGCCCGTTGAGGGCCAGCAGGGAGATCAGCGCGTGTTCGGCCGGCGGCCCGAGCCCGGCGGCGACCAGCAGGGCACCGAGCTCGTTACGGTCCAGGCCGGTGGCGTGAGACTCGTAGTCCAGGCGGGGCCGCCAGACGTGAGCGGCGGGCGAGTGATCGAGGAGTTCTTCCTCGACCGCGTACTTATAGAACCCGGCCACGGTGCACAGGCGGCGGGTGATAGTGGCCCGGGCGCGGCCGCGGGCTTCCAGATCGCGGGCGAAGAACTCGATGTCCGCGCGGCGGGTCTGGAACAGGCGGAGCTGGTGCTGCTGGCACCAGCCCGCGAACTGGCGCAGGTCCAGCTCGTAAGCCTGGCGGGTCAGCCCGCTGTACCCGGCGAGGAAGCCGGCTAATGCCAGCCGTTCCGTGTTGGTGAACACCGGCGCGACCGGGACGAACAGCGGACGGGGTCGTGGTGGCCATCAGGCACCTCCGGGGTACGGACTGAGACCCCGAAGCCGGGACAGCCGAGGTCCCAGCAGACAATGAGAAACCCACGGTAGAACGGGCACAGCCATCACGCCAGGTCACAGTCCGGCACATCATGGATGTCCGTCGCTTGGACAACCACCGCTCCCTAGCGCCGATTCGGCGCGGGTGGCTAGCTGGTGGTGAGCCGGGGTGCGAACGGCCGGATCTACAGGTTCTGCGCTCGAGGTGAGTCGCGCCGGAGTGTCTGGAGGCCGGGCGCTGGCGACCCGTTTCTCCATGCCATCTCCATGGCGTTGTCACGGCGCCTGCGTACGCACGCGTTGCCTGCTGGGAACAAGCCGGGCTGTGTCGCCATGGCGGCGTTGCATGGGGGACGGGGCTGCTTCGGGCTGAGGACAGGTTTCCGGCGGCCTTCGATGGTGGTGGACACTGTCGGGGCCGGGTTGGGGTACGGGGGGTTGGGTATGGCTGGGACCGGCGTGCTGGATGGGATATCCGCGGTAAGCCGCCTTGGCCGGGCAAACCGCGCAACAGTTTCGAGATTGGCGGGCTGGCGCCGAGCCACTCGTCGTTTGCCTCGATGCCCGGCAGGCTGGCCGTCGCGTTGAGCGGGCTGCGGCCCGGGGGAGGTGCGCGATGAGGTCAACGGTCGCCTTCGTGGCGGGATCGGCGCTGCTGGCGGGCGTGCTGCTGGAGGGTGTGCCGCTGGCGGCGGCTGGCGCCGGGCCGCACACGGCTGGGCCGTACAAGGTGAAGGATCTGCGGGTGGTGTCGGGGCCGAGCCCGTTCGCGGCTGGCTGCCCGGGCGCCTTTAACGCCCTGGCCATCACCGGTCACGAGCTGGAGCCGGCGATCACCGTCAACCCGGCGAACCCGCGGAACATTGTCGCGACCTGGAAGCAGGATGTCGGCCCGGCGCTCCAGTCGCGCAGTGATCTGGTCGCCTCCTCGCTGGATGGCGGTAAGACGTGGACGCGCAGCACGATCCCGGGGCTGACGACCTGCACCGGCGGGACGGCTGACGCCGGCTCCGACCCGTGGCTGTCAGCAGGCGGCGACGGCACCGTCTACTTCAGCGGACTGGCCGCCGACCTGTCGACCGATCCGCCGACGACCGCGGTCGTCGCGAGCCACTCACCGAACGGCGGGCGCAGCTGGTCGGCGACGGCGACGGTCGCTGCGCCGCTGGCGGGTAATGAACACGATGCGATCACCGCCAGTCCCACCCGCGCCGGGCACGCCTACCTGGCCTTTGCCAACTTCCTCGATCCGGGCGCGCTCCCAAGGACCAACCCCGTGGAGTTCTCCCGCACCACCGACGGCGGCGCCAACTGGTCGTCTCCGGTCCTGATCGACCAGCCGGGCCCCTTCGCCATCGACTTCTCCCCTAAGATCCTCGTGCTGCCGGACGGGGCGCTGCTGGCGGTGTTCGCACGCGCCGACTTCGAGGCCGGGCTTGGCTACCTCTATGCTGCGCGTTCGCCCGATGAGGGGCGGACGTGGCTGCCGCCTGTGCTGGCCGTCACCAAGCCGTTCCCCCCGGACGCCGTCGATGACAAGGACATCCCCCTGCCGCAGCCAGGATTCCCCAGCGCCGCGGTCGCCCCCGACGGCAGCGTCTACGTCGCCTTCGAGGACAACAAGTCCTCGAGCTCAGGAGCGATCGGCGTGGCCAGGTCGCGGGACGGGGGCCGCACCTGGAGCAGCGCCCCGCTGCCGGGGGTGAGCGCGTTCGCGTTCGAGCCGGCGATCGCGGTCGACTCGCACGGCACAGTCGGGGTGACCTGGTACGACCTGCGCAACGACCGGCCGGGCGACGCCGCACTGACCGCCGATGTGTGGTTCGCCCACTCTAGCGACCGCGGCGCCTCCTGGCGGCAGACCCATGTCGCCGGCCCCACTGACCTGCGCACCGCGCCGCTGCCCGCCCACAACTACGTGGGCGAATACCAAGGGCTGGCCGCCCTGCCCGGCCGCGGCTTCGCCGCCATCTTCACCATGGCGGCGCCGCTGGCCAAGAACGGGCCGACCGACATCTTCTTCACCCGGATCGGCCCAGGCTGACCGGTACGCCCACCGCCGCTGCGTAGAGCCGCCGCCGGCGGCTAGCCGGAACGGTCAGTCGAACCGGCCACGCCTGAACTCCCAGCATGCACAGCAAGGCTCCCATCGTCACAGACGATCCAGCCTCACCAAGGCTGGCCGAAATGTCACGAAAGATCACCGGCATAACATGCAGATCCGGTCGCCGTCGGCGCGCAGAGCGACCTGTTCGGCGCAACCTGCACCGGCCGCTGCCAGCTCTCTGATTACCGAGCAGAACGGCGGCTCGGCGAGCGTTCGTCCTGACGTCCCCCGCCACTCAGCGTGATGCTGTCGATCGACGTGGCCCGATGCTCGCCGTCGATTCGGCGCGGCGTGCCTGACTCGGAGGTCGCCGCGGGCCCAGGTGGCCGCCGACGATGCGAGCGAACGTCCCGGCCGCCGGTGGTCAGATCCTGACTGAACTGACGCGCGCCGTATGCGGCAGATGCGCGCGGTGTCTTCGCTGAGCACTCATGCATGATCAGGCAAGCCAGGTCGCCCGTCAGGGCTCGATCAGTCGTGCCGCGCGGAGGGCCGCGGCGATGGCGTCAGGATTGCCGGTACGGGCGAAGACCCCGACGGCGGTGTCGGCGAACTTGATCACGTGCGCGTCGCCGTGCTCGACCGCCCGCGTGAAGGTGTCCCTGGCTGTCTCCTCGCTGGATTGCCCTGCGCCAGGCGGCTCAGGCAGCTGAGCCCGCGGTGCCGGGTCAGCCGGAGCGTAAATGGCAGTCAGCGCGCTGCTCGCCGCCCAGGCCGCCGCCAGGCTCGGCGCCCACAGCCGGGTATCGAGCGCGGGCAGCGTGCGCAGCACAGCGCTGGGCGCGGTCGCCGATTGCACGAGCATGACGCCATCGCCATGACCGTAGAACAGGTACCGGACGGTTGCGGCATCGACCAGTTCGGCGAGCACGCCGCCGATCTGCTCCGGTGCGGAAGGAACGGCGAAGCCGGCCAGTGCCGACGGCCAGGCAGGCAGGCCGCCGAGCCTGGCCAGGCGATCACCGATACCGCCCGACTGCCCGGCGACACGGGGAACCACGGCCAGCGATGCGAGCGGCGTCATCGCCTGCGTCCTGCCCGCTGTCGCCGCGGCGGCCGCAGCGGCATGCCCGCCGGGCAGGGTCTGCCAGCGCGCAGCCCAGTAGGCAAGCCCGTGAGCCAGCTCCGCAAGATGGCTGGGGTCATCGCCGTCTGCCAGCAGGGCACGGACAGAATGGCCGACCCGGATGACCCCGTGCGTGGCGGCGGCAACCACGCCCGGCAGCAGCCGGGGCCACCAGGCGTTGAGCACCTGCCGCCACGGCTGCTCGCCGATCTCGCGGCCGAACAGCGCCGTCCAGTCGACAACCCGGCGCAGGTCACCGAGGGCGTCCTGCCAGTCGGGCCCGATCGGCCCCAGGCCGCGCGGGAACTCCTCCAGGCGCCGCATGTACACATCCAGCCACGAACCCACCAGGTCGCCGTGGCCGTGACGGACCATCGCCTCGGCAGCCATCGGGCCGTGGTTGGACAAGAAGCCATCGAACTCAGGTCCCGTCACGTGCAGCCGCTCGTAGGCCTCATCCAGCATCCCCGCCATCGGGGACGTCATCGCCGTCCTTTATCCTGAGCTGCCATGACGTGATCCTCTCCTCCGGCCACAGTCGCGAGCGGAGCCTCGCCGCACCACATGCAGATGCGGTACCGCTGGAACTGCCCCCCGCATTCGGTGATCGCCGGCCTGGACACTCTTCTGATCGCACTGTATGCCGGCCTGAACGACCGCATCATCCCCACGCTGTCACCGTCCCGTCCCGGCCCTCCCGGCCTGCGGCGGTGACCAAGGCGGAGCTGGTGTGCCCGGCCGTGGCGCAGGTTCTGCCGCATATGACGACGAGCGGCACTGGCTGCGCACCGCGCCCGCACGGGCGGGGCCCCCGTTCCCGCGGCTGCTGCGCCAAAAGCGAGCACAACGACCGGGTCAAGGGCGCTGCGCCGACAATGACGGCCGCGCTGCGGCGGCTGGACGATCACACGCCGGCCACGGCCGGGCAGCTGCGAGACCGAGCTCCCATTCGCCTCGTGTCCGGGCTGCCCGAGCCGAGCTGCGCAACGAGCCCGAAGTGCCTAGCCAGCCGCGCGGCGCACCGGAGTCAGAACTGACTCTGTGGGGGCCGGGTGTGAGGCCGGACCCCCTTTCCTGCTCAGCTCGGTAGAGCGATGCTCCGGGTGACATGCGAGCTCGGAAGGAGGCCCGGTGATGTCTGCCTGCGTCGGTATCGACGTGCACCGCAAGCGCTCTCAGGTGGCGGTGGTCAATGAGTCTGGGGAGGTGCTCGCGAACCGGAATGTGCCCAACGGGACGGAGACGATCCTGGGCGTGATCGGCGGGCTGCCGCCGGGGACGCCGGCGGCGTCCGGCACGGGGTGGCTGGCGGGGCTGCTGGAGGACTACGGGTTCGCCCCGCATCTGGTGCACTCGCTGCGGTGCAAGGCGATCGCCTCGGCCCGGGGTGAAGAACGACAAGGGCCGGCGCCGCGATCTTGGCGCAGCTGCTCCGGGCGGGCCTGCTGCCGGAGGCGTGGATCGCCCCGCCGCCGGTGCGGCAGCTGCGGGCGCTGCTGCGCCACCGGGTGGCCCTGGTCCGGGTGCGGACCTTGCTGCGCAACCGGATCCACGCGGTGCTGGCCGGGCATGGTCATGACCGGCCGTCCGGGTGCCGGGGGCGGCCCGGGCCGGGCCTGGCTCGCCTCCCTGGAACTGCCCGCCGCCTCCCGCGAGCTGGTCAGCGACGACCTGGGCCTGACCGGCGCGCTGGAAATCGTGACCGGCCGGCTCGACGGGGAGATTCATCAGCGTGCCCGGGCCGGCCCGCGGGTCACGGTGCTCACCCAGCTGCCCGGCATTGGCCCGTTCACCGCGCTGGTCATCCTGGCCGAGATCGGTGAGCTGAGCCGGTTCGGCTCGGCGCGTCCTTGCGATGACACGCACCGCCCGCCAGGTGCGGTCGGTGAACAGCACCTCCTGGACCACGTTGTCGCCCGGGCGGACATCCTGCAGGCCGTCCGGGGGCGCCAGCGCGCGAGGGCGGGCTTCGCGTGTCGGTGTTCACGTGCCGCCGACATCGTGGTGATGTGTCAGACCGGCCTGGCGCGCGACGGCCTTGCTGTCACTGTTGCTGCCAGCGACAGATACGTAGGAGTGGGCGGACTGTCCAGGAGCGGCCGTCTGCTGGGTCGACGTTCCAGGCCTGTCGTCCTCCATCGGTAGCTGGCTATGGCCTTGGCAGCAGTGTTGGCAGCAGTCGAGCACTGCCTGGAAAGGTGGTGGCAGCCGCTGCCACGCGTTGGGCGGCTCGCTGTCGACCCTGGGATGGCGGTCTGCCAGCCTATCCGTCGCCGGATCAGGACGGTAACATCGGCCGTGGCCATGGATGCGTCGGGTGCCGCCCGTGGCGGGAGTGCGACCCCGGAGCGAGGTCCTCGCAGTGGGGGCAAGCGCCGCCGCCCGTCCGGTGAGGCGCCGCCGCTGCCTCGACGACTCGGCGTGACCGGCAGGATCTGGATGGCCCTGGCCGTAGCCCTCCTCGCGGTCTTGAGCTTGATCCTCTTGTTCGCGGGGCTGGCGGACCCTTTCGAGCAGTGGGAGTCGGCATGGCTCCGCGCGGTCGCCTCCATTCGCACCGGCTGGCTCACCACCCTGCTGGTGGGCATTAACACGGTTCTGGCCTCCCGATGGACGGTAAGGATCCTGCGGTTGGGCACGCTGGTCGCCCTGGTGGGGTTGCGGCGCTGGCGGCACCTGTTCACCTTCCTGGGCAGTGTCATCGCGGTCGAACTGGTCGCCTACCAGCTATCGCTCCTTATGGCCCGGCCGCGACCTGTGGGGATTACGATCATCGGGAGCTGGGCCGGTTTCTCCATGCCTTCGTATCCGGTGGCCGCGCTGGCGGTCACGCTGGTGGGGATGGCCTACGCGCTGTTGCCGGCGGGTCGGCCGCGGTCGCGGGGTAAGTGGGCGGCGGGTACAGCGCTGTTGCTGCTTGGGTTCGCCCGGACATACCTGGCCCTCGACCATCCCAGTGATGTCTTGGCCGCAGTGATCCTTGGCGTGGGGATCCCCGTGGTGGCGTTCCGCTTCTTCACGCCCAACCAGGTGTTCCCGGTGACTTACCGGCGAGGCAAGACTGCGCACCTGGATGTCGGCGGGCGCCGCGGGCAGGCTATCCGCGAGGGCGTCCAGCAGCAGCTGGGCCTGACGGTCCTGGACGTCAAGCCGGTGGGCCTCGAGGGCTCGGCCGGCTCCACCCCGCTGCGGCTGCGGATCGCCGCCACCGGCGAAGCACCCGAGCGCGACCTGTTCGCCAAGCTCTACGCGAAAAGCCACGTGCGCGCCGACCGCTCCTACAAGCTGGGCCGCACCATCTTGTACGGCGCCTTGGAGGACGAGGCGCCGTTCCAGTCAGTGCGGCGCTTCGTGGAATACGAGGACTACACGCTGCTGCGGCTGCACCACGTGGGCATCCCGACGCCCGCGCCGTTCGGGATAGTGGAGATCACCCCGGAACGCGAGTACCTGGTCGTGATGGAATTCTTCGCCGGGGCCCAGGAGATCGGCGCCGTGAAGGTCGACGACCAGGTGATCGACAACGGGCTGCGGCTGATCCGCCAGCTGTGGGACGCCGGCCTGGCGCACCGCGACATCAAGCCGGCCAACCTGATGGTCCGCGACGGCAAGGTCCTGCTGGTGGACGCCTTCTTCGTGCAGGTGCGCCCGTCGCCGTGGCGCCAGGCCGTCGACCTGGCCAACATGATGCTGGTGCTGGCGGTGCCCACCGACGCCACGCGCGTCAACCAGCATGCCCTGCGATTCTTCACCGAGGACGAGATCGCCGAGGCGTTCGCCGCCACCCGCGGGGTCGCAAGCCCCACCCAGCTCCGCGCCGCCCTCAAGAGCGCCCGCGCCCGGGACGGTCGGGATCTGTTGCGTGAGTTCCGCGCCCTCGCGCCACACCGGCGCCCTGTCGCCATCCAGCACTGGAGCCTGCGCCGGGTCGGGCTGAGTCTGCTGGTAGTGGTCCTGGCTGGGCTCACGGTCCTGGTCGTGATCCACAATTGGACGGTCGTCGCATGAGACCAAGACGCCCTCGCACCGCGACGACCCGCACCTTGATCGCCGCGGCCGTGGTCGCCGTGGTCATCTCCGGCTGTGGTGCCCGCCACTACAACCAGGTGTCCTGCACCGCCAGCCACCAGGCGATCTTCCTACTGGAGGCCCAGGCAATCCCCTCAGCGACCCTCATCCCCTGCACCCTGCCCTTTCCGGGGGGCTGGAGCTACGGCGGCTCCGAGGTCAGATCCGGGTTGGTCCGGTTCTGGCTCGACTCCGACCGAGCGGGCGCCGACGCGGCCGAGGTCAGGCTGACGCGAACCTGCGACCTGACAGCGGCGACCCAGCTCCCCCCCGCGAAGGGCACTGCCGCTGTGCGGTGCTACGAGGAGCCGACAGCGCGGCAGCAGCATGCTACGATCCGCTACTACCTCTTCACTGGCGGCTGCGTGAGGTACCGGTTCTCCTTCACCCGGCAGACCGCGCCCGAGCTATTCGACCAAGCCGACCAGTTCCTGGGATTCACCCCGCGCTCGGTGTATGTGAACGGCGTTCGCCACGACCACGGGCTCACCCTGTGCGGCGCCGAGGCCCCGCCCTGCCCCGGATAGCCCACCAGGATCCAGGCGCGCATCAGCCGGCTGATGCGGGCCGACAGGTTGTCCCAGACCAGGTGACGTTTCGCCAACAAAGAAGCGGCGCGGCTCGCACAGCACCTCGACCAGCGACTCGCAGCGCCCAGATTCCGCCGCGGCTGTCACGGTGATCGGCGGCGCAGTGCCCGTCACGGTGGTCTGGGGCAGCGCGGACCGCATCATCCCGCCTGCGCAGGCCGAGTCCGTGGCCGGCGCAGTCTGCTACCTGCTCGACGGCACCGGGCACATGCCGCACATGGAGCGGCCGGCGGAGGTGCAGGCCGCGATCGAGGAGGCCATCGCCAGGGCAGGATGAGCAGGCTGAGTCTTCCCGCCTGCAGGTTGCGCCGTCTGCCGGACGGGAGTGATCGGGGGACGGTCTCATACCTGCCACGCATGACCGAGCCCCGGGCTCGTCGGATCGGACGAACGCGCAGATGAGGCCAGGACCGCCGCTCGGTGGATTGAGCCGGCAGCACTGAGAGCGCCAGCGCTACAGAATGTTCCATCTGTGTGGCGACAAGCACCCGCAGGCTAAACGTCTCAGCCACACAGATCGGCGGCTCGGCGTGCGCCGTGACGGCGCTGGCCGATCAGCAGCGCGATCACGCCGATGAGCAGCTGACGTTCGCCGCAGGGTGCCGATTACGCGCGGATGGCGCCGCGTGGATGGGCAGACGGTCCGCGGTGCAGGTGGTCGTGTTCTGCGTGCAGGGCGATATCCCAGGCTGGGGTCCACGCGGCGGGGCGGGCCGGCGCGGTGGGATTCCTCACGGCTGGCCGGGCTCATCCTCGGGTTTCTGGCGGCGGCGTTGCGCAGCATCCGCGGTGGCCACGTAGGTGCGGGTTGCTGCGTCAACCGGCTTTCCGCGGTGGGTCGCCTTATTCCTGATGCCGCCGGCACGTCCCAGACCCGGGGGGCAGCGGGCCAGCTGCACCGGATACGCCGCCAGGTGATCATCGATGTCGGCACCGGACGGCAGCTCCAGGCCACCGCGGCTGCTGGGTTCACGGCTGGTCGCATGCCGGCTCGGCTTCCAGGTACGAGGCGTTGATCATCACGCCGGCGGCGGCTAGAGCGCCGGTCAAGTAGTGGGGCCGGGTTTCGTCGTGGTGCTGCCCGGCGGCCGTGGCGTGTGCTACTTCCTGTTCGTAGCGGGTGGTGAAGCTTCGTCTACGACCAGGAGGTAGTTCGGTGCGTCCTGTTGTGTGGCGCCCGCCGGTGGAGCCCTCGCCGGCGGAGCAGGCGGTGATCAAGGCGGTGCGGCGGGCGAAGCTGTTTGTGTTCTTGCGCCAGCACCGGCATGAGCTGTTCGATGAGGAGTTCCAGGCTGAGCTGGCGGAGGGGTATGCGGATAGCCCGAAGGGCCAGCCGCCGGTGCCGCCGGCCCAGCTGGCGCTGGCGACGATCCTGCAGGCGTACACGGGGGTGTCCGATGATGAGGTGATCGAGGCGATGGTGATGGACCGGCGCTGGCAGCTGGTGCTGGATTGCATGGATGCGGATGCGCCGCCGTTTTCCAAGGGAACCCTGGTCGGATTCCGTCGTCGGCTGATCGAAGCGGACCTGGACCGGCGGCTGGTCGAGCGCACCGTGGCGCTGGCCGCGCAGACGGGAGGGTTCGGCGCGCGGGCGCTGCGGGCGGCGCTGGATTCGTCCCCGCTGTGGGGAGCGGGCCGGGTGGAGGACACGATCAACTTGATGGGACACGCCTTGCGCAAGGCCCTGGGCGTGATCGCGGTCTTGCAGGGGCGGGGGCAGGCCGCAGGGACCGCCGTGCTGGCCGCGCAGGCGGAGGTGCCGCAGCTGGCGGCCTCCAGCCTGAAAGCCGCGCTCGACCGGGACTGGGACGATCCTGCCGCCCGGGATCTGGCCTTGCCCCAGGTGCTGGGCCTGGTGGACCGGGTGGAAGCGTTCGTCGCCGGCTGGGCCGGCGACCAGGCCGCGGCCAGCGCGGTGGCGGTCGCCCGCCAGGTGCGCGACCAGGACGTCGAATTGTCCGGCCCGGCGCCGGCGCTGCGCCGCGGGGTGGCCAAAGACCGGCGCATCAGCGTCGAAGACGCCCAGATGCGCCACGGCCGCAAGTCCCGCTCGGTGCGGTTCGACGGCTACAAGCGGCACGTGCTGCGCGACCTGGACAGCGGCCTGATCCCCGCGGTCGGGATCACGCCGGCCAACCGGCCCGAGGCGAGCGTCACTGGCGGCATCGCCGCCGGCCTGGACGCCGCCGGGCTAGCCCTGGCCGAGCTGCACATCGACCGGGCCTACCTGTCCTCGGCCCTGGTCCGCGACCGCGGGCCGGACCTGGCGATCTTCTGCAAGGCCTGGCGGGTACGCAACACCACCGGCCGGTACGCCAAGGACCAGTTCAGCATCGACTTCGCCGCCGGGCAGCTGACCTGCCCGGCAGGCGTGGCTATCGGCTTCCAGCCTGGCACGACCGTGCACTTCCCGAAAGCCACCTGCGCGGCCTGCCCGCTGCGGCAGCGCTGCACCACCAGCAGCAGCGGGCGCAGCGTTGCCATCCACCCCGACGAAGCGCTGCTGGCCGAGCTCCGCGAACGCCAGGCCACCCCGGCCGGGCGGGCCCGGCTCCGCGAACGCGTCAAGGTCGAGCACGCCCTGGCCCACATCGGGCACTGGCAAGGCCGCCGCGCCCGCTACCGCGGCACCCGCAAGAACCTGTTCGACCTGCGCCGGGTTGCCGTGGTCCACAACCTCCACGTCATCGCACGCCAGCCCGCTATCGGCAACTACCAGCTGGCAGCCTGACGATTACCTGACCGGCGCTCTAGGTCCGCGACGGGGTCAGGCCGGTGGTGCGGGTTTCCGCAGGCGGTCTTGGCGCAGTACGGCAAGCCTGGGCCGAACTGGCAGCTGTCGTGGCCGCCGCCGCGGACCGGGCAGCCGCTCATGGCGCCTGCCCGGACGGCGCGCCGGTGGCGGGTAGCGCGCTGTTGAATGTGGCGTCCGGCCATCGGACGGCCCACGGCCGCCCGGCCGCCAAGATCGCGCGGGCCAGATCGGTGGCCATGGCGCCCTGTGTGGTGGTGCGGGTCACGGATCCATCATATCGAACAAGCGTTCGATGCAGAAGCGGACGCTGGGCCGGTAGAAGGTCTTTGGGTATCCCACGGCCCCGGCGGGCGGCCGGCCTGGCCGGCTTCGCGGGCGCCTGGCCGGTCTGGGTGCCCTCGGCGCGCTGGCCGTACCGGGCGCGGCGTCCTCGCCGCGAGCCCTGGGTTGGGTGGCCACGCTGCGTGGCCACCCGGCGGCGTTGTCCCGCGCCCTTGTCCCTGGCCCGCCGAGCGGGGATCTGTCAGCGCCCGGAGCTGGCCGATCTTCCTGCCCCGTGATCGTCACCCGCTCCAGTGCGCCGGTCCCTGGCGGCGCATCCTGGCCTTCATGCGCGGCCCGCGCCAGACGTCCAGCGGCCCGTCGCGCCGGCGATGCCCGGAGCCGGGCCGGCCCGGTTCCGGATCGGGGGCTGCTGACGCGGGTTTCCGGGTGGCGGTCCTGTTGCCCGCAGCGGGCCCCGGCGTGCCGGCACGGTGCCCGCGCTGGCCTGTGCGGGCGAGTGGTGCGCCGCTGGCGGTACCGATCCGGTCACGGCGGCACCGGGCACGATCCGCGGTGACCTTGCGTTGAACTTTCTGTGCAACATCGTGCATGGCTGCGGCTCAGCTGCGTCAGGCGAGCGGCAATCAAGATCTACTTTCTGGAGCTCGTTTCCCCTTTCGCGGCGGCCGCCGAATGACAAGCCGGGCCGCGGCCGCACCAGGTGTCCGCAGTCAGCGTGATTCAGCAGATGGCTTGGCTGGAAGGCCCTGGTTCTCATGGCCAGCCCGCTGGTGTTCCTCGGCCGTGACATGGCGGTCGACCTCGGCACCGCGAACACCCTGGTGTACGTCCGCGGCCGGGGGATCGCGCTGAATGAGCCGTCGGTGGTGGCGCTCAACACGAACACCGGCAAGATCGTCGCAGTCGGCGCCGAGGCGAAACGGATGATCGGCCGCACGCCCGGCCACATCGTGGCGGTCCGGCCGCTGAAAGACGGCGTCATCGCCGACTTCGACGTGACCGAGCGGATGCTGCGCTACTTCATCCAGAAGGTGCACCGCCGGCACCTGGCCAAGCCGCGGCTGGTGGTGGCGGTGCCCAGCGGGATCACCGGCGTGGAGCAAAGCGCGGTCAAGGAAGCCGGGCACCAGGCCGGCGCCCGCCGCGTTTACATCATCGAAGAGCCGATGGCCGCGGCGATCGGCGCCGGGCTGCCGATCCACGAGCCGGCCGGCAACATGGTCGTGGACGTGGGCGGCGGCACCACCGAGGTGGCGGTGATCTCGCTCGGCGGCATCGTCGCCTCCCAGTCGCTCCGGGTCGGCGGCGACGAAATGGACCAGGCGATCATCGCCTTCGCCAAAAAGGAGTACTCGCTCATGCTCGGCGAGCGGACCGCCGAACAGCTCAAGATGGCGATCGGCTCGGCCTACCCGTCGCCGGAGGAGCCGCACGCCGAGATCCGCGGCCGTGACCTGGTGACCGGCCTGCCCAAGACCATCGTAATCTCCGGCGAGGAGGTGCGGCACGCGATCGCCGGACCCGTCAGCACCGTCGTGGACGTCGTCAAAAACACCCTCGACAAGTGCCCGCCCGAGCTGGCCGGCGACGTCATCGACCGCGGCGTCGCCCTCACCGGCGGGGGTGCGCTGCTGCGCGGCCTGGACGAGCGGCTGCGGGAGGAGACCGGAATGCCGATCCATCTGGCCGGCAACCCGCTGGAGTCGGTCGCGCTCGGCACCGGCAAATGCGTCGAGGACTTCGACGCCCTCCAGCAGGTCCTGGTACCGGACAGGCGCCGGTAGCGGCGCGAGAGGGGTCCTGCGCCAGGACCCCCGCGACCAGGGCGCCGCCCAACCGCCGCCCGCCCCGGCCTTGCCGACGGCTCACCCCCAGCGGCCGCTCACCAGCACCGGCCGTGCGCACCGCTCGCCGGGCAGGACCCAGAACACTGGCCGCCGGGCCCGGCGGCCACTTGCGTGACCCGGTCCGGCCCTGCTCCACCGGGCACAGCGAACCCGGACCGGATGTTCTTCATTGACCGCCGCAGTCAGCCGGACGGTCATCGCTCCTGGCGCACCGAACGGCGGCGATGTGCGCCTCGGCAGGGCCGATGGCTGATTGCGTAGCGTGAGCGACGTGGCCACGCGAGCGCCATCGGCGTTGCTTGCACCGGCCCGGTCTGGGCTACTGGCTATGGCGCCGGGTCCTAAGTGGCCTGGTTTACGCCGGTGCCGTCGTGGAGTCCTTCAGCGTCCAGTGCGCTCCGCCGTCGGTGGTCGCGTAGAGCGCGCTGGTTTGGGTGCAGTCGGTCTTGAAGGCCGCGCACCTGTTGGCGTTGATCACGGCCCATCCTGATCGGGTGCTGGTGAACGAGGCGTCGGCGAGTCCTCCGTCGGGCAGGCCGGACATCCGGGCCCGCAACTGGCGCGTTCCGTCGCTGGTCACCGTCACGGCTTGGTGGGTGTCCATCGACACCGTCAGCCAGGTAGCGGGGCCGATTATCGCCGGCATGCCGTTGACCTCACCGGCGGGACGTCCCATCGGGACGGTTGCCTTCAGTTCCCAGGAGGCGCCGCGGTCGGCGGCCTGGTAGAAGGCCATCACCGCGCGTGTGCCGCCGCCCCCGAACGTCACAGCGAGAACGCCTGCGGCCGGACTGGCGGGCGCGGGCATCATGTAGGTGGCCTGGCCGGGCCGGTACCCGGCTGGCGGGATGACCGTTTTTGCGTGCCAGGCCTGGCCGCCGTCGGTCGTGACGTAGAACTGTTCGGCGGGCCTGGTGCCGGGCTGCCCGTCGCAGACCAGCCATCCGGTCTGGGGGCCGGTGAACGCGACCGGTCCGCTGGTCGGCGTCGGCAGCTGCTGCCACCTGGCGCCGCCGTCGGTGGTGCGGAAGAGCACCCCGGCTGGCGACAGCGCAGTCTGCGTGACGTCGACCGCCACCCAGCCGTGCCGCGGGTCGGTGAAGTCGATGTATGCAGGCTCGGCCGCCGTGTCGGCGAACAGCGGGCCGGGCGCCGCGAGCGGTGATGTGGACCACGATATCCCGCCGTCAGTGGTAGCGCTGATCTCCAGCCGGGCGCGGCTAGCAGGGGCGGGCTTGGCCCAGACCACCCAGCCGTGCCGGGGATCGAGGAAGAACACGCCCTTGACCGAGCGCGCCCGCACGCCGGGCGGGGTGATGGGTGTCCAGGTCCGGCCGCCATCGGCCGTCCAGGACAGCGCGCGGTCGGTGAGCAGCCATCCGGTCCCGGCCCGCACCAGCCGCGCGTCGACCACCTCACCAGGCACCGCCGCCCGGACCTCCGGCGTTGCGGCGCGGGACTGAGGCCGCACGTGGCCGGTACCGCAACCGGCCACCGCGAAGGCCAGGAGTACCGGCGCGCCGCACACCCGCAACACCGCCCGCATGCCCCTTCGACGTTGCGGCGGCTGACCGGGTTGGGGGCACCAGCGGGCAATCCCCAACCGGGTACTCCGCCATCGCACCCACGAGCCAGCCGGACCGGCCGTGGTACCGGCACGCGCACGGACCCTGGGTGTGGAGCGGCGGCAGGTGCCGTCCCGGCGGCCCGGACTACCGGCGGATCAGCACCGGCACGGACTCGGAGAAGCCGAACGGCGGGTCCAGGACCCAGGTCAGCCTCGCCTTCCCGGCGGAGCCCGGCGGCACGGCCATCCGGATGGCGAACGCGGCCGCCACGTCGCCGGGGATCACGCCGACATGGGCGCAGTTCAGCACATGCCGCTCGGCGGCGATGAGTCGCCCTGGCCGGGCCAGCCGTTCCACGTATGCCGGGCATCGACGGGCGAACCGGTAGCTGCCGGCCTGGGCGTTCATCAGAAACACCACGTACAACAGCGACCCGCCGGCCCTGGCGCGCAGCGGCCGGCCGAAGATCATCGGCACCAGCGGCCACTTCGGCGGGGCCTGCGGGGGCTCGACCGGCCCGACCGACAGGCTCGAGGGGGCGGAGCGGAACTCGCAGAGCCCCATCTGCCAGCCGTGCCGGATGACCAGGGCGCCGGTTGCGGGCAGTTGCAGCAGCCAGGCCGCGGGGCGCGGGCCGCACCAGTTGGAGGAGATCACGTTGACCCACGCCTGCCGCCCCGGGCGGACCACGATCCGCGGCCAGGTCAACGGCCTGGGATTCAGGCGCCCGCCGCGGGACTCCGGGGCCGGGATGACCGTCCCGGCCGGGCTCAGCAGCCGCACCACCGGATAGCCGCGCAGCGTGCACGGGCGGCTGCCGGTGTTCGTCAGGTCGATGACCCCGGCCATCTGCCCCATGGTCGCGCCCTGCATGCCCACGCGCACCGGCAGCCGACCGGGCGAGCAGGGATGGATGCCCGGGGCGAGGACCCGCTTGGGCGGCGGCGGGGCCACGGCCGACAGCCAGGGGACCGGCCCGCCGGCCAGCACCCGGAACCGCTTGGCGCCCGCGATGACATGCCAGGACACCCGTGGACGGGAGGGGTGATGAGCCCGTGCCGCGCGCGGCGGGGCAGCCGCGCACGAGGCAGCCGCAACGGCGGTGGCGGCCAGCAACACGAACCCTCGCATCACAACCACGCAGACGACGATCCGCGCCAGCAGGTTGCGCGCAGGCTGCTGCCTGGCAGGCTCCGCGGACCATGGCCGCCAGCCGAGTCGGCCTGGCCAGCAGAACAGCCGTTCGGGTGCGCCTCCGGCGGCCAGCCACCTGATCGCGGTTGCCGCGCATGCGGGGATGCGCACGTGGCGGAACTGGACGCCGATCACACACTGTGGGTCCAAACGGCCGTCCGCCCGGGATCTCGACCTCTTGGCCATTCTCCGCGGCCAGCAGCAGCTGACCGGCCGGGCCGGGCGGGGTGAGATGCTATCCCTGGGGTGCGGCCGGTTCTTGGCCGACTCGCCGTCGGCGGTAGTTCTAGCGCCGGCCCTGGGCAAGCTGTGGGAGGTACCAGGTCCAGGTCCGGCCGCCGTTCGTGGTGGCGTAAATGGGTGGCGCGCCGGAGCTGTTGGGGTTCCAGGCGAAGCCGGTGTCCGGGCTGACGAAGTCCACGGTCGTGCCGGCTTGGAAGCGGATTCCCTGCCGGATTGGCGTCCAGGTGTGGCCGCTATCGGCGGTCAGGTAGAACACCCGGCCCGGGGTGTCATGGGCAGCTGCTGGGATGAGCAACCCTTGCCGTGCGCTGAAGAAGTGAAGCGAGCCGGCCGGGTCGGCGGTTTGCGGGACGGCTGCCGCGTGCCAGGTGGTGCCGGAGTCGTGGGTGACAAGCAGGTAGGCAGCCCGCCCGCCGTGGTCGATCGTGAGGAAGCCGGTGCTGCCGAAGAACTGCGGCGGGGAGGCGAGGCAACTGTCGGGCATGCAGGCGCCGGCGGGCAGCGGGAGTGCCTGGGGCACCCAGTTCACGCCGCCGTCGTGGCTGGCAAGCACCGCGTCAGCCAGCGGGAAGCACGCGCCGGTCAGCCAGCCGTCGCTGGGGGTCGCGAACGCGATCCCGGTCTTGTCACAAGCGCTGGGCAGCATGCCGCGACCGGTCCCGGCCTGGTTCCACCGCGGGCTCGCGGCGATGAGCGACCAGTGCCGCCCGCCGTCGCTGGTGCGGTAGAGCCGCACGGGGTTGTTTCCCATCGCGGCGCCGAGGTCCTGCAGCAGCCAGCCGTGCGCGGAGTCGCTGAAGTCCAGCCAGCGAGCGACGCCAGGGGCGTGCAACGGTGCCGATCTGGTCCAGGTGCGTCCTGCGTCGGAAGTACCGAACACCTCGATCACGGCTGGCTGCGTGCCGCCGAAGCTGGCGGCTGACCGGGCAAGTGTCACTGCGAACCAGGCCCGGCTCGGGGAGATTGCCAGCAGCACCTGGCCACTGCGGAGGGGAACCAACAGCCGCCTGGCCTGGGCGGGTGTCACGGCGGT
>Ga0137373_10002592_pt1 | contig 19904 bp, 21 predicted proteins | sample SagtaG_5_FD_104912 | JGI IMG/M metagenome (GOLD analysis project Ga0137373, IMG submission 104912) | Vadose zone soil microbial communities from Sagehorn Ranch, Mendocino, California, USA - Sage1_R_80_16 metaG | ecosystem: Environmental > Terrestrial > Soil > Vadose zone | place: USA... | reverse complement strand
GACATCCTCGCCTTCGAGGGGCCGGAGCTGGCCTGGAAGCGGGCGCTCGCCGCCGCGCGTCTCGGCCTCGGCGACCTCGACCTGGTCGAGACGCATGACTGCTTCACGATCGCCGAATTGATCGAATACGAGGCGATGGGCCTTGCGCCGCCGGGCGAGGGGGCGCGGGCGATCCTCGAAGGCTGGACCGAAAAGGACGGCAGGCTCCCGGTCAACCCATCGGGCGGGCTCAAATCGAAGGGCCACCCGGTCGGTGCGACCGGCGTGTCGATGCATGTGCTGGCCTCGATGCAGCTCACCGGCCAGGCCGGCGACATGCAGATCCCGAAGGCCAGGCTCGCCGGCATCCTCAATATGGGCGGCGCCGCGGTGGCGAATTTCGTCAGCATCCTCGAACCGCTGCGCACCTGATCGTCGATCGTTGCAAGCGGCCGATGCATCGCCATGACAGCGCTAGTCCTCATTATTGGCGGCTTGGTAATCGCCATAGCTCTCGTCGCTTTTGTTCGTGGGCTCGGCACATTGTCCCGAAACAAGCATCCCGCCGGCAGATCGGACGGGATGCACTAGCGAGTCAATTCGAAATTGGCGTCATTGCGAGGAGCGGAGCGACGAAGCAATCCCCGTCCGGCAAGGCCCAATTGGCGGGAGATTGCTTCGTTTCGCTCGCAATGATAGCCGAAAAAGGAACCGAGGATGAGTGCGTTCCGGGCGCTGGTATTGCATGAAGAGGGCGGCAAGGTCGTGCCGCGCCTCGAAACCATCGACGAGTCGCGGCTGCCGCCCGGCGAGGTCACCGTCGCGGTCGAATATTCGACCCTCAATTACAAGGACGGCATGATCCTCGAAGGGCAGGGCCGCCTCGTGCGCGCCTACCCGCACGTCCCCGGCATCGATTTCGCCGGCACCGTGCTACGTTCCGAGTCCCCCGAATTCCGCCCCGGCGACCCGGTGATGCTGACCGGCTGGCGGGTCGGCGAGGTGCAATGGGGCGGCTATGCCGAGCGCGCCCGTGTACCGGCGGCATATCTTTTCCATCGCCCGGAAGGGCTCAGCGCCAGGCAGGCGATGGCGATCGGCACCGCCGGCTTCACGGCGATGCTGGCGGTCATCGCGCTGGAACGGCACGGCCTCAAAGCCATCTGGCGAAAGGCGCCTGGTGCCGACCTAAGGGCGAATGATGTGCTGGTGACCGGCGCCGCCGGTGGGGTCGGCAGCATCGCGGTCATCCTGTTGTCGGCCCTCGGCTACCAGGTCTTCGCCTCGACCGGCCGGCCGGAGTTGCGCGATTATCTGACCGAGCTCGGCGCGGCGGGGCTGATCGACCGCGCCGCGCTCGCCGCCAAGCCCGCCCGCCCACTCGACCAAGAGCGCTGGGCCGGCGCGATCGACACGGTCGGGGGCGCTACCCTTGCGACCGTACTGACGCAGCTCAGATACGGCGCCAGCGTTGCTGCCTGCGGTCTCGCCGGCGGCAGCGATCTGCCAGCGACGGTGATCCCGTTCCTGTTGCGTGGGGTTAATCTCCTCGGCATCGACTCGGTGATGTGCCCGCACGCGGAGCGCATCGAGGTATGGCAGCGTCTCGCCCGCGGCCTGCCGCCCGACCAGCTCGACAGCGCCACCCAGATTGTGTCCCTCGCTGAAGTGCCGGCCCTCGCGCCGCGCATCCTCAAGGGCGAGGTACGCGGCCGCATCGTCATCGACCTCGCCGCATCGGACTAATTCTCCAAGGATTGCTTCGCGCCCCGTCGGCGTTATCGGAGCAGCCGGTGGCGGGTGCGAGGCATGGACAAGGTTTGGGCAAATGGCCGCGATATCGCGGCGGCGCGGCGGGGGCAGATCATCCAGCGGGTGCTGGTCGACGGCTGGAGTGCGGCGCAGGCGGCCGAAGCCTTCGACATCCAGGAGCGCCAGGTCGCACGCTGGGTCGCCGATTACCGCCGCCACGGCATGGCCAGCTTGCACGAGGATTACGCGACCGAAAGCCTCCATCACCGCTGGACACGCGGACTGCGCGGGGCATTGTTGCGCTGCTTTGGCAGCTTGCGGCGGATCGGCAGCCGGACCGAACCGGCGCCCTGCATTGTGCTGCGGCGTACCGCGGACGATCGGCGCCAGCGTCACCGGCCGGCGCTGTAGCAGCAACCGGCCGATCTGGAATTAACCGAGCAGTTGCGCGATAGTTCGGCGCTGTCAGCGGCCCTGTGTCCCGACGGGGTGCTGTGGGCGGTTGGGGGGAAATGCGGGACATCGTCATCGCGCGGCGGGCATTGCTGGCCCTCGCCGCCGGGATTGGCGTCGCCGGATGGACCGGCCGCCCGCTCGGCGCGCGGCCAGCCGGCAAAGAGAAGCCGCCGCCGCGGCCGCTGCGCAAGCCCATGCGCGTTGTCGCGCTCGATCCCGGACATGGCGGTGTCGATCCCGGGGCGATCAGCCCGGGCGGGATTTACGAGAAGGAGATCGCCCTCGCCACCGCCCGCGAGCTGGCCCGGCAACTGGCGGCGACCGGCCGGTTTCGGCCGATGCTGACCCGGCGCGGGGACGTCTTCGTGCCGTTGCGCGAGCGGGTGGCGCGGGCGCGCTCGCACCACGCCGAGCTGTTGTTATCGATCCACGCCGATGCCCTGCCCGACAGCGGCATGCGCGGCTTATCCGTCTACACCTTGTCGGACCAGGCCTCGGACCGCGAGACCGCGGCGCTCGCCGCCCGCGAGAACCGCGACAATTTCGTCGCCGGCATCAATCTGTCGCGCCAGCCGCGCGACATCGCGCCGGTGCTGCTCGACTTGGCGCGGCGGCAGACCAACAACCGCTCCCTGGCGCTGGCGCGCGCCATTGTCGATGAGCTCGGCCATGCCGTGCCGCTGTTGGAAAAGCCGCACCGCGCAGCCGGTTTCGCGGTGTTGACCGCGCCCGATATGCCCTCCGTGCTGGTCGAGCTCGGCTGCCTGTCTAACCGGATCGAGGAGCGCCTATTGCCGCAGCGCGCCTATCAGCAGCGTTTGGCGCACGCCCTGCTGCGCGCGATCGAGGGTTATTTTGCGGCGAGCCTAGCCGCCCGATCGCCTGCAACTGGGGCTCCGAGTTAGCGGGAAGCGCTCCAGCGCGGCCGGGTCCCACATCGTGCTATTCGGTGGCAGATTCTTCCGCTACGGGGCAAAATCGGCAGAGAGCCGGACTGCGAGCACCCATTTCGCGGCCTAGATGCGCCTCCCCGACCACAGCGAGCTGGATTACAAGGAGTAGCGATGGCTCAGACCACGACGCGTTGGCCGAGCGAGGCCGAACGCCAACGCATCCAGAAAATCATTGACCGGCACAGCGACGAACGCCCCGAGGGGGTTCGTCGGGTCACATTCCGGTTCGGTGAGGATCAGGCTGGGGACCCAGCCGTCTACATTGAGATCTATGTCGACAAAGAAACACAACCGACTAAAGAAAAAATAGAAGAATTAAATGATTTCGTACAAATTATTCTGAATGATATCCTCGATCAAGACATTGACTATTGGCCATATGCCCGGACTTTGGTCGAAGAATAATCTGGAATGGCATTATATGATGATCTTTTAGAGCAAGCGGATCACCTCGCCTCACGTGAACCGAAGAAGCCGCGACAGGCAAGTCTACGGCGAGCAGTCTCGGCCGCATATTACGCCTTATTTCATCTGCTCGCCGCCGAAGGCGCACGAAAGCTAGTCCCGGCGCAGCCCGAGTCGTTGCGCGCAAAAGTGAGACGAGCCTACGTCCATGCCAATATGAAGGAGGTGTGCCAGCAATTCAGCCTGCCTCGGCCCCCAGACGCCCTCGTGAGCCTGCTTCCTCAACCGATTGAACCTGATTTGAGAGCGGTGGCCGCGTCGTTTGTCGCTCTTCAGGAAGCTCGTCACGAAGCGGATTACGACTTTGCAATGACATTCACTCGGATCGATGCTTTGCAAAAAATCGAGAGGGCGCGCGCTGTATTCAGGAGTTGGCAGGCGATACGATCCAACGCCAACGCCACCGTCTTCCTCGCGGCACTGCTCCTCCAAAGACACCGGCGATGATAATCAGAGCGCATGGGGTCGCTATGACAGTACAGGTCCACGCCTATATCGAGGTCGCCGATCTGCAACGCGGCATCGCGTTTTATTGCGACGGGCTGGGCCTAGCGCTGAAGCGGCGGCTCGGCCCAGGCTGGGTCGAGCTCGACGGCGCTAACCTGCCGATCTTTCTGCTCGGCAACCGGCCGCCGGTCGCCGAGCTCGGCGCCACCCGAGCCGACCGGAGTTTTGCGCGCCATTGGACCCCGGTACATCTCGACTTCATCGTCGCCGATCTCGATGCCGTGGTGACGCGGCTCACCGGAATGGGAGCCAGCCTAGACCGCGCCATCCAGCAGGCCGAATACGGGCGCATGGCGAATATGGCCGACCCGTTCGGCAACGGCTTCGATCTGATCGAATTCTCCGGCAGCGGTTACGACGCCGTCTCGCGGTAATGCGGCCGCCGGTGTAGGCTGCGTTCCATCCAGTTTGCGAGGGAAGACATCCGATGAACGATATTTCTCCGGTTCGCCGGCTGGCGCCGGTCTTAGAGGCGATCAGCCCGGCCAAATTCGCCCATTTCGTGCTGCGCACCGGGCAGTTCGACAAGATGGCCAAGTGGTACGAGACAGTGCTCGCCGCCCGCATCGTGTTCCGCGACGAGCGGCTGTGCTTCCTTTCCTATGATGACGAGCATCATCGTCTCGCGCTGATTTACATTCCGGGATTGGCGCCGCGCGATCCTGAGAGCGCCGGAACCGACCATGTCGCCTATTCCTATCGCGATCTCGGCGAACTCTTGGCGACCTACCGCCGGCTGAAGGAGCATGGGATCGTGCCGCATTGGCCGATCAACCATGGCGTCACGACCTCGATGTACTACCGCGACCCGGACAACAACCGGGTCGAATTGCAGATCGACAATTTCCCGACCGTCGAGGAATTGCACGGCTATTTCCAGAGCCGCGCCTTTGCCGAGAACCCGGTCGGCGTGACTTACGATCCGGAGCAGCTGTGCCGCGATTACGAGGCCGGCGTGCCGATATCCGACCTGCTGCGCATCCCGCCCTTGCCAGAAGGCAAGACCCCGTGGGACATGCTGAGCAGCCGGCATTGAAATTCCCTCTCCCGCACTGCGGGAGAGGGTGACCGCGGGCGACAGCCCGCGGACGGGTGAGGGCCTTTCAGGCGGCTGACACCCTCACTCGCCTCGCTGCGCTCGGCTCCCTCTCCCGCGATGCGGGAGAGGGGTATGCTGCTTGATCGATGACACGGTTTGGGTAGTCACATGATCACCGCCGACCTGACTGGAAAGACTGCGCTCGTCACCGGCGGCGCCTCGGGCATCGGGCTCGCCACGGTCGCGGCCTTCGCTCGCGCCGGTGCCACCGTTGCGCTCAACCACCTGTCCGACGATCCGCGCGGCAGCGAGCAGATCGAGCGACTGAAGGGGCTCGGCCATCGCGTGATCGCGGCGCCCGGTAATGTGTCGCGGCCCGGCGAGGCGGAAACCATGGTGAGCCGGGCGACCGACGCGCTGGGCCGGCTCGATTTCCTGGTCAACAACGCCGGGACGCCGGCAACGCCGGCGCCGATCCCGTTCGCCGAGCTCGACCGGCTGACCGAGGATTTCTGGCAGACGATCCTTAATACCAATCTGATCGGGCCGTTTCGCTGCACCCATGCCGCGGTCGGCGCACTGAAGGCGGCGAAGGGGGCGATCTGCAGCACCGCCTCGATTGCCGGCGTGCAGGGCAGCGGCAGCAGCATTCCTTATGCGACCAGCAAAGCCGGGGTCATCAACCTGACGCGCAGCCTGGCCCGCACGCTGGCGCCGGAGATCCGCGTCAACGCGGTGGCGCCGGGCTTTGTCGACAGCCCGTGGAACAAGGATTGGCCGGCCGATCGCAAGGTCCAGTCGATCGAGCGCACGCCGTTGAAGCGCGCCTGCAAGCCGGAAGACATCGCCGAGGTGATCTTCTTCCTGTGCGCCGGCGCGGCGATGGTCACCGGCCAGACGGTCATCGTCGATGGCGGCCTGACGCTATGAGCGCGCTTGCGCCGATCGAAGGCCCGGTGGCCTGGCAAGGCTCGCGTATCGATCTGCGGGAGGAGGGGGTTCGCACGCTCTCTGCCGCGGAGGTCGATGAGATCGATGCCGCGCTCAGGCACCTCCGCTCGCGTGGCGATATCGATTTTCCCGACATCACGCCGGACACCTTCCCGCTGCCCACCCTTCGCGGATACCTCGCCGGGCTCGGCGACGAATTGCACTACGGAAGAGGCTTCCTGCTGCTGCGTGGCTTGCCGCGCGAGCGCTATTCGGTCGACGACACCGCGCGCCTCTATGTCGGGCTCGGCGCTCATATCGGCCGGCTCATTCCGCAATCCTACCAGGGCGAGCTGCTCGGCCATGTCATCGATGTCAGCGACATCGAGGCCGAAGCCCGAGGCTATCACGCCGGCGGCGCTCAAGGCATGCACACCGACAATTGCGACATCGTCTCGCTGCTCTGCGTACGCGCCGCGAAATCGGGCGGCGTCAGCCGCTTTGTCAGCGCCGCCGCGGTGCACGACCGGCTATTGGAGGAGCGGCCCGACCTGCTCGAAGCGCTGTACGGCGAATATGTATTCCGCCGCATGGAGCGGGATGCGGAATACGGCGACGGTCGGCTGGTCAGGAATGTCGCGATCTTCTCGCGGCAGAACGGCGAATTCAGCTGCAACATCTCGGGCAGCTATCCGCGCCGCGCAGTCGCCGCCGGCGATGCCGTCATGACGCAGCGGCAGAGCGAGGCATTGGACGCGCTGAAGCGGATCGCCGCCTCGGCTGAATTCTATCTCGACATGACGATCGGTGAGGGCGATATCCAGTTCCTCAACAACCGGGTGCTGTTGCACGGCCGCACCGGCTACGAGGACTGGCCAGAGGTCGCTCGGCGCCGCCATCTGATGCGGCTGTGGCTCGAAGTGCCGTCCTGGCCCGCTCTGCCGAAAAATCAGGGCATGCATTCGCCGACCGATCATCCGCTGTGGCTGCGCCAGCGCCGGCCCTTCATGGAAGTCCCGTCGCGCTATCTCGCGGAAATGTCCCGGCGCAAGGCCGAACTGGTACATTAGGCGAGATCGTTCCCTGCCGCTACAGTGCGCCGGGGCGATGGCCCTAGTCTCCCTGAAAACCCGCAATTTGCTGTTCTTCGCGTTACGTCATTGAAATCGGTGATTATGTTCCTGATAACAGCGGGAATTATCAGCGAAATAACAGCGGATATCAGTGGAAGAACAGCGGGACTATTAGCCAGACGCGCGGCTGATCCAATCAACTAGAGGCAATTGCGAATCCCCTATATAGTGGAAGAGATAAGAACGATCCGGATTGCTTCAAGAGCCTCATCAAAAAATTCTCCGGTCGCGGTCGCAGAGTGCCCCGCGCGGCCCGGAGAGCCTTGGTTGAGCTAAATCCCCGGCGGCTTGGTGACCTGGAAGCTCTGCCGGTCCTCCATGCGCCGCATCCACGGTCGAATGGGCGGATGCTCGGCGAGCGGCGCCTCGCCCTCCGGCACCTTCGCGAAATAGTAGAACAGCGGGATCGCCATCAGATCGGCGAGGCTGACCCGCTCGCCGGCGAGATAGGGCTGGTCGCCCATCAGCCGGGCGATTTCGGCGACACACAGCCGCGCCTGCGGCAGGGCGGCGGCCACGGCCGCCTCATCGACCGGCAGCCCGAGGCGCGGCGCCAGCAGGCGGTTGAACACAATGCCGACGCCGATTGACGGAGCGGCATAGGCACTGACGATGCCCATGATCTGGTTCATGCGGCTGAACTCGTGCAAATCCGTCGACTGCAATGGGGCGACCGGAAAGCCCTCGTCGATATAGCGCAGGATCGCTTGTGTCTCGTAGAGCATGAACCCGTCATGCTCGAAGGCCGGCACCTTGGCGAAAGGATGCCGGCTCAGATGCGGTTCCTCGCGATGGCCGCTGAACCCGGTATCGACGAGTTCGTGCGCGACGCCCTTCTCGGCGAGGGCGAGGCGCGCGCTCCACACATGGGTGCTGCCCGCCGGGCCATAGACGATCGGCCGCGCCATGTCTGATCCCCTGATGCATTGCCGGAAATACTCTGATCGCCGAGATTGCCTCGCGGCTCCGCTCGCCGCAATACGACACCTTTCCTGAATGCCGGCGAGGTAGGCCAATCTCCTGGGATCCGAGCGGCTTCGGGACGGCCCTCCAGGGCCAGATCGGTTGCAGGCCGCGCCCCGGACGGCTAAGACCTTGCCAGCCAGCAGCCGAGGAGATCGCCCGTGGCGCGCGGAGACGAGCAGCACCGTAACCCCAAATCCGATATCGATATTGCACAGGCGGCAGCCATGCGGCCGATCGGCGAGATCGCCGACAAGCTCGGGATCTCCGACGACGCGCTGTCACCCTATGGCCGCTACAAGGCGAAGATCTCGCTCGATTATGTCCGCTCGCTGGCCGATCGGCCGAACGGCCGTCTGATCGTCGTCACTGCGATCACCCCGACCCCGGCCGGCGAGGGCAAGACGACGACGACGGTCGGGCTCGGCGACGCGCTGAACCACATCGGCAAGAAGGCGATCCTGTGTCTGCGCGAGCCGAGCCTCGGCCCATGCTTCGGCGTCAAGGGCGGCGCGGCCGGCGGCGGCTATGCCCAGGTTGTGCCCATGGAGGACATCAATCTCCATTTCACCGGCGACCTGCACGCGATCGGCACGGCCAACAACCTGCTCGCGGCGATGATCGACAACCACATCTATTACGGGCTCGAACCGCGCATCGACCCGCGCCGGGTTACCTGGCGGCGCGGCCTCGACATGAATGACCGCGCGCTGCGCTCGATCGTCTCCTCGCTCGGCGGGGTCGCCAACGGCTTCCCGCGCGAGGATGGGTTCGACATCACCGTCGCTTCCGAGGTGATGGCGATCTTCTGCCTGTCGACCGACCTCGCGGATCTGCGACGTCGGCTCGCCAACATCGTCGTCGGCCAGACCCGCGAGCGCCAGCCGGTGCGCGCCTCCGACCTCAAGGCGGCGGGCTCAATGGCGGCGCTGTTGAAGGACGCGATCGCGCCCAATCTGGTGCAGACCTTGGAAAACAACCCGGCCTTCATCCATGGCGGCCCGTTCGCCAACATCGCGCATGGCTGCAATTCGGCGATCGCGACGACGACCGCGCTCAAGCTGGCCGATTACGTCGTCACCGAGGCGGGGTTCGGGGCCGATTTGGGCGCCGAGAAATTCTTCGACATCAAATGCCGCAAGGCCGGCCTCACACCCGATGCGGCGGTCATCGTCGCGACGGTGCGGGCGCTCAAGATGCATGGCGGGGTGCCGCGCGACGGGCTCAAGGAGGAGAATGTCGCGGCGCTTGAAAAGGGCTTCGCGAATTTGCAGCGTCACCTCGAAAACTTGCGCGGCTTCGGCGTGCCGGTGGTCGTCTCGGTCAACCGCTTCAGTGCCGACAGCGAGGCCGAGCTCAGCCGCCTGCACGAGCTGTGCGCCGGCGAGGGGGTCGAGGCCGTTGTCGCCGACCATTGGGCGCGCGGCGGCGAGGGGGCCGCACCGCTGGCCCGCGCCGTAGTCAAGCTCGCAGACGCCGGCAAGGCCGATTTCCGGGTTCTCTATCCTGACGAGATGCCGCTGCGCGACAAGATCAAGACGATCGCGCAGAAGATCTACCGGGCCCGCGACATCGCCGTCGAAAAGCCCGCCGAAGACCGGCTCGCTGAATTGCAGAAGGCCGGGTTCGGTCATTTCCCGGTCTGCATCGCCAAGACCCAATACAGCTTCACCACCGATCCCAACGCCAAGGGCGCCCCGGACGATCATGTGCTGGGGGTGCGCGAGGTGCGGCTGTCGGCCGGCGCCGAGTTCATCGTCGCGATCTGCGGCGAGATCATGACGATGCCCGGATTGCCGCGCGTGCCGGCGGCCAACAACATCGAGCTGACCGAAGACGGCCGCATCACCGGGCTGTTCTAACACGGTATGGAAGAAGCTGAGCTCAAAGCCTGGCGCCAGGCGGAGCGGGAGCGACTCCTCGCGCTGCGCCAAGCGCTGCCAGCTGCTAACCGGCAACGCTGGAGCGCGCAGATCGATGCCGCGTTGCGCGTCCTGTTGGTCGAGCGATCCGGTATTCTCGGCGTCTATTGGCCGTTCCGCGCCGAATTCGATCCGCGTCCGCTGACCGACTGGGCGATCACCGGTGGCCGCGCGGTAGCGCTGCCTGTGGTAGTCGACAAAAAGGGCCCGCTCGAGTATCGCGCCTGGCGGCCGGGCGAGCCGCTGGTCGGTGGGGTATGGAACATTCCGGTGCCGGAGAAACGCGAGATCGTCACGCCGTCGGTCGTGCTTGCGCCGCTGGTTGGATTCGACCGCGCCTGTTACCGCCTCGGCTATGGTGGAGGCTATTTCGACCGCACGCTGGCGGCGTTGTCGCCGCGCCCGTTCGCGATCGGGATCGGCTTCGAGCTGCAGCAGATCGACACGATCGATCCGCAGCCCTTCGACATGCCGATGGATGTGATCGTCACCGAGGCTCGTACCCGGCGCCGGTGATCGGCCCGGGCGTTTCCTTGGCGACCGACTGATCAGCCTCCTCGGGCCGTGGAACGCGGCCGGCCGCGGCGCGGGCGGGGAGCCTCGCTTGCCGCCGCCGAGCGGGTCTGCCGGGCCTGACGGCTGCCGCGCCCGAGACCCAGCTCTTTGGCCAGCGCTGAGCGTTGCTCGGAATAGGTCGGCGCGGTCAGCGGGTGGTCGATCGGCAGGCTCCAGCGCTTCAGATATTCCTCGCCGCTCAACCCGTGGCGGGTGCTCAGATGCCGGCGCAGCATCTTGCCCTTCCAGCCGCAATCGAGACAGACCACGGCGTCGCGCTGCACCGAACGCCGTATCGGCACCGCCGGGGTCAGGACAGCCTGCGGCTCGACGGGCTTGCCGAGATCGTCGATGGTCCGGTGCACCGAGTTGATCAGATCGGGGATCTGCTCGGGCGATACGTTGTGGTGCGAGACGTAGCTGGCGATGATCTTGGTGACGAGTTGGGGATTTACGCCTTTGTATTTGGAATCAGCGGCCATTCTTCGCCCCCTGTTCAAGGGTATTAATTATAAGACAGTACGCCTCGGAAAATGCAAGGAGGACCCACTTTGAACGCAGATTTGTGAAGTAATCCGAAAAATAAATTCCACCGCCGCGCGGTGATGTTACGCGGCGAGCCGCTGCTGACGGATCAACGACAGGATTTCGGCGGCGGCGAGCGCCTCACCGGCCCCACGCGTGCCGGCGGCATAAGAGACATCCATCTCGTGTGCGTCGTCGTTCGATCCGCTTTCGCGCCGCTCAACCTATCCTAAGCGCTCCAAAGCTGTTGGCGCGACGGTCTCCCACCCGAGTTGTTCGCGAACGCGGGATCGGATTTGGGCGGCGCTATCACTCGCGGAAACCTCGACATACCGGACGCCCGCCTTGCGCAAGGCTTCCTTCTTGACCGCGTCTCGGGCTGCCGCAGTACCCTGATAATGCCCCCTTCCTTGATATTCGACCGCTACCGCTGGCCAGCCACCCTGATCCACAATCAGGATGTCGACCCGCTTGCTGTTGATCGAGCGAAATCCGTCATGGTCCGGCGAGGTGAGGATTTCTCCAAGGCTGGTTTGTGCGAAAACACGGTAGCCCCGGCGCGCTGCCGCTACATCGTCTTCTAGGAGCTTGAAAACTTTATATTCCGATGCACTAAGCAATTTTCGCCTTTCGAACGATGCTGCCATCACGGCGCGCAGCTGTTGCCCGGGATCCGTAAGATCGGGGGCCAGCTCCTTCGCAGGCCGGAACGGAGTCCGCGGGCGAGAGGCGGACAATGACCCGCTTCGACGAAAAATAACGGCGTAAATCAGGCTGAGCCACGCGGCGATCGCTATAAGGCTTAGGCCGTAGAGATTATCTCCTTGCATGAAGCCACCCGCGAACCGGTCCGATACAGCCCCGCCGCAAAACTGCCGGGCGTTAACCAATCTTGTCAGGCTATCTGGGGCTCGCTAAGAAGTTGTTGACGGAGTTCATCAGCGCCTAGCGAGGTTCGGCGCCCTGGCTCCTGACGGGCCATCCCCCCTTACGCGGCGAGGCGTTGCTGGCGTATCAGCGACAGGATTTCGGCGGCGGCGAGCGGGATGTTGGTGCCTGGACCGTAGATCGCGCTGACCCCGGCCTTCTTCAGGAAATCATAGTCCTGCGGTGGGATCACGCCGCCGCAGACGACCAGGATGTCGCCGGCACCTTCACTCTTCAATGCCTCGATCAGCGCCGGCACCAGCGTCTTGTGCGCCGCCGCCTGACTCGACACGCCGACGATGTGGACGTCATTCTCGACCGCCTGGCGGGCAGCCTCCCCCGGCGTCTGGAACAGGGGCCCGATATCGACGTCGAAACCGATATCGGCAAAGGCGGTAGCGATGACCTTGGCGCCGCGGTCGTGGCCGTCCTGGCCGAGCTTGACCACCAGCATCCGCGGCCGACGTCCTTCCTCCCGCGCGAAAGCCTCGACCTCGCGCTGGATGCGCTGGAAGCTTTCATCACCCCGGTATTGCCCGCCATAAATGCCGATGACCGACCGGGTCGCGGCGCGATGCCGGGTGAACACGGCCTCGAGCGCGTCGGAAATCTCGCCGACCGTGGCTCGCGCCCGGCTCGCCTCGATCGACAGTTCGAGCAGGTTGCCGCGGCCGCTCCTGGCCGCCTCGGTCAGCGCCGCTAGCGCCGCCTGGCAGCGCGCCCCGTCGCGTTGCCGCCGCACCCGGTCGAGCCGAGCGATCTGCGCCTGGCGCACCGCGTCGTTGTCGACATCGAGGATATCGACGTGTTCGGGCTCGCTGGATTGGTATTTATTGACCCCGACGATGACTTCTTCCCCGCGATCGACACCCGCCTGATGGCGGGCCGCCGATTCCTCGATGCGCAGCTTCGGCATGCCGCTCTCGACCGCGCGGGTCATGCCGCCGAGTGCCTCGACTTCCTCGATCAGGCGCATCGCCGCTTCGGCGATCGAATGGGTCAGGGTCTCGACATAATAGCTACCCCCGAGCGGGTCGACGACATGCGGAACGCCACTCTCCTCGGCGAGGATCAATTGGGTGTTGCGGGCGATCTTGGCCGAGGCCGGGGTCGGCAAACCCAGCGCTTCGTCGAAGGAATTGGTGTGCAGTGACTGGGTGCCGCCAAGCACCGCAGCCAGGGCCTCGATCGTTGTGCGGACGATGTTGTTGTGCGGGTCCTGTTCGGTCAGGCTGACCCCGGAGGTCTGGCAATGGGTGCGCAAGGCCAGGCTCGCCGGGTTCTTTGGCGCGAATTGCTGCATCAGCCGCGCCCACAACAGGCGCGCCGCCCGTAACTTGGCGATCTCCATGAAGAAGTTCATGCCGATGCCGAAGAAGAACGACAACCGCGGCGCAAAATCATCGACCCCGAGGCCGCGCGACAATGCCGCCCGCACATATTCGAGCCCGTCGGCCAAGGTAAACGCCAACTCTTGCACCGAGGTCGCGCCCGCCTCCTCTATGTGATAGCCGGAGATCGAGATCGAGTTGAACTTCGGCATATGGCGGGCGGTGTATTCGATGATGTCGGCGACGATGCGCATCGAGGGTCCGGGCGGGTAGATGTAGGTGTTCCGGACCATGAACTCCTTCAGGATATCGTTCTGGATCGTGCCCTGCAGTTTATCCTGCGGCACGCCCTGCTCCTCGGCGGCGACGATGAAGCCGGCCAGCACCGGCAACACCGCGCCGTTCATCGTCATCGACACGCTCATCCGGTCGAGCGGGATGCCGTCGAACAGGATCTTCATGTCCTCCACCGAGTCGATCGCGACCCCGGCCTTGCCGACATCGCCGACGACGCGCGGATGGTCGCTGTCATAGCCGCGATGGGTCGCCAGATCGAAGGCGATCGACAGCCCCATCTGGCCCCCCTTCAGATTGTCGCGGTAGAAGCGGTTCGACTCCTCGGCGGTCGAAAACCCGGAATATTGCCGGATCGTCCACGGCCGGTTGGCGTACATCGTCGCGCGCGGCCCGCGCAGATAAGGTGGCACGCCGGGGAGCGCGTCGCGCCAGGGAAATCCCTTCGCTTCGATCGCCTCGAGATCGGCCTCGGTGTAGAGCGGCTTGACCGTGATGCCTTCGGGGGTGTGCCAATCGAGGCTCGAAACCAGCTTGCCCTTCAGCTCGGCCGCGGCCAGCGCGCTCCACTTCGCCAAATCGGGCGGCGACTTAACCCGGCGGTTTGCTGATTCGCCGCTCTTCATCTGGTCCCCGGTCAATGGACAAAGCGTAACAGCGCGAACAGGATCCCGTTCATCAACCCGTTTACCCCAAGCATCAACCCGAAGAAGCGCACAGTCAGCCGGTGTTCGAGCCGCTCCATGGCTCGTTCCAGTTCAACCTTCATCGCTACGAGATCGGCTTTGGTGGCGAGATCCGGGAGGACGTGATTGATCAGCGCTTCTGCTTGCGCTTCGGCCGTCCTGCGGTCCACGCCGGCAGCTTCCAGGGCCTTACAATAAGCGAGCGTGTCGATGGCCATGCCGAACACCCTGCCGGTTTAGGTATGGCGCCGCAAGGTGTACCGCAACACGATCGCCGCGGTCAGCAGCAGCACAGCCCCGGCCTGATGCATCGCCGCGAGCGGGATCGGCACGACCAATAGCAGGGTCGAGACGCCGAGGGCGAATTGCAGCGCGGCAGCGGCCAGCAGCGCGTGCAGGGCAAGCCGGGCCGGGCGTGGCAGGGCGGCGCGCGATCCCACGAGCCATAACAGCAGCACCGCGGCGGCGGTGGTCATCGCCAGGATGCGGTGGTCGAATTGTACTGCAGCGACGTTCTCGAACCAGTTGCGCATGAACGGCTGCAATTGGGCATAGCCCGCCGGCAGGAAACGGCCATCCATCAGCGGAAAGGTGTTGTAGGTCAGCCCGGCATGGAGTCCGGCGACAAAGCCCCCAGCGAGGACCGTCAGCCCGATCAGGCCGATCACTCCCTCGGCGGCGCGCCGCCAGATCGGCGCTGTACTCCCGCGGAGCGGGTCCAGCAACAGGCCGAGCGCGATCCACAGGGTCATTCCGTAGATCACCAAGGCCAGGGCGAGATGGGCGACGAGCCGGTATTGGCTGACCTCGACCCGCTCGGCAAGGCCGCTCTCGACCATGTACCAGCCGAGCGCGCCCTGCGCGAAGCCGAGCATCAGGATGGCGGCAAGCGGCCCCAGCAACCGGCGCGGCAGCCGGCGCCGCGCCAGGAAGTACAAGAAGGGCAGGGCGAAGGCGCCGCCGATCAGTCGGCCCCACAAGCGGTGGACGTATTCCCACCAATAGATGGTCTTGAAATCGGCGAGGCTCATGCCGGAATTGAGCAGCCGATATTGTGGGATGTGCTGGTATTTCTCGAACTCGGCGGCCCAGGCCGCAGCCGACAGCGGCGGGAGGATGCCGGTCACCGGCTGCCATTCGGTGATCGAGAGGCCGGAGAGGGTCAGCCTGGTGATGCCGCCGATTACCACCATCGCAAAGATCATGCCGCAGCACACCAGCAGCCAGACAGCGACGGCCAGCGGGCCGGTCGCGCTCGCGGGCGCCTCTACAACGTTTTTTGGCGCTGTCGCAGACGGAAAGCTCGTGTGAACCAGCGGACGCGCTCGGCTAGGGGCGAAAAAGGCTACGTGGCCAAAGTGATGCCAATCACGCGGCCCGACAAGGCTGCGCCGCCGGCAGCGGCGAAAAGCCGCCGATTGCGCGCTCTCCCGGCCCTAATGCAGCGAGAGTTGATGCTTGACGTGGCGGAACCGGTTCGGGGTGCTGCGGCTGCTCTGCTTCACATTGACCGAGTGCAGCCTGCCCTCGATGTTGCGACTCCAGAATTCCAGGAAGCGCTGGAGTTCGGGATAATCGGGCGCCAGGTCGAATTTCTGCCAGATAAAGCTCTGCAGCAGGGCGGGATGGTCCGGCAGGTGATAGACGATCTCGGCGGTCGTCAGCCGGTACCCCCTAAGTTGCAGCTCGTAAGCGGTCACGTCCGCCTCTTTCGATCGTTGCTCTGCACCGAAACAACAAGGATGCTCGCAGAATCGCTCCTAAGCAATAAGAAATCCTAAAGGAAACAGGGTGTTAGCAGCCTATTGGTGACATTGCTGCCAGACCTCGGGCAACCAAGCCCGCCGCCTTGAAGCCTTCGCGCTGCGGTTTAAATATTGTCATCGTGAAACTGTTTCCTGGGCGTCCCGTTCTGCCGGTGGGCGCCGCGGTGATCTGCAAGGTTCTCACCACGATGAAACCGGTTTTGTCCGCCCTCGTCCTGATGAGCGGCGCTGTCGCCGTGATGCCCGCGCCGCATCCTGCGCTGGCCGCCGCGCCGATCCCCGAGATCGGCGGCGCAGCGGTGCCGAGCCTTGCTCCGATGCTGGCCCGGATCACCCCCGGGATCGTCGGCGTCTCGGTACGCGGCCGGGTGCGCGAAGAAAACCCGCTGTTGCAGGACCCGTTCTTTCGCCGCTTTTTCAACCTGCCGCAGCGCCAGCAGCAGGAAGAGCGCGAGACCCAGGCGACCGGCTCCGGGGTCATCGTCGATGCCGCCCAAGGCTATGTCCTGACCAACGGCCATGTCGTCGACAACGCGACGCGCATCGAGATCACGACCAAGGATAATCGCCGCCTCACGGCGCGGCTGATCGGCAAGGATTCGGACACCGACATCGCGCTCCTCCAGGTCCCGGCGCAGAACTTGACCGCCGTGCCGATCGGCGATTCCGACCGGCTGCAGGTCGGCGATTTCGTGCTGGCGATCGGCAATCCATTCGGTCTCGGCCAGACCGTGACGTCGGGCATTGTCAGTGCCCTCGGCCGCAGCGGCCTCGGCATCGAGGGCTATGAGGACTTCATTCAGACCGACGCGTCGATCAATCCCGGCAATTCCGGCGGCCCGCTGGTCAACCTGCAAGGCCAATGCGTTGGGATCAACACCGCGATCCTGTCGCCGGGCGGCGGCAATATCGGCATCGGTTTCGCGGTGCCGATCAACATGGCGCGCCGCGTGATGGACCAGATCCTGCGCTATGGTGAAGTCAAGCGCGGCCGCATCGGCGTCGCGATCCAGGACCTGACCCCGGATCTCGCCGACGCAATGAAAACCAGCCATACCACGGGCGCGGTCATCGCCCGGGTCGAGACCGGTTCGCCAGCCGAGCGGGCAGGGTTGCGCAGCGGCGATCTGGTGGTCGCCGCGAATGGCACGGCGGTCAACAGCGGCACGCAATTGCGCAACCTGATCGGGCTGGCGCGCATCGGCGACGAGGTCACACTGACCGTCGACCGGCGCGGCTCGGAATACTCGATCGCCGTGCGCGTCGACCCGGCGAGTTCGACCGCGGCGGCACGCCAGCGCGTCCGGCAGCGTTGACCGGCTGATGGCGACGCAAACACCGTATGAGGTGCTCGGGGTCAAGCCGAACGCCACCGCCGACGAGATCCGCAAGGCCTATCGCAAGCTGGCCAAGGAGTTCCATCCCGATCTGAACCCGGGCAAGCCGGCCGCCGAGGCGCGCTTCAAGGCGGTGGCCGCAGCCTACGACCTGTTGTCCGACCCGGAGAAGCGGGCGCGCTACGACCGCGGCGAGATCGACGAAAGCGGCGCCGAGCGGCCGCGCTATTCCTACCGCCCGCACGCCGAGGGCGCCCAGGGCTGGAAATACCAGCCGGAGGGCGAGTTCGACATCGGCGATCTCGACGATCTGTTCTCAATGTTCGGGAGAGGCGGCGCCCGTGCTGGTGCCCACGGCGGGCGGGCCGGCGAGGGCCTTTCGATGCCCGGGCCAGACCGCCATTATTCCCTGACAATCGATTTCGTCACGGCGGCGACCGGCGGCAAGCAGCGGCTGTCATTGTCGCCCGACCAGTGGCTCGATGTGACGATCCCGCCGGGCATCGAGCAGGGCCAGATCCTGCGCCTCAAGGGCAAGGGCGGGCCCGGCCTCGGCGGCGGTCCGGCTGGCGATGCGCTGATCGAAGTGCACATCGCGCCGCACCCGTTCTTCCGCCGTGAGGGCGACGACATCCATGTGGAATTGCCGGTCAGCCTGGCCGAGGCGGTGCTCGGCGCGCGCGTGCCGGTTCCGACCGTCACCGGGCCGGTGACGATGACGATCCCGAAGGGCTCCGATACCGGCGCGCAATTGCGGTTGCGCGGCAAGGGCATCCAGCGCAAGCGGCGTGGCGCCGAGACCAGCGCCGACCAGTATGTCACGCTGAAGGTGGTGATCGGCGTCAGCGACGATCCCGATTTGGCGAAATTCCTCGAAGACTGGGCGAAGCAGCACCCGACCGATCCGCGCCGCGAGATGGGGCAGGGCGCCGCTCAGGGGGCGGCGGCGTGATCGGCTTCGACGAGCTCGCGCGCCGCTTCGCCGGACTGGAGCGTCGCGAGCTCGTCCGCTGGGTCGAGAACCGCTGGGTGCTGCCTGAAGAGGCGAACGGCGATGGCGGCGAGCGCTGGGTGTTCCACGAGGTCGATGTCGCCCGGGTCGAGCTGATCCTCGATATCCGCCGCGAATTTGCGGTCGACGACGAAGCGATGTCGCTGGTGCTCGGCCTACTCGACCAAGTGTACAGCCTCAGGCGCCAGATGCGCCGGCTGTGCGACGCGCTCGAACAGCAGCCGCCCGAGGTGCGCGAGGCGATCCGCCGCGCCCTGCCGCGCGCGGGAGGTGAAAGCCCATAGGTTTGGACCGCGGGCGTCCCGCCCGCATATGGCCGAGACGGCCGCGGTGCTTCTTCTTTTACAGCATCTGGAATCGGGCGCGGGCGCCGCGTTCGATCCCGGCGGCGATCAGCCGGTCGATGTCGAGGCGGTGGCGCATCAATTCGAGGATGCGCAATTCCTCCTGGCTCGCCTCGCCATCGGCGGCCGCAACATCACAGGCGATGGCGTAAGCCGTCTCGCGCAATTTGCGCGGGAGCGCCGTCTTGATCGCTGCGAGGGCATCCTCGAGCCCGTTCTCGCGACTGAGCAGCTTGCTGCATTCCTCCAGGACGCGCGGCAATTGCTGCCGATCGAACTCCCGGAACACCGGCAGATCGCCGACGATGTCGCCGATGATCGTCAGCTCGGATTCGGTCATATCGCGGTCCGCTGCCGAGACCATCATCATCGTACAGATCAGCGCGCCGTGGGGATCGAGCATCAAGCCTCCTTTCGCTTGCCTGCCGGCGCACAGACCAAAACGCCGCAGGGGATGTCAAGCCGGATCGTCGAGAAAGGCGATCGTCATCTCGACCGCCTCGACCAATGGCACCCGCAATATCGGCACGCCCGCTGGAAAGGCGGCCAGCAGCCGCGACGGCAAGGCCCGGTCGAGGATCGCGAAGACGCCGCGGTCGTCGGCGCGGCGCACCAGCCGTCCATAGGCCTGGCGCAGCCGCAGCCGGGCGATGCGGTCGTCGTAGGACGCCCCGCCGAACACCGGCTTCCGGGCGCGGTGCAAAATGTCCGGCCGCGGCCACGGCACCCGGTCGAACACGATCAGGCGCAGTGAGCGGCCCGGCACATCGACCCCGTCGCGGATCGCATCGGTGCCGAGCAGGCAGGAATCCTCCTCTGCGCGAAAGATATCGACCAGGGTCGCGGTCGCCATCGCATCAACATGCTGGGCCAGCAGCAGGAGGCCGCGCGCTTCCAGCATCGGGGCGATGCGCTCATGCACCGCGCGCAGCCGGGCGATCGCGGTGAACAGGCCGAGCGCACCGCCCTTGGCAGCGCCCATCAGCGCCGCAAACGCGGCCGCCACCTGGCCGATGTCATCGCGCGGG
>Ga0137373_10002586_pt1 | contig 19922 bp, 13 predicted proteins | sample SagtaG_5_FD_104912 | JGI IMG/M metagenome (GOLD analysis project Ga0137373, IMG submission 104912) | Vadose zone soil microbial communities from Sagehorn Ranch, Mendocino, California, USA - Sage1_R_80_16 metaG | ecosystem: Environmental > Terrestrial > Soil > Vadose zone | place: USA... | reverse complement strand
TCAGACAAGCTGGTTCCTCGAGATTCTCAGTGGAATCAGAGAAGTGGCTGGGTGAGACATCATCCCGGAGGGATGGAAGAAAGTAGCCGGGGGTCGCAGCGCAGCGCAGACCCCCGGGACTTGGCGATAATCCTCTGTGCATCCTGGAGGGATGCCAGAGGCGACCAACCATCACGAGGCTCAAGGGCCCCATTCTTTCTCGCCCCGAGGGAGCCAGGATAATGCGGAGGTTTGGGAGATCGGAGCAACAGGCTCTGGCACCCTTCGTATCTGTTTAGCCATTGCTTCGTCCTTTCGGCCTTTGTCGGAAACTTCGTCGCAAACTTTGTCGACCTTCGCATCTTTCGACAAAGTTTGCGACAAAGGAGGCGGCAGCAGCTCACACGCTAAACACATGCCACCCTTCCAGGGTGCAACTTCCTCTTAACGCTTCGAGTTCATTCCCAGGGGATGACGCGATAGAATCGTCCGGGAAAAAGAGGCGATTGGGCATCCCAAAAGTCCAACTCCGCGCTCACCGACGTGTTCGTGTAGAGCGGTCGCCAATCCCAAAGATTAGTCGAGCCTTGAATCAGGTAGCTCTGACTCAACGGACCGCTCAGACGGAAATAGGCAGTTTGATTGCTCGCGACCAGGCTCTGACCCAAGCGAATCGGAAGGGCCACCCGGATCTGGCCGATGGTGTTTGTAACTCCTCCGGCAAAGTTTCTCACCACCACCTGATACAGGCCGCTCTGCGATGGTTGCACATGGCCCAAATCGAGAGTGGCATTGGTTGCACCAGACAACCTTCTGCCGTCTAAACGCCATTCAAATGTCAGGTCTGGTGTGGGACTGGTGGCATTCACAAAGAGCACTGCACCCTCGCCGAGCCGCAGGGTCTGATTGGTTGACGAGGCCGTCACCCGTGGCACCAACCCGAGTTTCCAATTCAAGTTGATGGCCCCTTTGGCGCCGTTGACGCCGTCGACCGCCAGCAGATAATCGGTCCCTCCGTACGCATCGAACCGCACCAGGCTGCCAATGCCATCAGGTGCGCTATTGTTGTCACAGGCCACTTCGCGGATGCTAAGCAGATCCGTTCCGGTATAAACGGCCAGCACGGTGTCGATGGCGCTCCCGATCGTGTCCACCCGCATCACCCCATCGGCGGTTGCGCGGATCTCAAGCCATTTGGAAGCCCCTCCGAGCACTCCGCAATGGTTGGTCTCGCCAAGAGACGTGGTTGCCGTGGTGTTGTTCAGAGCCTGCGAATCAATTGTGCCTAGCGAGACCAATAAGAAGCCGCTCGAACTCGAAGCGGCCTGAGCGAACCTGGCGCTCGTCTGTGCCAACGGCGCATTGAACAGATCTTCCAGTTTGTCCTGCGAGAGCACCTTGGGCTCCGGCCCGATTTCCAACGCCGCAGGCACGCTCTCCGCAGCCCGGGTGGAGGCATTCATCACGGCCACTTGGTAATTGCCTACCTCGGCCAACTGCACGTTGGCAATGGTCAGCGTTCGGTTGGTCGCCCCAGCAATGGCCAGGCAATCGCGATACCACTGGTAGCTCTCCGGCGTCGGACTCGTGACATCCACCTCGAAAGTCACTTCCTGCCCGATAAACGCCGAGCGACTCACTGGCTGGTTAAGAATCCGCGGAAACTCCACCGTGGTGGTGTCCAGACTCCAGCTCAAGAGGATGTTGCCTGACGCGCCGGCAAAGCCGTCCACCGCGATTGAGTATTCCGTGGCGGCCACCGCGTTGAACGCGGCCTGGCTCGTCAGAAAGCCGCCACGATCTTCATCGGCTGTCGCCACGGCCAGATTCGCGATGTCAGTTCCCCTGTAGATGGCCAGCAACGTATCAAACCCGCTGCCGCGCGTGCTGAAGGTCGCGATCCCACTGGCAGGCGCCACCCAGCGCAACCAGACTGAGCGGCCGCCAGCCTTGCCGACGTGGTTGGTTTCGCCAGGCTCTCGGCTTGCGCCCGCATTGCTTCCACTGCCCAAACCAGATGCGCCACTGATCGTGCCGCGACTGGCGAAGTTATCGGCGAATGGCAACGGTGGCGCCGTGACGATCAACTCCGCCACCCGGCTCTCGAGGGCGTCGCGGCCATTGAAAACCACAACGCTGTAACTGCCCCCGTTGGTCGGCTGGGCATTGGCCACGGTGAACGTGGGGAAGACGGCGCCGGGAATGTTTACTCCGTTCAGGCGCCACTGGTAGTTGGGAGGGGGAGCGGCCGTAGCTCCCACCGAGAGCGTGACGTCGCTGCCCGGCGCGATGGTCTGGCTGGCTGGCTGGTTCGTAATCACAACGGAGTCGACCACGATGAGCTCGACTGGCGCGCTCGCCAGTTCGCCGAGACGATTTCGAATGACGACGGTGTAAGTGCCGGCCGAAGAGAGCTGGGCGTTTTCAACAACAAGGGTGGGAGCGCCGGCTCCAGGAAGGTCCGTCGCATTGAAGCGCCATTGATAGCTGAGCGGTGTGACCCCTGAAGCCACGACCGTGAAAGTTGCTGTGCCACCTCGAGGGACAGTCTGCCCGGCCGGCTGCTGCACGATCAGGGGGCTGCCCTGACGTGGGAACATGGCGAAGTATGGCCGATAGCGCCCGCCAATCGTGGTAAACCATCCTCCGACGGCCAGGCCGCTTTCGAGTGCGGCCAATGAGATTACTTCGGAGTTCGGACTCGGGTTCCAAGTGAGAGCGTTGCCAGAGAGATAATCGAGCGCCGCCAGATGCAGCCGAGGCTGGCCGCCGATGCGCCCGAAATAGCCTCCCGCGTAAATGATGTTGCCGGACAGCGCCAGCGCATTGACATAAGCGTCGTGTTCAGCCAGGACGCTCTGGCTGATGGGCGCCAGGTTCCATCGGTATTGCGCGCCAGTGTTCACATCGAACGCGGCCAGGTGATAGTAATCCTCGACCCCGTTGGTCCCGTCATGGATAAACGAGCCGCCGATGTAAAGTCGATTCCCTGACGGCACCAGCGCGCTGACAAAAGAAGCCTCTCCGGAGGAGGCTGGATCTGCTATGGGGTTCCAGGGAGTCAGTGTGCCGAGACTAGTCACCGCACCCAACCACACCCGGCTTTGACCGGCGATCGTGAATACGTCACCGGCCACATAAAGCAGGTCCGGGGTGGCGAGCAACGCATTGACGTAAGAGCTTCCCACGGTTCTGCTCATGAATTGCGGAGCGGGATTCCAATCGGTCAGTTCCCCGGTGGACGCATCGAGGGCAGCAAGATGGCTCCTGGACACCCCATTGACGGTCAGAAACTCCCCTCCGACATAGACCACGTTGCTCGCCAGGGTCAAGGAGCGGACGACTTGGTCTACTCGCGGGGCCCACGACGTCAAGTTGCCAAGGACTGCATCCACGGCGGCCAAGCCGGAGCGTGGTTGATCGTGGACTGTGACGAAGTTGCCGCCGAGATAAATCGTCCCTGCGGTCGGCGCCAACGCGTAGACGGCGGCGCTTGCATCCGGGTCCCACGGCGTGGGTTGGCCCGTGACAGCATCGAGGGCAGCCACGTTGTTTCTCCGTACCGCCGTCGAGCGATCTTGACCGCCAGCGAACACCAAGCCGCCTGCCACGGCTAATCCTCCCACGTTCCGATCTGCGGCCGGTGTCCAAAAGGCAACTTGCCCCGAGGTACCATCCACGGCTGCCAGGTAGTTTCGAGGCTGGTTGGCGACGGCGGTGAATTGTCCGCCGACATAAATTGTGGAGCCGGCTACGGCCAGAGCGGTGGCCGCACCGTTCAGGTCAGGGTTCCAGGAGGTGGCGGCCGTTGAGACCGGATCCAGAGCGGCCAGTCGGTTCCGAGGCTGGCCTGCGATAGCCGTGAAAAACCCACCGGCCAGAACCGTGTTGCAGAAGGGGGTCAGGAACAGCACTGAGCCGTTGGCATCCGGATGCCACGCTTTGACTTGGCGGGTGGACAGATCTACCGCCGCGACGTTGGTTCGGGTCTGAGAGTTGACGTCGTTGAAGCTACCGCCGATGAAGAGGGTCATGTCCGCAACAGCCAATGCGTAAACATTGCCAGCGGTCCACGCGACGTCATCGTAGAGCCGGACGCTGATGTCCGTGCCAACTCTGGCGCCGGTGGTTTTGTTCACTCCAGCTACTGTGGCAAAGTCGCCGCCGGTGAAGATGACGTCCTCAGACAGGGCCAGGGAATAGACCGCAGCCGGGTTGAAGCCAAATGGGAACCCCTGCAGCGCCGGGTTCCAAAGCGTGAGCAAACCCGTGTTCGCATCCACCGCCGCGGCGCTGGTTCGCGACTGGCTGTTCACGTGGCTAAATAGGCCTCCGAAATAGAGAACTCCGTCGGCCAAGAGAAGGGCACCTACCGGCCCGTCCAGGACAGGTTGCCAGGCCGGATCCACCGTCTTGTCGTCGAGGATGTGAACCAGGTTCGTGCGCGACACTCCGCCTACTGAGTAGAACTCACCTCCGATGAACCACCCGCCTCGACCGTCGGGGATCCCTGCCCAGATGCGGCCGTCGATTTGCGGAAACGCTGGATCCGCACGTCCCGAGAAGACGTCGAACCAGGCGCCCTGGCCCGAAGGCGGACGCAGATTCTGGAAAGCCCCGCCCAGATAGAGAATCCCATTGGTCTCGACGATTGCATAAACGGGCCCATCGGGATGCCAGAAGTCAGGCCGCGCCATTGCCGCCGGGGTGAAGGACCCGCGAGGAACGACGGTCAATTGCGCGGTCCGGCTGATCAGCCCGTCCGGATAGATGACCACTGAATACCCCCCCCCTCGTGCGTTAACTGGACGTTCGTCAGGGTCAGGATGGCATTCGTCGCGCCGGGAATAAGCGCGCCCTTGAACAACCATTGATAGGTGAGCGGAGACGGCCCCGTGGCGGTGACCGAGAACGTGGCCGTGTTGCTTACCCCGACCGTCCGAGCGAAGGGCTGCTGCGTGATCACAGATCCTTGGACCGTGATGGCGACCATGCACAGGAGCGCCAGAACGCAAACCGGCACATTCAGTCCACAGCCGCAACCGCGAGCGTTGTTATGATCGGCTTTACCCATGCGCTCATGATGTGTTGCGAGCCTGCCCTAACCCCGCCAACGCCGAGCCGTGGAAGCACTCGTCGATATCAGCACTGTTGCTGCTTTCAACCCAGGTATGTGCCCATTCCCTCTTCTTTCCTGTAGAAACGCCCTCATGGCCTTGACCGCCGCCCTCCAATCGTGATGCCCTTATGGGTCGCGCCCGCTCCACGTCTCGCCTCAGTCTGCATATGCCAACAAGAAAAGCTAGCCAAAGAATGCGGGAATGCGGTGCTCACCGAATGGCCAGTGGGCTCAATTTCTCAGTCGGAAAAAGTGGTTCGCTGCCTCCACCGCGACCGTCTCAGTGAGATGCCCGGCTTCGAGCCCGACCACCGGAGCCAGACACGGCAATGGCATGGCGCCAATACGATTCGCACCGACAAAGCTGTGCGCGCTCCGATCGCACGATTGCGGCTCAAGGCTGTCGGGGTGTGACCAGCCGGTAATAGCGATTCGTCCGCGCAGCTAGATCGGTAATCGTCGCAATGTGGTTGGTGGCGCGTGCCACGACGTCGACTAGTGGAGAGGAGGTCACTTTTGTCAGATTTTTTCTAAAATGCGTTTTTCGTCCCGAATTCACCTGTGGGAAGAACGACATGACGTTCGGACCAAAACGAAAAAATAAACCATCAACCAAAAAGCAAAACTATGAAGATCAAAACCAACATCAAGGCGGGATCGGGGAGCATCGGTAGTGGCCCGGTCGGCAACCACAGCGAGACGCTCGTGCGCTGGCAGACCAAGCGCAGCGGCCTAAAGGTCAAGACCAGCATCAAGGCGGGTACGGGGGGCATCGGTAGTGGCCCGGTCTACAACCACAACGAGACGCTCGTGCGCGGGATGTAATCCTCATGGTTTCCGTCTCGAAGTCCGAACCCGCTTTCCACGGGTTCAAGTCAGACAGGCTGGTTCCTCGAGATTCTCAGTGGAATCAGAGAAGTGGCTGGGTGAGACATCATCCCGGAGGGATGGAAGAAAGTAGCCGGGGGTCGCAGCGCAGCGCAGACCCCCCGGGACTTGGCGATAATCCTCTGTGCATCCTGGAGGGATGCCAGAGGCAACCACCACGAGGCGCAAGGGCCGATTTCTTTCTCGCCCGACTGCCAGTCGTTCATGCGAAGATGACTCTCGAACTCGAACAGCTTCTCGATGAGTGTGTGTCCAGTCCGAAGGGAATTCCTCGAAAAGCGCCGGCTTGCGTGCGCCCGCAATCTCTGCGCAGTCTCTGGTGATCACTGGACGAGCAATTGACCAGCCACGGAGTCGCATGCACACACACGCGTCAACCAGTCCGGTGCAGTTTGCTGTATGGGCTGCTCTGATGTGGTGGGCTGTGCAACCTGCGCTGGCCCAGACCAAGCAGGAGGCACGTCCCGAAGCCGGCCCGGTCGTCGTCATCGAACTGGAAGGTCAAGTGGAGGTGTCTCGCACCGGCGCGACGCTCTGGGATCCGGCTTATACCAATCAGGTGTTGGTGGCTGGAGATCGTTTGCGAACCGGCGAGCGAAGTCGCGCCGTGGTGCGGCTCACTCGCCTGACCCCATTTCGCATGGGTGAACGATCCCTGCTTCAGGTCCCGGAACCGCAAAAGAGGACCATGCTGGATGTGGTGCGGGGTGTCCTGTATCTTTTCCATCGCGACAAACCCGGCTTGTTCCCCATCGGCACTCCGACGGCCTCGGCCGTCATTCGCGGGACGGAGTTCCATCTGCACGTGGCGGAAGATGGAACATCCACCCTCACCTTGTTGGACGGCGTGGTCGAAATGACCAACGAGTTAGGCCAGGTGCAAATCATCAATGGCGAGACGGCAGTTGCCGCTCCGGGCAAAGCTCCAGCCAAGACCGCAGCGATCGAAGCAATCAACGTCATTCAGTGGAGCCTGTACTACCCCGCCATTCTGGATCTCGATGAGCTGGACCTTGCGGAACAGACGCGACAGGCGCTCAGCGAATCCCTGACCTCGTACCGAGCGGGCGATCTCCTGGCGGCGTTGGCCAAATATCCCGCCGGCCGCCAGCCGGGTCCAGAGGGAGAGAAACTTTATCTGGCGGCGCTGTTGCTGGCGGTGGGGCAGGTCGAACAAACCGAGGCGCTCCTGGGCGCGGCTGCCTCCGGTGCGACAGACGACAGCCCTCGGGCACGCCTGGCGGGAGCGCTTCGAAAAGTCATCACCGCAGTGAAACTGCAAACGCGGCCGGAAGGCTTGTCGCCTGCTTTGGCCAGCGAATGGTTGGCCGAGTCTTATTACCTCCAATCGCGTTCGAAGTTGCCAGAGGCCCTGAGCGCCGCCCGCAAAGCGGTCGAGAAATCGCCCAAGTTCAGCTTCGGCTGGGCGCGAGTGGCGGAGCTGGAGTTCAGCTTCGGGCACACGTCCAAAGCGCTGGCGGCGGTGGACAACAGTTTACAGATGGCTCCGCGCAACGCGGAAGCATTGGCCTTGAAAGGATTCCTGTTTGCCGCCCAAAACCGAATCACTGACGCGGTCAGCTTTTTTGAGCAAGCCATGGCTGTGGACGGCGCGTTGGGGAACGCTTGGCTGGGCAGAGGCCTTTGCCGCATCCGCCGAGGTGAAGTCGAAGCCGGCCGGCAGGACTTGCAAGCCGCGGCGCTGCTGGAGCCGCAGCGGGCGCTGTTGCGCAGCTATCTGGGCAAGGCCTTCAGCCGCGCTGGCGACAATCTGCGCGCGGAAAAAGAACTCGAGCTGGCCAAACGCTTCGACCCGGACGATCCGACGGCGTGGTTGTATTCCGCCCTGGTCAAGTACCAGGAAAACCGGATCAACGAGGCGGTGCGCGATTTGGAGAAATCGCAAGACTTGAACGAAAACCGCAGTGTTTATCGCTCCCGTCTGCTGTTGGACCAGGACCGCGCGGTGCGCGGGGTGAACCTGGCCCATGTCTATGATGACGCCGGGCTCTCCGAAGTGAGCCTGTGGGAGGCCTCGCGGGCAGTGAATGCGGACTACGCGAATTTCTCCGCGCACCTCTTCCTGGCGGACAGTTTCCAGCGCCAGCGTGATTTTCGCGGCGTGAGCCAGCGCTTCGAGACGCCCGCGGTGAACGAGTATCTGCTGGCCACCCTGCTGGCGCCGGTCGGCGCGGGCACCCTGGCCCATTCGGTGTCGCAGCAGGAATACTCGAAACTTTTCGACAGCGATGGCATCGGCTTGGCCTCGAGCACAGAATACCTGAGCCGCGGCGCCTGGCTTCAGTCGGCCGCCCAATACGGCACGTTAGGCAAGTTCGGCTACGCCCTCTCCGCATTTTATCAGTCCGATCCCGGCCAGCACCCGAACAATGATATCCAGCAAACGGAGTTGTCCGTTCAGGTCCAACAGCAGTTGACTCCCAACGACACTGTCTATTTCCGGGCGATTTATGGGGATGCCAAGGGCGGCGACCTGACGCAGTATTTCGATCCCACGGCGCCCTTCACCAACGGTGGGCCGAACACCCTGGTGAGATTCAAGGAGCACCAGGAGCCGCTGTTGCTGGGCGGCTATCACCACGAGTGGAGTCCGGGCGTTCACACGCTGGCCCTGGTCGGACGGTTGCAGGACACCTTCCGCGTTTCCGATCCGCAGCAGCGCACTTTGCTTCTCCCGCTCGACACCAACGGCATGATCAGCAAAGTCGGGCCGATCACCATTGAACAGCACTATCGTAACGAACTGGAGATTTACACGGCGGAGATCCAACAAATTTTCCAGTCGCACCCCCATACGCTGATCGTCGGGGGACGTTATCAGACCGGTGAATTCGACACTCTCAACCGGCACACCAATGCGTCGTTCGCAATTCCGTCCTTATTTCCGCAAGACCCGCAAAAAGTCACCACCGACTTTGAGCGGATCAGCTGCTACGGGTATTACGACTGGCAAGTTGCGGAGCCGTTGTTGTTAACCGCGGGCTTGAGTTATGACCGCCTGACTTACCCGGTCAATTTTCGTTTTGCGCCTCTCTCGACGGACGAACACACGACCGACCGACTCTCCCCCAAGGCCGGATTCATCTGGACGCCGACACGGTACTCGACGGTTCGATTCGGTTACAGCCGCTCGCTGGGCGGCGTCAGCTTCGATCAGAGTTTCCGGCTCGAGCCGGTGCAGGTGGCGGGGTTTAATCAAGCCTTTCGCAGCATCATTCCCGAGTCTGTGGGTGGGGCTAATTCCGCGGCGCGCTTCGAGACGTTTGGCCTTTCGTTAGAACAGAAGTTTCCCTGTGGCACCTACGTCGGACTCGGCGGCGAAATCCTTCAATCGCAAGTGGACCGGGAGCTCGGCACTTATGATTCTCCCGACATCTTTACCATCGAGCGGAGCACCACGGGCGAACAACTCGATTTCGTGGAGCGCACCGTGTCCGCGACCGCCTATCAACTCGTTGGCCGGGATTTTTCGCTGGGCGCCCGATATCGGCTGAGTCAGGCGGAACTGAACGACAGGTTCCCAGAGGTATCCCCTGTGGCCGTGTTGCAGGGCGGCTTCCGGCGCCAACAGGACTTGGAAGCCGTCTTGCACCGCGTCGATTTGTTTACGATCTACAATCATCCGTCCGGCTTTTTCGGTGAGGCGGAGGCCAGTTGGTATGCTCAAAATAGCCAGGGCTATTCGCGCGACTTGCCGAGCGACGATTTCTGGCAATTCAATCTTTTCGCCGGCTATCGCTTTGCCCAACGCCACGCCGAAGTGCGCCTTGGATTGCTGAACCTCACCGACCAGGATTATCGGCTCAATCCTTTGAATCTACTCTCGGACGTGCCACGCGAACGGACGTTGCTTGCCAGTTTCAGATTTTACTTCTGATCTTGGGAAGAATCGGGCAGAGTAGCGACTCGTCTCACACCGCCATGAATCTCAAGGGCAAGGTCATTCAGGACTGGCGAATTGCTGCGGTGGGCGCGGGGGCAGCGACTGTTTTGGGCTTGCTCGGCCTTACTCCGCTCGGAGAACCCATCAGCAACTTGAGTTACCAATTGCCTTTTCACTTTCGCTCCAACATCCAGCCGGAGGACGTGACGATCCTCTACATGGACGATGAGTCGCACAAATACTTGCGACAACCGCTGCGCCAACAATGGGACCGGTCGGTCCATGCTCGCACGCTGGAACGCTTGACCCAACTGGGCGCCAAGGCAGTGGTCTTCGACGTGCTCTTTGACGAACCCACAACAGAAGCGCAGGACAACTTGCTAGTCCAGGCGGCCCAACGGCATGGCAACGTCGTCTTTGCCGCCATGATCCAGGCGGATATTGTGGGCGGTACAGTCGTTGGCGCAAAAATCAAGTCTCCCTTTAGCAACCTGCTTCGATGGGGTGTCAGCGAAACAGCCGAAGCAGATCGCTTTGTCCGCCAGCATCATCGTGATAACGCGTTTAACGCGCCAAGTCTGGCGTGGACAGCCGCGCAAGCAACCATGTCCGAGCCACTTTCTGAGCCTTCTCGGGCGCGCTGGATCAACTATTATGGCCCGCCCGGAATTATTCCGTTTTTCAGCTATTACCAGGTGCTAAGCAACACGATCCCGGTCGAAGCCATTTCAAACAAAGTTGTGTTCGTCGGGGCCCTTTACAGCGTTGGTTTCACTGGCGGGCTGGGGACCGACGATTTTCGGACGCCTTATACGCACTGGGCCGGAACCAAATCTCCGGGCGTCGAGGTGTCTGCTACCGCCTACTTGAATCTGGTGCGAAGAGACTGGCTCACTGAGTTGCCGCGGATTTACGAATTGCTCCTGGTGCTTTTGTTCGCACTCCTCTTTGGCTTTGGCTTGACCTGGTTCAGACCCATGCCGGCGGCAACACTTGCCGTCGTCAGTTCGTTGGCGATCGCGGCCGCGGCGATCCTGTTGGTTTGGCTGAAGCTGATTTGGTTCCCTTGGCTCGTTCCTTCGGCGGTCCAAGTGCCGGCGGCCCTCTGCTGGTCGGTTCTTCTCCATACCAAGCAACTGCGGCGGGAAAAAGAAGCTTTGGAGATGCAACTGGCCGCCGCACATCTCTGTCTTCCATCGCGGGAATCCGAGAGTGAGCTGGCGCTGACCATTCAGGCCAAGTCCACCGGGCCGGATGCCAGCGCGCCACAGGGTCAACGGTTGAGCACCTCCGGGCCAATCCCGGTCCGGGTCGTCGGTTCGGGGGAGGGCTCTGCGCCGCCTATTCCGGATCACACGCTGGTCCGATCCATCGGCAAGGGCGCTTACGGGGAGGTTTGGTTGGCCAAAGACGTCATCGGGACGTATCACGGCGTGAAGGTGATTTATCGGAAGAACTTCAAAGATGCAGCCCCGTTCGAGCGGGAGTTCCGCGGCATCCAGAAATTCACTCCCATTTCCCGTTCCCATGCGGGATTCGTGAACATCCTCCACGTGGGCCGCAATGATGAGGCCGGCTATTTCTACTACATCATGGAGCTGGGCGATGACGAAACGGCCGGGCAAAGAATCGATCCGGCCACGTATTCTCCGAAGAACCTGGCCAGCCTCCTGCGCGCCCAAGGCAAGTTGCCGCCGCCCGAGTGCCTGGAAATCGCCCTGAACCTCGCCGCCGCCCTGCACCACCTGCATCAGCAGCAACTCATTCATCGCGACATCAAACCCTCCAACATCATTTTCGTGAACGGCGCGCCCAAGTTCGCTGACATCGGCCTGGTGACGGAGATTGGCAAGGCGGGGCGCGACGTGACGTATATCGGCACTGAAGGTTACATTGCGCCGGAAGGTCCAGGCACCGCCGCCGCCGATGTCTACAGCCTCGGCAAGGTCATCTACGAACTCTGCACCGGGCTGGACCGGGAACGATTTCCTGAACTGCCCACAACGCTGGCGCAAGAGATGCCCGAGAACCCCATCGTTTTGCGGATGAACAAGATTATTCTGAAGGCTTGTGAAACCGACGTGCGCAAACGTTATCAATCTGCCGGAGAGCTGCATGGCGATTTGCGCGGATTGCAACCGGCCGTTGCTAGTAGCTGAGGGATGACAACACACACTCAAGCATGCCTATGGCGACTGACCCCAACGAATTCATTCCCACTCGAGCCAGTCTGTTGACCCGTCTCAAGCACTGGGACGACCAGGAAGGCTGGAAACGCTTCTTCGAGACTTATTGGAAACTGATTTACAGCGTCTCGCGCAAAGCAGGTCTGGCCGATGCCGAAGCGCAGGATGTCGTCCAGGAAACCATTCTCTCGGTCGCCAAAAAGATGCCCACCTTCAAGTACGACCCCACGGTCGGCTCGTTCAAAGGCTGGCTCATGCGGCTCACTGGCCGGCGCGTCATCGACCACCTGCGAAAGAGACATCACCAAAGTCACGGCCAGCAACTCCCGTGTGAAGAAAACCTCAGCACATCTCTCGCGGAGCACCTCCCCGATCCATCCGCGTTAGACCTCGAGAGCATATGGGACGAGGAATGGAGCAAACACGTGATGGATGCCGCCATGGAAAAGGCCAAACGCCAGGTGAGTCCCACTCAGTTCCAAATCTTTTACCTTCATATTGTCAAAAACATCCCTGCCAAGCAGGTGGCCGAATCTCTCGAGGTCAAGTTGACTGAGGTTTACTTCGCCAAATACAAAGTGGGCCGGCTGATTCAAAAGGAGATCAAAAACCTGGAGAAGAAAATGATTTGACCCCCTGTGATGTTGCTGGCTCAGAGATCGTGACACGGTGGAATTGGAATGGCCCCTCTCAGGCCAGAGGTCAGAGGTCAGAGGTCGGAAGTCGGAGGTCGGGCACTCGGCCCGTCTCTTCTGATCTCTGACCTCTGATCTCTGACTTCTGACTTGGGGCCAGGCTTCTTCCACACATTGCGAAAATCCCTGCACCGAGTCAGGATGTCTGTGGCTATGGCGAAATCCATGTTCTCAGAGTCGCAGTCCGAAGACCGAATTGATCGAGCATGCAAACTGCACGAGCAGGCCGTCGCATGTCGCGGGCAACGCCAGCCTCGTGAGGGCGAAGTCGCCGCTCGCAAGGCGCTGGCCATCTTCGAAAGCGAGGTCGGTCCGCATCACCCGGACGTCGCCCATGTCCTGAACAATCTTGCCGGCATTTACACCGACTCCGGCCAGTACGCGAAGGCCGAGGGGCTTTACCGGCGCTCAGCCCGCATCATGGCGCGCTACGACGGAGAGGCCGACTTGGCCTGTCTTCACGCGCAATCCCTCGACAACCTTGGCACGCTCTACCGCATCCTGGGCCGCTATCGCCAGGCCGAACCACTTTTCAAACGCGCTCTGCGCGTCGCCGAAAGAAGGCTCGGGCGGAAGGACATCGAGGTCGCGTTGATCCTAAACAATCTGGCTGTGCTTTACAAATACCAGAGCCGCTTTGCGGAAGCCGGGCCGCTCTATCGCCGCGCTCTGCAAATCATGCAAAAGAGTCTTGGCCCCGATCATGTCTTCGTAGCGACGATTTATCACAACCTCGGGGGCTTGGAACACTCGCGCGGGCGCTTCGCGCGCGGCGAGCCCTACGCTCGCAAGTCTGTCCAAATCCGCCAAAAGACGCTGGGCCCAAACCACCCGGAGACGGCGGCGGACATCGCCGCTCTCGCAGCGCTGCTCGATGCCCAACACAAGTTCACCGAAGCAGAGAAGCTCTATCACCACGCGTTGAAAATTTTCGAGCGCGTTTACGGCCCGGAGCATTACGAGATCGCTGTCAATTCAAACAACCTCGCAGGCCTTTATCACGCGCAGGGCAAAGACGTCCAGGCCGAGCGACTCTACCATCGAGCTTTGGCGCTGAAGGAAAAATTGCTCGAGGCCAATCATCCGGATGTGGCGATGACCCTGAACAACCTCGCCGTTTTCTATCAGTCGCAAGGAAAGCACGCCCAGGCGGAACCGCTCCTGCGGCGCGCCATCGCCATCTTCCAAAAAGCTCTTGGGCCGAAAAACCTGAGAGTCGTTACCTGCCAGAGAAACTACATCCGATTGCTGCGCGAAATGGGACGCGCCGCCGACGCCAAGCACCTGAAAGCCAGGCTGCGTAAAACTTCGTAGCCGTGTCCGGCGACGAGGTGAGGACTTTTCCCTCTCCTCCCCACACAGGGAGGAGAGGGTCGGGGAGAGGAGGGCCGTTTTTATTTGGATTCCCCTCTGCCCTCTCCCCCGGAGCACGGCCATTGACTTAAGAGAGATGGCAACTTCGGGGTCTTCTCCCGTTCGCTGCGCCGTCGTCGGCTCCCAGCCCCAACGGGGCTGAGACCCAAAGCCCAAGGTTGCCGCGCAGCGGCTACCTTGGGTATCGTGGCCACAGAATGTTCAACCCCAACGGGGGTTGAGCCAAGGAAAGCGCACCCGATGCCACAACCCCGTTGGGGTTGTTCGTCCCTCGGCGCGCCTACCCAGGGTAGTCCCGCTGCGCGGGCCAACCCTGGGCTGGAGGACGCAGCCCCGTTGGGGCACATCACCTCATCCGACCCAAAAAGTTTCAAAAACCGTCGTCGCCGTTTCGAATCCCCTCTGGAAAGCAAAACAGAAAGCGATTTTGAGACACGAAGAGAAAGAAACCGAGAATGAAAACGAACACCAAATCTGACCTGGCGACCGACTTTACCCGACTGGACCGCATTGTCCTCCATCTGCGCTGTCTCTGGCGCGATCACAAAATCCGCTGGCATCTGGCTGGCGTCTGGCGCGAAGTCACCCTCCACTAAATCCCTCCCCTACTCCCGCCCTCCCGGTGGCTTTGGAAGAAGGCGTCACCTTCCAAAGCCACCGCTTCTTGTCCGCCATTTTTCTCCGTAACGCGAGGATTCCCCTCCAGCCTGAACTCGATGGTCACAGCAGCGCCCGAAGGATTCCTAACCGGTCTCCGCGGATTCGCCGTAAGTCCTTGAATGGACATCGGGAGACGCTTCGACCCGGTTAGCCGCGTCGAAGCGGATTCGAGGGGCAACGAGGTGGGAATCATTCGGTTCGGTGAATAGGGTAGGGGACGGAGTGTTCGGCCAGGGGCTCGAATCCGCGAAGACGGGCTAAATTCACAGCAGATTTTTTCAAAAACAGCCTTTTGGTCCCGAATTCACCTGTGGGAAGAACGAAACGATGTTCGGACCAAAACGAAAAAATAAAACATCAAACAAAAAAACTATGAAGATCAAAACCAACATCAAGACGGGTTCGGGGTCCATCGGTACTGGCCCGGTCAGCAACCACAACGAAACGCTCTTGCGCGCGCAGACCAAGCGCAGCGGTCTCAAGGTCAAGACCAGTATCAAGGCGGGTTCGGGGAACGTCGGTACTGGCCCGGTCTACAACCACAACGAGACGCTCGTGCGCGGGCAGACCAAGCGCAACGGCCTCAAGGTCAAGACCAGCATCAAGGCGGGAACGGGGAGCGTCGGTACTGGCCCGGTCTACAACCACAACGAAACGCTCGTACGCGGGCAGACCAAGCGCAGCGGCCTCAAGGTCAAGACCAGCATCAAGGCGGGTCAGGGGACCGTCGGTACTGGCCCGGTCTACAACCACAACGAGACGCTCGTGCGCGGGCAGACCAAGCGCAGCGGCCTCAAGGTCAAGACCAGCATCAAGGCGGGATCGGGGAGCGTCGGTGTTGGCCCTGTCTACAACCACAACGAGACGCTCGTGCGTGCCTAGGCTGCGTAGGAGGGGACGAAGTGAAGATGCCAGCTGTGAAGAAACTCGTGAGCCTGATGATGAAGGTCGTTAGCACCGTGACAGTTTCAGGCGCATTGACTCCCGAGCCGTGCGCCCCCGCCCAGGCGAACGACCAAGGACGAATGTCGAATATCGAATGGCGAATGAACTTTGCTCGTGTCGGCGGGCGACCCGCTCTGGCGGCTGAGGCGCAGTCTGGGTCGGCCTGCGTCCGCGTGTCTCGCAATAGCACCCCATGAAAGCACTTAAACACATCGCCGGCATCTTGTTGGCAACCATCGGTGCCGGGTTCGTCCTCGGTTGTATCGACGTGCTATTGGACAGAAATTCGGAGATACAGGGATGGGGCGTTGCCGCCATGTTCATCGTTTTCGCCTTGTTACCGCTTGCTGGCGCGGTTGCGCTTCTGAGGAGGAGAGTGACGGAGCTACCACCGGCACGTTGTCCGACGTGCGGCGGCGGCGAGCGTGCGGCAGCCGGGGTATTGAAACGGGCATACAACTTTTGGTTGATGCACTTCGCCGGTTGGCTCTTTGCATCGTTGTGGGGAGCCAGCCGCGAGCAGCAGGTTCGGTGCATTCAGTGCGATACACTATATTTCACCGAGACCAGAGGTACACGTACTGCCGGCATTATGGTTTGGGTCCTTATTCTATTGGTGCTGCTCGAAGCCATCGCAGAGCTTTTTGAGAAGTGATCATGAAACAGTCAGAGATCATGCCGCCTAACACCGCGCATCTTGGAGCGTGTCCAAAAGACCGTAGCAGCCAACCGCGCGATCAACCGTTTTTTGCGTAATCGGAGAAAAGCGGCGGCGCAGCGGCGTGTGGCTACAGTCCAAAACCTGGCGGCTCTTGCAGCGTGCTGGGCCCGGCTACGCCCGGTTACTCGGCCTTCGATTTTCGCGGCTGACTTTTGTTTGCCGACCGTTACACTTTGAGGCCAACGCCACTTATGCCAATCGCCTTTTCCCGTTCGATGCGTTCTTTGCAGGCGGACAGTTTCCGGGCCTCGCTTTGGGGCATCCTTGGAGTCGCGGCCCTGCTGGCGGGCGGCGCGGGCTGGTTCTTCTTTGCGCGCGTCGAGTTATATGAGACCGCGAGAAACGCCCGGTTGGAAGTCGAACGGGAAGTTCATCCCGTGGCCGCGCTGTTGGCCGGTCGAGTGGCTCAAACCAGCCTGCTCCTCGGCCGCAAAGTTCAACCCGGCGATTTGTTGGTGGAGTTGGACAGCGAAAGCGAAAGGCTGCGTGTCGCCGAGGAACGGTCGCGACTCAATGCGCTGTCCCGCCGGCTCGACGCGCTGCGCAATGAAATCGCCGCCGAAGAGGCAGCCTGGCGCGAAGAACACAAGACTGCCGGCCTGGCCATTGATGAGGCCAAAGCGCGTTACCAGGAGTCGGACGCAGCCGCCAAATTTGTGGAAGACGAAGCGAAGCGGGCGGTTGAGTTGAATGCCAGCGGGCTGCTCGCCAAATCGGACTTCCTCAAGACCCAATCTGAAGCGCAGCAAAAGCGTTCTGCCGCCAGGGCGTTGAGCCTGACCGTCAACCGTCTGGAAGCCGAAGTGCAGTCGAAAGAGAAGGGGCACGAGGCCCGTGTGGCCAAACTCAAGAGCGAAGTCGCCTCCCTGGATGGCGACGTGGAAACGAGCAAAGCCGCCATTAAACGCTGCGAGTACGATATTGAGAAGCGCCTGATCCGCGCCCCCATTGCCGGCCAACTTGGAGAAGTGGCCACGTTGCGCATCGGCGCCTTCGTCAACGAAGGCGAGAAACTCGCGGCCGTCGTTCCCGAGGGCGATCTCAAGGCCGTCGCCCACTTTCCTCCGCTGGCCGCGCTAGGGCGCATTCGCGCGGGACAACCCGCCCGGCTGCGCCTCGATGGTTTTCCCTGGACGCAGTATGGCAGCCTGGCCGGCGCAGTGACCACCGTTGCCAAAGAACCACGCGACGGCACCATTCGCGTGGAACTGTCCGTGGACCCCAGCTCTGCGCCGCTGATTCCAGCGCAGCATGGGTTGCCGGGGACCGTGGAGATCAAGGTGGACCGGGTCACGCCAGCCACGTTGGTGCTGCGCACGGTGGGCAAACTCCTCACGGCGCGCGGTCCGGTGATCGCGGTCTCGGGCGAAGGCGATGGAGAGCGGCGATGAGTGGAACGGTTTGTAGTCGCGGCTTTAGCCGGTCCGCGACGGCGTGCCGCCTGATGGCGGGACTACGGACCCGCTCACGATGAGCGCCCAAGCCAAACCTTCGCGTCGATGTTTCCTGGCGCCTGAGGTGGTGCAAACCTCGGCGATGGATTGCGGTCCGGCCACGCTTAAGTGCCTGCTCGAAGGGTTCGGCATTCCCGTCAGCTACGGGCGACTCCGTGAAGCCTGCCAGACCGATGTGGACGGCACCTCCATCGATACGCTGGAGGAAATCGCCGTGCAACTCGGGCTGGAGGCGGAGCAAAACATGTTGCCGGCCGACCACCTCTTGCTCGCCGAATCTGAAGCCTTGCCAGCAGTTGTGGTCGTGCGCCAGCCGAATGGGCTTACGCATTTCGTGGTCGTGTGGCGATGCCACGGTCCCTTCGTCCAGGTCATGGACCCAGCCACCGGTCGGCGGTGGACCACTCGCCAGGGGTTTCTCGAAGAAGTCTACGTTCACGCACAGAACATCCCGGCGGCAGACTGGCGGGAGTGGGCCGGTTCGGACCAATTCTTAAGCGCGCTCCGGCGTCGCTTGGCCGCCCTGCAAGTGGATTCGCGGACGGCGAAGGACATAATAGGGGAGGCGCTGGCTGATCCGGGCTGGCGCACGCTCGGCGCTTTGGATGCCGCCGTCCGAATGATGGATTCGATCGTTCGGTCCGGCGGACTGCGACCCGGTGAGCAGTCAGCGCGTGTGTTGCAGAGTTTCTTCGCGAAAACCCGCAACCAGGCGGCCGAAGAGAAGCTGATCATTCCGAGCGCGTATTGGTCTGTGCAGTCAGCGGCTGGTCGGGACGCTGAGTTGTCCATGAAAGGGGTTGTGCTGGTGCGAGTGCTGGGACGAACAGCCCAACCAACCACTGCGCTTGCAGGCGAAACCACCGAAGCTCAGCAGAAACGCCGTCAGCTTTCTCCCGAACTGGTGGCAGCGCTGGAAGAAACTCCCCGCCGTCCTGGCCGCGAACTATTCAGGCTGTTGCGCGCCGATGGCTTGCTGACTCCAACGGCCCTCCTCGGCGCTCTGTTGCTCGCGGCGGGCGGGTTGGTTATCGAAGCATTGCTGTTTCGAGGATTGTTCGACCTCGGACGCGACTTGACTCTGACGAGCCAGCGGCTCACCGCGATCGGGGGCATTTGCCTCTTTGCTTTTGCCCTGCTCCTGCTTGAGTTGCCAATCGCTTCCGGTCTATTGCGCCTGGGACGCCGCCTCGAAGCACGACTGCGCATCGCTTTCCTGGATAAAATCCCGCGCCTGGTGGACCGCTATTTCCAAAGCCGTCTCACCTCGGATATGGCCGAGCGCAGTCACGTGGTACACTGGATTCGCTTGCTGCCGTTCCTGGGCGGTTCCCTCACGCGCTACACGTTCGAACTGGCCTTGACCACGATCGGAATCATCTGGCTTGACCCAAAGAGCGCGCCCATGGCGCTTCTCGTGGCGGTGCTGGCTGCGGGCCTGCCGTTTTTGTTGAACCCTGTTCTGGTTGAACGAGACCTTCGCGTGCGCACGCACGTCGGCGCAATCAGCCGGTTCTACCTCGATGCGCTGCTGGGGCTCGTCCCCATTCGCGCCCATAACGCAGAAAGGGCCATCCGCGCCGAACACGAGAACTTGCTGGTGGAGTGGGCTCGCGCGAGCCTCGGCCTGCAACGAGCGGTTGTTGCTCTCGAAGGTCTGCATTCGTTTGTGGGTTTTGGCCTGGCCGGGTGGCTTTTGTTGACCCATCTCCAGCGGGGCGGCGAGGCGAGCACCGTGCTGCTGCTCATCTACTGGGCCCTGAACTTGCCGGTGCTCGGACAAGAACTCGCGCTGCTGGCAAGGCAATATCCGACCCAACGAAATGTAACGTTGCGCGTGCTGGAACCACTGGGTGCGCCGGAAACTGCCGGGTCCGTCGAGGAAGACGCGACGGCACCCGAAACTGCTCCGCACTCAGGAGCGCAAGTGTCGCCAGGGGCCGCGCGCGCCGTCTCCCCGATCGGTGCGCCTGAGGACAGCCGCGGTTCCAGCGGTG
>Ga0137373_10002584_pt1 | contig 19926 bp, 15 predicted proteins | sample SagtaG_5_FD_104912 | JGI IMG/M metagenome (GOLD analysis project Ga0137373, IMG submission 104912) | Vadose zone soil microbial communities from Sagehorn Ranch, Mendocino, California, USA - Sage1_R_80_16 metaG | ecosystem: Environmental > Terrestrial > Soil > Vadose zone | place: USA... | reverse complement strand
CCGGCTCGTCGTCGACGACGTTGTAGATGGCGGGTCCGTCGTGTTCGAGCGCGAGCACGGTAGCCGCTGCTGCGTCATCGAGATGGATGAACGACATGAAGCCGCCGCCGTCGCCGACGATCGGGAACTGCCGCTTGCGCACGGGCTCGATCAAGCCGTCGTTGGCAGCGCCATAGAAGCCACCGTAGCGAAGCGTGATCCCGCCTGCGCCCACCACCGCCTGATCGACGTGGCTCATCGCGGCATTGGTCTCGCGTGTCCCTGCCGGCGGGGTTGGATCGAGTGGATCGTCTTCGGTCTTGACCGGCCCGCCTTCGCGCGCGTACCGGTAGCTGGCGAAGCTCTGGGCGACGAACCGGCGCACACGAGCCTCGCGCGCGGCGGCCAGGAGCGCGTCGGTGCCCTCGATCCGCAGCCGGTTCGTCTGTGCGAAGGTACGGTCGAGGCTCTTGGAGAAGGTCACGTTTGCCAGAGCAGTCGCCTGGTGGACGATCGCCTCCGGCTGGGTTTCGAGCACGGCCGTGCGCACGTCGTGCGCGTCGAGCAGATCGAGCGCGATCGGCTTGGCGCCGAGCGCGAGAACACGAGCGGCCTTTGATGGCGAGGTGTACGTGCCGATCACCTCGTGGCCCGCGGCGATCAACTGTGGAACGAGCCGGGTGCCGATGGCACCGCTGGCACCTACGACTAGAACGCGCATGGTCAATCCTTCTCCTCCTTGTCACACCTGTCCTGTGTGTGGGGTCACTGGAATGACACCGGGTAAGGCGAGGATGTGACAGACATGGACGAGAATCAGTGGCTCGCGGAGCGCTTCGAGGAGCACCGCTCACACATGAGGGCGGTGGCCTATCGCATGCTTGGCTCGCTCGCCGAGGCCGACGACGCCGTCCAGGACACCTGGCTGCGCCTCAGCCGGGCAGGTACGAGCGAGGTCGAAAACCTCGGCGGGTGGTTGACCACGATCGTCGCGCGCGTGTGCTTGAACATGCTGCGCGCCCGTAACCGCCGTCGGGAGGAATCCCTCGGGGTGCATCTACCCGATCCGATCATCGCCCGCGCGGGAGACCTCCAGCCCGAGTTGGAGGTGCTGCTAGCCGACTCGGTTGGCCTGGCGCTCCTCGTCGTACTCGATACGTTAGCCCCCGCCGAGAGGTTGGCGTTCGTACTCCACGACATGTTCGAGCTGCCCTTCGAGGAGATCGGCACGATGATCGGTCGCAGCCCAGCAGCGACGCGCCAGCTCGCGAGCCGGGCACGGCGCCGGGTGCAGGGCGCCGAGCTACCGGCGCCTGAGCCCGATCTGGCCCGTCAACGAGAGGTGGTCGACGCCTTCTTCTCGGCCGCGCGCGGGGGTGATTTCGACGCTCTCGTCGCCCTGCTCGACCCGAAGGTCGTCGTGCGTATCGATGCGGGCACGCGGCGCCCCGCGGCATCCATGACGATCCGTGGCGCGGAAGCGGTGGCCAAGCAAACGCGCGCTGGGATGCGCTCCGTCCTTGCGCGTCCGGCCACGCAGCTGCACCACGCGGTGGTGAATGGCGCAGCCGGCGTGGTCATCACTCTGGCCGGCGAGCCCGTGACCGTGATGGGTTTCACCATCGCCGCGGGAAGAATCGTCGAAATCGACTCGATCAGCGACCCCGAACGCGTCCGGAGGATCGCAGCGGCTGTGCTCGCTGATACGCCATCATGAGCCAGCCCAGCGTCCCTGCTCGGCCTGCCAAACGTCGTACTCACGCCACACACCGCCGGACCGAGCTGGCAATCGTACCCGCGTCGGTTCGCGAATTGTTTTCGGAACATCGAGCGGGTCCAGCTTGGCGACCGCGCGTGAGCCAGGTCGAACGGATGGGCCATCACCAGGTCCTCGCGGTAGCCAAGTGACGCCGGACTGTAGAACGTGGTCGTGATCGGCTTGGACACGCCGAAGAACGCGGTCTTCACCAGCTCCACGCGATTCAACGAGTACGAGAGCGCCTGGCGGACCTCCTTCTTGTCGAGCGGCGGCTTGTTGATATTGACCTGCATGTTGAAGATGGAGCCGGCGTTGTCGTTCACGTCGACGGCGTAGGTCTTGTCGGCCTGCAGCGGCGCGACATCCGAGAAACTGGTGAGCAACACGCCGTCGAGCGTGCCGGACTTCAGGTTGGCAGCAGCGTCTCGGCCTGCGTGAGCCGTTTGAACAGGAACTCGTCGAGGGTGGGCACGTCCTTGTTCCAGTAGTCGCCGAACCGGGTGAAGCGGGCGAACTGCTGCGGCACCCACTCGGCCATCTTGAACGGACCGGTACCGACCGGCGCCTGCTTCACGAACTGCGGATCGCTCTTGTCGCTGATGCGGATCAGGAACCAGTAGTCCAGGATGTCCGTGATGTACGGAACTGGCGAGGAGAAGCTCAGCTGGACGGTCGATGCATCGGGCGCGGTCACTTCCTTGACCGGCCCCATGATGCCCTTGATCTTCATGACCGACAGGTCGGTGGCCAGGGCGTCGTCTTTCAGGTAACCGAACATGTCGACGAAGTCCTGCGTCGCCACGGCCTTGTCGTCGTGCCACTTGAGTCCGCTGCGCAGCTTGAGCCTGATCGAGAGGTTGTCGGGTGCCAGCTGCCACGACTCCGCCAGGTCCGGATTCGCCTTACCGGCGCCGTCCTTCCAGAGCAGCCGCGAGAAGACCTGGTCGTACATGCCAAAGTTGACGGCGGAGAAGTTCCAGGGGTTGAAGTTGGTGAAGTCGCCCGCCTCGGCATAAGTGAACGTGCCGCCCGAGCGCGCGGCGCCCGGTTTGGCCGCTTCGGTCGGCTGGGCTGCGGCCGCGGGTGCCGATGTCGCGGCGGCGCCACTGGTGGGTGCGGCCGCGGCCGTGGTGGGTGCCGCGGCGGCGGTCGGCGCTGCCGGTTTAGGAGCGTCGGTCGGCTTCGCGGCAGGTGCCGTGGGGGCCGCGGGAGCCTGCGCAGTCCCGCACGCCGCAAGGACCGAAGCCGCCGCACCGAGCGCCATCACACGGAGGAACCGTCGCTTACTGATCGGTCCTGACAAGGGTTCTGGCATGCCTGCCTACCTCCTCGAGCCGGGCGCGATGATCTGGTCGAGCCGATGCAAGGTCAAGCGAGGCCGCGCTCTGCCAAGGTGCGCGGCATTCCTACGTCGAGATGCCAAGCAGTGCCAGCGTGTCGCGTTCCAACGCGGCGCGCAACGCGTCTTCAGGAACGCGCGGTAACCGGGTGCCGTCGACCACGCTGTTGACAGCGAGTGTGCCTTCGAGCGTCTCGCGCGGAGTAGCCACCGGGTAATCGCTGCCAAAGACGACCTTGTCGAGAACGTTCCACTCCGTCGCGAGCCGCAGGCCGTGATACAGCTGCCACGGACGGTAGAAGTTGGCCGATACATCCGCGTAGACATGCGGGTGCTTGCGAATGACGGCGATGGTATCCGCGTGCCACGGGTGGCCGATGTGCGCCATGACAATGCGCAGCTCCGGGTAAGCCATTGCGACTTCGTCCATCACCAGCGGATGCGCGTAGCGCAGCGGCGCTGATCGCATCGGCGACGTTCCCTGGTGAAACACGATCGGCAAGCCGAGCTTCTGGGCCGTTTCGTAGACGAGGCATGCTTCGCGGCCGAGCGGATCGAAGCCCTGGTAATTCGGCCCGAGCTTGATCCCCTTCAGACCGAGGTCGGACACGCAGCGCTCGATCTCGGCGACGACGTCACTCTCCTCCGGGTGCACGGACATGAAGCCGACGAGCTTCTCCGGATAGGCGCGTGCGAATGCAGCGGTGTCGGCGTTGACGTCACCCTGCCACTGCACGCCAACACCCTCCCGCCCTGCTGGGCTCGCCCCGCCTTTGAAGCGAATACCGAACACGCACGCGCGGTCGACCGGCTGCATCGCCTCCATGAAATCCGCCCAGCTCACGGCGGCATCGACAACGCGATCCGGACGCCATTGGCTATTCGGTTGCCGTTCTGCTTCGGGTACCGCATCGCGGTGTGTCGGAGTATGCGTATGGACGTCGACTAGCATGCCGCCAGATCCAGCTCTGTCGTGCGCGAAACGACGTCCGGGCGGGCAACAAAGTCGGGACGCAGCCGCGTGCCCAGCCCGGGCAGATTGGGTGCCGACACCATGCCGTTGGCGACGGTCGGCAACTCGGTAACCACGTCGTCGTACCAACCCCCAGCGTAGTAGGCGCGCACGCCCTCTTGAATCATCGCGTTCGGCAGCGACTGGCACAGGTGTGTGCCTGCGATGTACGTGACCGGACCCGTGCAATCGTGCGGAGCAATTGGCCGGTGATACGTCTCCGCCATCCTGCCAATCGCGTGGCCCTCGGAAATACCACCCACCCAGCCGGTGTCGAACATGACGATGCCGATCGCATCGTGGTCGAGCATCTGGCGAAAGGCGGCCCGATTCGTCATGGTCTCTGAGGCGGTGGTCGGCACACGCGTGCTGCGTGCGAATTGTGCCAGCGCATCAGGGCTGTCCATTTTGATCGGGTCCTCGTACCACATGGGACTGATCTCTTCCAGCGCTTCGGCGATGCGGATAGCGCACTGCAGATTCCAGCGCGAGTGCAGCTCGACCGCGATCTCCATTTGCATGCCGACGGCATCGCGTATTTCGCGGAACGGCTTGACGCCCCGTTCGAGCTGCAGCGGCGTTATGTGCTGCCCGTTCGTGGCATCGGCGAACTGGTCGAAGGGCCAGATCTTCATCGCGGTGAGGCCCATGTCCAGCAGCTCGCGGGCGAGCTGGGCCGCCTGTCCGCGCTCTTGCCACTTCAAGAGATCCTCGTACGGACCCTCGTGCTCGCCGATGCCCCAACTCTCGGCGAAACTGCCGCCCGGGCGATGGGCTTTGTAGACGTTGTAGCCATAGCCGGCACACGTGTTGTAAATGCGGATACTGTCGCGTACGGGACCACCCAGGCAGCGATAGATCGGCAAATTGACACTCTGGCCGAAAAGGTCCCACAGCGCCACGTCGATCGCGGACAGGCCGCGCGCCTCCGCACCGATAGCGCGGAATGCCATGCCTTGACCCAGCGCGTGCGCATGGCGCGCGACTTCGCGCGGGTCCTTCCCCAGCAGGTACGGCGCCGCGAGCTGGTGAATGTAGCCCGCCGCGGCATCGGCGCCGTGGAAAGTCTCGCCCAGGCCAACCAGGCCTTCATCCGTATGCAGCTGGAGCCACAGCAGGTTCGGGTACTTCGGAGTCTGCAGGGTCTCAACTCGAGTAATCCGCATGCGGCCTCAGCCAGTCACTGCTTGCGGTGATTGCTGGGCAGAGTAGTGGTGGGCGTAACGCCACAAGCAGGCCTCGCGCAGCTGCTCCTCCGTGTCCACGTCAGACCCAAAGCGGGTCAGCTGCAGCGACGACAGGTCGACTCCGGGCTCGCCGTCCACGATCCAGTCCGCGAGTACGTCACCAATCGCAGGTGAGATTGACAAGCCACCGACGCAGCAGCCACTCGCGACGAAGAACCCATCGACGCCCGGTACCCGATCGATGATGTGCCGGCCATCGCTGGTCATTGTTGGCAAGCCGCCGCGGAACTCGTCGATTTCAGCACCCTGGAGCACCGGGAACTCGTCGCGGACGTCATGCGTCAGCCTGCGCAGCGGCTCGAAGTCGAGGGCCAGGTCCGCAATCTGGAAGTCGGCGCCGAGCCTGCCCACGTCCACCTGGAGCGGGTCCGGCTCGTACCCACCGAGCATCAAGCCACCACGCTCGGGACGGACGTAGACGTTCACGTCGAGCACACGCACAATCGGCTGCTCCGCGGCGACTCCGTCGATGCGCCGCGTGACGTACAGCTGGTGCCGAGTGGGCACGATGGGGACGCGGATGCCGGTCATCTCGGCAACTATGCGCGTCCAGGCGCCGGCGGCGTCGACTACGACCGGGGTGCGGATCTCGCCCTGGTCGGTAAGAACTCGCTCGATTGCTCCCTCGCGCGTACCAATCGCCGTAACCGGAGTGTGCTCCAGGATCGTGGCACCTAGTCGCGCTGCTGCGCGGACGTACGCCCGTGGCAGATCGACGGGTTCGAGGTACAGGTCCGAGGCGTTGTACCACGCGGCGTGGGCTGAGCCGGCACGCAGGAACGGCGCCAGTCGCTCGGCCTCGTCGGACGAAATGTGCTGGACGTCGAGGCCGAGTTTCTGACCCCGTTCGACTTCCTCGTCGATCTGCTCGGCGAATTGCGGTGTACGCGCCAGTTTGATGCTGCCCGACTGATGGAAGGCGAGCGGCTCGCCGGTGTCGTCGATGAACTGCTCGATCTTCGCTACGCTGCGCATTGCCAGGTGGGTCATGACCGGGTCAGATCGGATCTGCTGAGTCAGCCCCGCCGCGCGCGGCGATGTTTGGGAGGCCACCGCGTACCGCTCCAGCAGCGCCACATGTCGACCGCGCTTCGCCAGGTGGAATGCGATACTGGCGCCGAACGCCCCGGCGCCAATCACGACGACTTCAGCTTCCTGGATCATCTGTTAGAGCCTCCGTGCGGCCCCTGCAGTGTAGACACCGCGGCATCGCTCATGAACGATCCTGAATAGGGGCCTGACACGACGGCACCGGAAAATCGACGGCACTGTTGTGGGTCTGCGGCCGTGTAGATACGCAGCTCGTCCTCTTGCAAGTTGAACACCATCTCGAACGTGCCGCTCGGTAGTATCAGCTCCCGCTGGTGTTTTCCCTCATAGTTCTCGTAGAGCCAGAAGTCGTCGACAAATTCCGACAGCGGGGCGCGAGGAACATACGATCGAAAAAGCACCGCGATTATCTTTCCTCACGCCCTCCACGAGACCGCCAAGACGTGCGCCAAGTAATTTGCCTTCATTTTACGAGCGCGAGAGAGCCGAACTGCGCATGCCGTTCACGAGCTTGCTCGGCTTGCGCATTCCGCGGGTGCCGAGTGCCCGCGTGGCGGGCGCGGCCAGCCCCTGGCTCAGCCCCGGCGCGCTCGCGCCACACGCGCAGCTGGGACCCGAGCAAAGCCCGGCCCGCCCGCGTCAGCTCCTTTTGTGTAGCTCCTAGTCTTGACTTACTCGCATCTGGCGTCCGACAGTGTATGCGCATGCTGGATATCGGCTCGCCGGACCCTGCTGCAACCCTGCGCCGCGTCGGCCTGCGCGTCACCGCCTCACGCTTGGCGGTGCTTACGGCCCTTGCTGCAGGCGCACCTCACTCGAGCGTTGACGCGGTCGTCAGCGCCGTGCGCGCGCGCCTCGGGGATGGCTCGGCCCAGACCGTGTACAACGTGCTGCGCACGCTCACCGACGTGGGGTTGGTGCGGCGCATCGAGCCGGCAGGCCGGCCTGGCCTGTACGAACTGCGCATTGGCGACAACCACCACCACATCGTTTGCCGTCGCTGCGACGCCATCGCCGATGTCGACTGTGCGGTCGGCGACCCCCCGTGCCTGACGGCCGCTGACGACTCGGGCTACGAGATCGACGAAGCCGAGGTCATCTACTGGGGCCGATGCCCCGAGTGTGTCGCGGTGACGTCCGTCTCGTCGGCGAGTTAGGGCGTACCCGCAGCGGGCAATGAGCCATCAGAAGGAACCACCGAGAGAGGAGAACGACCGACGTGTCTGAGACTGAACTGTCTGACAAGAAGGAAACGACTGCGAGCGTCAGCGAGAGCGAGAACCCAGCAATCCCGTCCCCAACTCCCAAGCGGACTCGGCCCAGGACGAACAAGGACTGGTGGCCGGATCAACTGGACCTCTCGGTTCTCCACCAGCCATCGCCGCTATCCGATCCGATGGGCGGGGGCTTCAACTACGCAGAGGAGTTCAAGACCCTCGACCTCGACGTGCTGAAGCGAGACCTCATCCAGGTGATGACGACGTCGCAGGACTGGTGGCCGGCCGACTATGGCCACTACGGGCCGCTGTTCATCCGGATGACTTGGCATGCCGCGGGCACGTACCGCATCGCCGATGGCCGGGGCGGTGGCGGCAGCGGCATGCAGCGTTTTGCCCCCCTCAACAGTTGGCCCGACAACGCAAACCTCGACAAGGCGCGCCGGTTGCTCTGGCCGATCAAGCAGAAGTACGGACGGAAGATCTCCTGGGCCGACCTGTTGGTTTTGGCCGGCAACGTTGCCATGGAATCGATGGGCTTCAAGACGTTCGGCTTCGGCTTCGGGCGATCGGATGTCTGGGAGCCCGAGGAGATCTTCTGGGGCCCCGAGGACACCTGGCTCGGAGACGAGCGCCACGCTGGTGACGGCGCAATCCAGGGGCCTTTCGGCGCCGACCACATGGGCCTGATCTACGTGAATCCGGAGGGGCCGGGCGGCAACCCGGACCCACTTCTTTCCGCGACGTACATTCGCGAAACGTTCCGCCGCATGGCGATGAATGACGAGGAGACGGCTGCGCTCATCATTGGCGGCCACACGTTCGGCAAAACACACGGTGCTGCCCCGGCGGTCGACAACGTCGGTCCCGAACCAGAGGCTGCCCCCATCGAGCAGCAAGGCATCGGCTGGAAGAACAGCTTCGGCAGCGGCAATGGCGTCCACGCGATCACTAGCGGGCTGGAGGGCGCGTGGACCAACGAGCCGACGAAGTGGGACAACGGGTTCCTCGAAAACCTGTTCAAGTACGACTGGGAGCTGACGACCAGCCCCGCCGGTGCGAAGCAGTGGACGCCCAAGAATCCTGAGGCCCAGGGCACGGTGCCGGATCCGCATGATCCGTCGAAGCGGCACGCGCCAACCATGCTGACGACGGACCTGGCGCTAAGGTTGGATCCGACCTACGGGCCGATCGCGAAGCGCTTCTACGAGAATCCAGACAAGTTGGCAGACGCGTTCGCCAAGGCCTGGTACAAGCTGCTTCACCGCGACATGGGACCCCTTTCGCGGTACCTCGGCCCGTGGGTTCCGGAGCCGCAGTTGTGGCAGGACCCCGTTCCCGCGGTCGATCATGAACTGATCGGCGAGCAGGATGTCGCTGCCCTCAAGAGCAAGATCCTCGCCTCGGGACTGTCCATTTCCCGGCTGGTTTCCACGGCCTGGGCGTCGGCGGCCAGCTTCCGCGGCACCGACAAGCGTGGCGGGGCCAACGGGGCGCGGATTCGCCTCGCGCCGCAAAAGGACTGGGCGGTCAACGACCCGGCCGAACTGGCCAAGGTGCTGCGGACCCTCGAGCAGATCCAGCAGGATTTCAACACCTCACAGTTGGGCGGCAAGAAGGTTTCGCTCGCGGATCTGATCGTCCTGGGCGGATGCGCTGCCGTCGAGCAAGCGGCGAAGAACGCCGGGCACGACATCGCGGTTCCGTTCGCGCCTGGGCGGACTGACGCGTCGCAGGAGCAGACCGACGTGGAGGCGTTTGCCGCGCTCGAGCCGACCTTCGACGGATTCCGCAACTACCTCAGCGCCGGGGAGATCTTGTCGCCGGAGACCCTGCTGCTGGAGCGGGCCACCCTGTTGACGCTGACCGCTCCCCAGATGACGGTGCTCATCGGCGGCATACGCGCCCTGAATGCCAACTCCGGGCAATCCGCACATGGCGTCTTCACCGACCGGCCCGAGATGTTGACCAACGACTTCTTCGTGAACCTGCTCGATATGAGCACCGAGTGGAAGGCGTCCGCCTCGAATGAGAACGTGTACGAGGGTCGCGATCGCGCCACGGGCGAGGTCAAATGGACCGCCACCGCCGTCGACCTCGTCTTCGGTTCGAACTCCCAACTCCGAGCGCTCTCCGAGGTCTACGCATGTGACGACTCGAAAGAGAAGTACGTGCATGACTTTGTGGCTGCGTGGAATAAGGTGATGAATCTCGATCGCTTCGACCTTGTGGCTCAGGGCCGGGGCGTGCGGCCGCTCGCGGCCGCGGCCGGCGTCTAGGTTCGTTACCCATACGCTTGCAGCAAGCGCGGGTTAACCCTCCGCGGTTCGCCCGCGCTTTGCCATGCCGGCAGACGTCGTCGCCTACTCGTTATTACGTCTTCCGCGGATCAAGCGCGTCCCGCAGACCGTCGCCGACGTAGTTGATGCTCAGGATGGTCAGGAAGATGAAAAAGCCGGGAAAGAACGCCAGCCACGGTGCCGTGGCCATGTCGTTCTGCGCCGCGCGCAGCATGTTACCCCAAGTCGCCGTCGGCAGCTGAATCCCGAGCCCAAGGAACGACAGCGTCGACTCGGTCAGGATCGCCCCGGCGACGCCGAGGGTGGCCGCGACGATGATCGAGCTGAGCGCGCTCGGCAGGATGTGGCGCCACATGATCGACCCGGTCGGCGCGCCCAGCGCCCGCGCAGCCACCACGAACTCCTGCTGCTTGAACTGCAGAAATGACGCGCGGACCAGCCGCGCCACAGACATCCAGCGTAACAAGCCGACCACGAACACGATCGTCCAGAAGCTTGTCCCGAACAGCGCCGCCAGCAAGATCAGGATGAACAACTGCGGGAACGCGATGAACATCTCAGTCAGGCGCATGAGCACGCTGTCAATCGCGCCGCCGAAGTACCCCGCGAACGCACCAACCAGGGTGCCGGCCACGATCGACACCAGCATGGCCATCACGCCCACGGCCAGCGACACGCGGCCGCCGATGAGCGCGCGCGTGAGTTCATCGCGCCCGAGGTCGTCGGTTCCCATCGGGTGCTGGAGCGACGGGGCGGCGAAGCGGAGCAGCAGGCTGGTGCGGTTTGGATCGTACGGCGAGAGCGGCGCGGCCACCGCGCTCACGCACAGCAGTCCGAACACGATGGCCCCGACCAGGGCGAGTCGATGGCGTCGGAACTGGCGCCCGGCCAGCCCCCACTGCGAGCGTTGCGGCCTGGTGCCCGCGGCGGCCTCCGGTTCAAGACGGGGCGGTGTCTGGCGCGGCGCAACGCGAACTGGCAGCGTGACGCTCATGTAAAGCGAATGCGTGGGTCGAGCCACGCGTACAGTACGTCGGCGAATAGCGTCGAGAAGATCACCAGGCCGGCGGTGATGGTGACCACGCCCATCAACACCGCGTAGTCGAACCGGAAGGCTGACTCGAGAAACAATCGGCCCATGCCGGGCCAGGCGAAGATGCTCTCGGTGACCACCGCGCCCGAGAACAACATGGGCAGGTCGAGCGTGATCACGGTCACCACCGGCAGCGCGGCGTTCTTGAGCGCATGCGCCCAGACGACCGATTGCTCGGCCAACCCCTTGGCGCGGGCAGTGCGCACGTAGTCCATGTGCAGCACTTCGAGCATGCTCGAGCGCACATAGCGCGTGTAGTGTGCCGCGTTGAACAGCGCCAGCACGCTCACCGGCAGCACCAGGTGACTGATGCGGTCGGCGATGCCGCCGTCGGCGCCGAGGGTGAACATGCCGCTCGCAGGGAACGACGGCAAGCCCCACTCTTTGAAGCGCACCGAGAAGAGGATGATCACCATCAGGCCGCTCCAGAACGGTGGAACCGCATAGCCGACGAAGCTGAGCATCGTCGCCAGGTGATCGATCGCCGAGTACTGCTTCAGCGCCGAGATGATGCCGATCGGCAGCGCGATGAGCAGCGTGACCAGGAACGCGACTGACATCAGGTACAGCGTGTTGGGCAGGCGGTCGCCGATCATCACGCTTACTGGCTGGTGGGTGACCAGTGAGTAGCCGAGATCACCTCGGGCGAAGGTCGTCAGCCATTTCGCATAGCGGACGGGGATTGGGTCATTGAGACCGAAGCGCTCCTCCAGGCGCTGCAGGTCTTCGGTAGTGAGTGACGGATCGTTCTCGTAGACCGATAACGGCCCAGCCGGCAGGATCTGCAGCACGAAGAACACCGCCATGCTGATCAGGAGCAGCAACGGCACCGCCTCGATCAGCCGCCGCGCAAGGTACCGGCTCACACGGCCTCAGTACGCGGTCTGCGCACGCCTTGCATCACTCGCCGCCGCGATCAGCGATCGAGCCACCAGTTTTCGGTGTCCCACGCGAGATCGTCCCACGTATTGCGCGTGTAGCCCTTGATCGTCTTCTTCAAGGCGTCGATCTCGAGCCGGTTGTACAGCACGATGTGCGCCTTGAGTGCGTTCACTCGCTCGGCCACGCGCTGATAGGCGGCTTTGCGCTTCGCCTCGTCGACCGTAGAGCCCGCTTCCTGCAGCGCGGCGTCGATCTCGGGGTCGAGCAGGCGGTGATAGTTCCGCCCACCGCGGGTCTGCTCGCTGGGTACCTGGTTGCTGTGGAAGTAGTTGGCAAGGTGCGCCTGCGGATCGAGCCCGGCATTGGTGGTCCACATGCCAATGTCGAAGTTGCCCCGCGCGCGCGGCGCGTTGTCCGCCCATCCGCCGAGCAGGACCGCCGACGGCGAGTTCTTGATCTCCAGTTCGATGCCCACTGACGCGAGCTGCTCCTGAATCACTTGCTGCGTCTGCTCACGTAGCCGATCGCCCGTCGTGGTGCTGTATTCGAGGTGCGCGCGGACACCATCCTTGGTGCGAATCCCGTCCGAACCGGGCTTCCAGCCAGCTTCGTCAAGCAATTGCTTGGCCTTGTTGGGGTTGTACTCGGTGGGCTGGAGGGTCGGCGCGTACCAGCCGAGCGGGATCACCGACGTGGCCACGGTGGTCCGTCCGAACAGCAGCTTCTCGACAAGCGCCTTCTTGTCGATAGCCAGCTCGATTGCCTCGCGCACCCGCTGGTCGCCGAGCACCGGGTGCGGGCACGATGGGTCGCCCTGCTGCGGTCCGCTTGGACAGCTCGAGTTCAGGATGAGCCGCTCGACACTGTCGCTCGGCTGCGCCTCGAGCACCGCGTCCGGCATCGCTTGGAACTCGGGGATATTGACCTCGATCAGGTTCCACAGGACATCGATCTCACCAACCTTGAATGCCTGGATGGCCGCTTCGCGGCTCGGCGTGATCTTCAAGATCATGCCATCGAGGTATGGCTTGTCCTTGTCGCGGAAGTTCGGGTTGCGTTCAAGCGTGATGTTGTCGCCGGATGCCCAACTCTTGAAGACGAACGGTCCCGTGCCGATTGGCGCCCGGTTGTAGTCCTTTTTGTCGATGTTGGGATCGCCCCCAAAGACGTGCTCGGGCAGTATGTTGTCGAAATGGTCCTTGAACGCGGCGTACAGCGTCTTGTACTTGACGACCACCGTTGTATCGGAAGGCGCAGTGATGGACTCGATATCGGTATAGCCGGTCCGATTGGCGACTGGATTAGCCTGGTTGATGATGACCTGGTGCGTGAAGATGACGTCTTTGGCCGTGAACGGCTTGCCGTCCGACCAGGTAATGCCCGGCTTGAGCTTCCAGGTGACGGTCAGACCATCGGCCGAGACGCCGCCGTTCTGCGGCGACGGTACCTCCGCGGCGAGGTCGGGCGCGTAGGTCCCGTCCGGCATGGGTTGCAGCAGCCCTTCCAGGATGTTCTGGCTCACGACAGTGGTGACGGTCTGGGTACCGAGATACGGGTTCAGAATCGTCGGCTCCTGCCACAGGCCGATGCGCAACGTGCCACCTCGTTTGGCGGCACCAGCGGCGGCGGCCGGTCTGGGCGCAGTGGTGGGCGCGGGCGCCGCGGCGGCCGTTGTGGGGGCCGCGGCGGCCGTTGTGGGGGCGGCGGCGGCCGTTGGCTTCGGGGCCGCCGTGGTGGCTTGCGCTTGTAGCGGCGGTGTCGCCGCGGGCGGTGCACCGGCTGGACCGCATGCCACCGCGACTGACAGCACAGCGAAGAGAGGCGTTAGTCTCGCAGCGAAGCTACTGGGCGAGAACAGTCTGTGAGGCATGTTGCACCTCCGCTGATGGGCCCACCTTGGGCTTGCCCATCGTCTTGCCCATCATAAGGCAGCCTACCCCAGCCGGATACCCGCCGCGCGGCCATGCTTCTGTGACCCCCGCGTGGGGGAAACCCAGCGCTGCGGCTCATTCGCGAGCCGCGCGAGCCGATAGTCGGAACGTGGTGTATCTGCCGCGCCGACTGCACGTGCCTTCTTTCGTGGGCTTGGTCTGTCTCGCGGCAGTCGCCGTGGTGTACGTGTCGGCCAGCGCACCGTCCAGGTCAGTGGCGTGGTCGTGGTGGGGGGCCGCCCTGCTGTTGCTGGCGATGCTCGTAAGCGAAGCCGGTAGCGTGGAGTTGTCGCAGGCCAGTGATGACGACGACGGCGGCCGCTATGTCGTCTCCGTCTCGACCATTCCGCACATCATGAGCATCCTGCTCCTGCCGCCCGTTCTCGCCGCGGTGCTGGCAGGCATCAGCATGCTCATGGACGAGCTGCGCGGACGAAGTCCACTGTTGCGGCTCGCGTTCAACGTCGGCGGCACTGTGCTCAGCGTCGGGTCTGCCGCGCTGCTTGCCACAGCGTTGGGCGTGGCCGGCGATGGCCTGCTCGACGGGAGCTGGTCCGGCGTTGCGGAGTTCTTCTCCGTGATCATGACCTATTACGTCGTCAACACTGTGCCTGTTGTGGCAATTGCGACTATCGCCAGTGGCGGCTCATTCTGGCGACTGCTGACCAACAACGCGCGCCACTCGGCGCTGGCTGAGTTCGCCGTCGCCGTCGCTGGCGGTCTGGCAGCGCATGAATGGATGCGTGGTCCGGCCTGGGTGCTGGCGGGCCTTTCGCCAGCACTTATTGCGCATCTTGCGTTGCGGTCGATCGGGGCACGCAATCGCAAGGCGAAGCAAATCGCATCGCTGGATCGGCTCGGCCGGGCGCTCTCGGCCGCGTTTACCGTCGAGGAGGTGTTCGACGCGGCGGCGGCACATCTGCGGAATATGCGGACGGTCACGGGCTGCTTCGTGGAACTGGCGGATCCGCCGGTTCATCTGGTCGATGGCGCAGCCGCCGGACCGGATTGTCGTCGGCTGACACTCGAGTTGACGCGGCGCGCGGTTTCGACGGGCGAGCACGTGTGGGTAAGTGGGGCGGCGGCGCAGTCGACCGCTGCCGCCTGGCTGGTGCTGCCGCTGAAGCTCGGCAACTCGGCGGGCGGCGCGTTTGGCATCGTCTCCGAGAGCACGCAGACGTTCAGTGTCGAGGACAACTCCTACTTCGTACTTGTCGCGGAACGGATCACCGTCGCACTGGAGAACGCGCGCCGCGCAGCGGAGCTGAGCCGCATGGCATTTCATGACTCGCTTACTGGACTGCCGAACCGCGCACTTCTCCTCGATCGGCTCGAACAAGCATTGCTGCGCAGCGGTCGCCATGGCAGCCCTGTGGCGGTCCTGTTTCTGGATCTGGACAACTTCAAACTCATCAACGACAGCTTGGGCCACGACGCCGGTGACGCCCTCCTGCGCGGCGTAGCCGACCGATTTCGGCGCGCGACCCGAGCTGGAGACACCCTGGCGCGCTTCGGTGGCGATGAATTCGTGGTGCTGCTCGAGCAGGCGGCTGACGCCAGCGAGGCTATGGCGTCCGCCGACCGGTTTGCGACGGCGCTGCGCGAGCCAATCGAGGTCGAGGGGCGAACGATGGTTGTGGAGGCGAGTATCGGCGTGGCGCTGAGTGGACCCGGACGGGAACGCCCGGCGGATCTGCTACGAGACGCCGACCTGGCGCTGTACCGGGCCAAGATGAGCGGCAAGGCACGTAGCGCTCTGTTTGAGCCCGGGTTGGAAGCCGCGGCGATGCGGCGCCTCGATCTCGAGAACGACTTACGCCTTGCTCTTGCCGCCGGGGAGTTCCGACTTTTCTATCAGCCAATTGTCGACCTGGTGAGTGACGGGCTGGTCGGTTGGGAGGCGCTCGTGCGGTGGCATCATCCCGAGCGCGGCCTGATTCCGCCGAGCGAATTCATCCCCGTCGCTGAAGAGACGGGATTGATTGTGCCTCTCGGCCGATGGGTGCTCGAAGAGGCTTGTCGGCAGGCGCGACTCTGGCAGCCCGCGGCTAGCGGTACTCCGCTCATCATGAATGTGAACCTCTCTGGACGTCAGTTTCAGCAACCGTCGCTTGTCGCCGATGTCAACGAGGCGCTCGATGCGGCAGGGCTGGACCCACGGTCGCTGAAGCTCGAGATCACTGAGAGCGTGGTCATGCAGGATGTGGACGCGGCGAGCGCTATCCTCGCGGCGCTGTCGGAGGTCGGCGTGCGCATCGCCATTGACGACTTCGGCACAGGGTATTCGTCGTTGGCATACCTGAAGCGCTTCCCGATCGAGACCCTCAAAATCGACCGCTCCTTTGTGTCGGGCATCGTGAACGATCCGCATGATGCCGCCATCGTGCGAGGAGTTGTTGCATTGGCGAAGAGCCTCGGCCTGACCGTCACCGCCGAAGGTATCGAAACCATCGCGCAACAACGCCAGCTGGTTGAGGTCGGCTGCGACCTGGGGCAGGGCTACCTGTTTGGCCGACCAGCTCCCGCGACGTCACGAACGTGGTCCGTGGCCGCCTGAAGCCCATCAGAATCCCAGAGCGCGGCTGTCGGGTGTGCTCGCCGTGCGGCAGCGCGAAGTTAACTAACTAGTCACCCAGGCGCGACCTGCTGGTTGCGAAGAAACTCGCTGACCTCTGGAGATCGTCCGAGCTGGTCGGTTCGAATTGCAGCTCCCGTATCCGGAACAGGAGCAGCATGGCTACCCAAATGTGGACGAAGACCTGGTTTGTCAGTTCGGCAGCGGCGAGCGCGCGCAGAATCGGATGCCGCGCAACGAGGTCGAGCCCCTCGCGCATCTCCTGCCAGGCACTCTGCCGCTCCCCCGCTGGCCGCGGCAGCGGCTCCGGGGTGCGGATCAGAAGAAGGGTACCCGATGAAACCACAAACGATGCGGCATCCACCAGGATCGCGACGGGGGCAGTCAGCAGTTGCACCAGCCCGCCGGCGATCCCAAAAGCGCCGACCTCGACAGTCGTCTCGGGCGGGTCGGCCACGGTATCCGCTGCGGCGACCCACTGCACGCCCGGAACCTCGTTGAAGCGGCGCATGACATCGTTGACGTGCATATGGCCGAAGCCGATGAGACCAACTCGGACCTTTGTGTGCGGCATTGCGTTGTCCCCGAATGGTCAGGCGGAATCTACCGCGTGCTGTGCCTCTTGCCTGATCGGCTCAATGACCTCGATGAATTCGGCAAATGCGACGGCAAGCTTGGCCTGTTCCTCGGTCCCGAGCCGTTCGACGGGGCGGGTCAGGTAGAGACGCGTCCAGCCCTTGTCCCAAGGTTCGGCCTCGACCCCAACGCCGAGAGCTTCTTTGAGGAACTGCAGGTCTTCGGCGACGTATTCGAGCAGACGCCGGTTGCGCTCGGCGTCGCGCGTTTCGAAGTGCAGCGCGAGCTCGACACGGCCACGGCCGTGGTGTACGGCCATCTCGAAGTGGATGGCTGGATCGTCGCGCCAGAGTTTGATCAGCGAGCCCTGGTGGCGCGTTTCGAGATGCTGAAGTTGATCCGGCAATCGGGCCCGGGCGGCGTCGAGCACCCCGCGCAAGAACTCGGCCGTTGAAAGCTCGCCGGGCACTCGCCGTCGCACCGGGTTCGGGCGTCGTCCGTCTGGCATTCGGGGCAGCATCGCCGCTGAGGGTATCGCACACACCGAAGCCCGAAGCCTTTCTGTGTTGGACGCTACCCGCGTAGCCAGGCGCGCAGCTTCGCCGTCTCCACTTCTTCAACCCCCTGCCCGTCAACAATGACGCCGTAGGCCGCGCGCGCGTGTGCGGCTGACACCTTCTCGTTGCGCATATCGTCAAGCACCGCGTGCGGATCGCGCGCAAGCGGGTCGCCCCACCCGCCTGCACCCGCCAGCTCGATCCGCAGCTCGTCGCCATGATGCACCTGCAGGGTGGTCTTCGGAGGCAAAGACGATTCTGATGGGCCAGGGTTGAGAATCGTGCGCGACCGCGTGCCCGGCCCGCCACCAGATAGACCATATGCAGCGAATCGACTTCGATCGGAGCGCACCTGAAACGTCCCGGATTGCTCGAGGAAACGATACCGTCGCACCAGCGCCAATCCGCCTCGGAATTCACCTGGGCCGCCCGTATCTGGCAGGAAACCGTACTCTTCGATGCGCAGCGGATACTCGCGCTCGATGACCTCCACCGGATAATTAGAGAAGTTCACCACCATCGACGCTATGCCGTCGATGCCGTCGGCGAACGGTCGACCGCCCCAGCTACAGACCAGAAATTCCAGGAAAACGAACGCGCGCCGTTCGGCGGTATAGCCACCCAGGCTGATACCGAGATCGCCGCCGGATTCGCACGCTGGCACGCGCTCAGGCGCCACCTGAGCCAGGGCGCCCATGACCGCGTTCGCGATACGGTAGCCCGTCAAACCGCGCGCGGCGACCGGCGCGGGCAGAAGCGGGTTGACGATGGTGCCCGGTGGAGCAAGGACCCTGATGGCGCGGAAATAGCCTTCGTTGTTGGGCATGGTCGGCGGCAACAAACAGCGCACGCACGCATAGGTCGAGGAACGCGTGAACGACAAGACACAATTGATCGCGCCGCGGACCTGGGCACTGCTGCCGGTGAAGTCCACGTCCAACTCCGAGCCGCGCACGGTGACTGCGACGTTTATGGCAATAGGATCCGGATCGATGCCATCGTCGTCGAGGTAATCGACAAATTCATAGCGGCCGTCGGGCAGCCGCTCGATGGCCGCGCGCGCGAGTCGCTCCGTATAGCTGAGCAGATCCTCGAACACATGCTCGAGCGTCTCGCGGCCGTAGCGCTGCAGTAAATCCAGTAGTCCGCGCTCGCCGATATGGCACGCTGCTAACTGTGCGCGCAGGTCGCCGAGTACTTTTGTCGGGATGCGCACGTTCGCAGTGAGCAGGCGCACGAAGTTGTCGTCGATCTGGCCGTTGGTGCACAAGCGCACCACCGGAATGCGTAGACCCTCCTGATAGATCTCGGTCGAATCCCAGCCGTTGCCGCCGGCGACGCGGCCGCCCACGTCGGTGTGATGGGCCACGGTCACCGCGAACGCAACGAGTTGGTCCGCGTCGAAGAGCGGCTGGAACACGAAGAAGTCGGGCAGGTGCGTCCCGCCGTCGTAAGGATCGTTCAGGACGAATGCATCACCTGGACGAAACTGGCCAGCGAAATGCAAGAGCAGGGCATCGATGGCATCCGGAATCGATCCAAGGTGCAGCGGCAGTGTGAGACCTTGCGCAATGAGCCGCCCGCGCGCGTCGCACATCGCCGATGAGAGATCCATTGCGCTCTTCAGATTCGCGGAGTACGCGGTTCGAACCAACGTCAGCGCCATCTCGTCGACGATGGCCTGCAAACTGTTGCGGATAAGCTCGCCGGTGATTGGATCGGGCGTGCTCACGCCGACCGGTCCATAGTGATGATCAGATTGTTGTGCGTGTCGCGGCGAATGCTCCAGCCAGGCGCGATGACGCTGGTCGCGTCGTACTCCTCGACGATCAACGGGCCGCCACGGAGCTCCTCGCTTAGCTGTGAGCGTGCGACGACCGGCGTCTGGACGAGACGATGGCTGGGGCCGAAATACGCCGGACGCGTGTTCGCGATGGGGCTATCGCGGAGTGTCGAGACTGGCGGGCGCTTGACTGCCGCGACATACCCCTGAACTCGGATGTGCACGGCTTCGACCGGATCGCCCACCGCGCGGTGACCATACGTGCGCTCGTGCTCCATCGCGAACCGCTCGTCCAGCTCCGCGAGCACGCTTGCCTCCAGCGGCGCAGGCACGGGCAAAGAGAGTTCGAATGATTGGCCGGCGTAGCGCACGTCGATGGTCCGCCGCAGCTCGACACGTCCTTCGCTCGCAAGCCCTTCCCCGACGACCTGCTCGAGCTCGCAAAACGCTTGCTCCATCGTTGCGGCGTCAAGCTCAGCCGTGAGGCGCAGGAACGACTTTGCGGCGTGCTGCGTCGGTTCGGCGGCGAGCAACCCGATCGCGCTGAATACACCCGGCGAGGGCGGCACGACAACGGTGTGCACGCCAAGCTCCGCGGCCGCGGATACCGCGTGTAGCGGACCGTT
>Ga0137373_10002575_pt1 | contig 19955 bp, 14 predicted proteins | sample SagtaG_5_FD_104912 | JGI IMG/M metagenome (GOLD analysis project Ga0137373, IMG submission 104912) | Vadose zone soil microbial communities from Sagehorn Ranch, Mendocino, California, USA - Sage1_R_80_16 metaG | ecosystem: Environmental > Terrestrial > Soil > Vadose zone | place: USA... | reverse complement strand
CGAGGTCTCGCCGTAGCCCGCGAGAATCGCAGCGCGGGCGGAGACGGGCGCGCGCGCCTCGGCGCCCGCAAGCAGCGCGAGTACACAAACAGTCGTAATGTTCAGAATTCGCATATGGACTCTTCTTCGCTGGTGCATCTTCGGTGGTGCCGGCCTTGAGGCCGGCCATTCGCCAGCCGTGTCTTCGGAGAGGATTCTCACACGCGACGGGGGTTAAGGATGTTAAATCTGCCGGCGACCGCGAAACCCGCCGCACTCGCCATGACCCCGGCCAGCACGGGCGAAACGAGCCCGTATCCGCGCCCGTTCGTCAGCACATGCACGATGAGGAGGACCGGCACGCCGCTGAAGAGCGACGCGAGACCATGTGCGCGGCCGGCGCCGCGCACGAACAGAGCGCCGACGACCGGCACGAACAACGTAACCGTCAGGATCGCGTAGAACACTCCCACCGCCGCGCGCACGCTGCCGTAGATCATCGCGATGCCGACGCCGCAGACGGCGCCCGCGACCGCCGCCAGCCGCGCGACGCGCAGCAGCTCGCGGTCCGTGGCGCCGGGGCGCACGAACGCGCGATAGAGATCCCGCGAGGCAGACGTCGCAAGCATGAAGAGCACGGCGTCCGCAGAACTGACTTCCGCCGAAAACACCGCCGCAAGCGCAATCATGCCGACCGATTCCGGCAGCGCCTGCGCCAGCATCGCCGGCAGCGCGAGATCCGCGTGCGCGAGAGAGGGGGTCACCGTCCGCGCCGCGACGCCGATGAGTGCCGGCGCGCAGGCGAACAGCAGGAGTGCGATTCCATTCCACGCGATTCCGCGGCGTGCGGCTGATTCATCCCGCGCACCGAACGCCTTCTGCAGCAGTCCGGGGGAGACGATGAACGCGGGACCGAGAAGAAACAGGAGCCGCCAGCCTGATGCGGGTCCGGTGCTCGCGAATACATCGGTGGCCGAGACGCTGGTCGCGTGCCATCCGCCAGCGGCATGCAGCGAATAGGGCACCGCGATCGCGAAGCCTGCGACGATGACGACGAGCTGCACGAGGTTCACCCACGCGGTGCTGAGAAGCCCCCCGGCGGTGAAGTACGACACGCTCACGAGGGCGCCGATGGCGCACCCTGTCAGCGGAGAGAAGCCTGCGACGACGTGAAGGACGGCCGCGACGCCGAGGAGCTGCGCCGCCAGGATCGTGAGCGTGCCGAGCCAGATCAACGCCGCGACGAGCCCGCGCATCGCGCGCCCGTAGCGTCGCTCGAGGAAGTCGCCGACGGTGAGGTCGCGGTGCGCGGCGGCCTCGCGCCAGATGCGCGGCGCGATCACCCAGGCGAGCACGAGCGATCCGATGCCGGCGGATCCGTTCCACCACCAGGCGCTCAGGCCCTCCGTGTATGCGAGCGACGTCGCGCCGACGGTGGAGCTCGCGCCGATGTTCGCGGCGAGGAACGTCGAGAAGATCAGGCCGGGACCGAGCGCACGGCCGGCGACGAAGAACTCCGCCGCGCGTGCCCGCCGGCCGATCCACAACCCGAGCGCGATGAAGAGGGCAGCGTAGGCGACGAGCAGCGCGAACGCGACGTTCAACTACTTCATGTCCCGCGCGGCGGGATATCCGGGAATGCCCGTCGCCGCCCGGGCGGCGCGCACAATCGCGTCCGCGACCGCATCGGCCGCGAGCGCGCCGAGCTGATCGAGATCGACGGCCCCGGTTCGCGTGCCGGTCGCGAGCGAGAACACGATGTCTCCGTCCACGGTCAGATGCGCAGGATAGAGCGCGCGTGCGTAGCCGTCGTGCGCCATCTGCGCGAGCTTCGTCGCCTGCACCTTCGTCAGAGCGGCGTTCGTGGCGACGATGCCGAGCGTCGTATTCGCGCCAGGCACGGCTGGCGCGCGCGAGTGCCCACGGAGCAATGCACGCACGTCCGCGATGGATCGGCCGTCCTCGGTGCGGCCGCCGGCGACGAACTGGCCGGTCGCCGGGTCGACCACATTCCCGGCCGCGTTCACGGCAACGATCGCCGCGACGACGAGGCCGTCGGGAAGCTCGATCGCGGAGGTGCCGATGCCCCCCTTCATGCCGCGATCGGCACGGACCCATTTGCCGATGGTGGCGCCTGCGCCAGCGCCCACGTTGCCTTCGATCACGGGCGACGTGGTCGCCGACCGGGCCGCCGCGTAACCGCAGTCCGGACCGGGACGAACGGTCGCATCGCCAATCGACAGGTCGAACAGGATCGCAGCTGGCACGATTGGAATGACGCGCCCGCCGTACGGGAATCCGATGTGCTTCTCTTCGAGGTACTTGATGACACCGTCAGCGGTGGCAAGACCGAACGCGCTGCCGCCTGACAACACGATCGCGTGGACCTGCTGCACGAGGTTCGTGGGATTCAGCAGATCGGTCTCGCGTGTTCCAGGCGCGCCGCCGCGAACATCGACGCCCGCAACCGCGCCCGCTTCCGCGATCACGACCGTGCAGCCCGTCGGTCGTTCTGAGAGCGTGTGATGTCCGACCTTGAGTCCAGTGACGGCCGTCAGCGTGCGGTTCTGCTGTTGCATGACGTCGGTGGTGCCAGCCTTTAGGTTGGCCTTCCTGATAACGGTGGTGCCGACCTTTAGGTCGGCCTTGACGGGCGGCTCAACCGACGCGAAGGCCGACCTGAAGGTCGGCGCCACCAACGCGAAGGCCGACCTGAAGGTCGGCACCACCAATGCACAACACATTAACGCTGCAGCGATGCGGATCATTGCGGACTCGCGACGATCGGCAGCGGCCGGCCCGACGAGTAGCGGTCGATCGTCTGCAGGACCGCGTCCGCCATGGCATCCGCGAAGCGCGGATGATCGTTGACCGCCCGCGCGCGCACCATCGGAATCGAAACATGGCGGCACACATCGGCCGCTTCGACATCCAGATCGTAGAGCACTTCAATGTGATCGCAGAGGAAGCCGATCGGGCTCAGGACGGCGGCGGCCAGCCCGCGCGTGGCTTCCTCCCGCAGATAGTCACAGACGTCAGGGCCGAGCCAGAGATCCTCGGGACGCCCGCTGCGGCTCTGGTAGACGAGCACGTGATCGATCGGTGCCGCCCGCTCGAGCTTCACCCGAACCATTTCCGCAACTGCTTCGGCCGTCTCGTGCAGATGGCGCTGATAGGGAAAGCGGGCGGCCATCGTTTCCGGAATGCTGTGCGCAGTGAATATCAGGCGTGCGCGATCGCGCATCGGCGGCGACAGGCGCTGAAGCGCTTCGATCGCGTGATCCGCGTTCGCTTCGATGAAAGCAGGGTCGGTGTGCCAGTCGCCCACGTACACGACCTCAACGTCGGCGAGCCCGCGTTCGCGGACCGTTGCGCGCGCCGCGTCGACGTTCTCGCGATACTGCGTGCAGCTCGAGTAGCTGCGCTGCGCCGCGGCGAGAAACCCGACCGCGCGCCGCACACCGGCGCGGGACATTTCCGCAAGCGTGTCGGCAAGGAACGGGTGCCAGTTGCGCATGCCGACGTAGACGCGGAGCGGGGTCCCGCGCTCCGCGAGACGCGATCGGAGGAGGTCCGCCTGCTTCAGCGTCAACTCGGTCAGCGGCGAGACGCCGTCGAAGAGGTCGTAATGGTGCGCCACTTCCTCGACCCGTTCGGGCCTCACGCGCCGTCCGCGCAACACGTTCGCAAGAAACGGTCGGACGTCCTGGCGCCCCTGCGGTCCGCCGAACGCGACCACGAGCACGGCATCAAAAGGACAAGACAAGATGGGAATTATATAGTGGCAGGTGGATGTCTCGGCGAACCCACCCGGCGCGTTTCACCAGCCTTCACGTCCTTCTTCTTCTTCTCGCGATCGCGTCGGTGGTCGCCGACGAACCGTCGCGATGGGCGAACCGGTCCGGCATGCTGCGGCACGCCGAGTGGGACGGCGTGCTCCCGGCTGACCTCGTCACGCCGCTGTTTCTGTTTTTTCTGGGCAGCGCCATCTCCTTGTCGGAACGCACACTGTGCTTGCCTGCGCTGATAACGATCGCGGTCGCGCTGTGCGTTGCCGGACTCGCCGTCAACGGTCTCTCGCGGCCGGACCTCGCGACGTGGCGCGTGACCGGCGTGCTGCAGCGCGCCGGCGTGACGCTCGCGATCGTGACCGCAGCGAATGTCCTCGCAACCGGCGATTATCGCCGTCGGATCGCGCTGCTCGCATCGATCGCCGGGCTCATCACGCTCACGTACTGGCTGGTGATGGCGCACGTGCCTCCGCCCGGCGGCGCCGCCGGCGATTTCTCGCCGGGCGCGAGTCTGGCCGCGTGGCTCGATCGCGTGACGCTCGGCTCCCACGCCTGGAGCGCCGACTGGGATCCGGACGGAGTTCTCAGCACCGCAGCTTCGATCTCGACCGTACTCGCGGGGCTCATCGCTGGTATCGCAATCACATCGACTGCCCACCGCACCCGGACGATCCTCGAGCTGACCGGAGCCGGCGCCGGCGCGATCGTCATCGGGATCCTGGGGACATTCATGGTCCCAATCAATCGATCGCTGTGGAGCGCCTCGTTCGTCGTGTCGAGCGCCGGCGTGGCCGCGATCCTCTTCGGCGCGTGGTGCTGGTTCGCGCAGCCGCGATGCTGAAATCCCAAGGCGCGCCGATGAACTCGGGCCTGAGCGCACGATTCGGCCTGACGCGGCCGATCTGGATGCTGGGGTGGGTGAGCTTCTTCACCGATATGGCCAGCGAGATGATCTATCCGCTGCTGCCGCTCTTCCTGACGCAGGTGCTCGGCGCGGGCGCCATGTCGCTTGGCGTGATCGAAGGGGCCGCCGAAGCGGCGAACAGCGGGCTGAAGGTGCTCTCAGGATGGCTGGCGGATCGCTGGCGCTCGCCGAAAAAGCTGGTGCTCGCGGGTTACGGCCTCGCGTCGAGCGCTCGTCCGCTGATCGGGATCGCGACCGCGTGGCCGCAGGTGCTCGCGATCCGCTTCTCCGATCGGCTCGGCAAAGGGATCCGCGGAGCTCCGCGCGACGCCATGCTCGCCGACATGGCGCGCGCCGACGCGCGCGGGCGCGTGTTCAGCTTTCATCGCGCGATGGATCACGCAGGCGCCGTCACGGGCCCGCTGATCGCGTCGCTCTTCCTGTACTTCCGTCCAGCCGACTACCGCACGCTGTTCCTGCTGACGATCATCCCCGGCGTCATCGTCATTCTCTTCATCCTGCGTCTGCCCGATCGCGCAAACCCCGTAGAACCTCGAACCTCGGAGAACCCTGAAAAACTCCGCGGAACCGTGCCGAACCTCGGGTCGCCGTTCTACAAAGCGATGACGGTGATCCTGCTGTTCTCGCTCGGGAACGCGAGCGATGCGTTCCTGCTTCTGCGGCTCAGCGATCTCGGCACCCCATCGTTCTGGATTCCGCTGCTGTGGTCCGCCCTGCACATCGTCAAAGTGGGATCCTCGCTCGTAGGCGGCGCCTTGTCCGACAAGTTCGGACGGCGATCGCTCATCGGGCTCGGGTGGCTGTGGTACGCGGCGATTTACGCCGGCTTCGGTTTCTTCGACACACGCGCGGCGATCATCGCGATCTTTCTCGCGTACGGGTTGTACTTCGGGTTCACCGAAGGCAACGAGAAGGCGTGGGTCGCCGACATGGCTCCCGCACACGCCCGCGGTACCTCGTTCGGGATCTACAACGCGGTCCTCGGCGTCGGGACGCTGGCGGCAAGCCTGCTGTTTGGATGGATCTGGACGCACGTCTCGCCGCACGCCGCCTTTCTGACGGGGGCGGGGCTGGCGCTTCTCGCGTCGGTGCTGCTATTTGCGCTGTTTCGCCGCGGCCGCTGACGGGGCGCGGGCGCTCAGGAACCGCGCGACTTCCTGGTTGTCCGGAAAATCGCGCGCGAGCCGTTCGGCCAGTTGCGTGGCGACAGCGAAGTCGCGTTCGCGCACGGTCATGTCCCACAGCGCGAAGTCCGCCTCGGCGCGCGTGAAGAAGTCGGCCTCCATTTTCGATGCATCCTTGACGGCAGCCATCCCGCGCTTCTTGTTGCCGCCGCCGAGAATCCAGCGCGTCCCCCAGGGCATCCGGGTGTTCACGATGTAGTCGATCCAGCCGCGTGCCACGCGCGCGCGCACGTGTTTCGGATTCAGCTTCAGCACGGCATCGAGGGATTTGCGCGCTTCCCAGTATTCATCCCAGCCGGTCTTGTGTCCGAGGAGCCCGAGCTCGAGCCAGACGTAGTTCAGATCCAGCTTTCCAAGGAAGAACAGCGCCTCTTCATCATTCGGCTTCGTCGCCAGCGCCGCCCGCGCGAGCGCCTGGCCGTGATGCAGATCGGTCATGAAGGAGGCGAGCACGCCGGCGCACGCGGCGCAGCGTTTCAGCGCTTCGTTTTTGTCGCCGTCGCGCGCGTCCTGGCCGTTGAGCAGCCCCCGCAGCTGGAAGAGCAGCGCGGAGGTTCTCACTTCGTCGTTCTCGAGCGTCTGCGGAGCCGAGGCCCTCAGCGATTCCGCAACGGCCGCGGCTTCGGCATAATGCGCGTTGTAGAAGAGGCGGTACGCGTCCGTCAGGGTTCGCGCTTCAGGTTGCGCGGCCGCCGGGCGACTGAATGCAGCCGTCGCGAGCAGCGCTCCGCACATCCACCCCCGGGGTCTGATCATCGTGCTCTAAGTGTGGGACTCCCGCGCGGGAATTGCACGTAATCATTTCGTGATGCGCGAGGAAACGCTGGGGTGGAGCGGGGTATAATCGGAGTTCGCTCCCCACGGCGAGAGCCCGAACCGATCTCCTGATGACACAGATTCTCGTTACCAATGATGATGGCGTCCGCTCGGACGGCATTCATGCGCTTGCGGCGGCGCTCGCGCCGCTCGGCGACGTCACGATCGTCGCGCCGCATCTCGAGGCCAGCGCGATCGGCCACGCGCTCACGCTGCGTCGTCCGCTCCGGATGGAGCGGCTGCGCGACCGCGTCTACGAAGTCGATGGCACGCCGACCGACTGCGTCAACATCGCGCTGACGCAGATCTACAAAGGCGCGCCCGCGCTCGTCGTCTCCGGCATCAACAAGGGGTTCAACCTCGGAGACGACGTGACGTATTCGGGGACCGTGTCGGGCGCACTCGAAGGAGCGCTGCTGGGCGTGCCGAGCATCGCCGTCTCGCTCGAGCGTATGAGGAGTGAGTACGACTTCTCGCATGCGGCCACGGCGGCTGCGACAATCGCTGCGATGGTGCTGCGGGGGGGCGTCCTCGCGGGGCAGACGTTCCTCAACATCAACGTGCCGGCCGGCAAACCGAACGGGTTCCGGCTGACGGTGCAGGCCAAGCGCAATCACGTCACGATCGTCGACCCGCGCACCGATCCACGGGGGCAGAAGTATTACTGGATCGAAGAAGGGGAGAACGACTGGGAGCCGCACGATCGCTCGGACTACCAGGCGATTCGCGATGGCTGGATCTCCGTCACCCCACTGCAGCCGGACATGACCAACTACGACGCGCTCGCGAAGCTCGAATCGCTGGCGCTGGAGAGCACCCCATGCGATTCACCCGTTTCGCGCTGACCGCGCTCGCGCTGATCGGTTGGGCGGTTCCCGCCGTCGCCCAGGATGTAGAAGGCTCGAAAGACCATCCGATGTTCTCCCGCATGCCGGGGTACATCATCAGCGACTACGACGCGCAGGATTTCGGTGCGCATACCTTCTACCTCAACACAGCCGGTGAGGAGAAGAATGTCGAGGGCAAGTACTGGCACATCGGTTATTCGATCCCCGAAGGAGCAAAAAAAGCGGGTCCGCTGCAGATCGGCCGCAACTACACCGACCTGCTGGTCAAGCGCGGCGGGAAGAAGCTGTACGAGGATCTGTCGTCCGGCGGCGGATCGACCGTTGCGACGATGCCGGTGGCCGGCGGCCGCACGTTGTGGCTCGCTGTCGATGTCAACAACAACGGTGAAATGTACGATCTCCACATCGTCGAAGAAGCGGGCATGAAGCAGGAGGTCGAGTTCAACGCGGGGCAGCTTGCCGACGCGTTGAAGTCTCAGGGCAGCGTCGCGCTGCACAACATCCTCTTTGATACGGGAAAGGCGACGATCAAGCCGGAGTCCGCGAGTGCCATCGCGGTCATTGGCGATGTGCTGAAGGCCGATCCATCACTGAAGCTGGAGATTCAGGGTCACACCGATAACATCGGCGGAGCCGCGGCGAATCTGAAGCTGTCGCAGGACCGCGCGGCGGCGGTGAAGGTGTATCTCGTGCAGAACGCCGGCATCCCCTCCGATCGATTGACGACCGCCGGATTTGGCGACACGAGACCTGTGGCGCCGAACACGACCGAACAAGCGCGCGCGCAGAACCGGCGCGTCGAGCTCGTAAAGAAGTAAACCGCCGCCCTTCGCGCTTCATGAGCAACCACTGGTCTGAGCATGGCGACATTCTGGTCCACGAGAATCGTGGCTCCTCGATGGCAGGCTGCGTACTCGTCCTCACGGGCACTGTCATGATTCCGTTTATCGCCGCAGGGTGGGTTGCGGTTACTGCGTGGCTCATGTTGTGGACTGCGTTTGGCGTCAACGCGATGTCCAACATCGTTCGCGTGGAATTCGATCGACGATCCGGATCAGTTCGACAGCGTAACGCGCTCGGTCTCAAATGGACGGACCGGCTCGAGGGCTTCGCGTCCGTTCAGGTTGTTCGCGCGACCAGCGCTCGCGGATATCCGCAGATTCGGGTGAACCTGAAGCGCGCCGACGCGCGCGGGCGCCTCGAGAGTTGTTATTATCTGGTGGCAATCTACGGTCTTGTCGGCGACGCCGAGAAGAACGAGGCGCGGCAATGGGGTGACCGGCTCGCCCGGTTTCTGCATCTGCCGCTACATGTCGATCTTTAACAAGCGTGCCGAATTCGTTGCGCTGATTTGCGCCATCACGCCGGCGATGATCTGCTTCGTGTTGCTGACGCCAGTCAGCACGGCGCTCTCTTTGCGGGATATGGCGATATCTTGATGCTGGGGACGCTGAATCCGTCCGTCGGCGTCGCTCGGCGTCATCGTCGAACTGCTGAAGGCGGATCCAGCGCTGAAGCTCGAGATTCAGGCTCACACCGACAACGTCCGCGGCGCCGCGAGGAACCGGAAGCTGTCGCACGACGGTGCGGCGGCGGTGAAAACGTATCTCGTGCAGGACGCGGGCGTCGCCGCCGATCGGCTGACGATCACGGGCCTTGGCGACACGAGGCCCGTCGCAGCGAACACGACGGCAGGGGAAGAGCGCAGAACCGCCGCGTGGAGCTCGTGTATGAACGATTTCAGCGGGGAGCCACGAAGCTGATAGACGAGTTCACTGCCAGTAGACGCTGACAGGCGCGATCGCGGATGTGTTTGTGATAAACTGTTCGTTCACGTCTTAGTCGGGGCGTGGCTCAGTCTGGTAGAGCACTCGGTTCGGGACCGAGGGGTCGGAGGTTCAAATCCTCTCGCCCCGACCAAAACTAATCAACAAAATTGGCCTTCGATCGACGGTCATCGTCGGTTGAAGGCCATTTTTGTGGGCGATTCTAAAATCCAACCGCGCAAATCCTGCTAATCTTTCAGAAATTCGCCAAATTTCGCATCGTTCATGGTAGGTGGTCGACGGACGTTATCGGGCGATTTCGGCGGCAAATCGCTACCCTGACGCTACCCTGAACGCGGACCGGACCTTTGATTACTATTCTTCGAGAGAGGCGCGAACCGCGCCGCGATTGACCGACGGACATGAAGACAAGAACGCGAACGGCCTCGTGTTTTCTGAGTGCGCCATTTGGCGCGGACACTCGGATTCTCGAAGCTGCACTCAAGACCAGAGGATTCCGCGTTGTCGATGGACGGACGCTGGCGCCTGCGGAGCCGTTGCTCGACGAGATTCGCAAAGCGATCGCAGACGCCAGTTTGGTGTGCGTCGTCGCACCGTCCACGCTTTCGGTGAACACCGCTCTTGAGCTTGGCATGGCCGTTGGAATTGCCAAGCGCCTCATCGCGTTTGCGCCGCTCGGGACTCAGTTTCCTAGCGATCTTGCGGGCATCATGTATTGTTCAGCCCCGTTGGACGATTCGAAGGGGATTGCCACCTTCCTCGATGCGTTCCTCGCGCACGGCACCGCGAAAACGAAGCCATCGCGACTATCTACAAGCCGCCAACGCAAGCTATCGAGAGCGCAATCTAGAGATCTCAAAGCGCATCTCATTGCATCGTCAGGAAGGCAGTTCGAGATGGTCGTCAAGGAGTTGTTTGAGCGAGCCGGGTATGTTGTCTCCGAGACCATGGGCGCCGAAGATCGCGGGGCCGATTTCGCGTTGTGGATTGATGGTTTGCAATATGCGTTTGGCAATCCGGTCGTCGTTCAGGTCAAAGATCGGCTGACGGTTCCGTCTGCCGCCCACACCGAACAGGCGCTGCGCGCAGCGATAGAAACAACCCGTAGCCGACTTGGCCTACTTGTATACCGAACCGGCGGCCGATCCGTCGATCGAATTCCCAGTAGTCCAACGTGGCCATTGATCGTCAGCCTTGAAGTGAATGAGCTGATCAAGCTATTGGAGCAGGGCGGTCTTGAAAAGGAACTGATTAACCTTCGAAACGCCGCCGTGCACGGCGTGCCGGCTCGCTAGTGGCCCGACTCGCGGTCCGCTCGATGGCTCGTGCTCTTCAACGTTCAGTCGCCGCGGCTACGTCGGCCGAGAAAGGGCGAGCTCTCGAGGATTTTGTTTGCGCAATATTCGAAAGGGTCCCTGGGGTTGAAATCATCGAGCGAAACGCATTGAATGCGTTCGATACGGAGGAGCTCGATGTCGTCGTGTGGAACGGCCAAGTCCGGCAGGGCCTGCACTTTCTGCCCAATCTACTCTTGGTGGAGTGCAAGAACTGGAGCACGCCGGCTGGGAGCCAAGAGATCAACTACTTCGCCACTCGCCTGCGGCAGCGCAATTGCGATCACGGATTGTTCGTCGCCGCCAATGGAATCACGGGTGTGCCGAACGATCTCACGGCTGCACATTTTCAGCTCGCGACCGCACTTGCATCCGGCATTCGAATCCTAGTGTTCACTGTGGACGAATTACGCCAGTTGCAGACGAGCGACCAGTTGTGCGTCGCTATAAAACGCAAACTGTGCCAGCTCGTCGTAACTGGGACACTGCAGCCGATTGTCTGAATTCTGTGAACGCAAAATGGCGGAGATCAGCGGCATCAGCTTGTTATCCCCCGGAAGTGTGAGAACAGTTGGTCTGGGACGTGGTGCACACGCTAAAACGCGGGGTCGAGAAGAAGCCGGCGTGACTTGGGCCCCCTAATCGAACGTGGGTAGAAGATCCGGGCTGCCGTCCACGATGTTCAGGCGAATATCGTGGCGTATGACCTTATCTGTCAGCTCCGCCGGATATTCTTCGCTGGTCGCGCGAGGGCCTTTCGAATTCGGCTCGCCTAGCAGCTCGACTCGGCGGCCAAGGGAATCGCCGGAGGCTGGGATTCAGGACTCTACACAATGAGAGTGGTCGGCTTGGACTGCGCGACCGACGACGAACGAATCGGCCTCGCGTTGGGTGAACACGACGCCGGCGTGATGCGCGTCACTCATGTGACGGCCTGCTCGCGGGAACGAACCGCAGCGGCGACGGTTGCGAAATGGCTTTCCGGCTCGAAATGCGGCTTGCTGGCTATAGTCGCCCCCCTTGGATGGCCTGCGGGCCTACGAACAGCGCTGGAGACCCACAAAGCAGGTGATGCGATCGCAGTCGAATCACACCTGATGTTTAGGCGCCAGACTGATCTGTTCGTTCAGGCGCATATCGGTAAGACTCCACTGGACGTCGGCGCGGATCGCATCGCGCGAACGGCGCACGCGGCGCTTCGGATTCTCGGAAAGTTGCGAACTGAGCTCGAACTCCAAATACCCTTGTGTTGGAATTCAGAGGACGTGCGCTCAGTTGAGGTTATCGAGGTGTACCCGGCCGCGACGCTTTCGGCGCGTAGCATCCGGTCATCTGGGTATAAGAAGCCGGAGCAGTCGCTCGCACGGCAAGAGATTGCGGCAGCCCTGGATGTTGTTCTAACGCTGGACGTAACTTCGGCGGACATCACCGCGACCGGCGATACACTTGATTCCGTCGTCTGTTTGCTCGCCGCGAAGGATTTTCTCGACGGACGGGCCGTCCCACCGGAGAACCGAGTGCTTGCCTCACTGGAAGGCTGGATCTGGGTGCCCGCAGACGCGGTCAAATTAAAGCGGCGTGCGGGCACGCCATCGGACGATGTCGCGCCAGCTGCTGGCGGCGGTGTCATGTGTCCGGCTTGTGGCCTGAAGAACTTCAAGTCATGGCCCTCTGGCTGGGATGCGCACGCCGCTCACAGGTGCCCTGGAGTTCAGGGCGCCACGCCGGCTGAACGAAAGAACGATTTTAGGGACCGATTCCTTCATGGACGTATTTGATTTCCGGAACCGGCTGGTCGAGGACTACGGGCGATATACCCGAAGTTTCATCAAGATCGCCGACCCGCGCGTTAAGGCGAAGGTCGATGGCGCCCTGGATGACGGCGCGCTGTGGCCCGAACCGCTCCTCCAGCTGAATCCGACATTTCTGGCTGGCGGAACGATCGACGACCTCGTCGCGGACGGCACGCTGCATCCCGAGTGCAAGAAGATCTTCAAGATCGATAAATCGGATTCGGATCATTCTGGCAAACAGCTTCTGCTTCACAGACACCAGACGGAAGCGATTCGGAAATCCAAGGAGGGCAAGTCGTACGTTTTGACGAGCGGGACAGGGTCCGGCAAGAGCATGACGTACATCGTGCCGATCGTCGATCACGTGTTGCGACGAGGTTCGGGGCAGGGCATTCAGGCGGTTGTCGTCTACCCGATGAATGCGTTGGCCAATAGCCAGGCTGAGGAACTGAAAAAGTTCCTGGAAAAAGGCTATGCCGTCGGTCAGTCGCCGGTCACGTTCAAGCGATACACTGGCCAGGAAAAAGGAGAAGAACGCGAAGCGATCCGCAACAATCCGCCAGACATCCTGCTAACAAACTACATGATGCTCGAGCTCCTCCTCACACGTCGCGAGGACCGAGCACTCGTCAAGGCGGCTCATGGGCTTCGATTTCTGGTTTTCGACGAGCTTCACACGTATCGCGGTCGCCAAGGAGCTGACGTTGCACTCTTGATTCGAAGGTGCCGGCTGGCGTTCGGAGGCCACGACTTCATCTGCGTAGGCACGTCCGCCACGATGGCGAGTGAGGGCACATCGCAGGTTCAGAAAACGGAAGTCGCGCGCGTTGCGGAAGTGCTGTTTGGAACGACGATCGACGCAGCGCAAGTCATTGGCGAAACACTCGAACGCGCAACTCCTGAATTGAAGTGGATCGGTGGGGACGCCGGGCGGCAGTTGGCCGCCGCGATGAAATCCACGGATGCCCCGCCAGAGAACTACGAGGCGTTCCGCAGTCATCCGCTCTCAAGCTGGATTGAATCCACGTTCGGTGTACAGACGGAAGAAGAAACGGGACGATTGATCCGCAATGCACCGCAGCGCCTGCGAGGCGTGGACAGCGCGTCTGCGCAACTGGCAGAGATCGCGGGCTCGGATCCTCAGAGGACGTACGAGTTGCTCCGAGCGTTCCTGCTGAAGGGTTCGGAGCTTCGCCGGTCAGAGTCGAGCCGGTTTCCGATCTTTGCTTTTCGACTCCACCAGTTTCTCACGCGTGGAGACACCGTCTGGGCGACGATCGAGCGTGAAGCCGAACGGCACTTGGAATTCGCGAAACTGGTGTCGAAGCCTGGCGAACCGGACAAGACACTCTTTCCGCTCGTGTTTTGCCGGCAATGTGGCACGGCGTACTACCGAGTCTCCTCGTCAAAGGACGCGGAAGGCCGGCTGGGCCTCGCTCCACGCGAAGACCGTCGAGAAGAGAAAGGCGATGACCACACGGACGGTTATCTCTATGTTTCTGAAACAGCTCCGTGGCCGAGAGGCGACGGTCAGGAGCTGCTCAACCGTGTTCCTTCATTTCTCAAGGAACCGACGGCGGACGGCGGAGAGCGTATCAGACCCGATGCCAAGGCCGACCTCCCCGCGACGGTCTTCGTCGACGCAAGCGGTCAAATAGTTTCCGAGGGGAAGGGCGTTCCCGCCGCGCTGATTCGGCACAATTTCCTGTTCTGCCTGGAGCCGTCGTGTGGGGTGGCGTACGCCAAGACCCAGAAGTCAGAACGAGCGAAGTTGGCCACGCTCGGTGTGGACAACCGCAGCACAGCGACGACTGTGCTTGCGGTCAGGGCTCTCATTGAGCTTCAAAGCGACAGCAGTTTGACCAAGGACGCGAGAAAGCTTCTCAGCTTCACCGACAACCGCCAGGATGCGTCTCTGCAGGCTGGCCACTTCAACGACTTTACGCAGGTGGCCTTGCTCCGTTCCGCGCTGCACAAGGCCTCCCAACAGAAGGGAGCGGCAGGGCTCTCGCATGCCGAGCTTTCGCGAGGCGTGTTCGACGCGCTCTCGCTGAAGTTCGACGAGTATGCCGCCGATCCGGAGATTCGTGGTCCCGCAAGAACAGCCACGGACGATGCCTTGCGACGCGTGATTCAGTATCACGTGTACCGCGATCTTGAACGTGGCTGGCGCGTTACAGCGCCCAACCTCGAAGACTGCGGGCTGTTGCGATTCGAATACGAAGGTCTCGCTAGTTCCGACGGTCTGTTCGCGGAGTCGGACCTCTGGAATCGCGGATTCTCAGTGCGCGTTGACCGGAATACCGAGACATTCGTGGACTCGCCGGGACCCATCCAACGCTGCTCGCCGGAATTGCAGCGAGAGCTGGTCACCACGCTGCTGGATGTCCTGCGACGGAACCTCGCGATCAAAGTAGAAGTCCTCGACCCACTGAAGCAGCGAGACCTGGTCGATCAGACGCAACCGCGGTTGCTGGAGGGAACAGTCTGGTATCTCGACGAGTTGCGCGAGCTGGTGCAGTCTGACGTCGCATACCCGCGTCCCAAACGGCCCGGTGAATCTTCAGGACTCTTCATCTCCTCGTACGGTAGCTACGGAAGATACCTGCGACGCTCTCTCAAGCCGTACGTCCTTCCCGGGGACGTGTTCGGCCGGACCGAGGTCGACGCCACGATTCGGTTCTTGCTCCTCGCCCTCAAGCGCTACGGAATCGTCGAGCAGGTCCGCAGTGGCGATGTACCGGGGTATCAAATCAATCCTGATGCACTTCGGTGGGTGGCTGGCAACGGCGAGGAGCGACCGATGGATCGGACGCGATTGCTGGATGCCGGTGAGATTCCGCCGCAGGTCAACGAGTACTTTGTCGAGTGCTACCGTCGATTCGTCGATCTAAATACCGTCCTCGAGGCGAGGGAGCACACCGCGCAGGTAACGTCGGACGATCGGAGGGAGCGAGAGGAGCGATTTCGGACAGCCGATCTGCCGCTCCTGTTTTGTTCGCCGACGATGGAGCTCGGCGTCGATATCGCACAACTGAATGTCGTCAATCTGCGGAATGTCCCGCCGACGCCGGCCAACTACGCTCAACGGAGTGGTCGCGCAGGACGAGGTGGACAGCCCGCGCTGGTCTACACCTACTGCGCGGGCCGGAGTCCCCACGATCAGTACTACTTCCGCGAGCCAGAGAGCATGGTCGCAGGCTCGGTCGCGCCTCCTCGTATTGACCTTCGCAATAGCGATCTGGTTCGCGCTCACATTCATGCGTTGTGGATGGAGGTGGCTAAGCCAGACCTTGGGAAAACGCTGACGTCCATTCTGGACGTTCGCCACGAAGACGGCCGGATTGAACTGCCCCTCAAAGATCCGATCCGCCGCGAGCTGGAGAATCCCGCGCATCGCGCGACAGCGCTAGCAAAGGCTGACGATCTGATTGCGAGTATCCGGGGGCATCTGGCCGGCGCGAGCTGGTTTCACGACGCTTGGACCAAAGAGGCTCTCGATCAACTCGAACGAAGCTTCGAAAGCGCGTGTGAACGCTGGCGCAGCCTGTATCGGTCTGCGGTCCGGCAGCGCGAGCTGCATCACAAGATCATCGTCGACCATGCCAGGCCTGACGCCGAGCGCAACCATTCCAAGCGGCTGCGCGCGCAGGCCGAGAGTCAGATCCGTCTTCTCACCGAGGCTGAGGGGATCTACGAGGGAGACTTCTACTCCTATCGCTACTTCGCCGCCGAAGGCTTCCTGCCCGGCTACAACTTCCCGCGACTGCCGCTGTCGGCCTATGTGCCGGGCCGCGGTGGGAACAAGGGAAAAGACGAGTTCGTGTCGCGTCCGCGGTTTCTGGCCATCTCCGAGTTCGGGCCGCGGGCGCTCGTATACCACGAAGGCTCTCGTTACCGCGTCTATAAGGTGAACCTGGATTTCGGTTCGGACGCCATTGAGGATACCCACACACTTCCCACGGCGACGATGAAACGATGTGCGAAGTGCGGTTATGCGCACCTCGAACAGCGCGTGAATCTGGCCGAGATCTGCGATCGCTGCGGCGCTGGGCTCGAAGGACCCTCGTCGGTGTATTCGGATCTCGTCCAGATGCAGAACGTGAGCCTCAAGCTGGCGCAGCGCATTACGTGTGATGAGGAGGAGCGCCAGCGCTTCGGCTACAGGCTCGTCTCGTCCTACCGCTTCCCAGAGATTGGCGGGCGGCTGGACCGTAGGGATGCGGACGTTCTCGTGGATGGCACGCGTGTGATGCGTCTGAGCTACGGCGACGCGACCACACTTTATCGGGTGAATCTTGGCTGGAGGCATCAACGAAACAATCAAGCGCCCGGCTTCCTACTGAATCTTGAACGCGGCTATTGGGCCAGTAATGCCGAGGATCAAGACGATGCTCAGGACGCCGCAGCGGGACGCCAGAAGCGCGTCGTGCCGTACGTCATGGATACGAAGAATGCGCTCGTCATCAGGTTTGAGCCGGCGCGCTCCATCGGTGAAATGGCGAGCCTGCAAGCTGCGCTCAAAGAGGCCATCCAACAGCAATTCCAGCTCGAGCCGCGTGAGCTTGCGTGTGAGCCGATGCCGGGCTCGTCAGATCGAAACGAGTTGCTCTTTTATGAGGCGTCTGAAGGTGGCGCTGGTGTTCTACGACAGTTGGTCGACGATCCAGGCGCTATTGCGGCGCTCGCTCGTCGTGCATTGACAGTCTGTCATTTCAGCCCTGACACCTTCGAGGATGAGTACGCGGATGTCTGCGGCCAGGCGTGCTATCGCTGTCTGCTGTCCTACAGCAACCAAACCGATCATCAGCTGCTCGACCGCATGTTGATTCGCGAGATCCTGCGCGATCTGCTGGGTGCCGAGACGAGACCCGCCGGTGGTGCAGGTACGCGGGAGGAACGGATGTTGGCTCTTCGTAGCAAGTGCGATAGCAAGCTTGAGCAGAAATGGCTAGCTGCCTTGGACGCGCTGGTCCTGCGCCCGCCGAGTGACGCTCAGTACCTGATCGAAGCATGCTCGACACGTCCTGACTTCTTCTATCGGGACTTCAACGCGGCCATCTATATCGATGGTCCTCCGCACGATACACCTGAGCAGATTCGTGCGGACGACGAAATCACACGCAAGCTCCAGGAAGCCGGGTACATCGTCATACGTTTTCACCATCGAGCGGAGTCGCGGGAGATCTTCCTTCGGCATCCTGACGTCTTCGGAGCGCCTCCCGGGTGACTCCAGCAGCACTCTCGAAACCCGGCACTCTTGTCCAGGCGCGCGGCCGGGAGTGGGTGGTTCTGCCAGAAAGTACCGACGAGCTCCTGATGGTGCGGCCGGTTGGTGGCCTGGACGAGGAGGTCGTCGGCATTCTTCCTGCGATCGAGTCCGTCGAGTCGGCCACGTTCCGCCTGCCAACGGCCGAGGACGTTGGCGATTTCGCCTCGGGCCGCCTGCTGCGCGATGCAGCCCGACTGTCGACCCGAGCGGCTGCCGGCCCGTTCCGCAGCTTTGCGAGGATCGCCGTTGAACCGCGGCCGTATCAACTGGTTCCGTTGATGATGGCGCTCAGGCTGGATCCGATTCGGCTGCTCATTGCAGACGATGTTGGCATTGGCAAGACGATCGAAGCTGCGGTGATTGCTCGCGAGCTATTGGACCGCGGCGAGATCCGAAGAATCACCGTGCTCTGTCCACCACATCTCGCCGAGCAATGGCAGAGCGAGCTGACGGAGAAGTTCCACATCGACGCCGAGTTGGTTCTGAGCAGCACCATCCAGCGGCTCGAACGCGATCTGCCTGTGGGCGTGTCCGTGTTCGACAGACACCGCTTCACTATCGTCTCCACGGACTTCATCAAAAGCACGCGGCGCGCTGAAGACTTCGTTCTCAAATGTCCGGAGTTCGTGATCGTAGACGAGGCCCATGGTTGCACGTTGGCAGGCGGCGTTGGGCGCGGACGGCAGCAGCGCTTCGAACTTGTTCAGAAAATCGCTGGTGACGCGTCGCGACACCTCGTACTCGTAACAGCAACACCTCACAGCGGCAACGAAGAAGCGTTCCGGTCGCTCCTGAGCCTGCTCGATCGCGAGTTCGCGGACCTTCCGCCAGACCTCGACCAGGCGGAGCGCGCGGGCATTCGGCGCAAGCTCGCACGACACCTGGTTCAGCGCCGGCGCGCAGATATCCGTCATTACTTAGAGACCGACACTGCCTTTCCTGAACGTAGGGACAAAGAAGCCACTTATGCATTCAGCGAGGAGTTTCGTGCGCTGTTCGACGACATCCTAGCCTTCGCTCGAGAGTACGTGTCGGCGGGTGACGATGGCCAGCGCCGACGCCGCGTCCGCTACTGGTCGGCCCTGGCACTCCTGCGCTGTGTCTCGTCCAGTCCGGCCGCAGCCGCGGCGACACTGCGAAACCGAGCCGCGGTAGACGATGCGCCAGATGAGGAAGTGGATGAAGTCGGACGGCGCACGGTGCTCGATCAGGATGATGCAGACGATGTCGTGGCGCTCGACTTCAGTCCGGGATCGGACACGGAGAGCCGTGATGAGACCACCCGCCGAAAACTTCAGGAGTTTGCGAGACGGGCCGATGGCATTACGGCGGAAGCTGACCAGAAGCTTCAAGGCGGCGTTCGTGAGCTGAAGGCGCTCCTCAAGGACGGCTTTCAGCCGGTCGTCTTTTGCCGCTTCGTGGACACGGCCGATTACGTCGCCCGTCAACTTCGAGAGAGTTTGCCCGCCAGAGTGCGGATTGAATCAGTGACAGGGCAGCTACCGCCCTCCGAGCGGGAGGCGCGTATCGAAAGGCTGGTAGCCGAGGGGGGGGAGTATGTCCTCGTGTGTACCGATTGTCTGTCAGAGGGCATCAACCTTCAGCAGCACTTTAACGCTGTTCTGCATTACGACCTCGCCTGGAACCCGACGCGCCACGAGCAGCGTGAAGGCCGCGTCGACCGCTTCGGTCAGGAAAAGCGCGAGGTCCGCGTCGTGACTTACTACGGCACCGATAACCCGATCGACGGCGTCATCCTCGATGTGCTCATCCGCAAGCACAAGAGCATCAAGAGCGATCTCGGCGTCACGGTAGCCGTCCCGGGTTCCAGCGAGCAGATCGTAGAGGCGCTCTTTGAGGGCGCCCTGTTCCGAGAAAAGACCAGGCCGGGCGGCAGACAAATCGTGCTCGATTTCATGGAGGAGCTGGGACCCAAGAGGCTGCATATTCATGCTGAATGGGACCAGGCCCGCAATCGCGAGAAGGCCAGCCGGTCTCGGTTCGCCCAGCACGCGTTGAGTCCCGATGCAGTTGCAGCGGAGTTGCAAGACGTGCGCTCGGCCATCGGCCGCAGCGAGGATGTCGCTCGTTTCCTTCGAGGGGTTCTGAGCGCGGCCAATGTTCCGCTGCAGAGCAAGGGGAAGGCCGTAACGGTGCATCTGAGCAACGAGTCGCCGCGCGCGCTGCGCCAGGCCATCGGACGTGACGAATCCTTCACCGGACGCT
>Ga0137373_10002573_pt1 | contig 19957 bp, 15 predicted proteins | sample SagtaG_5_FD_104912 | JGI IMG/M metagenome (GOLD analysis project Ga0137373, IMG submission 104912) | Vadose zone soil microbial communities from Sagehorn Ranch, Mendocino, California, USA - Sage1_R_80_16 metaG | ecosystem: Environmental > Terrestrial > Soil > Vadose zone | place: USA... | reverse complement strand
TCCGAGGGGATGCATGTTGCTCGTGTACGTGAACCTGTCGAACGGCGGGGCAGCAGCGGCCAGCGCCGCCTGAGGGATCATGAGGAGTACCGCTACCGAGGCTGCCAACACCGACATCCAGACCGCCCGTCGCATGCATTCCTCCCTGAGGACCAGAGTGGATAGGACGCGTCCCGGAGGGCGGAGGAGGGTCCCGGGCGGCCCACGGGGAGACCGAGCGGTGTAAGGCAGGCACCCGGGGCAGGGGCTCCCGGCCAGCGGCAAGCGTTCGATCGCCCACGATCTTCCTCCGAGGAGGGAACGGCCGACTGTACCCACGGATACAAATCGTGCGCAAGCTCCGGAAATCAGCCCGGTGGCGTTTCGCTCGGCTCCCCAGCAGCTACTCGTACCAGGGGGCATCGTCGTAGCGACCGGCTGGAGGCGCAGGCCCCGCGGCCGAGGTGGAGCAAGGCATGACCCCGCCGATGGCCCGGTCTGGCGTGGCGATATCGACTCGCCGCAGCGGCTTGGGCCAGTAGGTCCCGGCCCGCAGCTGCATGGCGAACTGCTCAAGGATGGCTGTACAGCGCCAACGCCAACACGAAGTGGACGACCACCGGGCGGTCCAGCCGCGCCTTTGCTCTGGATGAGGGGATCGGGTTAGCCCCTCCGATCCTGAGACGGCCGATCGCGCTGAAGCAGCCAAGGTCCCGACCTGCACGGGTCATTCGCCCCTGGGAACGCTCACCAGCGTGGACATACCCTACCGGGGTATTGTGCGGCCACGGGAAGGAGTTGAGCTCAATGGGGAGCGTGATCCGGGCCGAGCGGCTCTCGAAGCGTTTCGGCGAGCTCGAGGCGCTGGCCCCTCTCGATCTCGAGGTCGAGGCGGGCGAGGTGCTCGGCTACCTGGGGCCCAACGGGGCCGGCAAGACCACGACCATCCGCCTGCTCCTGGGCCTGCTGCGCCCCACCTCCGGCAAAGCCGAGATCTTCGGCCTGGACGTCCAGCGCGACACGGTGGCGGCCCACCGCCTGCTGGCCTATGTCGCCGGCGAGACCAGCCTGTGGGCCTCGCTCACCGGCATGGAGACGTTGCACCTGCTCGGCCGCGTGCAGGGCCGTGTCGACCCCACGTACCGTGACGAGCTCATCGAGCGGTTCGCCTTCGATCCGTGCAAGAAGGTCCGCAGCTACTCCAAAGGCAACCGCCAGAAGCTCGGGCTGATCGCGGGGCTGATGAGCCGCGCCGACCTGCTGATGCTGGATGAGCCGACCAGCGGGCTCGACCCCCTCATGGAGCGCGAGTTTCGCGGTTGCGTGCGCGAAGCCAAGGCCGCCGGCCAGACAGTCTTCTTGTCCTCCCACATTCTCAGTGAGGTCGAGGCGCTGTGCGACCGGGTCGCGATCTTGCGCAGCGGCCATCTCGTAGAGGTCGGCACGCTGGCCGACATGCGCCATCTGTCAGCGCTGTCGATCGAGGCCACTTTCACCCAGGCACCGCCGGACCTGTCCGTGGTGCCGGGCGTAAGCGACATCGAGATCGAGGGCAACCGAGTGCGCCTGCGGATACACGGCTCGGTCGAGCCACTGCTGCAGCGGCTGACGGCCGCGCGGGTGACCCAGCTGTTGAGCCGGGAGCCCTCGCTGGAGGAGCTGTTCCTGGCTCGCTACGGCGCCGTCAAGAACGGGGAAGTGACCCGAAGTGGCCGTTGAGACGATCAACAGCCGCCGCCCAGTGCGGGCCGCCCGCTTCCCGGGCCTGGCCCCGGTTGGCCTGGTCGCCCGCCGCCTGTGGCGGGGCGCCGTGCTATGGGGTGGGGTGTTCGCCCTGATGATGTGGGCGCTGGTGTCCCAGTTCGCCAAGGAGTACCCGACCGCCGCCGACCGCGCGCGGCTGGTCAGGACCATGGGCGCCGATGTCGGCTCGCAGGCCATCGTCGGCCCGGCACACCACCTCGACACGGTCGCCGGCTACACCGCCTACCACGCCGTCGGCATCCTCGGCCTCGTCGTCGCGGTGTGGGGCCTGCTTGCCGCCACCCGCCTGCTGCGCGGCGAGGAGCAGGCCGGCCGCTGGGAGCTGCTGGTGGCCGGCCAGACCACCAGACGACGCGCGGCAGCCAGCGCCATCGGGGGCCTTGGCATCGGCCTGCTCACTCTATGGACGGTGTCCGCCGCCACCGCGGTCCTCATCGGCCGCAGCCCAGACGCCCGCTTCACCGTCAGCGCCAGCCTGTTCATGGCCGTGGCGGCAGCAGCAGCCACCGGGATGTTCCTGGCCGTCGGAGCGTTGTGCAGCCAGCTCGCCGCCAGCCGCCGCCACGCGGCCGGCCTGGCCGCCGCCATCTTCGGAGTCGCCTACCTGCTGCGCGCCATCGCCGCCACTGACGCGTCCTTGCGGTGGCTTCGCTGGGCCAGCCCACTGGGCTGGGTCGACGAGCTACGCCCCCTCACCGGCAGCCGGCCGCTGCTGCTGCTGCCGATCCTGGGCACCACCGCAGCGCTGGCCTGCCTGGCGATCGTGCTGGCCGGCAGGCGCGACCTGGGGGCCAGCGTCCTGCCCACCAGCGACACCGCACCAGCTCGCACGCGCCTGCTCAACAGCCCGCTCGGCCTGGCAGCCCGGCTGAATCGGGGCACCGCGCTCGCCTGGATCGCCGGGCTCGGCGGCGGCGGGCTCGTCCTGGGGCTGAGCACCAAGACGATGCAAGACGTGTGGGCCAACCAGTCCGGCGCGGTGTTCGCACGCCTAGGTGGCGCCACCGGCGGCGCCACCTACCTCGGCCTGGTCTTCCTCATCGTTTCGCTGCTGGTCGCCACGGCCGCCGCCGGCCAGGTGGCCGCCATCCGTGAGGAGGAGGCCGAGGGCTACCTCGACCACCTGCTTGCCCGGCCCGTGGTCCGACTGTCGTGGCTGGCGGGCCGCTTCACCGTGGCCGCCGCGGCGTTGATCGCAGCCGGGGTCCTCACCGGGCTGCTCACCTGGCTGGGCGCGGTCAGCACCGGCGCGGACCTGCGCCTGGCGACCGTGCTGGCCGCCGGCATCAACCTGATCCCAGCCGGCATCTTCGTGCTCGGCATCGGCACGCTGCTCCACGGCCTGGCACCCCGCTTCGCCGCAGTCATCGCCTACGGCCTGGTGGTGTGGTCGTTCCTGGTCGAGATCGTCGGCGCCAGCCTCGGCGCCAGCCATTGGCTCCTGGACACCTCGCTGCTGCATCACCTCGCCCGCGCACCGGCAGCCCCGGTGCGCTGGGACAGCGCGGCGATCCTGGTCGCCATCGGACTGGCCGCCGCCGCCACCGGAGCCATCGCGTTCACCCGCCGCGACCTCAAGGGCGCCTGAACACCCGGCGCTCCAGTGGGGGTGCCGGCAAGCCCGCCTGCACCCCCATTCTCGCGACACATCGAGCCACCGCGGCACGCCCTGGCATCATCAGGAAGCTGGTCACAGATCGCCTGGAACCACGTCGCGTGAACGTGTTGCGGTGCTTGCTCAGGCCTCCGCACCGCCGACCGGGCAGGGCCAGGCCGGTGAGCCAGGCCGTCCGGCGACCGACTACAGCCGCTCCTCGACCCGGATGCCACGGTCGGCGAGCTCGGCGGCTAGGGCCGCGCGCAATGCCGTAGGACCGGGCGGCGTTGGGATTGGCCACGTCGGCGAGGAACGCGTCGACTGTGGCGGCGACTCCGCCAGCGTTTCCCTGGCGTGCAGAATCTGCTAGCCCTGGCGGTACGCGTCCGGGTCGGCCCGGAACCGCTCGTGGCAGGCCTGCGAGCAGAAGTAGTAGGTCCGGCCCTCGGACTCCTCGCTCGCTGCCGCGCTGGAGGGGTCGATCTGCATCCCGCACACTGGATCCTTGACGGTCTTCATCTCCTTCTCGGTTCCTTCCTCGTGCTCTCGGACCTCGACCATGGGCGCCACCGCTCCGGTCGCCTGGATCGGGGTCGGATGGAAGCGCCGCAGGCGGTTGGCGTTACCCACCACTGACAGGGACGAGGCCGCCATGGCCCCGGCGGCGATCATGGGATTGAGCAGCAGGCCGATGGCCGGGTACAGGACCCCGGCGGCGATCGGGATGCCCACCGTGTTGTAGCCGAAGGCGAACACCAGGTTCTGGCGGATGTTGCGCATCGTGGCCCGCGACAGCGCGATGGCGGTCACCACGCCGTCCAGGTCCCCGGAGATCAGGGTGATGTCGGAGGACTCGATGGCCACGTCGGTGCCGGTGCCGATGGCGATGCCCACGTCGGCCTGGGCCAGCGCGGGGGCGTCGTTGATCCCGTCGCCCACCATGGCCACCAGCTTGCCCTGGTCCTGCAGCCGGCGGACCTCCAGGGACTTGTCCTCGGGCAGCACCTCCGCCAGGACCCGGCCGATGCCGACCTGGCCGGCCACTGCCTGGGCGGTGCGGCGGTTGTCGCCGGTGATCATGACCACCTCCAGGCCGGCCCGCCGCAGTGCCCCCACGGCCTGGGCCGAGCCGTCCTTGAGGGTGTCAGCCACGGCGACCACGCCGGCCGGGGCACCGTCGACAGCGGCGTAGATGGCCGTCTTGCCCTCGGCGGCCAGGCGCTCGACCGCCTCGTCCAGGTGTGCCGGATCCACCCCCAGGCCTTCCAGCAGGCTGCGGCGCCCCACCACTACCTGCCGGCCGTCCACCGTCGCCCGGACGCCCTTGCCAGTGACTGAGTCGAACGCCGAGGGCTCCGCCAGGCGGACGCCCCGGTCGCGGGCGCCCAGCACCACCGCCTGGGCCAGGGGATGCTCGGATGAGCGCTCCGCCGAGGCCACCAGCCGCAGCAGCTCCTCCTCGCCGAGGCCGGCGGGGACGACGTCGGTCAGGGACGGCTCGCCCTTGGTGATCGTGCCGGTCTTGTCCAGCACGATGGTGTCGAGCTTGTGCGCGGTCTCCAGCGCCTCCGCCGAGCGGATCAGGATGCCCCGCTGGGCGCCCTTGCCCGTCGCCACCATGATCGACAGTGGTGTGGCCAGCCCCAGCGCGCAGGGGCAGGCGATGATCAGCACCGCCACCGCGGCCACCAGGGCGAAGGTGAGCGCTGGGACGGCGTGCAGGTCGAACCAGACGACGAAGGCGCCGATGGCGATGAAGATCACCGCGGGGACGAAGTAGCTCGCGACCAGGTCGGCCAGGCGTTGGATGGGGGCCTTGGAGGCCTGCGCCTGCTCCACCAGCTTGACGATCTGGGCGAGCATGGTGTCCTTGCCGACCCTGGTGGCCCGGAACCGGAACGCGCCGGTCTGGTTGATGGTCGCGCCGATCACCGCATCGCCCGGCCGCTTCTCCACTGGGATGGGCTCGCCGGTCACCATCGACTCATCCACCGCCGACAGACCATCGGTGACCTCACCGTCGACGGGGATCTTCTCGCCTGGCCGGACCGCTACCACATCGCCGGCCTCCACGTCCTCGACGGGGATCTCCAGCTCCTCGCCAGCCCGCAGGACGCGGGCGGTCCTGGCCTGCAGGCCGATCAGCTTGCGGATGGCCTCGCCGGTCCCCGCCTTGGCCCTGGCCTCAAACAGCCTGCCCAGCAGGATCAGGGTCAGGATCACCCCCACCGCCTCGTAGTAGACGGAGCGGAGATCCTCCGGGAAGATCCCGGGGGCCAGCGTGACCACCAGGCTGTAGCCAAACGCCGCGGCCGAGCCGATGGTGATCAGCGTGTTCATGTCGGCCGTGCGGTGCCGAAGCGTGAGCCAGCCGGTGCGGTGGATGGGCCAACCCGTGTAGGCCATCACCGGGGCGATCAACGCCAGCTGCAACCAGCGGTTCGACAGGATCCCGGGCAGCCACGAGGGATTCAGGTAGTCCCCCACCATGATCGCAAACAGCACCGGGGCGGTCAGCACGGCGCCGACCACGACCCGCCGGGACAAGTCGGCGATCTCCGCCCGGCGGGCCGCGGCCTCGGCATTCTCGGTCTCCTCCGAGCCGGGCCGGGGACGCTCCTGGACCCGATAGCCGGCCGAGCCCACGGCCTGCGCCAGGTCCTCGACCCGCACCTTCGCCGGATCGAAGTCCACGGTGACCCGCTCGGCGCCGAAGTTCGCCTGAACACGGTCCACCCCGGGGACGCTGTCCAGCACGGTCTCGATGTTGGCCACGCAGGTCGGGCAGGTGACGCCGCCTCCGCGCAGGGCGAACTCCGCGCGGGTGGTCCTGCCGACCTGCAGCGTCGGGCCCACGCCGACGGCCCTGGCCGTCTCATGGGCGTGGCCTTGTGGCACCTGCGACCGGGGCTCGCTCTTGGTGAGGACCGCCGGCCCGTCGGCGTCTGCTGGTGAGGGCCCATGCCCGTTGCCGCCAGCCGGCTCCACCACCAGGGTGCCGTGCAGCATGTTCATCCCGCACGCGAACCCGAACTCGCCGCGCTTCTCCGGAAGGAGTTCCACCGTGGTCCTGCCGAAGGCGACGAGGGACTTGCTGACCCCGAAGTCGGGGAACACCACCCGGGAGGAGCAGTCGCTGTTCTCCTGCCGGTCGAACACCAGGCGCAGCGGCACCCCCTCCTGGACCCGGATCAGGTTCGGCGAGTACCCGCCCTTGACGGTGATCTCCACCTCCTGCATCCCGCCTCGGACCTCAGCCCTGCGAGCCTGCTTGGGCCCGAAGAAGAACCAGGCCAGGATGGCGATGAGAACCCCGCCCGCGGCGGTCACCAGGAGCTCCGCGCCCGTCACCGCAACCTCACTTCCTCCTTGTGTCTGCGTCCTCACTCACGGTTTATCGCCGGGCGAACCGGTCCACCAGCTCTTCGACCTTGTCCGCCTTCGTCCGTCAGAGTATACCCGACCGGGGTATCCCTCGTAGCCGACCTTGGCTCAGGCCGATCGTCACAGGATGCGCGGGACCTATGGAACACGGTCGCGGCCGATTGACCGGGGCAAAGTGCAGGGTGCCCTGCCGGTGGTGGGCGCCGGGCGGGCTGCCCAGCACCTGCCGGGTCTCGTATGGCCAGCTCGCGCAGGCTCCAACGGTCCGCCGGTCAGGATTTGAGCAGCCGCTCCATCGCGCGAGTGGCCTCGGTGAGCTTGGCCTGGCCGTCCCCGTTGGGCGCGACCATCGCCGCCATCACGCAGTGGCGTAGGTGCTCATCCAGCAGCCCCAGGGCGACGCTCTGCAACGCCCGCGTGGTCGCGGCGATCTGGGTGAGCACGTCGATGCAGTAGGCGTCCTGCTCGACCATGCGCTCCAGACCCCGGACCTGCCCCTCGATCTTGCGCAGCCGGGTCAGGTAGGTGTCCTTGTCCATGCTGTAGCCGCGCACCTTGCATCCCTCCCACTACCCTACTGTGGTCTGCACCCAACATCGGCTGGCGGTCCTGGCAGTGGCAGGGCGGACCGGCCCGTGCCGCAGGGGACGACGGTCCCTACCCTATACCCCGTCCGGGAATACTTGCCCGCATGCTGCTCACTGCCTTCGCTGGCTCACACGCCGTCGCCGGGAGCTCAGGTCGCGCCGGGCCCGCTTCCCACACTCGCTCCTGAGACATCCAGGCCCACACGCGGGTCGCGATGCAGGCCAACGTCGCTGCCCAGGCAGCATTCACGGTCCCCCTGCCCTGCATCAGCGCCGACCCAGACGGCATGAGCGAGCCGCTCGGCATCTTCGGGATCGCTCCGGCGATGGCGAAGGTCCCAACCGAGGCCGGTCATTCGGCCTAGCCCGGCATATACCCCACGGGGGTACGGTAGAAGAGAGGAATCGAGCGGGCGAGATGCCAAAGGCAGTTGGAGCCCGAGGAGGTGGTCCGAGATGACAGTGTCGGATCTTCGCCCCGGTCTCCAGGGTGACTGCTGGGCCAAAGATGGATCCCGCCTTCCAGGACGTGGTGGCGCTGCTGGAGGTCGACGACATGCGCCAGGGCGTCGAGCACATGCACTGGACGCGAGACGCGCGGTCGGGTGCAAGGGCACGGGAGGTAAGGCGCTATGAGCATCTGGTGCCGTCACTGCAAGGAAAAGATCGTCGACGTGCCGGGACACTCCTGGGTGCTGGAATCCAGCTACGGCGTCGCCGAGCACTGCCCACACGAGCCGGAGACGCCCAAGTCAGTCTCGGCGCGTACCCGCGCCCAGATGGCCGACGTCGCCTACCGCATGCGGGCCTCGGGGATGGCTGGTGTCTTCCCTGACATCTACCGCTACTACGCAGGATGGGAGCTGGCTGGCTGAAGTAATCCGTCTCTTTTGAGCTGTAAGTACGATTGTGGAAGAACTCCAACCATCAGACTCAGATCCTCCTCCTGCCTGGTGGCGGGGTGGGCGCTGGTGTGGGCATCCCCGAGATCGGGCCGCCCAGCGGGTGCCGGCCGCGTGGGCAACGAGTGGGATCGGCTTCGCAAGCGCGCCGGCGACGCCAAAGGTCCCGACAAAGGCCAGCCATGCGGCCCTAGCTCAGGGTCCACAAGCGAATACCCTGCGGGGGTAGGGTAGGAATTGAGTGGCGAGGTGCCAAAGGCAGCTGCAGCCCGAGGGGATGGTCGAGATGACATTGTCGGATCTTCGCCCCAGCCTCCCAGGAGACTGCTGGCCGGCCCAGCCGGCTGTACCGCTGGGGATTGCTGGTCACCCGCCGCAAGCGGCTGGTGTTCGCGGTCTCGGGTGCCACTGTGATCGTCGCGCTCGCCCCGGTGCTGCTGTTGGACGACCCGCTGATACGGGAGGTCGTGATCGGCCCCATGGTGGCCGTCGCAGTGGTGGTCGCCGCCGCGCTGAGCCTAAGGAGTGAGTGAGATGGACCGCATATTTCGAGGCATCGGCAGGACCGTGGTGCACCACCGGAGGAAGGTGGTCGCCCTATGGGTCGTGTTCCTGGTGGTCGGGCTGATCTTCGCCCCGCACCTCCACGAGGTCTTCGATCGGGCGTGGACCTCTGGCAGCGCGGGCGAGGCCCAGCGGGCGGCCAACGTGGTGAACGCGGAGTTCCCAAACGGCGGTGCATTCCAAGAGCAGCTAGTGCTCTCCAGCACCTCCTACACCGTGGACGATCCCCGGTACCGCGACGCGGCGGAGGACCTCATCGATCGCCTCCAGAGCGCGAGGCTCGTCAAGGGGGTGACCAGCTTCTTCAGCACGGGTGACAGCTCGCTTGTGAGCGCCGACCGAAGGACCACCGTCGCCCTGCTGGATCTGAAGGCCACCACGCACCTCGGCGGCACCCAGGTCACCAAAGACGTCCTGGACGACGTGGCGGCCGCGCCCAAGCCCGGGTGGCTCACGGCGAACACGACCGGGATCGAGGCGGTGCACTCCCAGCTGACCACCGCCGGCCAGGAGGCCGCCCAGAAGGCGGAGGAGGTCGCGTTCCCGGTGGCCATCGTGATGCTGATCGCGGTGTTCGGAGCCCTGGTGGCGTCCGCCCTGCCGCTGCTCCTGGGGGCTTTGAGCATCGTGCTCGCCCTGGCCCTGGCCTTCGCCGTGGGGCAGTTCATGGATCTCAATGTGGTCCTGGAGACCCTCGTGGTCAGCCTTGGCCTGGCGCTCGGCATCGACTACTCCCTGTTCATGCTCACCCGCTTCCGGGACGAGCGGAAGGCTGGTCGGGACATCCCGGCGGCGGCCGTGGAGACGGTGACCCACGCGGGCAAGGCCATCGCGTTCTCCGGGCTGGCCGTGCTGATCGGCCTTGGCGCGCTGGTCGCCGCCAAGGATGGCACCCTCAACTCCATCGCGGTCGGGGGGATGCTCGCGACGGTGGTGGCGCTGTCCGCCGGCCTGACCCTGCTGCCCGCCGTGATCACCATGCTCGGCGACCGGATCGAGAAGCCCCGGACCCTTACCCGGTTCCTGAGCCGGACCCAGCGAGGCGGGCTCTGGCACCGGTGGGCCACCCACGTCATCCGCCGGCCGGTCCGCTACCTGGTGCTCGGTGTGGTCGTCATGGGCGCTCTGGCCTTCTCCACCGTGAACCTCAAGCTGGGCTCCCTGGGCGCCAACGAGCTCAGCGCGGACTTCCAGAGCCGCCAGGGTTACGAGACCCTGGCCAAGGAGTTCGGACCCGGGGTTATCTCGCCCGTCCAGTTTGTGATCCGATCGGACAGAGGCATCGGCGACTCGCAGATCATCGCCGGCGTGGAACGCCTCACCAAGACGATCCAAGCCGATCCCCGCTTCGCGGGGGCGATGAGCATCACCACGGTCGTGCCCGATGAGGACGTCGCCGGGTACCAGGCCTTGTACGCGAACGACTTCGCGAACGTGCCCAAGGTGCTGAAGGCGAAGCTCGCCCCGATGGTAAACCTGGACGGCGACCGCGACACGACCGTGGTGCAGGGATTCCTGAAAGCCGACCCGGAGACCCCCGAGGCGTGGACCATCGTGCGCGACGTCCGGCGCGACCTCGTCCCCACGGTGCCGGAGCTTCGCGGCGCCGAAGTCCTGGTGGGTGGAAACACGGGCATCGAAGCCGACAGCGTCAAGGCCTTGTACTCGCGGTTCCCCATCGTCTACGGGATCATCCTGACCGCCACGTTCTTGATGCTGATGGTCCTGCTCCGCTCGATCCTGGTCCCACTCAAGGCGGTGGTGCTGAACCTGCTCTCGGTGGCGGCCGCCTACGGGGCGCTCGTCCTCGTGTTCCAGAAGGGCCTGGGCGAGGGCGCCTTCGACTTCACCTCGACGGGCACCGTGAGCTACATGAACCCGCTATCCCTGCTCGCAATCCTGTTCGGCCTGTCGATGGACTACGAGGTGTTCCTCATGAGCAGGATCCGCGAACTCCACGACCGTGGGCACTCCAACGATGAAGCCGTGGCCCTGGGCCTGGAGCGAACCGGACGGGTCATCACCGGGGCCGCCGCCATCATGCTCGTCGTCTTCAGCGGCTTCCTCCGCGCCGACATCCTGATGATCAAGGAGCTCGGCTTCGGCTTTGGAGTGGCCGTCCTCCTCGACGCCACCATCGTCCGCATCCTTCTGGTGCCGGCGGTGATGCGGCTTCTCGGGGAGCGAGCCTGGTGGCTACCGGGATGGCTGGCCCGGATCCTCCCGAAGGTCGAGCTCGACAAGGAGGTGGCCACCCCCGTGCCGGTGGTCCCGGAGACCACGCTCCAGCGGACGGGCTGAGAGGAAGACAGAGGGCCTCCCACCCGCCACCTCGCACCCGGCCATGAGCAGGAGGACCGCCATGAACGCCGACAGCAAGAAGCCGCCCGCGCCCGGCCAGCCGCAGGACGCACGACAGGAGTGCTGCAACGGCCGCCAGGCTGGAGAAGAACAGAGCTGCTGCGGCCGCCACGGCGGCCGCGGCGAGCGCTGCTGCGGGGCGCCCACGACCACAGCACGGAAAGCAAGAGAGGGGAGGGACGGTGAACGAGCGTTTGGCGCCGACGCAAGTGTCGGATGACCCCGCCGACGCAAAGGATCTCTCGGGCTTTCTCTCCCTGGAACCCCGGTTGGCTGGCCGGCGCCTGGCCCGTCGGTTGGACGGCTCGGGGGCGACGAAGCTGGAGGTGGGTGGCAAGGCGGCTTGGTTGGACCGCCTGGTCGGGTACGGGTTCCCGGTGCCGCAGGCGTTCGCGCTGACAGCCGACGCCTACCGGGCGTTCGTCGCCAGTGGCGACCTGGACGGGTTCATTGGTGAGCTGCGCGCGACGCCTCCCCCGCCTGCCGACGCGATCCAGGCGGAGACGATTCGGGTCGACACCGCGTTCCTGGATCGGAGGTTGCCGTCGGAGATCGAGGAGACTGTCCGTGCGATCGCGCGAAGGCTGCTGGCGGCCTCGTCAGTGGCGGTGCGCTCCTCGGCGACTGCCGAGGACCTCGCGGCCGCGTCGTTTGCCGGGCAGTACCGGACCTTCCTCGGGGTTGGGACCGAGGACGAGGTCATCGACGCCGTCCGGCGCTGCTGGGCGTCGCTGTGGGGCCCGGCGGTGCGCGCCTACCGGCGCCGGGAGGGGACGTCGGAGGAAGACCTGGCCATGGGCGTGATCATCCAGGCCATGGCCGCCGCGCAGTGGGCCGGGGTGCTGTTCACCCGTGACCCGCAAGGCGACCCGGGAAGCGCCCGGATCGAGGCGGTGCGCGGCCTGGGGGAGAGCCTTGTGTCCGGCCGGGTCACGCCGCACGACTACACCATCGATCGCGCCAGCTTCACCGTTCGGGCCGGTCACACCCACTGGCCGCCGACGTTCCTGGAGGACCTGCTGCGGTTGGGATTGCGGGTCGAGCGTGCGATGGGCGCCCCGCAGGACATCGAGTGGGCGCATGCCGACGGCCGGCTCTACCTGCTCCAGACGCGGCCGATCACGGTGCGCGGCCCTCGTGGTGGCGAGGACGACGGCTTCGACACGACGCCGGTCGGCGGCGCCACGTACACGCCGGCGGGCGTGCAGGAGATGCTGCCCGGCGTCATCCCGCCGCTGCTGTGGACGATCAACGCTCCGCTGCTGGAGAACGCCTTCCGCAGTCTGTTCGCTGACCTCGGCGTGCCGATCCCGCCGGCCGAAGATCCGTACTTGGCCCTCGGCAGGTTCCGCGGTCGCGCCGCGCTCAACCTCTCGCTGCTTCGTGAGGCCGCGGTGGCCATGCCGGGGAGCTCCCCAGCGGAGGTCGAACGCCAGTACCTCGGCCGGGTCCTCAGCAAGGACGATCCGCGGCCGTCTTCGGCGGGTAGGCTGGGCCGCGCAATCGCGGGGATCCGCTCCCTGCAGGTGCGGCGCAGGGTCGAGGACGAGGTCGAGGTGTTCACGGAAGCCGTGCACGGCGTGGTCGCCCTCGGGGTCTCGCCTGCGGAGCTGCCCATCCGCCACCTGCTCGCCTACCGCACCAGGGTGCGCGATCTCGCGTTCCGCGGATATGCCGCGGAGGTCGCCGCCGCGGCCGGTGCGGCGGCCGCCTACCGCGCCCTGGAGTCGACACTGGGGCGGTGGGTCGGTCAGGACCGATCCTCGCTGTGGGCGCAGCGGGTGACGGCCACGAGCGCTCGAGCGAGCGGCTTGGAGTCCGCGTTCGCCATCTGGGACCTGTACGCCGAGTGCCTCTGCGGCAGCCCGGCGTTGGCCGCCGTGCGCGCCGCCCCTGAGAAGGCGTTGGAAGAGCGCCTGCCGACGATGGGCGAGGACGGTCAGCGGGTCCTCGCCTTCGTCGGCAGGATCGGCCGGCACGTCGGCTCGATGTCGATCTACGGCGGGCCGACTTGGGACGAGCACCGCGCGCAACTGTGGGACCACGTCCGGGGTACCGTGAGATGCTGCGACGACGACGGCTGCGAGCTGTCGCCATCGCCCGATGTCCGCCTCCAGAGCGCCGAGGAGGCGCGCCGCTTGGCGCTGGCGGAGCTGCAGGCGGAGCTGCGACGATCCTGGAAATGGCAGGCTACTCGCGTGCTGACGGGTCAGATCGTTGACGTCCGCGGGCGCCTGCTGCGCAAGTTGGTGGCCGACGCGTCCCGATTCCTGCAACTGCGTGAGCAGGCCAAGGCAGCGTTGCTGGTCCTCGGCGGCGAGGAACGCAGGCTCATCCTCGAGGCGACGCGCCGGCTCGAGGCCTCGGGCAGCCTCTCCGGCCTGGACGACTCGCTGCTGCTGTCCGACCGTGAGCTCGAGGAGCTGCTGGTTGGCGGCGAGCCGGTCTCAGCCGAGGAGCTCACCCGCCGGCGCAATGCGCTCGCACGGGCGCAAGCGGCCGAGCCCCTACCCGAGACCTTCGAGGGCACGCCCGGCGCGGTGGAGCTGCCGGCGCTTGGCGGCGACGTCATCCAGGGCTGGGCGGCCAGCCCCGGCAGAGCGCAGGGATCTGCCAGGATCCTGCGCCGCCTCACCGACGGGCGCGACCTCCTCCCCGGCGAGATCCTTGTGGCCAGGAGCACCGATGCCTCGTGGACTCCGCTGTTCCTGATCGCGGGGGGCATCGTGCTGGAGGAGGGGGGACCGCTGTCGCACGCCGCCATCGTCGCCCGCGAGTTCGGCGTGCCCGCCGTGCTCAACGTCAAAGGCGCGCTGCGGGCGCTGGCAACGGGGGAGCGGCTGGACGTCGACGGGTCAACCGGCATGGTCGTTCGGGTCCGAACGGAGGTGGCAGCATGACCGCTCCGACCTACGACGTGAGCGCGTCGGTGTTCCTGCCCGGGCTGATGGGCGCCGGGATCCTGCTGTCGGGCGGCATCCTGCTGGCCGACGGGATCAAGCGGCTCACCCCAAACCGCGGGGTACGCAGGCGCGTCGCAGTGGCCAAGGCGGTGCACGGGGTCGTGGAGGGCGCCGCCCGCGCCGCGGGCCACAGCGTGCCCACCCACGAGCTGTTCCCCCGCCGGCTGCGCGGGCGGTGGACCTACGTCCTGGTGACCGTGGCGCTGATGGCCGCTGGACTGGTCGCCACGCGGCTGTTCACCGACGCGTACACCAACCCTCGGGGAACCCTGCACGACAACCCGTGGACCATCGCCCTGGCCCTGCTGACCGATGCGCCGCTGCTGCTGGGTGCCCTGCTCTGCGGGTCGCTTGCGGTGCTGCACCGCCACGCGCCCCAGCCGCTACTGCGCCTGGTGGCCGCAACGTGGCTCGGGCGCCTCACGTCTCCTCCGGACGATGCGGAGGAGCGCGTCCGAACGCTGGCTCCCTGGCTCAGACGAGGAGTGGTCTCATGAATCGCCTCAATCGAAAGATCGCGCTTGGGATTCTCCTCGGGTTCCTCGCCTACACGGGGGTCTATATCTTCGTGTATCTGTGGCGGGCGTTCGGGCTGGAGAAGGCGGAGGTGGTCCGCAACGCCGGGATCTGGCACGGCGATCCATTCGCCCGAGCGATCCTGGTTTCGGTGTTCTTCGCCATCGGCCTCATCGTCCTGGTGTGCGCGACCATCACGCGCCAGCAGGGCGCCCGGTCCGGACATGTGCGCCTGCGACCCGACCTGTGGGAGTGGCTGGAGCGGGAGTCGGCGGAAACCAACGAGTCGCCCTCTCGGCTGGCCGACCGCGCCATCGCCTTCTACCGCTCGCGCCTGGAGGGCACGCGCGACACCTGACCAGTCCGCCTGCTGATAGCAGCTCCAGATGCTGGAGCTACGCGACGAGCCATCGCCCTGAACCACTGAGCAGGGCTACCATGGGCATGTGAGCGAGAACCACAGGGTCCCCTCGCCCGCACTGGCCAGTGCTCCCACCCCCGTCGCCCCGGTCGCGTGGCGGCCTCTCGCCGTGCTGCGGGCCGCGTGGCTGCGCGCGGCGGTCGTGGTCGCGGTCGCGTTCGCGCTTCTGCTCGTCCTCGGCAACGGCGCCATCCTCGGCACCTCGCTGTGGGTCAGGCACACCGTCCAGCCGGCACAGGCACCGCTCAGGAGCATCAGCAACGTGCGGGTGGTCGACGCCAAGCTCTGGCGCGGCGCCGCACCAGGCCGCCACGGCTACCACGCGCTGGCCGCCTCCGGCGTCACGACCATCGTGGACCTGCGCGCCGAGGAGTACGTCCATGTCGACGACCCGCTACTGGCCGCGCTCGGCCTGCGGCTGGTGCGCATCCCGATCCGGGACGGCCAGACCCCCAGCCGGCAGCAGGTCGACCGCTTCCTGGCTACCGTGCGTGCCAGCCCGGGGCTGGTGTACGTGCACTGCGGCGCCGGGGTGGGCCGCACCGGCGCGATGGTCGCGGCGTACCGGATCGCCAGCCGGGAGGCCAACCCGGGTCAGGCGCTGCGCAGCAACCTGGCGGTCGGACCTCCGTCGCTGGAGCAGATCGCCTTCGCCGCGGGACTCGACCCCCGCCACGCCAAGGGCGTGGGCATCGCCGTGACCACAGTCTGCCGCATCCTGGATGCGCCCCGCCGGCTCTGGTCGCGCCTGACCGCCCCCGCGACCGCGGCCTAGCGCCGGTCATGTATCGGCGCCGCATGCAGTCCTCTCGCTATCCGTGCAGCTCCAAGGCTTGGGCACCGTCACCGGGGCCCAAGCGATCACTTCGAAACGGGACCGGCGCTCCAGTTCGAGCGAAGAGCTCGGCTGCAGCAGCGGGCATGCCCCGCAAGCGACGTGAAGGTCCCGGTGGCGACCGGCCATTCGGCCCTGTGAGCGGCCCTGGGTGCTTATACCCTACCCCCGTAAAGCATGTGCATCACCGAGGATGCCTGAAATGACGACGGGTGTCTGCGAGGAGGGCGGCGCGCGGTGCAGGACCGGATGCGCGGCTTTCGTCGCTCCGTTCAGGTCGCCCGTGACCTGCCTGAGCTCCACGCTGGCCTGCGATGAGGAGTTGCTGTGCTGCCTTGCTGCAGCATTCCCGCCGCTGGCGGCCACCGACCCGGCGAGGATCCGGCGTATCGCCCTGGAGTTGGCGGACGGCTTCCGCCGCCTGGACGGCGTCACCCGCGCGGTGTCGATGTTCGGCTCGGCCCGGCTCCCCGACACCCACCGCGACTACCTGCTCGCCCGCCAGACCGCACGCCGCCTCGGCAGCGCCGGTTTCGCGGTCATCACTGGCGGCGGCCCGGGAATCATGGAGGCCGCCAACCGCGGCGCCCGCGATGCCGGGGCCCTGTCGATCGGGCTGAACATCGAGCTGCCGTTCGAGCAACCGTTCAACCCCTATGTCGACGTGGCGGTGATGTTCCGGCACTTCTTCGTCCGCAAGCTGATGTTTGTCCGTTACGCCTCGGCGTTCGTGGTGTTCCCCGGTGGGTTCGGCACCCTGGACGAGCTGTTCGAGATGCTGACGCTCGCCCAGACCGGCAAGGCCAAGCATGTGCCGGTTGTCCTCGTCGGCACCCGCCACTGGCGTGGGCTGCTCGACTGGCTGCGCGCCGAACTGCTCGACAGCGCCATGATCGCCGACGTCGACGCGGCCCGGCTTCAGCTCACCGACGACCCGGAGCAGGTCGTGGCGTGGGTAATCACCAGCTGGCATCATCAACCCCGCTCCCGCCCCGCAGCCGCGCCGGTGCTCGCCCAGCCACCCGGGCGACAGACCGGCGATGACCCCCAGGCCGAGCAGCCCCACGACGCACATAGCGAGGCCCCACCACCCACGGTCGACGGGCCACCGGGCGGTCGAGGTAGCTCGGCCTCCTCGTCTCAGGTGGCCGTCAACTGACCGGCTTGGGACGTCCGCCCACCGTCAGGGCGTCCATGGTCGATCCGGCGCCCGTCCCGCCGCTCCTTACCCGTGTCGTTCGCAGGTTGCCATGATCTCGCGCCAGATACCACGACGGCGTCCCTCGGCGATGTGCAGGCCGGCCGCCTCGACGTTGGGTTCGGTGCGCCGGTTGAGCTCGGGGCCCATCAGCCGGCGGATGAGCGCGCCGACCTAGATCGGTGAGCCCGCCGAGAACGGGGTGGCGTGGGCGGACGTGCTCGTAGAGCAGGACCTGCCCGGTGGGCCGCACCACTCGGGCGGCCTCCCGCACGCCCCGGACCGGGTCGTCGACCGAGCAGAACACGCATGCGGCGGTGACGATGTGAAGGTGGCGTCCGGGTATGGCAGCGCTTCGATGTCGGCCACGTGCAGGTCGGCCTTCAGCCTCAGGCTCTCGGCGTGCCACCGGGCGTGGCGAGCATTCGGGGCGAGATGTCGATGCCGGTCAGCTCGATACGGCTCGGGTAGCAGGTCAGGTTGAGCCCGGTACTGACGCCGGGCTCCAGGACGCGGCCAGCCGCGCAACCGAACAGCCGTTGGCAGGGCGTCGACGCCGAGAGCCTCCATCGGGGTGGTGTACCAGCAACGCCACCCACGGCATCAGGAGCATGGCGCTGGCCAGCGCGCCCACAGGGGGCGTCACGGAGCAGGGACGCGGCCGAGGGGCCAGCTGCCGGCCAGCGCTCTGGGCCACGCGAGCCGCACCAGCAACGGGTCGCGGCGCCGCGGAAAACCAGCAGGGCCAGGGCCTCTGCGGCAAAGCCGGGCCAGGAGCGGTGGTAGACCATGAGCGGCGAGGCCGTCGCCAGGCAGCATCGGGGCCCCGAGGCCGGCCGCTCGTCGACGAGCGGCCGGCCTCGGGGCGGATGGATCGGTGAGGATCAGGTCGGTCCAATCGCACCTCCCACGGTTGGAGGCTTCACCTGATCTCGGCGGAAGAGCACACCTGCCTGCCAAGGGGTGCCAACCCGAGGCAGCACCACCCGGTCCAGCCCATACCAGCCGGCGTTGCGCCACGCCAGGATGAGCAAGGCCGCCACGACGATCATCGCCGGGTTGATCCCAGCACTGCCCGCGAACACAAACGAGAAGTTCAAGATCGCACCGAGGAACGCGACGATGCCGGTGAACAGGCCGAGGATCAGCATGATCCCGATGGTGATCTCGCCGATGGCCACCAGCGGCCCCAGCACCGTGTGGGCGCTGTCCCGCACCCACTCCAGGAAGTTCACATACCACGAGTAGGCGACGTCGGGGTGCTGGCCCTTGGTGCCAGTGGCCAGAGCGCTCTTGGCGAATCCGGCGACCGAGTCACCCACCTCCAGGTGGCGGCCGCCCACGGTGCCGCTGCGAATCCAGCCGATGCTGCCCGAGCCGGTCAGGCTGTAGGCGCTGTCGCCCCAGTTCCAAAACCGCCAGGTGATGTTGCCGCCAAAGACCTTGCCCCAGCCCGACTGGACCCACTCCCAGCCCAGCCACAGCCGGGCAATCAGCCAGATCCAGGCCGCAGCGCTGGAGCCAAACAGCCACTTGGCAAGCTTCGGCTCCTCGAAGTACACCGGCCCCGACCCCCGTTGTGTCCTGAGCCGGTCAGCTATTGCCATGACGTTCCCTCCTCTTCGGGCTTGATCCGCTCTTCATCGCTGGCACTCCGCCCTGCCTTCGGCCTCCGGCTCTTGCCTTCCAGATCACCCTCATGTCGCACACCTCGTTACCTTGTGATTTAACCTATCTGGGATCTTTAGATTTGGTTAGGTGGTCTGCTTTGTCGGCTTGCTTGGCGACTGGGTAGCGTCTGGCTGGACCGCTGCAGCGACCCTTCGGCCGGCCGGGGCCGGGCCGGGCTGGTTTCGGCCCACGAGCGGGCAGGCCGAGCTGATGGCGGATGTGCCGAAACCCACGGCGGACCCGATGCGGACTCAGTGGCCGGGCCGGATCTGGCGGCCGCTCCCACGGATGGCGAAGGTCGCGGGCGAGCGGGACGGCGAGGCGAAGCTGGGTGTAGGCCGCAACGATCAGCCAGGTCCAGCGGTCGGCCTGCTCGGGGGTGCGGACCCTGGCCGCGGTCCACCCCAAGGTGCCCTTGGCGAACCGGAAGGCGTGCTCGGCGTCGAAGCGGCGCAGGTAGGCCCGCCACATCACGTCCAGATCCGGCAGCAGCCCCGGCGGGCCGCTCCACCACAACCACAGCGTCTTGTGCGGCGCGCGACCGTCGGGAAGCCGCTCGACACTCACCCGGATCACCGTGCCCGCCACGACCGCGGGCCGCTGGCGGCCGGTGAAGTGCCCGCGGGTCTGCAGGCGCTGGTGCAACCCCGACCACGCACGTACCTCCACCCGGCCGTAGCGGCCGGAATCCTCCACCACGTGGACCTGGTCAGGGGCAGGCCAGGTGGCAGGGTCGGCCAGCTTGAACCGGGCGCCATGCCGGGCGGGCCGGCCGAGCTGCCCGGACTGGCGCGGCGGCGGGTCGGCATAGAACACCCGCCGACCCTCGTCTCCCAACCGCACCAGCAACTGCACCCCGACCCCGGCCAGCGCGTCCGCCAACGCCGGGGCGGGATAGCCGCAGTCCAGGATCGCCATCGGGACCGGCTGCCAAGGCGTGCCGCAGCGGCCCGCCGCGGCAAGGCGCCCCACCAGGGCACGGATCTGCGCGGCGGTCACCGCAACCAGGTCGTCGTCAGGGGCCAGGCGACAGACGTCGACCGGGGCGGTCCACGAGGAGGTGCCCCACCACACCCCCACCACCCAAGAGTAGTGTTAGCCGACGCTCCGGATGAGCACGCGGCGTCACTTGGCACGAGCATGCGGATCCTCACCAGCAGTGACGCCGATGCTGCCAGGTCGCGCCACGGTGGTGAGGACCGGTGATGAGCCTGG
>Ga0137373_10002568_pt1 | contig 19964 bp, 20 predicted proteins | sample SagtaG_5_FD_104912 | JGI IMG/M metagenome (GOLD analysis project Ga0137373, IMG submission 104912) | Vadose zone soil microbial communities from Sagehorn Ranch, Mendocino, California, USA - Sage1_R_80_16 metaG | ecosystem: Environmental > Terrestrial > Soil > Vadose zone | place: USA... | reverse complement strand
TCGTCTGCCCGCGATCGACCCCCTCAACGAAGCGCCTCATCTGATCCCTCCGCAAATCGCGGCGGAATCATACAGCGCGAATCAAATAATTCAGTGCGTTTTCACACAACGAGGGTCAAAAGGAGACCTCCCCCCCGTCACTTAGGCCATGTCTGCTTTGCCCCCTCAAACCGGACATGCGCGATGTTGCCGCGCCGGCACGTGTTCACTCGCGCGCGGTATGTGTTCACCGTGTTCACGCGGCAATGGTGTTAACCCGTCGGGGTTTACGTGTTGACACTTGGCCGCGGCTGTTAACCTCGCCGACGCGTTCACCTAATTTTTTTATCTGGCCGGCTGCCGCCCCCTCGCGCGGTTGCCCCCCGCGTTGCTTCTTGCGACCAGGAAGGACCCGCGATTGCTCCGGGGCCCATACAGCACACACCGGGATTCTGCAGAGAATGTAAGCAAGACCGGATCTTGCTAGGCCTGTGTCGCTGATTTTTGGCGGGTGAGCACGCGTCATCCGTATTCAGCACCGCTTCAATCTCGCCCGGAGCATAGGGCTTCCCGTATCCAGCAATTCAGAGGGTGCCATTTTGAGCCGGGCGCAGGAAACCCGTAGCGAAGTTGATGCCGGATTGCAGCCAACCAGTTGTCGGTGAGATTTCATGAACGTGGGTAATTCAGCGCTTACGCGACGAACCGACACACGGAAGCTGGTGTGCGCGTATCCATGTTGCGACCGCGGTTGAGGTGATCGTCGATCTCGGCAGCGCAGCCGATCATCCGGCCATAGAGGAACACCGTGAATGCCGCGGTCTCAAGATCACGTTCCCCGAGCGCGCCGCTCTTGTAGTCCTTCCACAGCAGGGCCAGCAGGAGCGCCGCTATCACGGCGTCGACATTGACGCAGAACACATAGGGGGAGGCGCCGACATCGTAGAGTGCCTGGACCAGCTGGCGGTAAAAGTCGTGAAAGATGTTGTAGTCGCCACGTTCTTCCATGACCTTGGCGATGAACCGCTCGCGCGGATCGTGATTGATCGGGTTGCCTTTGAACACGGGGTGATGCACTCCAGGGAGCGCGCGCGGGCCGCCGGTGCCGAGTTCCTTTCCTTCGGCCTTCTCTCGCGCGTAGGCCGTCGCAAAATCGGTGGCCATGGCCTTGAGGTCGAGGCCGTGTTTCCGATCGGTCGGATCCTGGAGGTTCTTGTCGTTGAACTGGTCGAGCAGGAAAGCGATTCCTTCGAAGCCGTTGCCGCCGTGGCTATAGCCGGTATGGGTCAGAAATCCGACCATGGCCTTGTTGAGCTGAACGCGCCCCGGTGTCTGTGGGCCGTCGGCGGCGACAGCACCCTTAGCGCCCTGCGCTGAAATTGCACCCGGACCGTTCGAAATCAACAGGCCGATCAGGATTTGCAAGGGCCGCGCCTCGGCCTCCGTCGGCTTTTTGCCGGTCATCGCTAGAAAGGCCAAATCTGCCATAGTCCATTTCTCGAACCGCTCGTCGCGCGGGATGCCACAGAGTGAACCGCGCTGATGCTCGGCGCCGGGGATAGAGGCGCCAATCATCACGCCGTAAAGCCGCAGATACCAAGGCAATGTGCGTGCGGTGATCCTTGAAATGCGTTTGCGCATTAAAGGGCCCCAAGCAATTGTCGTAGCGAGTGCGGCCAGAACGGCATCTCGATGAACCGGCGCGGCGAAGCTCTCCAAAAGCTTGAGGAATAGCGATTTTGCGCCTCGCGCTCGGACTGCCTTGATCATGAGGGCGGGCCGAACGTCCTGATCCGTTTCGGTCGCGAGGAACATGGCCTTGGTCTCCTCGCTGACATTGACGTTGCGCAAATCGAAGCTTTCATCGTGCGCGTCGGTGAGACCGCTGTGGGCGAAGAGGTCGATGAGTGTATCGGTGCAGGCAAGCGCTCGCTCGACCCTTTTTGGCCCGATGATGCTCGCCGCGGCAGCCATGACCGTGTTCGGAGCATTGCCTGCCTCGCGCGCCGCATCTGCGGCGACGAGCGCCGGATCGCCTACCAGGTTGACCTCGGCGGCGACCGCGACATCAAGCAGCGCACGATCGTTGGCATCCGCGATCTCGTGTACGAGCGGAAGCGCGAAGTTCGCCTCCAGCGGCTCGCGGGCAAGATCGAGCACCGGGATGCCGTGGACGCTTGTTACCTGCGTCTTATCGTCCATAACCGAAGCGCCAGAGCAATCCTTCATCGTTTGCCGCGGGATCACCGCACCGATCTGCTTGTTAAGCGCGGCGATCTGGGCATTGTATGGAGGCATCGCCTCGACGACGGGAAGATCGAGCTCCTGCGGCAACTTGATCCCCAGGTTCGAGCCGAACCACGGCTTGAGCGCCAGGCTTCCTTCTGGGGCGAAATCAGGCCGGGTGGCGTTCTCCCGCATGACCGCGGTGAGCGCCGCCGGAACATGAGCGATGTTGGTGACGACGGCTCCTTTCACCGAGAAGATCGGCTTCTCCGGCGTGAAGATGCCGTCGACGCCGAACATCTCCATGAACCACCGTTCCTTGGCGACGGCATCGTCTGCGCCACCCGACATCGCGCCGGCATGACCAACGGCGCGGGTCAGCTTGTTCTTCCAGCGCCCAACCACGCAGGCCACAAGCGGCTTGGTAAACTGGGCGTCAAGCTCGTAATAGCCGCCCGGCTCCACGTAAAGCGCCGCCGCCTTGCTGCGTGCGTCGTTGGCAAGCGCGAAAGCGAACTCGGGTGCGGCGTAGTGGATGTAGACATCCTTGCCGCTCGAGATCAGCGTCGTTGTGCCCCAGCCGGCCATGCGAAGATACGTGGCAATGGTCGTGGTGAAATTGCCGGAATTCGAGAGGATTGCGATCGATCCCTTCCTGAGCGCCTCGTTGGGACTGTCGCCGCCGAGAGCCCCGCCGATGCGTACTCGGTTCCAAGCGTCCGCCACGCCGAGGCTGTTGCCGCCGAAAATATCGATGCCATTCATCTGCCCCATGGCCCGGATCTCGCGGGCGTCGTGTACCGACATCTTCTCGGTGACGATGAAGACCTTCTCGAGCTTCGGGTTCACCCGGATCAACTCGGCCACGCCGTCGCGCGCTGCGGCGGGCGGAAGATAGATCACGCCGCAATTGAACTGGTGGCCCGCCTCGAGACCTTCGAGCACGCTGTTGTAGACGGGGATGTTCCCTTTAACCGTCTGCATGAACTGCCCGCGCCGACCGGGCGAAGTGCCGAACACGACATTGCCGCCGGAATAGCTGTGACCGACCGGTGTGACGCTACTCGACTCGCCGCCAAGGATGTTGAGCACGCACACCCGATCCTGGCGGGTCGCAATCTGTGCGAGCGAGCTGATGCCGACGAAATACTTGAAGCCGCCGACGCCCTGCTTTTGCATGATGGGCTCCTGAGAACCGAAACCGTTGCGAGGCGCCGCACAAAGCGCGGCACCCTTCTCCCATTACGCCGCCACCGCCTTGGCCGGCTCGGCAACCCTGAGCCGCTTGGCGATCTCCGCGCGCCCACCCGCTTTCATCCACGTGTCAACCGCGCGCGCGTAGTTGATCACCTCGCTCATGTCCGAGTCGAAGCCGAAGATGCGGTACGGCACGCCAAGCGCCTCCATAGTGTCGCGCATGGCGCCCATGCCGCGCACGAGATTGGGCCCGCCACGGCCGATGACGACGAAGAGTGGAGTCGGGCCATTCCGGCTGAAGTACTCGCGGAGAGCATCCGCCATGGCGCGGAAGGTCTCGAAGATATCGGTATTGTTGGACTTGCCGCCGATGATGAACAGCACGTTCGTCTGCTTGAGCCAGTGCTTGAAACAGATCTCGGCAACCGCCTTCATCTTGGCGTAGGGCGGATTGCCGCCAAAGTCCGACGAGATGATCGCGTTGTCGCCGAGCAGCTCAGTCACTAACGAATTAGCGCCGCCGCCGAAGGTGGGCGCTAGGATGGTACCCTCGGCGTTGATGACGTAAACGTCGCTTTGACCCTGGTAGGTGCGGAGCTGATTGATCTCGTGCTCAAAATCGGAATAGTCCACGGCAAACAGATGCTGAGGGAGCTGAAGGCGCTGCCACCGAGGATCATCGCGATCGAAGCCGCACTTGAAGTCGCAGGCGACCGGAGTAAGCCTGCCCGAGCGGTCGGGACGCATGCGGATCGGGTTCAACTCGAGGGTGGTCATCCCGTAGTCGTGGAAGAGCTCCCAGAGCTTTGGCAGATGCTGCACCAGCGGCGAGATGATTTCCTTCGGCGCCTTCAGATTAGACAGTGCGTTGGCTACCACAAACGCCTTGAAGCCCGTCAGCGGATCGAACGGAACCTGCGCCACTTGAGATTTTTCGACCTCTTCAATGTCCATGCCGCCGTGATCGGTCAAAGTCATGGTAGGCGCGCGGAAGTGCGTCGAGTCGGTCAGTGAGAAGTACACCTCGTGCACGGCCGGCACCGCACCCTCGAAGGTAACGCCGTTCGCCTTGGCGAACTGATTGCCGTGGCGATGTTCGACGAAGTAGAGCCGCTCCTTCTCCTTGAGCGCGGTCTTGAGATCCTTGGCCCGGCCCAACAGGCCTGCCTTGCCCTTCTTGCCAACACCTCCCTTGAATACGGGCTTGATGAACACTGAGTCATGGCGCTCGATGAGCGCTTTGATTTCATCCTCGCTCGCATCCGGACCTAGCACCTCGGCAGCCGGGAAGCCCACGAACTGTAGCATTCGGCCGCCGTAGAGCATGCCCGTGACTTGCATGTTTGCGCTCCTTCCTTGGCCCTTTGCTCGAGGTTCACCCTCTCGAGATGTCGCCTTGGATCTCAGACGATCCGGCCCAACAATAAGAGAACCATCGTGACAGTAATGGCGCCTCCGATGCGGGTCGCTATCTGCGCGAAGGGCATCAACTGCATGCGGTTCGCAGCCGTCAGGATCGCAACGTCGCCGGTGCCGCCCTGGCCGCTGTGGCACGCGTTAACAATGGCCGCCTCGATCGGGTACATGTTGAGAAACCAGCCCACGAGAGCGCCGGTAGCCATCAATGTCGCCAACATCAAGGGCGTCCGCAAGCGATAGCGTGAGGGCAAGGGCGAACAGGCGCATGACAGTCACCTCGCTCCACACAGCTCTTGCGATTCAGTGGCGGCGTAGTCCGACGCTATCATGTGGCTGGCCGGCCTTGACCCAAAACGCCATCGCATCTGCCCACGCTTTCTGCCACTGCTCCGCGAATTGCATCCAAAACTGCAAGGGGTTCGTCGCCGCCATTTGGAAAGCGCCTGCGTTCGGCCAACTGCCGGCCGGACTGACGCTGGGCAAGGACTTTAGCTTCGACAGCATCGCCGACGGGGAGCCGGTGATCGGGTTCGGTGATTTGATCTGCTGCTCCCAAGCGTCCATCATCTGATCCATCGTTTGGATCTGCATTTTGGTGATACTCTGCATCTCCGCGTGGGTGGCGTCGACGATTTGCTCCGGCCATCCCAACGCCCGGGCAGCGGCAGCCAGCTTCTCGATGACTTGCTCGCTGTTTTTCTCGTTGTTGTTGGCGGTCTCGATGCGCCAGGTCGACATCGCGTCAAAGGCTGCGTTCACCACCTTGCGCGCCTCGTCTGAAAGCCCGGGAGCCGACATCAGATTGAAATTGCGGGGGGTCACCTCTGCGTACCTGTTCTGCATGGCCGCGTCTCCTCCTTACTGATCGTAACGACCCACTTCGGGGGGCCTCATGGGCAAAAGGCATCCAGCGTTCTGCTAAGGCTATCACAGCGGCCATTCTGTCGCATGGCGATATAATGCAGACGGTGGCTCCGCCAGCATCAATAGGGCTGGTGATAAAAGGACGATGTGTGCGGGCGATCGCAGTTCCAGCGGCGCGCGCAGTCACCCGAATGTTGGGCAAGAAACTTCGTCAGGTCCGACATTATTTTGAGGCCACCAGCTGAGGGTCCCCGTTCCTGCGCGCCGCCATGTGTCAAGGTGGCTGTGTCAAGATGTCAAGGAGTCAAGGCTAATCGAGCAAGCGCGCCTCTGGCGGCCCTATGCCCGGTTGCCCCACGCGTTGCTATTTGGCGGCAGGAAGGACCCGCGAAGTTCGTCGTGCTCTCGCCCGCGCGGTTGCCAAGTCTACATTGAGCACAAGTAAAAAAAGTTTTCGGAATTTTGCGGAAATGCGCGCGTGGCAGCCGCGCGGTCCCCGCTTGCAGATCCCGGAGTTTTGATCCCCCCTCCCCCTAAGAACTCTAGAACCTAATCCGGGTCGTGGGCTTTTTGTTTTTAATTTCGAAATTTTGCGTGCGAAGGCCCGCTCGCCGAAGCGCGGCTCAGGCTGCCTGCGCCGGCCAGAGGCAGGGATCGGTCGCAGACCGCCCCGGTTCTTATACGCAAGTTGTTGCGATCTAAAGCGCGATGACCGCAACAATTCGATTATTGCGATCGACGATAATCATGTCGTCGCCGACCACGAAGTAGCGGTAGCCGCGCCACTGCGGATGAAACTCCACGAGGGTCGACGGGACCCCAACGACGCGCACCGTCCTCGGCACTGCCGTGCCCACGCTGATGGAGAAGTTGACGTTGCTGGCACGTGGTACGTTACCGCCGGTCAACACCTTCTCTCTGACCTTGGTCTGTTGCTCTGTCGTCAGCGTAGCGCTGCTGCCGCCCCCCTGTCCCTGCTGAGTTTGGCCTTGTTGCGTGGTCTTACCTTGCGCACCCTGGCCCGGCTGTGCACCTTGGCCCTGTTGACCCTGTTGACGTTGCGGCGACTGCCCCTGCTTCGGGCTTTCCTGAGTCTGGCTCGGGCTTTGGGGCTGAGCCTTGTCTTGCGCGCTGTCTTTGCCCTGCCCAGCCTGATCGCGCTGGCCCTGCGTGCGTTGGGGCTGAGCCTTGTCTTGCGCGCTGTCTTTGCCCTGCCCAGCCTGATCGCGCTGACCCTTCTGCTGGCCCGGCTGCATTTGATCTTTCTGACCCTGCTGCGCCTGACCCTTCGTGTCTTGGCCTGGCTGTCCCTGGCTACTCTGCGGGGCCTGTCGATCCTGTCCCGCCGCGCCGCCGGGCGCACCCTGGCTTTGGGCGGCAGGGCCTGAATCGCGTCCGCCGCTTGGTACGTTCTGCGCCGACGCCATGGCCATTCCTGCCAACAGCGCTGCGCTACTGACTAGAAGTTTGCTTCTCATCGGAGGGTTCCTCCCTTGTGTATTTCTTTCCCCGCGCGCCGAGCGATCCGGCAACGAAGAGGGTACTGCGACGGCCGCCGGCGTTCAACACTCTGGCGGGCCACTGGGGCGTTGCGTTCTGAGGGGCCACCCACGATAGGGGGCGCACCGTGCCACGGAATAGCGCCCAGTTTCGTAATTTGTTGCTGAGGCCGGCCCGTCCGCCTCGGTCGGCGGGTCCGGTACAGCGGGGGGTGTGGCGCGCGCTCGTCCGACTACGAGAAGCCGATCGGCGCCATGATCGACTATGCGCTCGCGCGGCGCGAGGTCGAGGTGTCTACGAAAGATGAATAATCTTTGAGGGTAATAGCATTAGCAGCTTGGTGTATGCGTCGCGTGGAGCGATTAATAATGAATTCTATCATGCGACCGGTTGCAATCCGCATTATCTGCTCGAGTAACCATGCAAATACATTTTTCTCTTTAGGCCTCATCAAGTTTGCAGATTTGATTCCCAGTGCCTGGTTGAGCACAATAAATGGACGCATCTCTTTTTCATATTGATGAAATGCAGTTTGATAGGCACCGGATGCCGCAGCCAATTCTCCGGCCAGCACATAGGCACCAATGAGTGCGGAGATTTTGCGGACACGGCGCCAGCCGGCGCAGCCTGCCCTGAGCTGAAAGGCCGCCTGCATCCGTGCCGACGAGCGCCATCAACGCTTCCTCGAAGTCGCCCTGAGATGGAGGATCGGTATCAACACGAGGCTCTTGGTGCTGCGCGCGTAGGGCGGCAGGATCGCCGGCGAGAACCGAATCGGTGTCTCGCCAAGCTGCCAGCGATCGGCTCTAGGCTCGTGAGGGTGAGGCGATTCGTAAAGAGGGGGCCACATGCGCTTTACTATCGGCGAGGTCGTTGTTGACGTGGTTGTCGACGACGACAATTTCGAGTTGCCGCTGAGCCATCGCGGCCTTGCTCACCACCTCGCCGCTGCCGATCCCGCTCGCGGCCGGCGCGCACGTTAAGCTGCAGCACGACGTGCACATCGTCGGGCAGCCGCGCGATCTCGATTCTGTGCCGATTCCGGCTGAAGCCGCCCGTCATTCCGGGATGATGCCGCCCACCGATTCCGAGATGATCTCGCCCATCGTTCCGAGATGATCTCGCCCACCGTTCCGAGATGATGTCGCCCGTCATTCCGGGATGATCTCGCGCGGGGGTCGGGCGCCTCTGCTGGCCGACTCAGGTCTCGCTCCTTCGGGTTTCCGAAGGAGGTACCGGATGCCAGCAGAGAGAACGGCCATGCGCCACGTGCGCGAAGTGCTTCGGTTGAAGTTCGTTGGTGGCGTACCGACCCGTGAGATCGCCCGTCGGGTTGGAGTGGCGGCATCGACAGTTCGCGCGACAATCAAGCGCTTCCAGGCTGCCGGATTGAGCTGGCCGCCGCCTGAGGAGCTGATTACCGCCTCGACGCGAGGTTATTTCCCGATGCCGGCGCGAAGCAGGGCCACCGACGTCAGGTCGAGCCCGACTGGGCCAGCATCCCAAACCCAGTCGGGGCATTCTTCTGAGTCGGAAATCAACCATTTGGTGATGGCCATCACATCGGCCGAAGCCACGTTCTGGCCTACCGTTTCCGACAAAATGGTTCGACTGCCGCATGTTGCGGGTGAGCTGATTGCACACGTCAAATGAGACGTCGCCGATCCGGGGCATGCTTAGGTATTATGATGATCACGTTTCTCTGTCCGAACATGGGCGTTTCGGTGGAAAGCTGGTTCGCGGACACCGAGGACACCGACGAAATCTATGAGAGGGTGACCTGCTTAGCATGCAGGCAGCTTCACATGGTCAATCTTCGGACTGGCAAGATATTGGGCGTCCGACAATCGCCTATTGGCCGGAGCGACGTCGCCGCTACAGACGAGTCAACTCTCTCCTGAGTGTGAAGTAGCTCACACACCTCAAAAAAATATCGTGCAGGCTTGGCTTGGGTTAGGGCCGACAGCCAGGGGATCGGAGATGGCAGTCGAAGACGAACCCGTCATTTGTGAAATCTGCAAACAGGGGCGCATGACACGCCCTGGCGGTGGTGAGATTGATGACCAGCTCGAACTTGCTCGGCTGCAGGACCGGCCGTGCCAGCCTGACGGTATACGTCAGGCTCAGAAGGAGCAAATGTTTTCCGGTGTGCCCGGAAAGCGGGCCTCCGATTTCGCGCTAATGAGTACGCGCCTGGATTCCAAGGCTACTGCAGGCCCAATCCCCTGTGCGGTGTCAACGGGGTTAACCGGCGTCTTGACGTGTTTACACGTTCACATTCGCGTTCACTTGTTCACACGTAAACCTAATTTTTTCAGCTGCGCTGCTAGCGTCCCAGCGCGCGGCTGCCCCCCGCATGGCTTTTTGCGCGAGGAAGGACCCGCGAGTCCGATTCTGATGCGCAGCAGATGCCGCTGGTCCAACGGGGCGGCGCACCTTAGAGGAGCATGCGCGGATCGTACGGCAACAATGATTCGTTCTTGTAGCTGGACTGTTGTTCGACTTCGAGCGCCAACTAACGAACTAATGTGACTTCTGCCCTCGCAATGTGAAGGACCTCACACAGAGGCGCTTTCTTTTCACACCCCGGCGATCGGGGTGCGATCGGCCGATCGCGAATACCCATGGCGTGCCCCACCAGAATTGGCCGTGGCTCAGCATGCGCTCGGCTTCCTTGCGGCCGACGATGTGTTCCAGGGACCCTCCGAATTCGGTCTCCATCTTCGTCCAAACAAACCCATCCATATGCTTGGTCCCATCTGCCTGCGGGTCCGTGCTTGGTCATTTTGCTCAGTTTGGCGGTTTTTCTGTCTGGAAGGGCTCCTGATGCTCGATTCCAGCTGTCCTGGGCTGCTCTGCAATAGATACGGGCGCATGTCTGCGACGACTATGCGCTCAGTTTCCAGACCGTAGCAGCCAAAGCCAAGCTGTTCGGTCAGGAATGAAAGAGTGACAGCAAACAGAATGTTCCCTCAGCATGAGATGGCATTGATCAAGATCAACAGAACAATCCAATGAACGCCTTTGTCGCGAGCAGGCTAGACGAAGAGCTTGTCCAATAGCTGCTTGAGGGCCTCTTTTCCCGCCCGATTGGCCGTCGCCATGGTGTGAAAATAGACCGATGACTGCTCTATGGGGCTTGATCTCCCAGCGCGATAAATCTCCCACCTCCACGAGTTCGGAGGGGGAGCCCTATTCTTCACAACAACCGAATAGTCAGTGCGGTCAAAATGCAGCTTATCCATAATCGGATATATGTGTTTGGTAGGCTGGTTCGCTATCTCCTGTTGAGCCCGAGATAAACGAATCACTGCCCCGTCCTTTATTGACGTGTACAGACCGCCGAGAAAGCGCCGTGATGGCTGCGGCGGTGGCGGCTGTCCGCGAAAACTTATATATTTTCCCCGCACTCGAGAGGTCACGCCATGGGCTACGAAACCATCAACGTCACGCCGGTTACGCCGCGCATTGGCGCCGAGGTCGACGGCTTGACGCTCGCCAAGCCGCTCAGCAACCGCCAGGTCGAGGAGTTGCACCAGGCGCTGGCGGAGCATCAGGTCCTGTTCTTTCGCGATCAGCCGCTCGACGTGGAAGGCCACAAGGCGTTCGGCCGCTATTTTGGCGACTTGCACATTCACCCGAACACGCCCGGTCCGGAGGGACATCCCGAGATTCTGCCCATCCATGCCGACGCCAATTCCAAACGCATCGCCGGGGAATATTGGCATTCCGACGTCTCCTGCGACGAGGAGCCGCCGTTGGGCAGCATTCTGTACCTTCACACCGTGCCGCCTGTCGGTGGAGATACGCTGTTCGCGAGCCAGTATGCCGCCTACGACGCGTTGTCTCCGCGCATGAAGACCTATCTCGAAGGACTCACGGCTACGCATTCGGGCGAACACGTCTATCGTGCGACCAATGTGCTGGTGGGCCGCGACGATCGCGGCAAGGTCTTTCCGCAGGCATCGCATCCCATCATACGCACCCATCCCGTGAGTAGGCGCAAGGCGCTGTTCGTCAATCAGGGATTTACCACCCATATCGACGGGCTTCCCAAAGAGGAGAGCGGCGCCATCCTGAACTATCTGTTCGAGCACTGCACCCGGCCGGAATTCCAGGTGCGGTTTCGCTGGCGGCCCCACTCGGTCACGTTCTGGGACAATCGCAGTGTTCAGCACATGGCGCTGTGGGACTATTACCCCCAGGTCCGATCCGGCCGTCGCGTGACGATCAAGGGCGACCGGCCGTTCTGAGGCGTCCCGCTATTTGCACGCAATCGGAACGCGCCCGGCATGGTGTCGGGCATGGCCAAATTGGCTGTTCCGCGCCACGGTGCATATGAGCTTCACAGGCCATTTCACCGGCACGGTCGCATTTCATCTGCGCCCGTCCTGAGCGGATTTCATCACCATTATTACAGAATTCTCACGGGCGATCCCGGTCGGCCTCGTGGCGTTAGTCGCGAGCGGGACCGTCCTTGCCGTTATCCAGTTGAGACGTTTCGATGCGCTTTGGACGACCGACTACGGCCTAGTCCTGTCCGCCAAGCTGACTGCCGTGCTCGTGCTGCTCGCGCTCGCGGCCGTAAACCGCTACGCGCTGACCCCACGCATTGCGGATGGCGATGGCGCTGCCGCCCGGCACCTCGCCGGCTCGACCGCGGCCGAATTGTTGATCGCACTTTTAGCGCTCGGCCTCGTCGCCTTTTGGCGCTTCACACCGCCGCCGCGCGCCCTCCTGGCTAACGCCGTGGCACCGGTCCACGCGCACATCCATGCCGATAAAGCGATGGCCGATATTAAGATCGAACGGGCGCAAGCCGGCAGCCGACAGCTCACCGTGACAGTGCTCGATGGCCAATTCGGCCCATTAGTGGCCAAGGAGGTGACGCTTCTGCTCGTGAAGCCCTCAGCCGGAATTGAGCCATTGCGCATGTCGGCGGCCCATGTCGAAGGTACGACCTGGCGCGTGGACAATGTCTCAATACCCCTATCTGGCCGCTGGACTGTGGGCGTCGAAGTTCTCGTCAGTGACTTCGAGAAAGTGACGATTGAAGACGATGTTGATCTCCCAGGCTGATCCACTCGCCCTCATCCGCGCACCTGTGCGTCAACAGGCGCCGCGCAGAGGCGTGTCAACTTGTTAACGTGCGCGTTAACGCGTTAACAGTGTAAACCCAATTTCTCGCGATGCGCGGCTGGCGGCCCCTCGCGCGGTTGCCCCCCGCATTGCTTCTCGCGACCGGGAAGGACCCGCTTTGCTCGGAATACCTCACCGCAGCAATCGTGAGCGGCGCTGCTGTCGTGAGCATCGACCACGAGTTCTGGAATTTTGCGGATATGCGTGCGGCGGAGCGCGGTTTCGACCGCGACCTTAACAGCTTCGTGCAGGCTTACGGCTCAAAACGGCTCGATGCCAGTCTGCTGCTGATCCCGATAGTCGGCTTTCTTCCTCCTGAGGACCCGCGGGTCCACGGAACGCTTCGTGCTATCGAGGATAGACTTTTGATCGACGGTGAATTCCTTCTCCGCTACGAAACCGAACACGCCGGCGACGGCCTGCCCGCAGGCGAAGGAGCTTTCCTGGCGTGCAGCTTTTGGCTCGTCGACAATTATATATTGCAGGGCCGCGACGCGGACGCGCGCAAGCTCTTCGCGCGTTTGCTCTCGCGCCGCAATGACGTGGGCCTGCTCGCGGAAGAGCTCGACCCACTGACCGGTCGCATGCTGGGCAATTTTCCGCAAGCCTATAGTCACGTCGGTCTGATCAACTGCGTGCTCAATTTGAGTCGGCAGAAGGGCCCGGCGGAAGAGCGCGCCGAATCTCAAGGGCCGCCGATCACCGTTGCATCCACCCGAGAATAGATTTCCGGTCGTACAAGGAAACGGCACGGAAGAGAACAAGGAGTCCGGCCATGCCGCCAAGAGATTGAACGACCACGACTTGGGTTCCAACGAGGCGAGAGGGAGTGCGCTTCCGAAACTAAACACGCCTTCGCTTATGCGCCTTTTCAAGGCGATCGCGCTTCGGCTCTTTGCCGAAGACAGTCTCGTCGACGAGACGCCAATATGCTCTGGCAATTTTCGGGTCCTCGGAGAATAGCCCGCTAGTAACCTGCATTTCAGGCCCGAACTCCGAGAGAGTGGCGGTAAGGCTAACCATCATATAATGGAAGAGAATGGGGTCGACCGCGGGAAGGAGCCCCTGCCTCTGAGCTGCAACTATCTGGGGCAGCAATCGTCCTAGAAGCGGAGCTAGTACCGTTTTTGCTACCCATTTCAGCCGCGGATTATTCGTCAAAGTTTCCTGACGCATGAACCGATGAAATTCAGGAAACGCGACCGTATATCGGAAGAGAGTGGTGTACTCCTGGCGCAGCCGCGCCAGCGGCGACAAATCAGAGCCTTCCGGTGCCGAAATATCCCACTCAGTCCGTATCTGCGCGAAGGCATGCTCTGCTGCCGCTCGCCAGAGGATGTCTTTGCTACGATAGTGATAAGTGATCAGCGGATGTTGTAGGCCGAGCCGGTCCGCTATGGCGCGAATGCTTGCCCCGTCGAATCCTCGTTCGGCAAATTCCGCGATGGCGGCATTGAGGATCGAGGCTCGTGTCGTAAGTGAGCGTTGTTGTTCGGCTCTCTTGCGCGGATGGTCATGCCGGCCGGTAGTCGCTGTCAGCCTCGTTTTCTTCGCCATCTGCCTTTGGCTTAACACATTACCCAGCCAAATCCCAAGCGACAGCTTTCGCGCCGCACGGATACCTCCGGTCACCTACGATTTCTTAGACGACTGCCCGTGCTCTCCAGTCTTACGCGGTCGGCTCATTTCCCTTCGAACACGAGCGTCGGCGGCTCGATGTCCTTGTTGAAAGCATCCGCCGTGTTCGCAAAACCACGCTGCGCATCGGCACCATTATAGAGTTCCATCGCGACGTCGAGCATCACAACGTCCGCGGCCGCCACACCACCACTCGACCAAGCTTTGAGGAGGGTGCGTGTCGCTGCGTACGATCTGGTTGGCCCTGCTGCAAGCTGGCGCGTCAGTGCTGCGGCGACCTCTGCAAGCTGATCTTCGGGTGCCACATGCGTCGCAATTCCGAGCGCGCCTGCTTCGCTTCCGGAAATCGGCTCACCTAGCATGGCAAATCGCGACGCTCGAGCCCGACCGGCGCGCTCCGCGATCCTCTGCAGGGCTCCGGCGATCGGCAGCATCGCAGTCGTCACTTCCACGCAACGGAAGGTGGCGTTCTCGGCGGCGACGAGAAAATCGCAAGCCAACGCAAGTTCGAAACCACCGCCGAATGCGATGCCTTGCACCACCGCTACTGTCGGTATTTTCAGCATTTCGATAGCACGATAAGAGACGTTCACCTCCGCGACGAACGTTCTGAACCAGTTGACGTCCTTTCCCGGCCATTCGCGCACTTCGCCGCCGAAGCTGAAGTGCGGCCCCTCCGAGCGAACGACAAGCACACGTATGTCGCTTTCGCTGGCCTGATGAACCGCGTTTCGCAAAGCCTCCGCAAAGCGTAAATCAAGCCGGTTAAAAGGCGGATTGGCCAGCACGATATTTCCGATGGCGCCGTGTCGTTCAAATCGGATCGTCGTCATTGTAACGCTTCCTTCTTGTGCCGACCTTAGGCCGGGCGCCGATCGGTAGGTTCAGGTATGATCGGCAGCAGCAGATGCGATGGCCGCTCCGCGTCCCGATAGATCTTGTGGGTAACGGTCTTACTGCTGCAAACGTGGTACGGAATGTACTCGACATTGGTCATCGCTCCGGTGCCGGTTGGGACGTCCATGGATGTGATGTCGAGGCAGATCCGGTGTCCCGCCTTGAATTGGTTCGCCGTGGCGAGGATCTGTATCCGGTACTCGACCACTTGTTCCGGCCTGACGGGAGCGATTGCATCCCGCGTGAGCTTGTGGAACGGCTCCCACGGCTTTGAACGCTTCTCATCGAGCGCCCGATAGGACGCCTTCAGCCAGCCTCGCGTCAGTTCGCGCTCAGGCAACGACGACGGAACATCTCGTTCACCCTCGCGCGCGGTGCGAACCGAGACGTCGGGCCCAACGTCCTTAAGCACTACAATCCAATTGGTGTCTTCTTGATCAATCGCCGCGTACAGCGTCAGCGTGATTGGGCCGGCCACGGTGACGTCGCGCGGCAGGGGATCAGTCATGTACCGCAGACGCTCGATCTTCGTCGTCCGCGTCACCGGCATCTGCGTGAAGACATCGGGCTCGCGCGCGGCAGCTCCAAGTTCCGAAGCGGATCGCGGTGGCTCAGTCGACAGCGTCTCCCAGTGGGAAAGATAGTATTTCGTCCATTGCGTCTCTGGCAGCGGCCAATCCGTTCCGGTTCGCCACTCATTGGCTCCCATGAGCCAGTAACGCACCGGCGGCTCGTCCATGATACCGGTGTTGTGCCCCTTCAACCAATGGTCATACCACCGGATAATCTCGTCGTGGTATTGATGGAATGGCCGCTCAAGGTGGGCCGGTCCGGTGAAAATCAGTTTCTTCGGCGCATCGACGTTCTGGAAATAGTGCTGCGCACCGAGCCAATGAAGTTTGTATGTGTATGCATAAGCTCCGGAGCCCGTGTAAAACGGTATCTTGATTTTCTTGAAGATTTCTTCCGCGCGCTCGACAGTTCCGTCGAACTCCCAGGGGTGCGTCATCATGAGATACATGATGAACGTGCGCTGCCCCTTCTGAGTGAGGATGTTATAGAGGTTGATGTATTGTTTGTAGTCCGGATTCCGCATGGCCACGCGCCAGAGCTCTTCGTCTGCGGCGGGAAGTTCCGTGGGCTGGTCACGGCACTCATGGACCGTGCTGAAGACGTCGAGCAAATAAGGGAAGGTGTGTAAGACCCCACCGGGATTGAAGTCACGGAATCCGAACATGCCGCCATACGCGCTGCACGCGTCGTACGGAAAGATGGCTTTCAGCGCCGGATGTCCCTGCGCGGCGGCGCGCCATTGTTCGCCAGCGTACCCCGAGATGCCGACCATCCCGACCTTGCCGTTTGACCACGGTTGCTTTGTGATCCATTCGATCAGATCGTAGTGGTCTGTGTCCTCGTGGCCGTAGTGCCCCTCTGATTTCGCGGAGCCCCGCGGCTGCGCGATCACATGAATGTAGCCATTGGCAATAAAGCGTCGCGTGTTGCCCGCCTCTATGGGACCGAACCAGAGAGGTGCGTGGGCCGGCTGCGGTGGCAAGATATCCACGATGTCAGGGCCCTGAATGTCCTTGTTATGCAAGGCCGAGGCATAGAGCACGGGGTACTTGCCAGGTGTACCGGGTCGATAGACGTCTACCGCCAGCCGCGTGCCATCTTGCATGGCGACACTGATGTCGCGCTCCTCGATCATGGTTTCCACTCCGGCTTTTCGCGACGCTTGCGGTCGACGTTTAGCGATGTCGAGAAGGAGACGAACCAAGCACTAACAGCCTGACTAAGGGATTATGTCATTTTACTTCACGATCGTAAAGTATAATTTTTGAGATTTTTTGGCTTGGCGCTCGCCCCCCACAGCGGCCGAATCCAGGGCGATGCTTGAAATATCTGGCTGATGGTCACCCCGTCACGCGAGATAGACAATCGCGGGGAAATGATCACAGCTTTCGGTCCAAGGGCAGGAAGCGGTCGAGCGACAAGCGCGGCGGCGTTGCCCGCGATCGAGATGATCCTTGGCTTAGATCGGAGCTTTGCTGTAAATCTTCTCGGCCAAAGCTTTGAGGCCGGCTTGCTCAAGGGCTGCAGTCGGGCGCGGAACCGCATGCATTCGCGGCTCACTTCTGGTGTGCGGCGATCATCGCCTCGCCCATCCTTATCAGGCGATCGCCTAATCCAGCGTGACCCATGCTTTGTGCCGCCACGCGCACGCCTTCGAGCAGCAGGAACAATTCGTCTGCAAGCAATTCAGGCTCCAACCGGCGCCGCGCAAAGGCGTCAACCGTGTCAACCTGTTAACTGGCGCGTTAACGCGTTAACCGTGTCAACCTTATTTTTCATGACGTGCGGCTGGCGGTCCTTCGCGCGGCTGCCCCCCGCGATGCTTTTCACGACAGGAAGGACCCGCGAAGCTCGAAGCGTTAGGCATTATTGAGGGAGTGCGGGTGTGCCGGTTTGCGCACCATCGATATGGAGCACGCCCGGCGGGCATAAGTCTTCCGCCGGGCGAACAACATCACAGGTGTTTCAGTGGTGATGAGCCGAAACGCTCTTGACGCATTCGGACAGCAGATCACCGGGCGCCGAATTGCTGACGTCACCCAGACTGAGGATGCCGACCAACCTGCGCACCTGCAGCTGCTTCATGTGCCGCACTGCCTTGCGAAGTCATCGTCGTCCCGACAGCAATGGATGCCTGGGGTCATCACATCGCGCGCCGTCGCACGGCGCGGTCCTCGACGCATCTGCAACACATGAACTATCAGTAGGCTTTGCCCTCGGGGAGCCTTCGCCCTGGCCATATGGCCAGTAGCAGCAACTATGCGGCGATGCCATATCTCGGCGATGCACCCATGCGGAGGGACTGCTCATGGCCGAACCCACCAATTCTCTTGTCGCGTTTTCTGACGCTGCCGCGCAACTCGTCGAGCGTACCGCAAGCAGCATCGTCGCTGTTCACGGCGGTGGCCGATGGCCCTCAAGCGGCATCCATTGGCGTTCCGGCGTTATCGTCACCGCTGAAGAAGTTCTGGAGCGGGACGAGGACATTAAGGTTACGCTTCCAGGAGGGCGCCTGGTCGCAGCCTCGCTCGCGGGCCGCGATTCCAGCACTGACGTCGCCGTGCTGCGCTTCCAGCCGGACGGGTTGCCGGCGGCGCCGACCGCCGACGCGGCGTCGCTGCGCGCGGGTCACGTCGTGCTGGCAATCGGAAATCACGAAGGCGCGCCGATCGCTAGCCTCGGCATCGTCGCCATCGCGGGACCGGCTTGGCACAGTCTTCGCGGCGGAACCATCGACAGTCTCATCCGCCTTGATTTGGCGCTCAGCCCGGCCGCGGAGGGAGGCGCCGTCGTCGACGAGCAGGGACGCGTAGTCGGCATGGCTGTCCTCGGACCGCGTCGCCGCGCGCTCGCCATTCCGACGTCGACCATCGACCGTGTCGTCGATCAGCTCTTGGCGAAAGGCCACGTTTTTCGAGGGTATCTCGGCGCTGGCCTGCAGGCTGCGCGGCTTGGACGTCCATCCAATGGCGCGCAGGCTTCCGGTACCGGTCGCGGCATTCTCGTTGCTAGCATTGATCCAGACGGACCGGCCGCGCGCGCCGGACTGCTCGTGGGGGACATCGTCACGACCTGGAACGCAAAACCGGTCGGTCGAGTGCGCGAAGTCATGCGATTCCTCGGTTCGGACAGCATCGGCAACACCGTCGATCTGGGGCTGTTACGCGGCGGCGCTCCCACGACGCTCAAAGTTGTCATCGGCGAGCGGCCCGTGGCTTAGGCGCGTTGCTGAATGGCGCCACCATGCGGCGGCAGGCGAAGGAAAAATGGTCGCTATCGCGATTTTTTCGACCGATCCGGCAATGCGCCGAAGCCTCGAACAGCTGCTGCGCGAAGATTCAAGTTTTAGTATCGTTAGTGTCGTCGACGATCCGGCGGCTATCTCCCTACTGATTGACCAAAATCACGTAAACGTCGTCTTGGCAGACGTGCCGCTGCGCGAGCGGTTAGCCGATTGGCGACTCCGGCTCAACCAAACGGCATTCGTAATCTTTGTTGATGGAGCCGACGAGGAAGACAGCCTCGATGCGCTCTATGCAGGGGCGCGAGCTATCCTGCCTCGCACGGCGAAGCCCGACGAAATCGTCACCGCGATAAAGGCGGTTACCAACGGCCTTGCCGTCTTGTCGGGCGAGCTCCTTCCGATGCTGCTCAGCGGAGCCTCGCTTGTTGGTGAGTTACTTGACGACAATGACGCAGACCGCGCACGGCTAACCCCCCGCGAGCTTGAGGTACTTGCTGCGATGGCAGACGGCGTCTCCAACAAAGCCATCGCACGGCGGCTGGGAATCTCCTTCCACACCGCCAAGTTTCACGTCGCCGCCATTCTCGCCAAGCTCAATGCGGACAGTCGGACCGAAGCGGTGGCTAGGGCTGCACAACTCGGTCTCGTGATGCTCTAAAAGCTTTCTTTCGTGCAAACTCAGTTTTTCACGCATCACGCGGCCCAAGACCGTTGCGTTCGTTCGACAAAATCTCTGGAAGGTGCCGCTCGCGACGAAGTCTCCTATGTCGTTCCTCGGTCCGAGGACATCGATCTGAAATAATGTTCAGCGTGCTGGTAGTAGTTCTCCGCCCCGATCACATTGCCGGACTGGGCTTCAGCTCGGGCCAGCGCGAGATACCGCTCATAGCTTCTTTGCGCGTTTTGAGCGCCCTTCGGGTCTGGGCGGGCGGCACTCGAGGTCCACCGCATTGAGCGGGCAGCAAATGACGCCGCCGGTTGTTGTTGGCGCCTACTCATGACTGTCTTTGGGCCATTCTGCATGGCTCACTCCTTCGTAATGGCAGCTGAAATATGCTCCATGCGGCACACGAAGGACGAGCACCAGCGCTGGTGGCATATACGCCGCCCTTTGCGGCCGAGCCGCCCAACAAACGAATTCTTCGTATTCGCAGTGAAGAAAGGTCCCCCGAGGAAATGCTCCACGATCTCCTGGAGCCTGATCGGTTCAGTCCCTGCCGACTACACCCCGCTATTTATGAACCAATCGTATATTATTTGGGAATAGCGGGAGGAATTGTCAAGCGCG
>Ga0137373_10002563_pt1 | contig 19980 bp, 18 predicted proteins | sample SagtaG_5_FD_104912 | JGI IMG/M metagenome (GOLD analysis project Ga0137373, IMG submission 104912) | Vadose zone soil microbial communities from Sagehorn Ranch, Mendocino, California, USA - Sage1_R_80_16 metaG | ecosystem: Environmental > Terrestrial > Soil > Vadose zone | place: USA... | reverse complement strand
GGTCCCAAACGCTGGCCGAGGTAGCGTTGTACCGTCCACGGCGGCCAGGTCTCGCGGAGTTCGACGTCAAACCAGCCTCGAGCATCGACCACATGCAGGCATCGGTCGACCGCCGCTATGCGACTCAGAGCGTCGTCGGATACCGGCACGATCATCAGGACTTCTCTGGTCAGCATCATGACCTCTCTGCATCCGAGCGAGGCGGTCCTGTTGATACTTGTTCGTTCCCGGACTGTCAGCGATCGCCCTCGGGATGCGTGCTGACGAATGTCGCAGCCTTCCCTGGGTCGCGCCCCGTAGGACCTGGCTGATCTCCTCCCCGTTTGCGTGAAGTTATGAGAACTTCCCGGAAAGGAGAGGGAGGGGCGCTACATCGCACTCGCGGCGATGTTCACCGTAAGGGCGAGGAGCGCAGCGTTGAAAAAGAATGATACGACACCGTGAGCGGCGACCGTGCGGCGGATCTCCTTGGTCGTGATGCCCACGTCGGACACTTGCGCGGTCATACCTATGACCAACGAGAAGTAGACGAAGTCCCAGTAGTCCGGCTCTTCCTCACCGCCCGGGAACGCTAGCCCACGGACGCCGCTCTGACCATAAAACTCGTGGGCATAGTGCAGCGCGAACATCGTGTGGATGAAAGCCCAAGACAGCACTATCGTGATGGTCGCGAGGATGAGCTCGATTGACCGCCGCTGTGCCGCACCGACCGCGGATGTGCCGAGCAATGGAACGATGGCGAGGAGGCTCGCCAGCGCCGTGGCGACAGTCAAGACCAGGATGACGATCGCTCCCTCGTCCTGGGTCGCGGCGCGGCGGCGGATCTGGTGCACATTGGCCCGCGCCATCATCTCGAAGGCGAGTATTACGTAGAGCCCGATGCCGATGTCCCAGCCGACGAGGCCACGCATCACCGGTCTCCAATCGGTCAGTGCGGCGAGCACTACGATGGCCGCCATGCCAACCACGAAAGATGCGAACAGTCTCGGCCGGGCCCGAATGATCCGCCACACCCAGGGTGGTCGGCGAGTTCTCCGATTGGTGGCCGGCATCAGTGTCTCAGACGGGTGGCGGCTGCACGAGCCGTGGCATGTCGTGGCGATCCTGCCTGAGTGCTAGGGAGAGGTCAAATCGGCGCGGGGTAGCAGGGGGGTGGGAGTTATCCCCCGAGGGCGCGTAAGAGGGATAAACCGGGATTCCCGATATGGCCCATTCTCTCGTGCCTTCCATGCTGCTAAGCACGCCGGACGCTTTCGAACCTGCTAGCGGAACCAGGCAGTGTCACGAGTTAACAGCTTGGTGACCCAAGGGGAAGGCTCCTCACCGGTATCGGGTGTTGGAGTCACCGGCGATTCGGTCTCGAGAAGGGCGAGTGGTAATCGAGCACCGCCCGGACCTTGCTCGCCAAGTCGACCGCCGTGAACGGCTTGACCACGAACGGTTCCCCAGGGGTGAGCCGGATGCCGTAGTCTTCGACCACATCCGTAGTGTACGCCGACATGAACAGGACCTTGACTCCGGGGCGGATCGTGCGGAGCTCCTCCGCCAGCTCCCGCCCGTTCATGAACGGCATCACAACATCCGTCACGAGGAGGTGGATGGGTTCGGATCGCGTTCGCGCTAACCGAAGTGCTTCGCGTGGATCACTTGCGCTCAGAACTGTATAGCCCTTCGCTTGCAGAATGTCCGTGACCAGGGCCAGCACTTCAAGCTCGTCGTCCACGACGAGGATGGTTTCTTTCGGCGGGGTCTGCGAGATGGGCACGCCTCCCTCAGGCTGGATCCTCACAGGGACGCCTCGGCCTCCCGTTCCAGGTCACTGCCGCACAACCAGGCTACGTTTGGGCATGATAGCTGAGGTCAAGCGCCAGGAGGGCGTGAACCTCGTGGACCGTGTGCTCGAGATCTACCGCGACCCCACGCCTTCCGCGGAGGCGCCGTACGTGTGGCGGTTCAGCACGCGGCTCCGCCTCGGCGCGGCTGAGGTCGTTACGCCGCTGGCCACCCCCGAGGCCCGCATCTCGGTCACTGACTTGCTACCCTAGGGGTGCGCACCGTCTACTCGTCTCCCCCGCCTTGGAGGAAGGGTGACGAGGGCGCAGTCCGGGCGCGCGGCACTGTCGCGGTGCTGGCGCTCACAGGCTCTCCGGTGATGACTCTCCTGAACTGGGTCGGCGCCTGCGTGCCCTCCCCGGGGAGGCGCAAGGCGCACGGCGCGTTTCCGCCGGGCATCAGGCCGTGGTAGGTTCTGGTCGCTCATGCTGACCGCTATGCTCTCAGGCTCTCGGTCACGTCGTGCTGGATGGCAACCCCGGACCCGCCCGCGTCCTGAAGCGAAAGGAGTCATGCTCATGAAGGCGATCCGCGTCTCCGAGTACGGCGGCTCCTCCGTCCTGAAGCTGGAGGAGGTGCCGACGCCCCAGCCGGGGCCGAACCAGGTCCTCGTGCGCAACCACACCGTCGGCGTGAACCCCGTGGACACCTACCTGCGCGCGAACACCGACAACCGCGGGCCCAAGCTGCCCTACACGCCGGGCGCGGACGCGGCGGGAATCGTAGAGGCGGTCGGCCCCGGGGTGACGGCCGTGAAGCCCGGCGATCGCGTCTACGTGGGCGGTACGGTGAGCGGCGCCTACGCCGAGCTCTGCCTCTGCGACCAGGGCCAAGTGCATCCCTTGCCCGCCAACGCTAGCTTCGCGCAGGGCGCCGCGATGAACGTCCCCTACGCCACGGCCTACCACGCCCTCTTCCATCGCGCGCATGCCGAGGCGGGCGAGACCGTCCTCGTCCACGGTGCCAGCGGCGGCGTGGGCATCGGCGCCGTGCAGCTTGCGCGGGCGCGCGGCCTCACCGTGATCGGCACCGCGGGCACCGAGCGGGGCCGACGCATGGTGCTCGAGCAGGGCGCCCACCACGTGCTCGACCATGGCGCCCCGGGCTATCTCGACGAGTGCGTGCGGCTCACCGGCGGGCAGGGGCCGGCCATCATCATGGAGATGCTGGCCAACGCGAACCTCCAGAAGGACCTCGGAGTCATCGCCATGCGCGGGCGCATCGTCGTCATCGGCAACCGCGGCACGGTCGAGATCAACGCCCGCCTGGCCATGAACAAGGACGCGGCCATCCTCGGCATGGCACTCTACCACGCCAGCCCGTTCCAGTTAGCCGGCATCCACGCCGCCCTCGTGGAGGGGTTGCGCAACGGCACGCTCCGCCCGGTCATCGCCCAGGAGCTGCCGCTCGCCCAGGCCGCGCGCAGCCACGAGGCGGTGATGGAGCCGGGCCACCACGGCAAGATCGCGCTGGTCCCGTGAGGTGGCGGTCATGGGCGCGACGACCCGCCTCGGCCGATCGGGGCTGACCGTTTCTACTCTCTGCTTCGGGACCGGCTACATGAGCGGTCCGGTCGCGGCAGGCGCCCGCCTTCTGACGCGGGCCTATGAGCTCGGCGTCACCTTCTGGGACACGTCGGACGACTACGGCACCCACCCGCACGTGGCCCGCGCGCTCCGCGACGTGGGCCGGGACAAAATCATCGTCACCACCAAGACCTATGCGAGCACGGCCACGGGCGCGCGCCGCAGTCTCACCAAGGCCCTGCGCGCGCTCCGGGTGGAGGCGGTCGACATCTTCCTCCTCCACGCGGTGGACTCGGCCGGCGAGCTCGAGACCAAGCTGCCCGCCCTCGAGACCCTGGCTCGGGCGAAGGCCGAAGGCCTGGTGCGGGCCGTTGGTGTCTCGAGCCACAGCCGCGAGGTCCTCACGCGACTCCTCGATCTTCGAGCGGCGGACGTCGCGCTGGTGGTCGTCAATCAGACGGGGAGCTGGATGAAGGACGCCACCCCGAAGGAGATGGCTGAAGCTGTCAAGCATCTTCACCGGAGCGGCCGCGGCGTCTACGGCATGAAGGCTCTCGGCAGCGGTCAGGTCACGGGCCAGGCCGAGGTGGCCGCGGCCCTGCGCTACGCTTTCCGCTATCCCTACGTCCACGCCACCTGCGTCGGCATGACCTCCGAGTCGGAGCTCGAGGCCAACGTCGCCATCTGGCGTCGCACGCGGGCGAGGCGCCGGCGCTCGAGCAGTTAATCCTCGACGGGCATCGTGACGGGCTCGCCCGCGCCGTAGAAGTAGGCATCGCGCCGGCTGCGGGAGGGGCACGCTCGAGGACCTGGTCTCGGCTGGGTGGCGCTTGCCGTGGAAGAAGAAAGAGCGTTTGATCCAGTGAACGTACGACTTCTTGGTGCGTCGGCTGAGGTCGGGGTTTGGTGTGACCGACCAACGTGTGGTTCTACGGGTCAACTCTCGGGGATCCAGGAGGGCTGGCGTGAGCGGGACGCGTAATTGACCCGCTTCGCCTCGCGGTGTTACGGTCACCGTGGCCCGCCGGCCTCTCCTCCGGAGGCGCCGCCATGAATTGTTCCCAGTGCAGCGCCGAGAATCGACAGGGAGCGCGATTCTGTCGTGAGTGCGGCGCACTTTTCGCCGCCAGCTGTCCAAGCTGTGGGACGAACGTTGAAGTCGGAAGCAATTTCTGCGATCGCTGCGGCACCCCGCTGACCGCGGCTCCGGCCTCACCATCCGGACCGGCACGCGCCCCCACCGCTGACGATGCCGTCGGAGCCGTCCACGCCGCGACCGCGCCCGCCGGGGCGGAACGCCGCCAGCTCACGGTGATGTTCTGCGACCTGGTCGGATCGACCGAGCTGGCCGCCCGGCTCGATCCCGAGGTGCTCCGCGAGGTGGTGCGCTCGTATCAACAAGTGTGCGACGCCGTGATCGGCCAGCTGCACGGCCACGTCGCACAATACCTGGGCGACGGTCTCCTGGTGTACTTCGGGTATCCGGTTGCCCGGGAGGACGATCCGCGCCGCGCCGTGCGCGCCGGCGTCGGCATCCTCGAGGCGCTCGCTCCGCTGAACACACGCCTTCAGAACGAGCGGGGCATCACGCTCTCGGTCCGCATCGGCATCCACACGGGTCCCGTGGTCGTCGGCGAGATCGGCGGCGCGAGCCGGCGCGAGGCGCTGGCGCTTGGCGAGACCCCGAATATCGCGGCGCGCCTGCAAACCATGGCCGAGCCAGATACCGTAGTGATCAGCGCCGCCACGCATCGGCTTCTCCAGGGAAGGGTTGCGGTGACCGACCTCGGCGCACAGACGCTGAAGGGCCTGCCCGCCCCGCTACACGCATACCGGGTCGAGGCTGACGAAGGTGCGCCGAGCTCTCGCGACGCGGCAGCCGCGGCCGTCACGCCGCTGGTGGGCCGTGATCAGGAAGTCGGCTTGCTTCTCGCCCACTGGGAGCACGTTAAGGACAACCGCGGTCACGTGGTCCTGCTCGGCGGGGAACCCGGGATCGGCAAATCGCGCCTGGTCCGGGTCCTGACGGAGCGCATCTCCGCCGAGCGATCTCACCGCTGGGAATGCCGCTGCTCAGCCTACCACCAGGACAGCGCACTCTATCCGCTCATCGACCTCTTCGAACGCGTGCTCCAGTTCGATCGCGACGACGCGCCCGCCCAGCGTCTTGCGAAGCTCGCGGCCGGCCTGGCGCGGTATGGTCTGGCTCTGCCGGAGGCACTCTCGCTCTGGACCGCATTCCTGTCGCTACCGCTACCTGACACGGTTCGTCCCCTGGATCTGACGCCGCAGCGCCGCAAGGAGATGACCTTCGAGGCCATCGTGGCGCTCCTCCTGGCGCTCGCCGCGGAGCAGCCGCTCCTCCTCCTCATCGTCGAGGATCTGCACTGGGCCGACCCGTCCACGCTCGAGCTCGTCGACTTCCTGTTCGGCCAGGTGCCGGCCGCCCCGATCCTGATGCTCATGACATCGCGTCCCGAATTTCGACCACCCTGGACCACGCGCGGTCACTTCACCTACCTCACGATCAACCGGATCACGCGGACGCAGACTGAGATGATGGTCGAGCGGGTGACGAGCGGAAAGCCACTGCCGGCCGAAGTTCTCCAGCAGATTGTGGTCAAGACCGACGGCGTGCCGCTCTTCGTGGAAGAGCTCACGCGGATGGTGATGGAATCTGATCTGCTCCGAGATCGGGGCGACCGCTACGAGCTTATCGACGCGCTACCCCCGCTGGCGATTCCCTCCACGCTCCAGGACTCGCTCATGGCCCGACTCGATCGCTTGGGCACCGTCAAGGAAGTTGCGCAGGTCGGCGCGGCACTCGGGCGTACGTTTCACTACGGGCTCCTGCGCGCTATCGCATCGATCGACGACGGGTCACTGCAACGAGCGCTCACCCGGCTCGGCGAGTCCGACCTGCTCCATCAGCGCGGTGTGCCCCCCGATGCGACGTACGTCTTCAAGCACGCGCTGATCCAGGAGACCGCGTATCAATCGATGCTGGTGAGCCGGCGCCGGCAGCTCCACAAGCGAATCGGCGACACCCTGGTCGATCGCTTCCCGGAGACCACCGGGACGCAACCCGAGCTCGTGGCGCACCACTACACCGAGGCCGGGCTGGCCGACCAGGCGGTCGATTACTGGCAGCGCGCGGGTCGACGTGCGGTCGAACGATCAGCCAACCTGGAAGCCATCGCGCACTTCACGAAGGCCCTGGGCGTCCTGGCGACGCTGCCCGACAGTCGAGATCGCCTCGAGTGCGAGCTCACCCTGCGGACGGCTCTCGGGCCGGCGCTGATGTCCACCAAGGGTCTCGGTTCCCCCGAAGTGGGAACGAACTACGCGCAGGCGCTGGAGCTGTGCCGGCAGCTGGGCGAGCGGCCAGAGCTCTTCGCCGTGCTGCGCGGGCTCTGGGAATTCCACGAGCTGCGGGGGGAGTTGATGACCGCACTGGGGCTCGGTGAGGAGCTGTTCCGGCTGGCCCAGGCCGCAGATGACCCAGCGTTGCGCCTGGTCACTCACGATGTCCTCGGCGACACGCTCTACTGGTGCGGCGACTTCACCCGCGCTCTGGAGCACCTGGAGCAGGGCATCGCGTTGTATCGACTCGACGAACATCGCGGCCTGGCTCACCAGCACGCCGGCTATGATCCCTGCGTCGCATGCCGCGTCTTCTCGGCCTATGCACTCTGGTACCTGGGCTATCCGGACCGCGCCGCCCGACGTATCGAGGAGGGTACGGCGCTCGCGCGCGAGCTGTCCCAGACATTCAGCCTGATGCTAGCGGTGGAGTTCGGCGCCGTGGTCCATCACCTTCGTGGAGAGATCGCCCTGACCAAGGCGTGCGCCGCGGTCAACATCAGTCTGTCGACCGAGCAAGCGAATGTCTTCCTCCTCGGCTGTGGAATGGTCGAGGAGGGTTGGGCGATGGTGCACGAGGGCCAGCATGACGAGGGCCTCGGCCGCATTGTCCAGGGAATGGACGTGTGCCGGGACTCGGGAGCCATCCTTGAGTTCCCCCACTGCTGGGCGGCCCTCGCCGATGCCTATCGCGTCGCCGGCCGCATCGAAGAGGCGATGCAAGCCGTGGCCGACGGATTGAGGCAAGCAGACGAGACCGCGGCTCGCTTCAACGAGGCCGAGCTTTATCGCCTCAAGGGCGAGCTGCTCCTGCTGGGGGCCAGCCCCCAGCCGGACGGCGCGGAACGCTGCTTTCGTCAGGCGCTCGACATCGCGCGACGCCAGCGCGCGAAGTCGCTAGAGTTGCGGGTCGCGACGAGCCTGGGCCGGCTGCTCCGGCGACAGGGCAAGCGCGAGGACGCGCGGCGCCAGCTGGCCGAGGTCTACGGCTGGTTCACTGAGGGCTTCGATACCGCCGACCTGAAGGAAGCTCGGACCTTGCTTGAGGCGCTCGCGAGCGCTTGAGTCGTACCGTCAATGAGAAGCATCGCGTGCGCCGAACGAGGCACCAGCTCGCAGGTGGGCGTGACTTCCATCTGATCCTAGTGACAGTCTCCGAGGCGCTTGCCGGTGCGCCAGCGCTCGACATGCCGGAAGCGACGCGAGAGGCTTGGGCAGCGGGGCCTCAGCGCCTAACGGACGCGATCGAACTCCTCCGCGGAGAGACTGAGTTGTCGGAGGATCTTGTGGAAGAGAGGCGGCCCGATCTCTCGGCCGCCATGGATGGGGATCGTCACGGCCCGGCCGTCGGGATGGATCCACCGCTCGTGGCCGCCGGTCTGCCGGCGCCGCTCGAAGCCGAGCTGACTCGCCACCCGCTGGAACTCCCGCGCGGTGGCGCTAGGCATTCACGATTTCGGTCGTGTCCTCGGGCAGGGGGGTGCCACGCTCCTGATACTCCTCAACGATCATGGCGAAGACGTGGGTCAGCTCCGCCAGAGCCTCTTCTCGGGTAGCCATCAAGGCGTAACAGCCGGAGATGGCAGGCACCTCGGCCACCCAGGAGCCATCATCCTGGCGGTAAAGCACGATCTTGTAGGCGTCGAGGCCCGGATGGCTCATATGATGAGGATATCATGTCGCGAAGCCTCTGACTCCACCGGTGCTCCCTCCTGGCAGAGGAGCTGGCACGGACCGTGAGTTCGTGGTCGATCAGGTGATCGAGTGAGGCACTTCGCGCAGCGCGCCCGGCCGGAGGCATCGGCCCACCGCAACAGGCCGCCGGCCGCGGCCACGGCTGACACCCACGCTGGGCGCATGACGGGGACCACGAAACACGCTGAATCACCTCGTGTTCCTCGAGGAGCGACTCTTGGCGGCCGCCGGAGGCGCTCTTTGGAAGGATGCCGGGCCCTGCTCGTCATGGCACCTACGCTCCGAAGCGCCGGCCGGTCACTCCTCGACGGGCATCGTGACGGGCTCGCCCGCGCCGTAGAAGTAAGCGCCCCGCCCGGCGGCACCGCCCACGACCGCGATGTCGAAACATTCCGGAGTCTCGACGACGGGGATCGGCAGATCCGGGTGGTCGTGGAGCCAGCCCAGTTCGGGGTGGGCCGCGGCCATGGCCTTGGCTTCCTTGTTGAGCATCGCGACGCGGAGGGGCAGGCGCGCCAGACGATAGAGGGCCTCTTGGATCTGCTGCCGCCCCCAGCCGGCCCGGGCGAAGATCTGGGCGTGCTCGGGGCAGATGAAGAGCATGTTGTGCTCCTTTTCCTCCGTCCCATAGCGCGGGTCGGCGCGGCGGCCGATGAGCCAGAGCGCCGTGCCCACCTGAGCCACGTTGGTCGCTGCGGTCGCGAACACCTCGGTGAGGCCCTCGGGCGTCGTGCTGGTGAAATCGTGGAGCTCGCACATCCCGTAGGCGAAGTGGACGGTGACGGCGCTGGCCTCGCGGGCGAGGCCGCCAGCGGCCACGTGGTAGGGCTCCCATGGACTCTGGGCCTCGTTCTCGGCGCAGCAGAGGCTGTACTTCAGCGGCGAGCCGATGGTGTCCATGTCCGAGACGCCCACGTACGTGTGCCCCACGTTCATCATGACGAGGCGCAGCGCGCGCCCGAGGACCGTGTTGGAGGCCGACGGCGCGCCGGGGCCGAGGGCGCACATCCCCGAGGTGAGGCCGGCCTCCCGGCCTCGCGGGCCGTTGACGAGCACGAGCGGGGCATGGGGTCCTGTCGACATGGCCTTGTTGCGCAGATACATCTTGGGCTCGGCGAGGCAGCGCACGGCGGCAATCAGGAGCGGCAGATGCGCGGGGCGGCAGCCCGCCATGACCGCATTGGCCGCCAGCTTCTCCACGGTGGCCAGCCCGAAGCCGGGCTCGAGCGTGGCGATCACGTCGCCGGCGCCGCGCCCCGTGCCCTTGAGCATCGCGTCGAGCGCGGCCCGGGTCGGCGCGACCAGGGGGAAGCCATCGGACCATCCGCGCTTCAGGAAGTCCCAGTTCATCGCTTCCCACGCCTCGAGCAGGTCCGCGCCCTCGTAGGCGAGGGTCTCCTCGGCCGGCGGCGCCTCGTGGCGCTCGGGTGCTTCCACATCGCGGGTGAGGCCCGCCACCACCTGGTCGAAGGCGTCGTCCACCATCCGATGGATGTCCTCGGCGCGCTGATTGGTGAACGGCAGTGGCATCACCGCCAGCGGCAGGCCCGGCAGGCCGAAGCTCGCCGCGCTTCGCTCGGCGTCATGGACGAAGGTCTTGGCCGTGAAGAGCACGGTCGGGATCCCTCGCCGCTCCACCTCCACCATGTCGTGGGCACCCCACGACGTGCAGGAGCCTCAGTCCGCCGTGGTGCCCACCACGGCCTGCACCTCGGAGGCCATCCGGTCGGCATCGTCGGCCGTGGCGTGGCGCATGATGAACCCGACCGAGCCCGTGTAGCGGCGGAAGCGGAGTCCCGGGAAGCGCTCGCTGAGGCGCTGTTCCGCGCGGTCGAGCGCAGCATCGCCGCCAGCCTTCATGTTCCAGTAGAGCCCCACGGTGGCGTTGGAGAGATCGCGCTGACGAGCAGCCGCCTTGACCGAATGCTCGACGCAGGCAGCAACAGGATTCACGATGTCGAGTCGAGTCATGGGCATCCTCCCGGAAGGCTGGAAGTGGCGCTAACGGTGCCCGGATGATATCTGAGCCGCAACCCAGGGGCAATGCGAAGTCGTGGGCTGGATTGGCCAATCTTCATCATGGATTTGAGGCAGATGCCTCATTGAGCGTATCACACGCGTGGGTCACAGTTTTGCCCGATGACTTGTCTGGACGAGCATTCATCCGTGCAACCGGACGCCCAGACGGCCGTCCAGTTCCGTAGCGACCGGGCAGGCGAACGCGGCCTACCCCTCTACTTCCGTCTCCGCAATCTCCTCGACGAGAGCATCCGCGTCGGGGCGTTGCCGTTGGGCGCCCGCCTCCCCTCGGAGCACGAGTTGTGCCGGAAATACGGCGTCAGTCGGGCGACCGTACGAGAGGCGCTGCGTGAGCTTGTCGATTCCGGCCTCGTAGTCCGGCAGCACGGCAAGGGCAGTTTCGTGTCCGGGTCGACGAATGACGCGGTCGAGCCGGTCAAGCTCGTCGGCTCTCTCGAGGACCTCTACGATCAGGTCGAGCGGGTCATGGCGAGATCGGTCGAGATCGACCAGCGCCAGGGGCCGGTGAGGGTGCTTGAGCGCCTCGCGCTCCCACCCGGGACGCCGCTCACCGTGGTTCGGCGCGTGAGGGAAGTCAACGGCAAGGTGCTTGCCTGGACGGTGAACTTCCTCCCGGTCAGCATCGGCCGGCGGCTCCGCAAGACCGATTTGCTCAAGTATCCGCTCCTCCGCCTGCTCGAGGAGCGGTGCGGGATCGAGATCGCCGAAGCGGTCCAGACTCTGCGCGCGGTGCTCGCCGATCGTGAAGCCGCTCTTCAACTGGAGGTTCCGTTCGCCTCGCCGCTGCTGTTCGCCGAGCGCCTGTACCTCACGCCGGCCGGCACGCCGGTTCAGCTCGTTCAGAGCCACTACCGCGCCGACCGCTATGCGTTCGCCGTGCGCCTCCGGCGGCTGAAGGCACAACACTGGTCCTGGGGCCGCGGTCACTGATCAAGGAGAACCACATGGCGCAGATCACCGTCGCTCAAGCGCTGGCGAGGCTTCTGGAACGCATGGGCACCGAGTACGTGTTCGGCGTGAACGGTCACGGCAACTGGGCGCTCCTGGACGCACTGGTGCACGAGACGCGGATCAAGGGGATCCCCGCCCGAGCTGAAGACCACGCGCTGCAGATGGCCGATGGGTACTGGCGAGTCCGGCGTCAGGCGCCGATGCCGATCGTGACGACGAGCGTCGGACCGGGCAACGCGAACATCGTGTCGGCCCTCGCCGGCGCCTTCTATGAGTCGGTCGCGATGCTCGTCTTCGCCGGCGCGGGCGCGACGCACTGGTTCGACCGGGGCGGGATCGAAGAGGCATATCGATACGCCCCCGAGGAGTGGACGCAGATCGTCAAGCCGATCTCGAAAAAGGCCGTGCTCATCACGCGCCCCGATACTGCGGTCGACATGTTCTTGCGGGCATACCGCACGGCGATCACCGGGCGTCCGGGGCCGGTCGTCCTCCAGGTGCCTTTCGACATCCAGCACACGCTGATCTCTGACGCGTTGCCCGATCCGCGCCCGTGGACGCAGTGGCATCCGCCGGCGCCCGATCCCGCCGGCGTCATCGAGGCGGTCGCGCTGCTCGGGCACGCCAGGCGCCCGCTCATCGTCGTGGGCAGCGGAGTCCACAGCGCCCGGGCATGGGAGGAGTTGCTCCGCTTCTCGGAGGGCACGCAGATTCCGGTCGCGACCACGCCCACGGGAAAGGGCGCGTTCCCGGAGGGGCATCGTCTCGCGCTCGGCTGCATCGGGCGGGCCGGCACGGGGCATGCCAACGAGGCGGCGCGGCGCAGCGACGTCGTCATCGCCGTCGGAACGCACTTCAGCGACGTCGACACGGGCGGCTGGACCCTGTTCGACATCCCCGCCAGGACGCGCTTGATCCATCTCGACATCGACGAGGCGGAGCTGGGACGGGCATACCCGGCCGAAGTGGCGCTGGGGTGTGACGCGCGGCTCGGGCTGGCAGCGCTCGCGGCCGCCGCCGGGACGGCTCCGGTTGATCGCAGCGCCTGGCACGCCGAGCTCACCGGGCTCCAGCGCGAGTGGGAGGCGGGCGTCGATGGCGATCGGCGGTCCGACATGGCGCCGCTGCACTACGCGAGAGTGTGCCACGACCTTGGGGAGGTCGTGACCGCCGTGGATCCCGAGATGCCCGTCTTCTTCGACACGGGCCATCTCCTCCAGTTCGGGCCGGCATTCCTCGGCACCTCGTCACGGCACATCGCGCACGCGGGCTTCTTTCATCGGATGGGCTGGAGCGCCTCCGCGATCGTCGGCGCGAGCCTCGCGCGCGGCCGCTCGCGCGCGCTGGCGCTCCTGGGCGACGGGTCGTTCCTGATGGGCGGCACCGCGATCGCGACTGCCGTAGAGCAGGACTTGCCCCTCGTGTGGGTGGTCCTCAGCAACCGTTCGCTCCAGATCGAGCGGGAGTCCATGTTCCGCCTGTACGGGCGCGAGACCTTCTGCGACTACCGGCTCACCCGGACGGGAGAGCTGTGGAACCCGGACTTCGTCAAGTGGGCCGAGGCGATGGGCGCGCGGGCGGCCAAGGTGACGCACCCCAAGGAGCTGGCGCCCGAGCTCCGGCGCGCGCTCGAGAGCCGCGTGCCCTCGGTGATCGACGTCGACGTGGATCTCGAGCTCAAGGGCTATCGCGCGATCTCGTATCCGTACCCGGCGAACTTCCACGAGACGTGGCAGCCGGGGCCGGGACCGGTGAACCGGTGACGGGTCCCAGCGCCCTCGTTCTGGCAACGCTCGACACCAAGGGGCCGGAGGCCGCGTACCTGGCGGAGGCCATCCGGCGGGCGGAGGTCCGTCCACGGGTCCTCGACCTCAGCGTGTTCGGCCCGCCGACGGCCACCGCCGACGTCCCGCGCGCAGAGGTGGCGCACGCCGCCGGGGCCGAGCCCGAGGGCCTCCGCGCCCTCCCTCGATCAGAGGCGCTCGCCGTGATGGCCGCGGGCGCAACCCTCATCGCCCGGCGCCTGCTGGGCCGCGGCGAGCTCCACGGAGTCGCAGGTCTTGGCGGGTCCCAAGGCACCGTCGCGGGAACGCGCGTCATGGCCGCGCTGCCGTTTGGCCTGCCGAAGCTCATGGTGTCCACCATGGCATCGGGCAACACGCGACCCTATGTCGGCACCGCCGACATCGCCATGCTCTTTCCCGTGGTGGATCTGTCCGGGCTGAACCGCTTCTGTCGGGCCGCGCTGGAGAACGCCGGCCACGCGATCGCCGGCATGGCGCGGGCCTGGCAGCCGGTTCGGCCGGCCGCGCAAGGGGAGGAGGTCGCGGTGACGATGTTCGGCTCAACCACGCCGTGCGTGACGCGCGTCGCCTCGCGCCTTCGGGAGCACGACATCGAGCCCGTCATGTTTCACGCGAACGGTGTCGGCGGGCGCGCACTCGAGGAATGGCTGGCCGGCGGCGAGTTCGCGGGCGTGCTCGATGTCACGACGACGGAACTGGCCGACGAACTAGTCGGCGGTCACCGCTCGGCCGGGCCGGATCGCCTGGAGGCGGCCGGCCGCCGCGGCATCCCGCAGGTGGTGGCACCCGGCGCGCTCGACATGGTCAACTTCGGGCCTCCGGACACCGTGCCGGCCGGCTTCGCGGGGCGGCTCATGCATTGCCACAACCCCGGTACCACGCTGATGCGAACGACGCGCTCCGAGAACGCGCGGCTCGGCGAGTGGATGGCGGAGAAGCTGAATCGTGCGCGGGGCCCCGTCGGGCTGATTCTCCCGCTCCGCGGCTTCTCCGCCTACGATATCGCCGGAGGGCCCTTCTTCGATCCGGAGGCCGACGCCGCCTTCGTCAGCGCGGTCAAGAGCGGCGTCAAGCCCGGCATCTCCGTGGTGGAGGTCGACGCCCACATCAATGCCCCCGCGTTCGCCGATGCCGCGCTCGAGCTCTATCGGGGCCTGAGGGCCGGCGATGCCTAGGCGGTACACCCGGCGCGAGGTTCGGGCGCGGCTCGACGGGCAGATCGCGCTTGGCCGGCCGATCGTCGCGGCGGGGGCCGGCTGCGGGCTCACGGCGAAGTGCGCCGCGCTCGGCGGGTGCGATCTCCTCGTGATCTACAACTCCGGGCGGTACCGGATGGCGGGCCTGCCCTCGCTCGTCGGATATCTGCCGGTCGGCGACGCCAACGCCGTGGTGCTCGAGATGGGGCGACGCGAGATCTTCCCGGTCGCGGGGGACACACCCGTGATCGCCGGGGTGCTCGGCGTCGATCCGACGCGGGAGATGCGCGCGCTGCTCGAGGAGGTGCGCACAGCAGGGTTCTCGGGCGTCATCAATTTCCCTTCGGTGGGCCGGATGGATGGGGCCTTCCGCCGCGCGCTCGAGGAGGTCGGTCTCGGCTACGCCCGCGAGGCCGCCATGATCGGCCTCGCGCGGGAGCTCGACCTCTTCACCCTCGCCTACTGTTTCACGCCGGACGAGGCGGCGATGATGGCCGCGAGCGGGGTCGACACCATCGTCGCCCACCTGAAGACGACGGCGGGCGGGCTGGTCGGGCTCTCCAGTCCCCTCGCGCTCGGCGGCGCCTTCGAGACCGTCACGCGCATCTTCGACGCCGCGCGAGCCAGCGCTCCCGACGTGGTGTGCCTGGCCCACGGGGGGCCGCTCGCGACGCCGCTCGAGACGGCCGAGCTCTATCGCCACACCGAGGCGGTCGGCTTCGTGGCCGCGTCGAGCATCGAGCGGCTGCCGACCGAGGACGCAGTGCTCGCTCAGGCACGGGCCTTCAAGTCGCAACAGATCACCCCACAGCGGAGGGACCAGCGATGATCCTACGGAGATGCAGCGTCGTGCTCGCGTCGCTCCTAGTGACGGTCGGTGCCCTCGTGGGCGTCGGGATCGCCGCGGATCCCGCGCCCGCCAAAGTCGGTATCGGGCTCGGCCTCACCGGCCCTCTCGCCTTCCTGAGCCAGGAGTACCTCAAGGGCCTGCGCGCGGCGGTCGAGGTTGTCAACCAGGAGGGCGGCGTGGGCGGTGGCCGCAAGATCGAGCTGGTCGTGCGCGATCACAAGGGGGTGCCGTCCGAGGCGGTGGCTGTCGCCAAGCGCCTGATCGAGCAGGATCGCGTCGACCTCGTGGACATCGACCTGCCGAGCACGGTGGCGATCGCAGCGCAAGCCGTCACGAAGCAGGCGAAGATGCCGCAGATCACGGGCTTTGGCTTCCCGATGAGTGTCGTCGAGCAGGGCAACCCGTATCACTTCCGCGTCTGCACGAACGCGGTCCTCATCGCATCGGTGCTCGCCGATTCGATCCGGGCCGTGCCCAACAACCGGACGATCGCCATGCTGGCGCCGAACGACGACTACGGCCGCGGGGCGATCAAGAGTCTCACCGACGCGCTCGCCGCGCCGGGAAGTCCGAAGGTCGTGTTCTCGGACTACTATGAGCGGGAGCAGACGGATTTCACGGCCGTCCTGCTGAAGATGAAATCGCTCAATCCCGACTCGCTCTACATCGACGTCCGGTGGTCCGCGAACGTCACCGTACTCAAGCAGATGGCCGAGCTTGGGCTCAAGAAGCAGCTCTTCGGGAGCGTGAACTTCTACAACACGAAGCTGGTCGAGCGGGCCGGCCCGCTGCTCGAAGGCGCGTACATGTCCGTCGCGTGGGCGCCGGTGTTCCAGGATGCCGCGTCCAAGCGGTTCCTCGAGGCCTACCAGCGGCTGCACAACGAGGCGCCCAACGACTCGGCGTCCCTCGGCTGGACCGCCGGAATGGTCGTAGCGACCGCCCTCCGCACAGCCGGCCCTGGCGCCGACGGCGACGCCATCCGGGCGGCGCTCGCGAAGCTCGAGTGGCAGGCACCGCAGGGGCTGATCAAGTTTGACGAGCGCGGGGATGCCAGGGTGCCGGCGCACGTGCTGCAGTTCAAGGACGGGGCCTACCGCCTCGTGAAGTAGGTCGCGGTCACCGGCGTGCTCGAGCTTGCCCTGCAGCAGGTCGTCAACGGCCTGTTGGTCGGCGCCATCTACGCCGTGATGGCGCTCGGTCTCATGGTGATCCTCGGCATCCTCAACGTGCTCAACATGGCGCAGGGCGAGCTCTACATGCTCGGCGGGTATTTCAGCTACTACGCGATGTCGCTGTTCGGGGTCGACTACTTCACGTCGATCATCCTCGCGATGCTGGGCGCCGCGGCGGTCGGTGTGGCCGTGGAGCGGCTCGCCGTCCGGCCGCTGCTGGGGCGCTCGGTCTTCACCGTGTTCCTGTCGACGTTCGCGGTCTCGATGATGCTGCAGGATCTCGCCCAGATCCTGTGGAGTCCCGACCCCCGGGAGATTCCGACGCCCTTTGTGGCGAAGCCGATCGCCCTGGGGCCAATCCTCCTCACGACGCAGCGAATCTTCGTCTTCCTGCTCGCCGTCGCGGCGGTCACCGGGTTCTGGGCCTTCCTCCGTTGGAGCCGCGCCGGAATGGCCATCCGGGCACTGGCGAAGGACCGGGACGCGGCGCTCCTCATGGGAATCAATGCGGATCGGATGCATGCCGCCACCTTCGCGCTGGGCGCTGCCCTCGCCGCCGCCGCCGGCGCGCTGCTCGGCGCGATGTTCAACGTGTATCCGACGATGGGCGAGCTCCCCCTGCTCAAGGGATTTGCGGTGGTGATCATGGGCGGGATGGGGAGCACCGGCGGGGTCTTCGCGGCCGGACTGATCCTCGGGATTGCGGAGGGACTGACGGCCGGCTTCCTCTCGACCGGCTACGTCGATATGGTCGCGTTCGGCACGCTCATCGTCGTGCTCCTGATCAACCCACGCGGGATCGCGCACTGGGGGCGCTCCAGTGCCTAGAGTGGCCTGGGGCGGGGCGTTCATCACCCTCGTCGCCCTGCCCGCTGTCGTCGTCAACCCCTACGCCCGGCACGTGCTCCTGGTTGCGCTGATGTTTTCCTTTGTGGCGCTCGGTCTGAACGTGGTCTTGGGCTATGCGGGTCAGCACGCGTTCGGGCACCCGGTCTTCTTCGGTGTCGGCGCCTACGCCTCGGCTCTCCTCTCGGTTCGCGCCGGCTGGCCTGTGCTGGCCGCCCTCGCCGGCGGCGCGGCGGTCACGACGCTGATCGCGCTGGCCGTGGGCTGGCCGTGTTTCCGGCTGCGCGGCATCTATTTCGGCATGGCCACCTTCGCATTCGCGCGCGTGATCTATCTGGTCGCGCAGAACTGGATTGGTCTCACGAGGGGCCCCATGGGCATCCCCTCCGTCCCGCCGCTCGAGCTGCTGCCGGCGGCGATGTTCCCGGGCGTGGCGCGCGAGGTGCGGCTGCACGTGAGCCTCGTCCTCCTGCTGGCCCTGACGCTGGGCCTGCTTCACCGGGTGATCGGATCCGCCGTCGGGCGGTCGTGGATCGCCCTCCGCGAGAACGAGGAGCTGGCGGGAAGCCTGGGGATCCCCGCGCTTCGTTACAAGATGGCGGCGTTCGGGGCCGGCGCTGCTCTCGCGGCGATTGGCGGGGGGCTCTACGCCCACTATGTGAGCTTCGTGAGCCCGAGCGAGCTCAGCTTCCACTACATCGGCATCGTGTTCATCATGGTCATTGCCGGAGGCACCGGTACGCTGATCGGGCCCGTGCTCGGCGGGCTCGTCTTTGGCGTCCTGCCCGAGGTGCTGCGCGTCGCCGAGCAGGCGCGGAACCTGCTCCTCGGGAGCATTCTGCTGATCACGATCGCGATTCTTCCCGAGGGCCTCGTGGGCCTCTGGGCGCGGGCGTCATCGTGGCGACGGGTCCCCGCCGAGCACGGCGCCGAGACCGCGCCGGACAGGGGGGCGCCGATGAGGCAGAACGCTCCGCTGCGGGCCGGCCCGGTCGCGTTACCTTCCGACGCGCTCGAGATCCAATCCGTCACGCATCGGTTCGGCGGCCTGGTGGTGCTGAGCGATGTGAGCTTCCGGGTCGAGCCGGGCACGATCCTCGGGCTGATCGGCCCGAACGGCGCCGGCAAGACGACGCTCTTCAACATCATTTCCGGCATTCTCCGGCCGACCGCGGGCCGCGCCCTCTTCAGCGGCGTGCCCATCACGGAGTGCTCGCCGGCGGCGGTGGCGCGCCTGGGCATCGTGCGGACCTTTCAGATCACGAGCCTCTTCCCCGACCTGAGCGTCGAGGACAATGTCCGCACGGCAACGTACCTGTGGGCGCACCGCGGACTCGTCTCGGCGCTGGCGCACACGTCCGCGTCCCGGACGCGCGAGGCGGAGATCGAGCGTACGGTGGAGGAAACGCTGCGACTGGTCCGCCTGACACCGTCCCGGAAGGTGCCGGCGTGTGCCCTCTCCTACGGGGCGCAGCGCGGCCTCGAGGTTGCGCTCGCTCTCGCCACGCGCTGCCGGCTCATCCTGCTGGACGAGCCGGCGGCCGGGCTCAACCCCGAGGAGACCGCGCACCTGCGCGAGGTCATCCTCGGGCTCCGCTCCCGAGGCCTGACCGTGGTCCTGATCGAGCATGACATGCAGCTCGTCATGGGATTGTGCGACCGGATCGTCGTGCTCAACCACGGCGAGAAGATCGTCGAGGGATCACCGCAGGAGATCGTGACCGATCCGCGGGTGATCGAGGCCTACCTCGGAAGCGAGCCCGTCCGTGCTTGACCTGATGGGCGTCCAGGCCGGCTACGGCCCCGCCCCCGTCCTGCAGGGCGTGAGCCTCTCGGTCCGGGAGGGGGAGATCGTCACGCTGATCGGAAGCAACGGCGCCGGCAAGAGTACCACCCTCCGGGCGATCTCGCGGCTCATCCCCGTCCGCGCCGGCACGATCCGCTTCCGAGGCGAGCTCATCAGCAATGCCTCGTCGCATCTGGTGGTGCGGCGCGGGCTCGTCCACATTCCCGAAGGGCGCCGCCTTTTCACCGACATGACGGTCAAGGAGAACCTCCTCCTCGGGGGCTACACGTGCGGGCGCCGCGAGCTCGACGGGCGGCTCGCCCAGGTCTACGAATGGTTCCCAGTCCTCGGCGAGCGCGAGCATCAGCTCGCGCGCAGCTTGAGCGGGGGTGAGCAGCAGATGGTTGCCATCGCCCGCGGGCTCATGATCCAGCCGGCGTTCGTGATGCTGGACGAGCCCTCCTTGGGGCTCGCGCCGAAGCTCGTGGGCCAGGTCGCGGAGATGATCCGGTCGATCCGCGCGCGCGGGATCACCGTGATGCTCGTCGAGCAGAATGCGCGGCTTGCGCTTGAGCTCGCCGACCGCGCCTACGTCCTGCAGACCGGCCGGATCGCGCTCGAAGGTCCGAGTCGGGAGGTCCTGAACAACCAGGAAGTCCGAGCCGCCTACCTCGGGCTGTGACGCGGGGCCATGCCGCTCGGGACGCTCACACGCCAGTGCCAGAGCCCTGCAGGCATACCACCACATATCGGCGAGCTCCTCCTCCGGCCTCAGAGGCGGATCTTATTGCCGGTCTTCACCAGAATCTGTAGCGGGCCCTGTGTTCATGCGGTGCGACGAAGACGGCGCGTCGCGGTGGCCTTCTGGACCTTGAGCAGGAGATACTCGTGATCCCGGTAGCCCCGCCCCCGCC
>Ga0137373_10002545_pt1 | contig 20026 bp, 12 predicted proteins | sample SagtaG_5_FD_104912 | JGI IMG/M metagenome (GOLD analysis project Ga0137373, IMG submission 104912) | Vadose zone soil microbial communities from Sagehorn Ranch, Mendocino, California, USA - Sage1_R_80_16 metaG | ecosystem: Environmental > Terrestrial > Soil > Vadose zone | place: USA... | reverse complement strand
CGGCGCAGTTCTCGTCGCGAAACTCTCGCTCGGCGAGCTGGCCCAGGGCGACGTATGGTTCGGCAACGGGCCGACCGACGCGGGCCCCGACGAGACGACGCGGAAGGGAGTGCGCACGCGCAACCCGTGGAAGCTCGATCAGGGCTCCAGTGGGTCATCGGCGGGTCCCGCATCCGCGACCGCCGCCGGTCTCATCGGATTCGGAATCGGCAGCGAGACACTCGGGTCCATCTCCTCGCCCTCCACGCGGTGCGGCGTCACCGGATTGCGCCCGACGTTTGGACGCGTGCCACGGACAGGTGCGATGGCGCTGTCGTGGACGATGGATAAGCTCGGCCCCCTCTGTCGCGGAGTCGAGGACTGCGCTCTCGTGCTCGGCGCTATTCATGGTCCCGACGGGCAGGACAACAGCGTGATTCCGGCGAGCTTCAACTGGGACGCCACGCTCTCGCCGCGGAAGCTTCGTGTCGGATACGTGAAGAGCGCGTTCGATTTACCGATGACCGATCCCAAGGATCCAAAGCGGACGACCCACGGTACGAAAAAGTTCGACGATGCCGCTCTCGAAGTTTTCCGCCGGTTGGGAGTGAATCTCATACCCGTCGAGCTGCCGGACCTTCCTTACGACGCGATGCGAATCATGCTCAATGCCGAGTCGGCGGCTGCGTTCGACGAGCTGACGCGCACGAATCGGGACAGCGAGCTCGTACAGCAGGGGAAATTCGATTGGCCGAATACTTTTCGCGCGTCGCATTTCCTTCCCGCGGTGGACTACGTCAATGCGAGCCGGCTTCGCTCGCTCGCGATCAGGAAGTGGGACGATCTGATGCGGACGGTCGAGGTGATCGTCACTCCGACCGGAGCGGCGAATCTTTCACAGCTCACGGCTACCAATCTCACCGGACATCCGGCGGTTATCCTGCCGAACGGCTTCCGCGACGATGGCACACCGGTGTCGCTGACATTCCTTGGCGGCCTGTTCGAGGAGGCGAAGCTTCTTGCAGTCGCGCACGCGTACCAGCAGGCAACCGATTTCCATCTCAAGCATCCGGTGCTTCCGACCCCCGCGGTCTGATCCGGCGAGACTCATGGACTCGGTGATGACGAGTGGTCCGCCGTTCGCAAGCGCCTAGAATCCTTCTTGCGGCGCTAACCCAGTTCGACACTTTTACCTCAATCGATGCCCGACAGCAAAGTCACTTTCTATAGATGGGACGACATGCCGAAAGAGCGTGTCTCCCCAACACTGGAGCGGCGCCTGATCACCGGTGAGCGGATGATGCTGGCGCACGTGTATCTCGCAAAGGGGTGCGTCGTGCCGAGGCATGCGCACGAGAATGAACAGTTCACTTACATTCTCGAAGGCGCGCTCAAATTCTGGATCGGGGAAGATGAGGCTGAAGTTCTGACGGTGCGTGCGGGAGAGGTTCTGCACATTCCGTCCAACGTCCCGCACAAGGCGGAGGCGCTCGAGGACACTTTGGACGTGGACGTCTTCAGTCCGCCGCGCGCCGACTGGCTGGCCAAGACCGACGACTACCTGCGCCGCTGACAGATGGATCTAGGAATCAAGGGCAAGGTCGCGCTCGTCGCGTCGAGCAGCAAGGGAATCGGCAGAGCGATCGCCGAAGAGCTCGCCGCCGCCGGATGCTCGATCGTGATGTGCGCGCGGGGCGAGAAGGATCTCAAGGCAGCTGCCGACTCGATACGATCCGCATCCGGAGTAGAAGTTCTCGACGTCATCGCCGATGTATCGACGAAGCCGGACATCGACCGCCTCACCGCCGGCGCGCTGAAAAAGTTCGGGCGCGTGGACATTCTCGTGACGAATTCCGGCGGCCCTCCCGCGGGCACGTTCGAATCGCTTACGAGCGACATGTGGCAGGACGCGGCGCGACTTCTTCTTTTCGGTACGGTCGAGATGGTGCGAGGCGTTCTTCCGGGGATGAAGGAGCGGCGCTGGGGCCGCATCATCAACGTCACTTCGATCGCCGCCAAGCAGCCGGTCGAAGGTCTGATGCTTTCAAACAGCCTTCGCGCCGCCGTTCACGGATTCGCGCGCACGCTGGCGAATGAGGTCGCGCCCTTCGGCATCACGGTGAACAACATTCTGCCCGGATACACGAAAACGGATCGCGTGATCTCTCTCGCGCGGCACGCGAGCGAGACGAAAGGAATATCGATGGACGAGAGCTATCGGCTCTGGGAAGAGCAGGTGCCGATGGGACGTCTCGCCGAGCCGCGCGAGATCGCCGCCGTCGCCGCGTTCCTCGCATCGGAGCGCGCGAGTTATGTGACAGCCGGCTCCGTCGCCGCGGACGGCGGCTGGATCAGAGGTTTGATGTAGCTAGGCGGTTATCGTTCCGCCCGCCGCCTGATACGGGCAGAACGGATCGCTCCCCAACGCATCTCCGGTTTCCGCGAACGCGCGCGCGCGTGATCCGCCGCAGATCCGGCGATATTCGCAAATGCCGCATTTCCCTTTGAACTCGCTCGGGTCGTGCAGACTCCGGAACGTCGGAGCTCCCCGGTACGCGGCCGCGATCGAATCGGTGCGCACGTTTCCGAGCTTGAGGGGAAGGAAACCGGACGGGTAAATGTCGCCGGTGCTCGAGATGAACATGATGCCGTGTCCGTCCCGTATCCCGAATCCCTGAAATACCGACGTCGCGCAGATCTCCGCCGCTGACATCCCGTCGCGGCGCATCCTTTCGAGCGCGATTCGCCGATAGGACGGAGCTTCGGTGGTCTTGATGGCGAATCGCGCCGCATCGCTGATGTCGTAAACCCAGTTCATGATTGCCTCACCGCGCGCCGGAGTGACCGGTCGAAGGATCCGTCCGCGTCCGACGCCGATGAGAAAGAACAGGCTCCAGCGCATGACCTGGAGCGACTTCAGCAGCTCGAAGATGGCGGGAAGATCATCGGCCGTTTCTTCGGAAACGAGGGTGTTCACCTGAATGGGCAGATTCAGCTCGGCGGCCAGTCTCGCGGCGCGAAGCGTCAAATCGTAACAGCCGGCAATGCCGCGCACCGCCTCGTGTTTCTGCGCCGTCGAACCATCGAGCGAGAGGCCGAGACTTTGAATGCCATCTTCCTTGAGCGCCGAGAGTGCGTCAGCAGTGAGAAGCGCCGTGGCGGCCGGAGTGATGGATGTCTTCAGTCCCAAGTCGTTCGCGTATCCGATCAGCTCGAATAGGCCGCGCCGCCGCAGAGGATCGCCTCCGGTGAGAATCAAATGCGGAAGGGGATCACCGAACTCGGTGAACTGTCTCAAGAGATTCTTGCTTTCTGTGAGGCTGAGCTCGAGCGGGTTCGGATCGGTCATCGCGTCGGCACGGCAGTGGCGGCATGCGAGGCCGCATGCCTGGGTCATCTCCCAGTAGATGATCATCGGGTGCGTCGCATAGTTGCGTCGCACCGGTACGTGCTTGCGTTCCGGCGCTTCGATTACCGCCATTCCCGCCTCTTGGCTCGGGTTGGGATCCAGTTCGCCGTCGCGATTCGCGGCGTGAGGCAACATCCGCCTGATCGGGCCGGCCATCGAGCGGGGAATCCACCACTTGGCGTCAGCGATTGCCTGATGCTGCGCTCAAAATGAGCGGCGAGCTGGCTCGTAAGGGCATCCCTCACCCCCTTTCCCCGCTTCGCCCTACAGCGCGTTTCCGCCCCGGAGCACACCATGAACAAGCATTCGGACGCGCCCCGCCGCTAACGCGCATCCGCTGTTTTCGCCTTGTTCGCACCCAGGAGAGAAACACCGATGGCTACCGCGACATTGCCGTCGCCGAGGACGACTTCGCTCTTTGCGGATCGCGTGGCGATCATAGACACCGAAAACGCGTTCAAGGTCGGCCCGTACATCAAGGAGTGCGAGGACGCGGGCCACCAGGTTGTGCGGTGCAACATCGGCGAGCCAGACTTTCCCCTCCCGCGCCACATCGCTGAAGAGGTCAAGCGTCAGATCGACAACGATCTGACCCACTATAACGACCCGCAGGGAATTCTTCCGCTCCGGGAAGCGATTGCGCACACGATGGGCGCCGCAAGGAAGATCCGCATCACGCCCGATCGCGTGGTCGTATTTCCCGGCGCAAAGCCGCCGATCGGATTTTCGCAACAGACATACTGCAACGCCGGCGACGAGGTCATTTATCCGAGCCCGGGCTTTCCGATATACGAGTCCTTCGTGCGATACATCGGCGCGTCGGCCGTCCCGCTGCATCTCGAGGAAGAATCCGGGTTCGGGTTCCGTGCCAGCGATCTGCGTTCGCTCATCACGGAGCGCACCAAGCTCGTCTATCTGAACTTTCCCTCGAATCCGACGGGTGGCGTGGCGACGCGCAGCGGTCTCGAGGAGATCGCCGACGTGATTCTCACCCACACCGCGCCCGAAGTGCGCGTTTACTCGGACGAGGTCTACGAGAAAATCATCTTCGACGGAAAGGAGCATGTGTCCATCGCTTCCATTCCCGGAATGGAGGCGCGAACGATTCTCGTTTCAGGCGTATCGAAATCGTACTCGTGGACCGGTGGGCGAATCGGATGGGCGGTCTTCCCGACAGCCGAAGAGGCGGCGGTGTTCAAGAACCTGAACATCAACTACTTCTCGTGCCTTCCCGCCTACAACCAGATGGGTGCGAAGGTCGCTCTTGAATCGGACGAAAGCGAAGTCTCGATCGCGAAGATGGTGCGCGCCTTTTCGAAGCGCCGCGCGTTCGTCGTAAGCGCGTTGAATGCGATTGACGGCGTTCGCTGCCAGACACCGAAGGGTGCGTTCTACGTGTTCCCGAACATCGCCGGCGTGTGCGAGAGCATCGGCGCGGTCGAAGCGTACGCGGCCCTTCCGCTTCCGCTGCGCGAGTTCACGACGCCTTCGACGCTTTTTCAGCTGTTTCTCCTCTTCAGGCACCACGTCGCCACCCTCGACAGAAAATCCTTCGGGCGAGTCGGCAGCGAGGGGAAGCATTACCTGCGGCTCTCCATCGCCACGTCGCTCGAGCAGCTGGAGGTCGGCATGGAGCGCTTCAGACGGGCGACACGCGATGCGGACGGGTTCCGAGATTTCGTGAAAGCAGGACGACACCTGTACTAGACGGCGCGAGGACCACTTAATGACGATCGCTCTCGAAAGAACCATCGAAAGACTGCCGACCCCCGCGTCTCCATTCGACGCGCGCACCGGCTGCTGGATCGAAATCCGCGACGAGACGGAATCGCCGCTTTCCGCGGACGAGCTCTTCGCCTTCGAGAGGCTTGACGCGATTTACCGCTCATTATGCGCGATGATGTACAACTACGTGCCGATGTCGGGACACCCGGGCGGCTCGATCTCGTCGGGGCGCTTCGTGTCGGCGCTGCTCTTCGACGCAATGGACTACGATTTTTCCGATCCGCGCAGTGAGACCGCGGACGTGATCTCGTACGCGGCAGGGCATAAGGCGCTCGGTCTCTACTCGATGTGGGCGCTGAGGAACGAGATAATCCGGCTCGGGGCTCCGGCGTTGCTCCCGGACGATGTCGCCCTCCAGCTGCGTCTCGAGGATTTGCTCGGCTTCCGCAGGAATCCGGCGGGCGCGGCACCCCTCGCGACGGCATTCAACTCCAAGGCGCTCGATGGACACCCGACGCCCGCGACTCCTTTCGTGCGCCTCTCGACGGGCGCTTCAGGGGTTGGTCTCGCGTCCTCTATCGGTCTCGCTTTGGCGGCCGCGGATTGCTACCCCGACGACGCGCCCCGCGTGCACATCATCGAGGGCGAAGGCGGTCTCACGCCGGGACGCGCAGCGGAGGCAATTGCCGCGGCGGGGACGGCCCGGCTCGGAAACGTGATCGTTCATCTCGACTGGAATCAGGCGTCCATCGACTCCAACCGAGTCACGCGCGAGTGCTCGAACGCAGGCGACTACGTGCAATGGACGCCGGCCGAGCTCTTTTATCTGAACGACTGGAACGTCATCCACGTCGCGGACGGAACGAGCTTTCAGCAGATCGTGGCTGCCCAGCGCCGCGCGCTGAAACTCGACAACGGACAGCCGACTGCAATCGTGTACCGCACGACGAAAGGTTGGCGCTACGGGATCGAGGGACGCGCATCGCACGGAGCGGGACACAAGCTGTGCGCCGCCGGTTTCTATGAAGCTTTGTCGCCGTTGGCTCCGGCCGGGAACGGAGCGCTCCCGATGTGCGACCGTGCACATCCGAGGTGCGGCGAAGGCGCAAACCCGGCGATCGTGGAAAGATGTTTTTGGGAAGCACTGCTCGCCGTTCGCGCGACGCTGGAATCCGCAAACGGCATCGTCGCTCGCATGGCGGACCGAATCGAGGGCGCGCGCGAACGGTTGTTCGTGAGGGATCGCACGATTCGAAAGGACCCTCCTGACGTGCGGCGCATCTACGCGGCCGTCGAGAGTCGATCGACGCCCGGAGCACTCCGGCTCGACGCGGGAGCTTCGACAACTCTTCGCGGACAGCTGGGCAAAGTTCTTGGGTTTCTGAATGGCGAGAGCGGCGGTGGGATTTTCATCGCCGCGGCGGACCTGCTCGGCTCGACGAGCATCAACGAAGGTGCGGCTGAATTCCCGTCCGGATATTTCAACGCCGAGACGAATCCCGGGTCGCGCACATTGTCCATCGGCGGAATCTGTGAAGACGCAATGGCCGGGGTTCTTTCCGGAATATCGAGCTTCGGGCACCACATCGGGGCAGGCGCCTCATACGCCGCCTTCATCGCGCCACTTGGTCACATCGCGGCGAGACTGCACGCGATCGGGAACCAGGCGAGACAGGCCATCGATCCTGGACCGTACCGGCCCTTCATTCTGGTATGCGGTCACGCCGGACTGAAAACGGGAGAAGATGGTCCGACGCACGCGGATCCGCAGCCGCTGCAGCTTCTTCAGGAGAACTTTCCGCGCGGCGTCATGGTGACGCTGACGCCGTGGGAACCGAACGAAATCTGGCCGCTGATGGCGGCGGCGCTTCGCGCCCGTCCGGCGGTCATCGCTCCCTTCGTGAGCCGTCCGGCGGAAAAAGTGCCCGATCGTGCCGCGCTTGGCCTGGCGCCCGCGTCGAGTGCGGCACAGGGCATGTACCGGCTGCGGAATGCTCGCGGGCGGAGCGATGGAACTGTCGTGATTCAGGAGTCGGGCGTCGCATACGCCTTCGTCGAGCAAACGCTTCCCATGCTCCAGGACAAGGGAGTGAACCTCGATGTCTTTTACGTTTCCAGCGCCGAGCTCTTCGATCTGCTGTCGCCAGTCGAGCGCGAGGCAGTCTATCCAGAGAACATCGCGATGACGGCGATGGGACTCACCGGATTCACGTTGCCGACGATGTATCGCTGGATCCGGTCGGACGCGGGCCGGGAAGCGACGCTGCACCCGTTCTCTCACGGGTGCTATCCCGGCAGCGGACCCGGCAGCCGCGTAATTGCCGAGGCCGGTCTTGACGGCGAAGGCCAGCTGAAGGCGATCCTGAATTACCTCGACGCGCGTTCCCGCCGGAAGAAGAGGTCTCCGCTAGCGTAGCAGGGCACGCCGCGGGGCAATAAATCCTCCGGTGGCGTGGAAACTCTCCCGCTAGAGTTTTCGTAATTCGCGTGTGCGGCTTTCCGGCAAAATTCTGCGGGCGCCCTACAACCAAATCGACGTTCGCGGCGTCAAAAGAATCTGAAGACGTCCGCTCACGAGTCGCGCCACGCCGCTACCACCCGAATCCACCCACCGATGATTCGAAACGTTGTCGTCAGTGCTTTCGTCGCACTCGCTCCGGCAATCGCCGGTGGACAAGCGGCCGCCGCTTCCAAGGATTCTGTCCCTCACGCCCAGGCCGTTGACACCTCGCTGCGGAGACTCGCGCACGCTGCGCGCCGGGACGGTGAAATCCATCTGGACGGCCGTCTGGATGAGGCAGCGTGGCAGAAAGCACCGGTCATCTCCGATTTCACTCAGAGCTATCCGAAGCCCGGGGCAAAGCCGGTCGAGCCTACTGAAGCTCGCGTCCTTTACGACGACGACGCGATCTACGTCGGAGTCCGGATGACGGACTCCCGTCCGGATTCCATTGCCGCGCAGCTCGCTCGGCGCGACGCAAGCGGCATTTACAGCGACTGGGTTCATGTCATCATCGATTCCTATCACGACCGGCGCACGGCATTCCGATTCTCGACGAATCCGCGCGGCGTCAAGAAGGACGTCTACACCTCCAACGACCTATCGGAAGACATCAACTGGGACGCGATCTGGGAAGTGGCGACGCGTGTCGATTCAGCCGGCTGGGTGGCCGAATACCGGATTCCGCTGTCACAGCTTCGTTTCGGATCCGGCGTCCCGGGACAGGACAGGATTTGGGGTTTTCAGATCATGCGCGACGTCGCGCGCCGCAACGAACGCGACTCCTGGTCTCCGTGGACGCCGCAGTCGCCGGGCTTCGTTTCCGTGATGGGTGACCTCGGCGGGCTGACCAATGTGCCTTCGCCGCGCCGGTTCGAGGTCGTTCCTTATGCGAGCACGAAATTGACGCGCGCACCGGGCGATCGGGCGAATCCGTTCTTCCATGCGACGGACACCAGAGCTTCGGCCGGGGTGGACTTCAAATACGGCTTGCCTGCGGGACTCACGCTGACGGCAACGATAAATCCGGATTTCGGCCAGGTTGAAGTTGACCCCTCGGTGGTCAACCTCACCGCGTTCGAAACTTTCTTCCCGGAAAAGCGCCCTTTTTTCCTCGAGGGATCCGACGTCCTGAAGTTCGGACAACTCTATCTGAACAACGATTACGGCTCGGCGACCTATTTCTATTCGCGCCGCATCGGTCGGCAGCCTCAGCGGTTTGCGGGAGGCTCCGGCGTGCGATTTGTCGATCAGCCGGATCAAACGACAATCGCCGGCGCGGCCAAGGTGACGGGGAAGACGGGCCCCTGGACGGTGGGATTGCTCGATGCGGTAACGCCGCAGGAGCAGGCCAGAATTTTCACGACGTCGGGCAGTACGGACAGGAGTCCGGTCGAGCCGATGACGAACTATTTGGCAGCGCGGCTCAAGCGCGATTTCCGACAGGGCGGAACCGTGGTGGGGACGATGCTCACGTCAACTGTGCGAAACCTTTCCGACACCGTATTCAAGCCCCTCCTCAGGTCCAACGCGACTTTTGGCGGAATGGATTTCGAGCACGACATCCAGAAGCGAAAATGGATCGTCAGCGGATTCCTGGCGGGCACGCGCGTCGAGGGAAGTCGCAGCTCGATTGCCGCGACTCAGCTCAACAGCACGCACTATTACCAGAGGCCTGACGCGACCTACCTCCATTTCGATGCTTCGCGCAATTCGCTCGCGGGTCACACCGGAGAGATAGCGCTGGCAAAGACCGGGAAGCTCTACGGCTCACTCGCTTTCAAGGAGATGAGTCCCGGCTTCGAGCTCAACGACATGGGGTTCCTCGGGCGCGCCGATTTCCTCGCCGTCTCCACCGATCTCGGTTATCAGGATTTCCAGGCGGGGAAGCGCTTCCGGCAGTTCGGTTACTACGGCTACACCAACCACTCGTGGAACTTTGGCCGAACTTCGATCCTTCAGTCGGGTGGGTTGGGCGCTTTTTCGACGCTCACGAGTTTCTGGCAGGTGAGCGTCAACGGCAGCTATAACCCGCGCTATTTCAGCGACCGGTTCACGCGCGGTGGCCCGCTGGCGGCGGTCCCATCACAGCTGTTTTTGTCCGGCTCCGTTTATACGGATTCCCGCAAGCCGGTGATTTTCGGCCTCAACCCGTTCATCACACGAGCGAGCTCGGGAAGCTGGGGGCGAAGCTTGTATCTCAGCGTCGATACGCGGCCATCGAGCTTCATCCACCTCACGTTGGGTCCGAATCTCTACCGGCAGTACAGCACCGCTCAGTTCGTTCGCGGCGTGACAGATGCTACCGCCTCCACCACGTATGGCCATCGGTATGTCTTTGCCGATCTGCATCAAACCACTTTGTCTATGGACACTCGCGTCGAGTGGACGTTCACGCCGACCGTAAGCCTTCAGCTTTACGCGCAGCCCTTTGTGTCGGCGGGGAGATTCTCGAGCTTCAAGGAATTTCTGGCGCCGGGCAAATACTCCTTCGGCGTTTACGGCGTCGATCAAGGAACGATCTCGAAGAGCGCGAGCGGCGTTTACACCGTTGACCCCGACGGACCGGGACCGGCGACATCGTTCCAGTTCGGAGATCCGACGTTCAACATCAGAAACCTTCGCGGAAACGCGGTGCTTCGTTGGGAGTACCGGCCCGGATCCGCGCTGTTCGTCGTCTGGCAGCAGCAGCGGAGCGACTTCGAGCCGATCGGTGATTTCAGCGCCGGTCGCGATGTCGGCGCGATCTTCCGCACGGTCCCGACAAACGTGTTTCTCGTGAAGGCGACGTACTGGATAGGCAGGTAGCCGGCCAGGCTTCGCGAGGCGCGCAAAAAGGCCCGGGGACCGTACCTCGGGCTTTTTTATTTCCCGACTGGCGCGGCCGGCGTTACGGTGACGTAAGCGAACCGCCCGAGGCGCCGTCGCTCGAAGATCGTCGGCCACATTCGCAGCGGCGCGGACGCGCTCACTTCCTTCGATGCGGGCGAAAGTTTGCCGCATCCTTCGAGACCGCTCACGATGACAGTCCCCGGAGCGCGGGCAAGAATCTCAGCCGCATTCCGGCATGACGCATCCGCGGACTGAACGGCAGGAAGCTCGTGCATCACACGACCGAACTCGGCGAGCTTCCTCGCCCATCCCCAGCCGCCGGGCGGCGCCGGGTCGGGTACCGCCGCGATAACGCTTGTCAGTCCGGGGGCTCGCGCAATCGATTCGATGATTGATTCATCGAGCTCCACTCGCATGTCGTGTTGATACACTGCATCACGCGCCTCTACCGAAGTGATTGCAAGGAGCAGCCCGGCGAAAATCAGCGCCGTGACGGCGGTCGAACGTTTCTGATCGAGCAAGGAGCTCATCGCGTGCGCGGCGATCAGAACGACACCAAACCCAAAGGGGATCATGTAGAAGACGGCATGACCGGGCCATGGGATGTACGCCAGAACTCCGGCCATCATCCAGAGAGCTCCGATCAACAGAACCCACGACCGCTTTCGTCCCGAGCGCACAGTGAGACCGTCGGCGAGCAGACCGAGCCAGACGAGATTCGGTAGCACCAGCAGGAGGCGCCATGCGGGATCAGCGAGAACCCGTTTGAGCGAGGAAAGCCGTACGCTCCCCGGGAATGCCATATTCTCGAAACGTTCGAGACTCAGCCCGAGTTTTATTGGCTCGCTTCCGTAGCGTGCCGCATAGTTGCCGGCCTGCGCGTGAAGCGCGACGTACGCGACGGGAATCAGCGCAGCTACTGCCGCCAGTATCAGCATCGCGGTGAGAAGCGTGTCGCGCTCATCCCACCGACGCCAGAATCGCGCGCCGTCGCCGAAGTCGGTGCGCGTGACGAGCCAAAGGACGGGAATCAGCACCACGAGCATTTCCTTCGACAGGACGGCCGCGACACAGCACAGCGCGATGATGATTGCGTCGCGCCGCCATCCCGTCCCGGTGCGATACTCGAGCGCTGCGCGAAACCCGATCAGGAGGAACAGAAGTCCGAGCGTCTCTCCGGTCGGCCGCACCCAGCCGTCCGAGAAAGGCTTCATCACTGCCCAGAACGCCAGCGCAATCAGGGCGGCCGTCCGCCGCACGCCCAGCCGCAGGAGAATGTCGCGCGCCAGGAAGAGCACGACGGCATTGACGATGAAATACGTCCAATGCCAACCGGCGGCGTTCGTTCCGAACAGCTTCCACGCGCCAGCCAGGTACACGTACTGGACTGGAGAAAAGCGTCCCTGACTGGCGAGATACTGCTGCACGGCGCGAACGCTTCCCCAGAAGGAATCGTGCGCGGCGAGCTTCGGCAGAAACTCCGAGAAATCCAGAATCGGGAGACCGGGCGCCGCCCACGGCTGATAAACCAGAGCGCAAAACGCAACCAGCAGAAGAAACTCGCCGTGTCGGGCGAGCGCGTTGCGGGCGCGCGACGCGCGAGCCTGGAGTGATTGGTTCAAGCGGCTGATTTTATCGCGGTCGCGAGGAGAATGCTGCCGAAGCGAAGGTTCCAGCGATCTTCGCGATCCGCGATGCGTTCGGCTACGCGCCATCCGAAGACGCTCATCCATGGCGCGATGGTCGAAAAAGTCGTGATGCGCTCCACCGTCCAGCCGCACTCGGCCAGGGTCGCTTCGAGCAGCCGGCGGGTGAAGTGGGTGACGTGCTGATCGCCACCAAGACGGGGGACGAGCTTCGTCATGTCGAGCGCGCGCTCTATCACCGGCCAGACACCCGCGTAATTCGGTGTAGTGATCGCAAGCGTTCCGCCTGTACGCGTGAGATCATGAATTTGGCGAAACAGCGCGCGCGTCTGGTGAAGATGAATGTGCTCGATCAGCTCGAAGCAATACGACCGGTCGAGCGATTCGGGAGCAAGACCAAGCTCGTCCACCGTCGACAGTCGGAAATCGAGACCCGGTCGCGCGAATGTACGCCGGGCATACTCGATCGCCGCTGGGTTGCTGTCGATCGCTATTACCGTCGCTCCCTGCCGGGCAAGAAAATCGGAAAGGACTCCCGATCCGCATCCGACATCGAGAACCGTCTCGCCGCGCGCCGGCATTGCGTACCGTCTGATCACGCGCTCCTTCTCCGCGTGCCAGAACCGTTGGACGACGAATCCGCGCGTTCGCGCGCGGTGCTGGTAGTCGCCGTCGATTCGGATCGCGTCGCCATGACGGTCGGGCGCCGGCGCGTCACTCATCGCGGCAATTCGTCGCGGCGCCCTGACAGATCGCCAGATGCGGCGGCGCACTCCCGCGCAACGAGATCGGCGAGAAGCGGAGAATCGTAGTCCCCACGCAACCGATTCAAACGCAACCGGGCCAGATCGACGATCGTACGCAGCGAGTCACGCACCAGCTTGACCGACGAGGTGCGGTTTGCTTCGAGCGTGACCGGAATCCGCTTGATCTCGAGTCCGTAAAGAAGCGCGAGGTAAATGAGCTCGACGTCGAATGCGAAGCGCTCGAGCTTCTGCAGTCCGAAAAGCGCATCGGCGACATCGCCGCGAAATCCCTTCAGTCCGCATTGCGTGTCGAAGAAGCCTCCCGTCACCAGTGTCGCCGTCAGCTGAGAAAACGCGCGCGATGCCAGGCGTCTCGCGATCGGCAGATCGGCGGCGTACCGCGACTGCGGGAAAGTGCGGTCTCCGATGACGATGTGCAGCCGCCGCGTCCGGATGAGCGACTCGACGAGAAGAATGGACGCGGTACCATAAGGCAGGTCGACGTCCGTAAAAACGCGAACCGCACCGCGCGCGGCACGCATTCCCTCTCTGACAGCCGCGCCCTTCCCGCGATTCGCCGGGAGGCTGATCGACCGCACAGAGCCCCCGGCCCCGTGCTGCTTTTCAGTCTGCGGCGTCATGGCGCCACCGTCGTCGACGACGATGATCTCCCACGTGAGGCCGCTCTCGCTCAACGCCGACGCAAGACGCTCCGTGGATTCACGCGCGAGATCGGGCGCGCGGTAGCACGGAAGAATTACTGAAAGCGCCGGCGGCTCACTCGCGCCGGCTTGCAGATCTCGCGGGGAAACGGTGGCTGGATTCACGGATGCAGACGATTCTCAAACCGCCCTGCAACCGCTTGTCGCTTCCGCGATCGACGTACCGGTCCATGCATGCAGCGTTTCGGTGGGTCGATGTTTGCGGTTATTCGTTGACGCGAAGCAATTCACCGGCAACTCACTGCTAAACGACCTGGCCAACGGAAATGGGATCGCTGATCACACTCGCTCAATCTATGGGCCTCGCTTATCTGTCGGGCGTCAGTCTCTATGCGACGGTTGCCCTGCTCGGTGTTGCTTCCCAGGCTGGGTGGATCGGACCATTGCCCGGCGCGCTTAATGGGCTGGTGAACCCGTTCGTCATCGGAATCGCCGCTGTTCTCGCGGTGATCGAATTTCTTGCGACGCTGATCCCCGGAGTTGCGTCCCTGTGGGAAACCGCTCACACTTTCATCCGCCCTCCCGCCGCCGCAGCATTGGCCGCAGCGACTGAGTGGCACGCCGATCCGTCATTCATTCTCGCGGCGACGCTCCTCGGTGGCGGGCTCGGCTTGGCGACGCATGTGACGAAGCTCGGCTTGCGCGTCGCGGTGGACACGTCGCCGGAGCCGGTGACGAACGGGCTCCTGAACACCGCCGAGCTCAGCGTCATCGCGAGCCTGACCTACCTGGTTTGGCACCACCCGGTGGCCGCCCTGGTCGTCGCGCTCCTCCTCCTCATTCTAACCGCGATGCTGGTACGAATGGTGTGGCGTGCGCTGCGAAATCTTTTCAGCGGCCATTGGCGATCATTCTTTCCGGAGCAGAACAAAACGGCCTGATGCCGCATCGCGTGTCAGGCCGTTATTTGCTCAGTCGGGGCGAGTGGAATTGAACCAGCGAGCTCCTGCTCCCGAAGCAGGGCAAGACAAAGGGCATGTAGAACCCCATTCGCTAGGTGGGTCCTCGGCGGGGAAGTCGGGCGACCGGTGGAACCAGCCCCGGCTGCGATGAAGCAAAAGGCGGACGGCCTTGACATGACTATACAACTACACAATTATATGTACATATGGTTAGGTTACCAATTTCAGCACGCTTCCTCTCGGTCGGGAGAGTAGCCGCGACGGCCCTCGGCCTGACCGCCGGCGCTGCGGGTTTACAGACTGCCTCCGCACAGCTCACGCTCGCCGACGCGCTCCGGCAGGCAGACCGCGCGGCGTACGGCAACCGCATCGCCACCGCTGAAACGGCAGCTCAAACGGCTCGGTCGATCACTCCGCTCAAAGGCATCGTTCCGACGGTCCATTTTGAGGCCGGTTATGTCCGAACCACAGACCCGATCGGGGTTTTCGGTTCAACGCTACGGCAGCGCAGCGTCTCGCAGGAGAACTTCGACCCACAACGTCTCAACTATCCGGACGCACTCGCGAACCATCAAGGCGCAGTGGTCATCGAGCAACCGCTTCTCAATGCGGATGCCTGGATCGGGCGGCGCTCGGCCGCTTACGCCGCCGACGCAAGCCGCGCGTCCGAAGAGTGGACGAAGATGTCCATCCGGGTGGACGTCGTCCGCGCTTACTACGGTTCGGTGCTTGCCGACGAACGCGCATCGACGCTTCGCTCAGCCGCGCGGGCGGCACACGCGCACGTATCCGAGGCGGAAGCGCTCGTCCGTCAGGGGATCGCTACGAAATCCGACGCTCTTCTCGCATCAGTCCGCGCAGGGGAGATCGACGCACAGCTTGCGGAGGCGGAAGGGGCAGTAGCGACCACCCGCCGCGGTCTCGCTGTCCTGCTCGGGCAGAGCGGTACGAGTGTGCGTGCGCCCGTGATTTCGTCAGCAGCGCTACCGTCAGCCGATCGCATCCGGGCCGTTGTCTCGGAGGACACAGCGGACATTCTCCCTTCTCAGCGAGCCGACGTTCAAGCGGCACTCAGCGGGTTCGACGCCGCACGCGCGAACGCAAAGGGCGCGCGTTCACTGATCATGCCCCGAGTCAATTCGTTCGCGCGGTACGACTGGAACTCCGCCGACAGAGTGTTCACTGGCGACCGCAACTGGACGATCGGCATCATGGCAACCTGGACTCCGTTTACGAATCCGGCCGACATTTCGGACATGCGCGATGCCAATGCGCGTGGCGACGTGGCTCGCGCGCAGGCCGAGGCGGCAGAGGCAAACGCGCGGCTCGAGCTGGATCAGACGCGGACCGCATTGCAGGTAGCACTCGCGCGACTTTCGATCGCGGAACGTGCCGTTGCACAGAGCGCGGAAGCGCACCGCATCGTCGGTCGCAAGTACGAGGGCGGACTCGCCCAGGTCGTGGAACTGCTCGATGCGCAGGCAGTGGAAACCCAAAGCGCAGTCAACTTCTCGCACGCGCGCTGGAGTGCGATCGTCGCTGCCGCAGAACGACGGCGGGCTCTCGGGAGGGACCCGGGATATCTCGAAGCATTGGACGAACCAACCTCACGATCAACATCAGAGAGGGATTGATGGATATGTCTCTGAAATCCGTTACAGCTGTCGGCGCGTTACTCGTCTTCGCCTCAGCCTGCTCGTCTCCCGACAAGGACGTTCCGCGGTCGCCTCATCGCGTCACTGGAACTGCATACACGGTGAAGGACACTGCGGTACAGACAGTATTCGAGGCGTCAGGCACCGCCACACCGCTTCGTCAGGCGACACTGAGCACGAAGCTGATGGGCACAGTGCTTCAGGTGCTCGCAAGGGAAGGTGACAGGATAGTTGCCGGTCGCACCCTCGTCCGCATCGATGCCCGCGATCTCGCTGCGAAACATTCGCAGGTAGCCGCGTTGATCGCCGAAGCTGAAGCAGTGCGTCGCGATGCGGTAAGACAGGCAGGGCGCATCCGCGCTCTTTATGCGGACAGCGCGGCTACTCGAGCACAGCTCGACGCAGTCGAGACCGGTCTCCTTCGCGCGGATGCCGGTGTTCGCGCCGCGCGCGCATCATCTGACGAGCTTGCAGCAGTTTCAGAGTATGCTTCGGTTCGCGCTCCATTCAGCGGAATCGTGACGAAGCGATTCGTTGACCCGGGTGCGTTTGCCGCGCCCGGCTCGCCGCTGATGACTATCCAGGATGGTGACCGGCTCCGCATTGTTGCGAACACCACGCCGGACATCGCGAGTGGACTCCGGCGCGGCCAGCGCATCGACGCCGTCATTGAGAACCTGCCGGTCTCAGCCGTCATCGAGGGAATCGTTCCATCGACGTCGGGAAATCTCTACACAATCAACGCACTCGTATCCAACGACGGCGGCAGCTTCCTGCCCGGAAGCACGGCGACTCTTCTTATCGCGCGCGGCTCGCGTCGAGCATTGGTCGTTCCATCCAGCGCCGTTGTCCGTGAGGGAGATCTGACCGGTGTCAGGATACGTTCGCCAGACGGCGACGAAGTCAGGTGGATCCGTCTTGGACGCAGCAGTGGAAGCGTGGTCGAAGTCGATTCCGGCTTGCGCGCGGGTGATGTTGTGATCGTCCCGTCGCCGCGTCTTTGATGTTCGCGGTGAGAGACTGACATGGGAATCTCGGGACGGATCGCGCAGGCCTTCCTTCGATCAAAGCTCACTCCGCTGGTTACGGTTGCATCGCTCGCCGTCGGACTGCTCGGGTTGCTCGCGACACCGCGCGAGGAGGAGCCTCAGATCTCGGTGCCGATGATCGACGTGATATCGATGCTTCCCGGTGCATCACCTCGCGAGGTGGAGAATCAGCTGGCGCGGCCAATCGAGCAGAGCATGCTGGAGATACCGGGTGTGGATCATGTGTACACTCTCGCCGGCGATGGCTATACAGTGGTTACTGTCCGTTTCAAAGTCGGTGAAGACCAGGAGCGAAGTGTCACGAAAGTGCACGCAAAGCTCGCGGGAGCGATGGACATGGCTCCCGCCGGCGCCGTCGCTCCGATCGTAAAGCCGCATTCGATTGACGACGTGCCGGTACTCGCGCTCACGTTGCACTCGAGTGAGTATGATGCAAACCTGCTGCGCCAGGTCGCGCTCGCGCTATCCGATGAGATTCGGACTGTTCCCGAGGTAGCACAGACGTTCGTGGTCGGCGGCGCGTCAAAACAATTTCTCGTGACGCTCGATGCGGCGCGACTCGCGTCGAGCGGAGTCACTCCGGGCGAAGTTGCGGCTGCACTGAAGGGAGCGAATGCCCGACTTCAGGCGGGCGAGTTCGCTGAATCCGGCAAGGTCTACCGTGTAGATGTGGGCGCGCCGTTGTCCAACCCGACCGAAATCGGCAGCGTAGTTGTGGCTGTGCGAGGCGGCGCTCCAGTCTACCTTCGCAACGTTGCCGACGTCACGGAGGGTTTTGGCGAGACGACGACCTATGTCTCGCACGAAGATAGAAGCGGCGCGAGCGAGACCGCGGTCACCATCGCCGTCTCCAAGCGAAAGGGCGCAAACGCCACCGAGGTCACGCGGTCGGTGCTCGAGCGTGTTGATGCGGCAAAGGGAAGGTTGTTGCCGAGTGTGGTCAAGCTCGATGTGACGCGAGACTATGGTGAGACGGCGGGCGAAAAGGCGCGCGAGCTGATCCTCCATCTCCTCATCGCCACGATATCCGTCACTGTGCTCATCTGGGCATTCCTCGGATGGCGCGAGGCAGCGGTGGTGCTGGTCGCTGTTCCCGTGACTCTCGCGCTCACACTCTTCGCTTATTACGCGCTCGGCTACACGCTGAATCGGATCACGTTGTTTGCGTTGATCTTCTCGATTGGAATACTCGTGGACGACGCGATTGTTGTAGTCGAGAATATCTATCGGCATCTGAAGATTGGAGATCGCACGCCGGAGGTCGCTGCGGTCGAGGCCGTCGACGAAGTCGGAAACCCGACGATACTCGCCACCTTCACCGTGATCGCGGCGATTCTGCCGATGGCATTCGTATCCGGGATGATGGGTCCCTACATGCGGCCGATTCCAATCGGAGCATCCGTGGCAATGCTGGCGTCGCTCGCCGTTGCGTTCATAGTGACGCCGTATCTCGCCTACCGGCTGCTCAAGGGTCACGTGCACACGCCGGTCAGGGTGCATGACGGTTCCGTCAGGATGGAACGGCCGTCACGATTCGGGCGCATCTATTCGCGCGTGATGATGCCGCTGATGGACAGTCGCCGCCGCCGTATCGGATTCTACGCCGGTGTTGCCGGACTGCTTCTGGTGTCTGTCGGGCTGGTGCTCGTGGAAGCGGTGAAGGTGAAGATGCTCCCGTTCGACAACAAGAGTGAGTTCCAGGTCGTGCTCGATCTTCCCGAGGGCACGACGCTCGAGATGTCGAACGCGCTCGGTCAGGAAATAGCGAGTTATCTGCACCGAGTTTCCGAGGTAAAGAGCACGGAGGTGTATGCGGGAACGGCAGCGCCTTTCAACTTCAACGGCCTGGTTCGCCACTACTTCATGCGGTCGGGGGCGAACGTCGCTGATGTCCAGGTCAATCTCGTCGCGAAGGGCGATCGGTCGCGCCAGAGTCACGCAATTGCAGTAGCAGTGCGTCCTGGCATCGACTCGATTGCACGGGCATACGGCGCCTCCGCGAAAGTCGCGGAGATTCCGCCAGGCCCACCGGTTCTGTCGACGCTCGTCGCGGAAATTTATGCGGGAGATGATTCGGCGCGCCTTGTGGCGGCGCGCGAAGTGAAGCGCGTTTTCGACACGACGCCGGGCGTCGTCGACGTTGACTGGACGGTTGAGTCGCCGCAGGAGAAGCGAATCTTCCGCGTGGATCGTGTGCGCGCCGCGGAAGCAGGGGCGAGTGTCGAGCAGATAACACAGGCTCTATACCTCGGGCTCTCCGGTTCCCCCGCGGGTGTTGTTATGTCCGCCACGGCGAGGGAAGGAACGCAGATCGTTCCGCGACTCCCACTGGAGCAGCGCTCGTCAGTGAACGCGTTGCTGGCTTTGCCAATCGCGACAGCATCAGGGCCTCAGCCCCTCGCGCGTTTCGTAGCTGTGGCGAACGGGACAATCGAAGCCAGCCGAGTGCGAAAGGACCTGCGACCGGCGATTTACGTGACGGGTGACGTCGCCGGAGCGGTGGAGTCGCCGGTTTATGCGATTCTCGCGATGAACAGGAAGCTCGATGCGATTCACGTTAACGGAGCGGGCATCGCCCGATACAATTCCGTGCAGCCGTCAAAGCTGACGGAGACCGCCATCAAGTGGGATGGCGAGTGGCAAGTCACTATAGAGGTCTTTCGCGATCTCGGTCTGGCGTTCGCGATCGTGCTCGTGCTCATCTACGTCCTCGTCGTGGGCTGGTTTCAGTCGTTCAGAATTCCACTCGTGATCATGGCCCCGATTCCGCTTACGCTGATCGGCATTCTGCCGGGTCACGCAATCAGTGGCGCGTTCTTCACGGCGACGTCGATGATCGGAATGATCGCGCTCGCAGGCAT
>Ga0137373_10002537_pt1 | contig 20047 bp, 23 predicted proteins | sample SagtaG_5_FD_104912 | JGI IMG/M metagenome (GOLD analysis project Ga0137373, IMG submission 104912) | Vadose zone soil microbial communities from Sagehorn Ranch, Mendocino, California, USA - Sage1_R_80_16 metaG | ecosystem: Environmental > Terrestrial > Soil > Vadose zone | place: USA... | reverse complement strand
CGGGTCGACCCGGCCCGCCGCGGCGACGGGGGCGGCAGCGGGATCGGGCTGACCATCACCCGGGCGATCGTCCAGTCCCACGGCGGCCGGGTGTGGGCCGAGAGCGCGGGCCGCGGCCGCGGCGCCCGGATAGTCATCAGGCTCCCTAGGGCGTCACCCAGGACCGGGTGACGCCCTAGGCAGGCGCCTCGCGGCTCGTCGGCGCTCGCGCCGCGCTCACGCGACCGTACGGCCGACGTGCGGGATGACCCGGTCGTCGGTGCCGCTCGGGAGCTGGGACCAGTCGTCGCCGTCCCCGGCGGCCAGCAGCCACGCCAGCACGGTCAGGGGAACGGCCAGCACGGCCGCGAACGGTGCCAGCACCAGCGGCCAGGCGGCGCCGCCGCCGAGCCAGGCGGTTCAGGCGGCCACTGCGGCGACCAGCACCACCGCTACCGCGGCCGCGATGACCAGCACGAGCACGGAGGGACGCTTGCCGTCGTCGGTTCGCATCGTGGACCTCCTCGGTCCGGAGGCCGGCGGCCTGCGCCTCCACCACCACGGTGCGCGCTCAGGCGGCCCGCGAGCAGGGCCAGACGCCCCGCTAGCACGGGACTGATCGTTCTACCCCGTAGAGGTATACGTACTGCGCTTGTGAGGTCGCTTCCTAGTGGTCCTACGGCAGAACGGCCCGCCGAGCACAGGCCATTCGTCCCTATGGAGTACCCCCCTAGGGTAGGAAACTCCAGGGCGGGCCGGTACTACCGAGGAGGGTCGCACGGGAGGTTGGCGAGATGGGCCGGATCGGAGTGGGCCGCGTACCGCTGGCCCGTCGGAACCTGCTGGCCGAGCCGCGCCGGCTGGCCGCCGGGGTGGTTGGCATCGGCCTGGCGCTGATGCTGATCCTGCTGCTGGGTGGCCTGTGGGCGGGCATCCAGGCCCAGTCGGCCCAGTACGTGGACGCCACCGGCGCGGCCCTTTGGGTCCTGCCGCCCGGCACCCGCACCCTGTTCGCCGAGGGCACCCAGCTGCCCACCAGCACCCTGGCAACCGTCCGGGCGACCCCAGGGGTGGACTGGGCCGCGCCCGCCTGGGGGCTGTACGCCATCCTGAACCTCCACGGCACCAGGGCCGCGGTCGTGCTGGTCGGCTCGGCGCCCGGCCCACCTGGACCCGGCCACCGCCTACCGAGGTGCATGACCATGGCCCCCACCACTCCCACCCGGCGATCCCAACACTCCGCCACCCGTAGCAAGCAGGCGTACGCGGTGTTGCTGGGTGGCGCGGCCGCGGCAGTCGCCCTGGTCGCCGCCCTGACGGCCTGGGCGGCACAGCTCGGCGGCGCGTGGCTGCCGGTGCTCCCTCCGTTCGCGCTGGTGCTGGCCGTCCCCGTGGTCGCCCTGGCGTGGCCGCACCACAGCCAGACCACCGAGAAAGCCTCCAGGAGTCCGATGGGCCTGACCAGCGGGCCAAGCCACGTCGGCGCCGGGTCCGGTTCGGCGGTGGGGTGCCACTGGCCCGCCGCAACCTGTTCCAGGACTGCCGCCGGGTGCTGCTGTCGACCGGCGGGGTGGCCGTGGCGTTGCTGCTGGTGCTGATCCTTGGGGGGATCTTCGCCGGCGCCATGCGCCAGCTCACCGGCTACGTCGACCGCTCCGGCGCCGACCTGGTCGTCTCCCAGGCCGGGGTGACCACCATGCACATGAGCGCCTCGGTCCTGCGCCCCGACATCGCCGACCGCGTCCGCGAGACCCCCGGGGTCGCCTGGGCCGAGCCCATCCGCTACACCACCGGCATGGTCAGCTCGCCGGCCGGCCAGTCGGCCAGCTACGTGATCGGCTACGACCCCAGCGCCCGCCACGCCGGCCCCTCGCGGCTGGTCGGCGGCCGCCAGCCCGGCGCTGGCGAGGCAATCGTCGATCGGCAGGCCGCCGACCAGCTCGGCGTCCGGGTGGGCGACCGGGTCCGCGTCCTCGGCCGACCGTTCAGGCTGGTCGGGCTGTCGACCGGTGGGACCAACATCGCCAACACCACCGTCTTCATCACCAGCGGTGACTTCGCCCGCCTGCGCGGCCCCGCCCAGGCCTACGTCCTGGTCGGCGCCCGCCCCGGCGCCGACCTCGGCCTGCTCCGCGCCCGGCTGGAAGCCATCCCGCCCGGGGTCACCGTCCAGACCAGCGGCCGGTTCGCCGCCTCCGAGCGGCGCATCGTCACCGACATGAGCGCCGACCTGCTGCGCATCATGTCCGGCATCGGGTTTGGGATCGCGCTGGCGGTGACCGCCCTCACCCTGTTCAACGCCACCGTCGCCAAGACCCGTGAGTACGGCGTGGTCAAGGCGCTCGGCGCCCGCCCGGGCCGGCTGGCCGCGGCGGTCGCCGCCCAGGCCGCCTGGTCGGTCACCCTCGCCCTGGCCGCCGCCGCTGTCCTGGCGCTGCTGCTGACGGTCGTGATCGGCCGCCTCAACCCGGCGCTTTCGATCTGGATCGCGCCCGGCAGCGTGCTACGTACGGGGCTGGGCGCGCTGCTGGTCGGGGTGGCCGGGGCGGTCCTTCCCATCCGGCGGGTGCTGCGCGTGGACCCCGCCGCCTCGTTCCGGAGGCCCACATGACCACCCAGACCGCACCCGTCCCGGCAAGCCGCGACCCGGTCCTGCACGTGACCGGGCTGACCAAGACCTTCGGCCAGGGCGAGCTTGCCGTCACCGCCGTGGGCGGCATCGACCTGGACGTCCACCACGGCGAGGTCGTGCTGGGCATGGGGCCGTCCGGCAGCGGCAAGACCACCCTGCTGCTGATGCTCGGCGCCATGCTGCGGCCCACCGCCGGCGTCATCCAGGCCGGCGGCCTGGACGTCGCCCACGCCCCCGAGCACCGCCTGCCCGCCCTGCGCGCCCACCGCTTCGGCTTCGTCTTCCAGGACTTCAACCTGCTGTCGGCGCTGACGGTCGCCGAGAACGTCGAGCTGGCCTGCAACCTGGCCGGCGTCACCGGCCACCCCGCCCGCCACCGCGCCCGGACGCTGCTAGAGCGGGTCGGGCTCGGCCGCCGGCTCGGCTTCCGGCCCGAGCAGCTGTCGGGCGGGGAGAAGCAGCGGGTGGCGATCGCCCGCGCGCTGGCCAACGACCCGCCGCTGATCCTGGCCGACGAGCCCACCGCCAACCTCGACAGCGCCATCGGCCGTGACGTGGCGCGGCTGCTGCGCCAACTGGCCACCGAAGACGGCCGGGCGGTGGTGATCGTCAGCCACGACGCCCGCCTGAAGGAGATCGCCGACCGGGTGCTGTGGCTGGAGGACGGAACCTTCCGGGAGCTTGCCACCATGGCCACCGACCCGGTCTGCGGCATGGCCGTCCCCCAGCACGACCACCCGCACCTGCAACTAGACGGCGCGCCGTGGTGGTTCTGCTCGGTCGCCTGCCGCGAGGAGTTCGCTTCGGACCCCAGCCGCTTCGCATCCAGCCAAGGCCTGCCAGGCGAGCAGTCGGGGACGGGAACCCTGGACCCGCTCGGGCGCCACGACCCGAGCACCAAGTCGGCAAGGAAGGACCAGACGCAGCCAGATATACACTAGGGGGGTATGGCATAGGGAGAGGGGTTGAGGATGCGGGGCTACATGGCGGACAAGGACAAGCTGCAGGCGCGCCTGCGCCGGATCGAGGGCCAGGTCCGCGGGCTGCAGCGGCTGGTCGACGAGGACGCCTACTGCATCGACGTCCTCACCCAGATCTCGGCGGTCAACGCCGCCCTTCGTGGGGTTTCGGTGCTGCTGCTGGATGACCACCTGCGCCACTGCGTGCGCGACGCGGCCCGGAGCGAGCGTGACGGCGACGCGATCGTGACCGAGGCGACCGAAGCCATCGAGCGGCTGCTCAAGTCCTAACGAACCCGCCAGCCCCACGTCCGACGCCGAAATGGAGGCGCGAGTGACGACGATGACCATCAGCGTCCCCGAGATCCACTGCGACCACTGCAAGCACTCTATCGAGGGGGCGCTGGCCCCATTGCCCGGCGTGGCGTCGGCGCGGGTGGACGTCGACGCCCGGACGGTCACCGTGGAGGTCGACGAGACGATCACCGGTCGCCAGCGGGTGGTTGCCGCCATCGAGGAGCAGGGCTACAAGGTGCCCGCCTGACCACGGCATTGGTAGTTCGCGATTGGGAGAGGAGCCAGCATGGCCACCGTCCGGCCGCAGACCGAGGACGCCACCAGCGTCGACTTCATGGTCGAGGGGATGACCTGTGGCTCCTGCGCCGCCCGGGTCCAGCGGGTGCTGGCCAGGACCGAGGGCGTGGCCGACGCCCAGGTGAACTTGGCCACCGGCCGCGCCCACGTCACGTTGGACCGTCCGGTGCCGACCGCCGACCTGCAGGTCCGGGTGGCCAAGATTGGCTACGGCCTCACCCCGGTCGTGCAGGCGCCAACCGACGACGGTGGCCCCGAGGAGCGTACCCGTCGGTCCTGGCTATGGCGGGTGGTGCTGGTCGCGCCGGCCGCCGTCTTCGCATTGGCGACCATGCTGGCCGGTCCCACGCTCATGGAGAACTGGCCCTGGCGGCTGGCGCTGTTCATGGTGGCTACGCTGGTGCAGTTCGGGATTGGCTGGCCGTTCCTGCGCGAGGCCGCCCGCCGCGCGCGCCGGCGTACCGCCAACATGGACACCCTGGTCGCGGTCGGTACCCTGGCCGCCTACGGCTTTAGCCTCGTCCAGCTGGTCACCCGCGGCAGCGAGCTGTACTTCGAGACCGCCGTCTTGCTGATCGCGTTCCTCACCCTTGGCCGCTACCTTGAGGCCTGCGCCCGCGGCCGCGCCGGCCAGGCGATCCAGGCCCTGCTGGAGCTGGGCGCCAAGCAGGCACGGGTGCTGCGCGACGGCACTGAGGTGATGATCCCGGCCGAGCAGGTCGCCGTCGGCGACCTGCTGCGGGTCCGGCCTGGGGAGAAGGTCCCCGTCGACGGCGAGGTCGTGGCGGGGACCAGCGCGGTCGACGAGTCGATGCTGACCGGCGAGAGCGTCCCGGTCGACAAGTCCCCCGGCGACCGGGTGGCCGGGGCCACGGTCAACGCCAGCGGGGTGCTGACCGTGCGGGCGACCGCGGTCGGCGCCGACACCGCCCTAGCCGCAATGCCATCCGGTTTGCTGCTTTGAGGTGGTAGTGTCCGTTGCTTGTCGCTTGGTGGAAGGGGCGAAGCAACCGGATGGCACCCGCCGCACCCGTCGAGCTGCCCTCGCCGCCGCCGATCACCGACCGGATCGCGCTGGGCGCGCTGACCAGCACCTTCCCGCCCGAGTTGGTGGATCGGGTCATCCAGCAGACCGGCCGGGCTGAGCAGCGCCGCCGGCTGCTGCCGGCCCGCGTGGTCGTCTATTTCGTGCTGGCGTTGGCGCTGTATGGCCATGCCGCCTACGAGGAGGTGCTGCGCTGCCTGGTCGAGGGCTGGGCTGGGCGGTGCGGGCGCGCCGCGGCCGGCGCAGCTGGCCGTACTGGCACGTGCCGGGCGCCTCGGCGCTGGCCGAGGCCCGCACCCGGCTGGGCGCCGAACCACTGCGAGTGCTGTTCGCCCAGGCCGCCCGGCCGCTTGCCACCCAGGCCACCCGCGGCGCGTGGTATCGCCGCTGGCGCCTCATGATCCTGGACGGGACCTGCCTGGACGTGCCGGACACCCCCGAAAACGAGGCGGCGCTGGGGCGGCCCGGCAGCGGCCGCGGGGAGGGCAGGAGCGCGTTCCCGCAGGTGCGGGTGGTGGGGCTGGTGGAGGCGGGCACGCACGCGATCGTCGACGCCGCCCAGGGCCCCTACGGGAGCGGTGAGCAGACCTTGGCCCGAGGGCTGGCCCGCGAGGGCGGGCCGCTGGGGCCGGGGGTGCTGCTGTTGGCCGACCGGCTGTTTGTCGGCGCCGAGCTGTGGCAGGCCATGGCCGCAACCGGCGCGGACCTGCTGTGGCGGGTCAAGTGCGGCAGCAAGACCGCCCCCACGCTGCCGGTCGACCAGGTGCTTTCGGACGGGTCGTGGCTGAGCCGGTTGTCTGCGGGCACCGACCGCCGCAAGCGCCACCCGATCCGGGTGCGGGTGATCGAGTACACCCTGTCGGATCCTGGCCGGCGCACCAGCGTGGACCGCTACCGGCTGGTGACCACCATCCTTGACCCCGACCTGGCGCCCGCCCACGAACTGGCGGCGCTGTATACCGAGCGGTGGGAGGTGGAGACCGCGCTTGGGGAGTTGAAGACGACCCAGCGTGGCCCCAGGCAGGTGCTGCGCTCCAAGAGCCCCGAGCTGGTCGCCCAGGAGGTCTGGGCGCACCTGCTGGTCCACTACGCCCTGCGTCAGGTGATGCACACCGCCGCCCTCGAAGCGGACCTGGACCCCGACCGGCTGTCGTTCGTCGCTAGCCTGCGGGTCGTCCGCCGCCAGGTAATCGCCCGGCCGGCCTTTTCCCCCTGACCAGATCACCGCCGCCATCCGCGTGGCGGTCGAGGAACTGCTCACCGCGCTGCTCCCCAAACGCCGCCTGCGCGCCTTCCCCCGAGCGGTCAAACGCAAGATGAGCAACTACCAGCTCAAACGCGCCGCCCATCGCGCCTGGCCGCAGCCGACCATGCCGCCCGCCTTGGCCGTCGGCATCCTGCCTGCAACCCTACCCGGCGCAAGCTGCCGAAGCCCTCAACCGCATGGCATTGCCCCTAGCCCAGATCGTCCGGCTGGTCGAGCAGGCCCAGGCCGGCAAGGGCCAGCTGCAGCGGCTGGCCGACCGCATCTCCGCGGTCTTCGTCCCGCTAGTCATGATCGTCGCCGCGCTGACCTTAACCGGCTGGGCGCTGCTCGGCGGTGACCCCGTCAAGGGACTGGTCGCGGCGGTGGCGGTACTGATCATCGCCTGCCCGTGCGCGCTGGGGCTGGCCACCCCGACCGCCATCATGGTCGGGGTCGGACGCGGCGCCGAGCTCGGCATCCTCATCAAGAGCGTCGAGGTGCTGGAGCGCACCCGCCGCATCACCACCGTCGTGTTCGACAAGACCGGCACCCTCACCTATGGCCGGATGGCGCTGACCGACGTGGCCGCCGGCCAGGGGGTGCAGGAGGCGGAGCTGCTGCGCCTGGCCGGGGCGGTGGAGGCCGACAGCGAGCACCCCATCGGCGCCGCCATCGCCGCCGCCGCCCGCCAACGGGGGGACTTGCCGGCCGCCCACGGGTTCCAGGCCGTGGCCGGCCAGGGCGTCCGCGCCGACGTAGCGACCGGCGACCGTGGCCTGGCGACGGTCTGGGTGGGGCGGCGCAAGCTGGCTGCCGACGCCGGCCTGCTGGTCCCCGGCACGCTCGAGGCGGCCGCCGAGCGGCTGGAGTCCCAGGGCAGGACCGCCGTGCTGGCCGGCTGGCAGGGCGAGGTCCGCGGCGTCCTGGCCGTGGCCGACACCCTCAAGGACGGCGCCGCAGACCTGGTCGGGCGGCTGCACGCCATGGGCCTGGAGGTCGCCATGCTGACCGGCGACAACCAGGCCACGGCCCAGGCGATCGCGGCCGCGGTCGGCATCGACCAGGTCCTGGCCGAGGTGCTCCCGGCCGACAAGGCCGGCGAGGTCGCCCGCCTCCAGGCCCAGGGCCGGGTCGTGGCCATGGTCGGCGACGGCGTCAACGACGCCCCCGCCCTGGTCCAGGCCGACCTGGGCATCGCCATCGGCACCGGCACCGACGTGGCCATCCAGGCCAGCGACCTGACCCTGCTGCGCGGCGACCTGGACGCGGTGGCCACCGCGATCGGCCTGTCGCGGCGGACCTACCGCACGATCGTGCAGAACCTGTTCTGGGCGTTCGGCTACAACACCGCCGCGATCCCGCTGGCCGCCGCGGGGCTGCTGAACCCGGTGATCGCCGGCGCCGCCATGGCCGTCTCCAGCGTCAGCGTGGTGGCCAACTCGTTGCGGCTCCGCCGCTTCGGTCCAAGAGGAGCGTCGTGATGGCAACCAAGGAGCGCAGCACCGCCGTCCTGGACGTCCGACCCATGCTTCGCGGCTCGGAGAAGGCGGTGGTGGAGGCCGTGCTCGGGCGCCGGCCGGGCGTGGAGCAGGTGGAGGCCAACCCCGTCGCCCAGACCGCCACGGTGGTCTACGACCCCTCCGAGACGTCGCTGGCCGACCTGCGCCGCTGGGTCGAGGAGTGCGGCCTGCACTGCGCCGGCCAATCGGTCCCCGAGCACATCTGCGACCCGCTGATGGAGCCCAACCCGTCGGACGGCCACGGCCACCACCACGCGGCCGTCGACACCAAGGCGCCGGCGGCCGAGGCGGACCACCACCCGGACACGGCCGCTCCCCTGGCCCAGCCGGACCATCCCCACCAGGACACGGCCGCCCCGGCCGCCGGCGGGCACGCCGGGCACAGCAGGCACGCCGCTCCCGCCGGTCACGCCCCTCCCGCGGGGGAGGCGACGCGCTCGCCGCACGAGACGATGGGCCACGGCGGGCACGGCGCCATGTCCATGGCGGCGATGGTCGCCGACATGCGCAACCGCTTCCTGGTCGCCGCGGTCTTCTCCGTGCCGATCCTGCTGTGGTCGCCGATCGGCCGCGAGGTCCTCGGCTTCCGCACCGCGGCGCCGTTCGGCCTGCGCGACGACGTCTGGTCGCTCCTGCTCAGCCTCCCGGTCGTCCTGTATTCCTGCTGGATCTTCTTCGACGGCGCCGTGCGCGCCCTGCGCGCCCGCACCCTGGACATGATGGTGCTGGTCGCGGTCGCCGTCGGGGCGGGCTGGCTGTACTCGGTGGCGGTCACGCTCAGCGGCGGCGGTGAGGTGTTCTACGAGGCCGCCACCGTCCTCGCCGCCTTCGTGCTGCTCGGCCACTGGTTCGAGATGCGCGCCAGGGGCGGCGCCAACGAGGCCATCCGGACCCTGCTCGACCTCGCCCCACCGAGGGCCCTGGTGCTCCGCGACGGCGAGCCGGTCGAGCTGCCGACCTCCCAGGTCCAGGTCGGCGACCTCCTGCTGGTCCGCCCGGGGGCCAAGATCGCGGTGGACGGCGAGGTCAGCGACGGCGACAGCGAGGTCGACGAGTCGGTGGTCACCGGCGAGAGCCTGCCCGTGCACAAGCAGCCCGGCGACCAGGTCATCGGCGCCACCATCAACAAGAACGGCACCCTGCGGGTGCGCGCCACCAAGGTCGGCAGCGACACCGCGCTGGCCCAGATCGTCGAGCTCGTGCAGGAGGCGCAGAACTCCAAGGCGCCCGGCCAGCGACTCGCCGACCGGGCCGCCTTCTGGCTGGTCCTGGTCGCCCTGGCCGGCGGTGGCCTGACCCTGGCGGCGTGGCTGCTGGCCGGCCGGCCGTTCAGCAGCGCCATCCTGTTCGCGATCACCGTGGTCGTGATCACCTGCCCGGACGCGCTCGGCCTGGCCACCCCGACCGCGATCATGGTCGGCACCGGCCTCGGCGCCCAGCGCGGCATCCTGTTCAAGAACGCCATGGCGCTGGAGACCTCGGCCCGGATCGACACCGTGGTGATGGACAAGACCGGCACCCTGACCAAGGGCGAGCCCGAGGTCACCGACCTGGTCCCCGACGGCATCGACGAGGCCGAGCTGCTGCGGCTGGTCGCCGCCGTCGAGCGCGCCTCCGAGCACCCGCTCGCCGAGGCGGTGGTGCGCCGCGCCGACGCCGACGGCGTCGGCGCGTTGGAGGCCCGTGCCTTCGAGAACGTCCCCGGCCACGGCGCCGTCGCGACCGTCGGTGGCCACAGGGTCGCGGTCGGCAACCGCCGGCTCATGCAGCGCGAGGGCGTCGACCTCGGCCAGCTGGCCGAGCGGCGCGAGCGGCTGGCGGCCGCCGGGCACACGGTCGTGGTCGCCGCCGTCGACGGCCGCGCGGCCGGGCTGCTGGCGATCGCCGACGCACCGCGCGAGACCTCGGCGGCCGCCGTCGAGGCCCTGCACCAGGCGGGCGCCCAGGTGGTCATGCTCACCGGCGACAACCGCGCCACCGCCGAGCGGATCGCCGCGGAGCTCGGCATCGACCAGGTGATCGCCGAGGTCCTGCCCGGCGACAAGGCCGCCAAGGTCGCCGAGCTCCAGCAGCAGGGACGCAAGGTGGCGATGGTCGGCGACGGGGTCAACGACGCCCCGGCGCTGGCCCAGGCCGACCTGGGCATCGCCATCGGCGCCGGCACCGACGTGGCCATCGAGACCGCCGACGTGGTGCTGATGCGCTCCGACCCCCTGGACGTGCCGACCGCGCTGGCGATCGGGCGGGGCACGCTGCGCAAGCCCGGGCGCAGGCTGCCCGCCGAGGCCACCTCCTGACGGCACTGGTCACCGTTCCATACCTGCAAGGGCACTGCCTCGACGGCGTCATCGGCAGCTGGCGTCCTGGTGGCTCACGAAGTGGGTGGATCAGCGATGGACCAGATGGTGGGGCTCCGCAGCCAGCAGTTCGACCTGATGTTCATCGACATGATGACCCGCCACCACCAGGGCGCCGTCGACATGGCCCGCGAGGAACTCGCCCGCGGCCGAGCCACCAGGGCCAAGGAGCTGGCCACCGCGATCATCACCGCCCAGCAGCAGGAGATCGACCATACGGCCACCTGGCGCAAGGCCTGGGCTGCCTCGGCCGAATAGGTAGGTGGCGCAGCCGCGACCGCCGTTGGCCTGGCGGTCCGCCAGGCCGACAGCGGCGCTCCCGGCAGCGCGGCCTGGTGTCGCGGGCGACTGGACGGGTGCTGGTGCAACCTGTGTCCTGACGGCGCCCTCGTTCGCCCGCACGGCCGGGCGAGGTCGCCGACGCAGGACTCCTGGCGGCCACCAACGCGGTGCGGATCCACGTCCAAATCGGTTCGCCCAACAGTATCCGAGTGGCCGGGCCGGCTCGCCGGTCGCCGACCCGTCCGGGCCGCCGCGACCCGCTTGGGACCGCCGGATGCTCGGGCGACTGCTCCTCCACCAGGCTCCTCCGCTCCTTCCTGTTATCCGGACGGATTTCGGCTACCCATCCCCTGGCCCGCCCGACCTCGCTCAGGAGGTTCGCACCATGAGCTACGCCAAGCAGATGCTGGACACCTACCCACGCGACTTCAACGTCGACGCCGGCGTCCTTGCCGCCACCATCGAGGCGTTGTCGGACTGCGCGCAGGCCTGCACGGCCTGCGCCGACGACTGCCTGTCGGAACAGAACGTGGCCGAGCTGGTCAAGTGCGTCCGCCTCGACCTGGACTGCGCCGACGTCTGCACGGCCACGCTGCGGGTGGCCAGCCGCCAGACCGAGTACGACGCCAACCTCACCCGACCGCAGCTGCAGGCCTGCATAGCGGCCTGCAAGAGCTGCGGGGACGAGTGCGAACGGCACGCCCAGATGCACGAGCACTGCCGGGTTTGCGCCGAGGCGTGCCGACGCTGCGAGCAGGCCTGCAACCAGCTGCTCGCTGCGATGAAGTAATGCCACCGCTGGCCAGCGCACCCAGACCCCCGGACAGCCGCCACCACCATGTCCTCCGCCCACGATCGGAAGGCCGGCGTGCGGCTACGCCACGACAGGACGGATGCTCTTATGGCTTGTCAAGTGGTCGGCCGGGATACCAGGATGGCGTAGAGCTCTCGAGCGATGTGGCGCTTCAAGCAGCGGATGATCTCGGCCTTGGACTTGCCTTCGGTGGTGCGTCGCTCGACGTAGGTGTGGGTCGGTCCGTGCCAGGCCATCCGGCCGACCGCGATCAGGTACAACGCCCAGTTCGCCTCTCGGTTGCCGCCCCGGTTCAGCCGGTGCCGGGTGACCTTGCCCGAGGATGCAGGGATCGGCGCGACCCCGCACAAGTGCGCGAACGCGGCCTCGCTGCGCAGCCGCTCGGGGTTGTCCCCGGCCGCGACCAGCAGCGCGGCGGCCGTCTGGGTGCCCACGCCTTTGACCGCCACCAGCGCCGGCGCCGCCATGGCGACCAGCCGGTCCAGCTGTGTGTCGAGCGCGGTGATCTCCTGGGTCAGCTGCAGCCAGCGCCGGGCGATCGACCGCAGCGCGAGCTTGGCCGCGTCGGTCGGGGTCGCCGGCTTGGCAGCGGCTCGGAGCCGTGCCGCGGTCGTGACCAGCTCGGCCGGCGGCAGGCGACGAAGCTGGGCTCGTAGCAGGTCCGGTGCGGTCACCAGCAGCGCCTTGAGCTGGTTGGCGGCCTGGGTGCGGGCCTCGGGCGCCGAGCGGCGCGCCAGCCGCAGCGAACGGATCATCTCCACCGTGCCGTCGCCGGCCTTGGGCTGCCCGGTCGCGGTGCCGGCCTGGACCGCCCGGGCGGCCGCGACCGCGTCCAGGTCGTCAGCCTTGCCCTGGCGTCGCCGGGCGGCCCGGTCGGGCCGGTCCACCTCGATGACCAGCTGGCCGTGGGCGCGCAGCCAGCGCGCCAGCCCGGCGCCGTAGCTGCCGGTGCCTTCCACGCCGACGCGATCGACCGTCCCGAACCTCCTCGCCCAGCCAAGCAGCGCGGCGTAGCCGCCCGGGGTGGTGGAGATTGTCCGGGTGCCAAGCGGCCGGCCGGCTTGGTCGAGCGCGGCGGCGACGTGGCTGTCGGCGTGGGTGTCGACGCCGAGGTGACGAGCACTTGAGGTATGGCAGGGTGGGCAGGGCCACCGTCTCCTCCTTGCTGGCGGGTGTCGGTGGCACGCACCAGCCGGACGGCGGACAGCACTACGATGGGGCCTGTGGGCCAGGCTCTTATCAGGTCACTTCGTCAGACCGGTGGTGCCGAGGACGCCCGCCCCGCACGGCCGACAGGTCCGATTCCAGGCAGCAAGGCCAGTGGATTCCAAGGGGCAGACCGGCAGGGCGGGCGCCTCGACCATCATCCTCGCAGTGGATCCAGGCCTAGTTGTCCCTGATGGGGTGGCCCCGGGTGGGGTGTTCGGCGCTAGGAGTGGCTGTGGGGGCACGCCAGCCCGCGGGCCATGGCGCTCACGCAGGCCCCGAAGTCGGCCCCGTGGGCGACGGCATGCTCCGGGGCCATGCCGGCCACGTGCTGGCCAAAGGCACTGCCCCCGCCAGGGGCGACGTCCTCGGCCAGCGCGGGTGCGGTGGCGCCGACCAGCAGCGCCACAGTGAGCCCGGCCACGCCAACCAGCCGTCTGAGCATCACAACTCCCCTCCTGCTCGCTCGGGTTGATCTTGGTAGTCAGGACCGGCTGAGGATCGCCAAGGCAACGCCGACGATCGGTCCCCGCTTCACGGCTCTCACCTCCGCGTTCCCTCTTTGGTCGTCGTTCGTCCCTACCTACTGCTAGCGAACTCCAGCGACCAGGGTCGAAGGTCCCGCCCACACTGGGCCACCTGCTCTGACGTCACTGGCCGGTCCACCCCGCAGGACCGCTCCCCGGCAACCCTGCCGGAGGACGACATGCAGCGCATGAGCAGATGGCGCGGCTGCCCAGATGCTTGCGGTTCCTGGCGAGGGCGCCGGACAGCCTGCCTGTCCGAGCCGCCGTCGTGCGCACGCGACGGGGACCTGGTGGTGACGGGGGTGATCGCTAACCAGCGCTCGGTGAGCAGGACCAGCAGCCGGTCCTTCGCAAGCTTGCCCTGGACGGCAGGGAGCGGGCACCACAAGGGACAGCGGCCGGGCCGGCCCTGCTGGGAGCGCCAGCCTGCTCGCGTTGCTTGGGATCCCGTCGGTGGTTTGTTGGCTACGGTGGCAGGTGCTGCCGATCGGCCGTCCGGCCGTGACCCGGTCAAGCGCCTGCTGTAACTGCGCGGCGGTGGGTCAATCAGCCTGGCTAGAGAAGCCGCCGTAGTGCGGGCCAAGGAGGCGGCACAAGTGGGTCGGGCCGGGTCGTGACGCCGGCGCCGCCGGCTTGTACATTCCCACCCGGATGCCCTACAGCAGCCAAGGGGGGACCACGCGATGAGGATCCGCCGCATCAGCTTGGTCGCAGCCGCCGTCGCGACGGCCGTCGTGCTGGTCGCAGGGCCCGCCTCTGCGGGGAGCGGCGGCCGGCTCCGCATCGAACCCGCGTGGTACGCGGGCCACGAGGTCAGCTTCCTGCAGCCGTCGCTGTTCAGCGCCAAGCCCAACGGCGGCGTCTTCGCCTGCTTCGGGCTGGGACCCGACCTGTCGGGCGTGACGCGGCCGACGGCGCCGCTGTACGTCATCCTCGACCCGACCGCCACGCAGGACCACTGCGACGGGGACCCGACCGCCCTGCGGCACGACCACGTGCTCTCGGTCGCCCCGGGCGACCGTGGCTACACCGGCGCCTGGACGCTCGTCCTGCTCGTCGAGGCGGCGCCCGGCAGCGTCGACCTGGCCGTCCGGCCGTTCACCAGCGCGGCGCAGGTGCGGAACGCGATCGCCGCGGGCGTCCTGGTCGACGTCAGCTCGGCGCTGGCGCCTTCCCCGGTGACGATGGTCGCACCGGTGATCGGCGGCAGCTGACCCGGGCGAAGCAGGAACGACCGCCACCAGGCTCCGGACCGAGCCGGTAACGCGCTCGCAGAGCGGCGGCGCGGCGACCTGCTCGGCGACGAAGGGCGATGGTTCCGAGCGGTGGGGCCGGCGCCAGGCGACGATCGACAGCGCCTGGCCTTGATCGCTCGCGCCACGACGCGGCCGACGTGACGCGGCGGTCGACTTCGCCCGCTGCGACGGCCTCGACCTGGCAGTTCACGGCGGCGCCATACCCGCCCCGGCTTCGAGAACAACGGGCGGAACCGCTGGCGTAGGCCTCCAGCGGGCCGGGCGCCGGCCGGCAAGGGGATCGGGTGCTCATTGGTGGCGGTGGGCTCCTGGCGGCGAGCACGACCATGGACGGGACTGCGCGGCACTGCTGCGACGGTCACGGCCCAAAGCCTAGGCAGGCTGCTGACCATCCAGCGAGCGGCAACCAGGTCCGACGCCGGCACCACGGCGGACAACTCGTCACCAAGGCAGCCCGCGCGGGCGCTTGATCCGTTGCGAGTCATGCCGCTGCTCGGTACCCGTTCGGCCCAGGATGACCGGGACGAACGGCCGTAGGAGCAGCACCTCCCGCTCAGGAACATCAGGTCCAGCTCTTCCCTTGCCGTCAGGAGGCTGACATGAAACGGCCAGTACGAGGACTGGTGCTGCCCGCCGCGGTTTGGCTGGCCGTGCTGGTCCTCGTGGCGATGGCCAGCCCGGCCCTCGCCCACGAGGGCGAGGAGGCCGTCCCCGCCCGCACCCAGGTGCAGGTCGCGGTCGCGATCCTCCGCACCCAGCCCGAGCAGGTCGACCTCGCCGCCGACCGGATCAACGACGCCACCGAGGCCAAGGACAAACAGGGCGTCGACGTCGACCGGGTCGAGCAGGCCAAGAAGACCCTGGAAGCCGGCGACATGGCAGCCACCGAGCTGCTGCTGGAGCAGGCGCTCGGTTCCTGCCCGGGTGAGCCGGTGACCAACCCCTCCCGCATCCGCGGCAAGCTGCCGCTCAAGGCCTGCCCGGCCCCTGCCCCGCACGAGCTCGCCGTCGGCCGCGTCCGGCCCCAGGGGGCCACCCGCGCCAGCCTGCTCGCGATCGGTGCGCTGCTGGTCCTCGGGGGGCTCCTGCTGACCAGGAGGGTCCGATGAGCGACACCACCGTCGAACGCCCCGTCGCCCAGCCACCGGTGCCGCGCCGCCAGCGACTGTGGGACGCGCTGGACGAGCGCCTGGGCCTGAAGGGCCTGCAGTACCCCGTACCCGCCCACGCCAACACGCTCGCCTACTCGCTCGGCGGGCTGTCGCTGATCACCTTCGTGCTGATGGTCGCCACCGGGATCTTCCTCACCCAGTACTACAACCCGGCCCCCGACGCCGCGCACGACAGCGTCCGCCACATCATCACCGGCGTCACGCTCGGCGGCTTCGTCCGCGGGTTCCACTACTGGGGCGCGATGGCCATGATCGTGCTGGTCGGCCTGCACCTGCTGCGCGTGTTCGTGTCCGCCTCGTTCAAGCGCCCCCGCGAGGGGAACTGGGTGGTCGGCGTCGCCCTGGCCGCGATCACCGCGGGCCTGTTCTTCAGCGGCTCGGTGCTCAAGTGGGACCAGGAGTCCCTCGAGGCCCTGGAGCACAACATCGAGGTCGGCAAGCTGCTCGGCCGCTTCGGCTTCTGGTTCGCCGAGACCTTCGGCGGCATCCCGCTGCTGACCCGGCTGTACGTCGTCCACATCAGCGTCCTGCCCGCCCTGTTCACCCTCGCGGTGGCGGTGCACCTGCTGCTGGTCAAGCGGCACGGCATGGCGCCCAGCCCGTTCCGCCGCGACACCGCCAAGGACACCGGCGCGGAGCCGACCCGCCCGTTCACCCGGCACCTCGCCGAACTCGGCGTGCTCGCCCTGGTCCTCGTCGGGGTGCTGACGCTGCTGGCGGTGCTGCTGCCGCCCGCGCACGGGCCCACCCCGATCGAGGGCATCGAGGTCACCAAGCCCCCATGGCCGCTGCTGTGGGTCTACCCGGTCGAGGACTGGATCGGGGTCTCCGGCATCCTCTGGGCCACCCTGGCCATCTTTGCGGCGCTGCTGCTCGTCCCGCTGGTGGACCGCTCGCCCGAGCGGCACCCGCGCCGCCGCCTGCCGATCGTCATCGCCGCCGGCGTGGTGGTGGCCGCGATCATCGCGCTGATCGTCTACGCCTGGGTGCAGCCGGTCGTCTCCCACATCCCCATGTGAGCAGGGTGACCACGATGCCAAGCCGCGTGCAGGTCGCCTTCTGGACGGCCACGGTCGTGTCGGTGCTGCTGCTCGGGGTGGCCTGGACCCTCACCGAGCGGGTCCGCGCCGGCGGCGCCGGGCTGGAGGACGACCTGCTGCTGGCACTGGCGGCCGCAGGCCTGGCGGCCGCCGGGCTGGTGGCCGGCAGGATCGTGCTGGTGCTCGGCCGGCTGAAGCGGCGCAGCCGGGCGCGCTGACCTGTGGGTGCCAGTTACTCGGTTCACGTCATGCGACCTGCGCGTACTCATGGATCAACCCACCCAGCCGGTCTCGTCGCACGACCCTCCCAACCGGCGCCAGAACAACCGGCTCGCCGGGCCCAAGCGGTGGTGCCTGCCCCAAGGCGCGGTGGGGGCGGTGCAGGTTGTAATGGTCGACGTACTCGGCCAGCACCGACCGCAGCTGCCGACGTCCCAGGATCAGCAGCCCGGTCCAGCAGCTCACGCCGAACCGTGCCCACCCACCGCTCCGCATAGGCGTTGGCCTGTGGCGCCCGTACCGGCGTGCGCAGCACCTGGATCCCCTCGGCGGTGAAGACGGCGTTGAAGGCGGCGGTGAACTTGGTGTCCCGGTCACGGAGCAGCAACCGGAAGCGCTCGACACGGTCGTCGAACTCTATGAACAGGTTGCGGGCCTGCTGTGCTACCCACTCCCCGGCTGGGTACGCCGTCACCCCAAGCACGTGGACCCGGCGGCTGGCCACCTCGAGCACGAACAGCACGTACAGCCGCCGCAGGAAGACCGTGTCCACGGTGAAGAAGTCCACCGCGAGCATGCCCTTGGCCTGGGCGCGGAGGAACTGCCGCCAGGAGAGCGTCGAGCGCGTCGGTGCGGGGTCGACGCCAGCGCGGTGCAGGATGGTCCACACCGTGCTTGCCCCGATCCTGTCCCTGTAGCCGAGGCGGCACAGTTCGCCGTGGATGCGCCGATACCCCCAGGTCGGGTTCTCCCTGGCCAGTCGCAACACCAGCCAGCGCAACTCTCTTGCCACGGGCGGCCGACCACGCGGGTGCGGGTAGGTCCAGCGGCGCCGGACCAGGTCGCGATGCCAGCGTAGCAGCGTGCCCGGCTGCACGAACAAGCCCCGCCAAGCTGGACGTGGCACCAGCAGAGCCAGGCCAGCCTGCACCGCCTGGTCGGCCCAGTTGACCCGCGGCCGGGCAACCTGGCGGCGCAGCACCGCAACCTCGTGGCGCAGCACCAGCAACTCGGCATCCTTCGCCGCCGAACTCCGCGCCAGCAGTACAAGCCACCGCATCACCTGGCAGAACAGTAGATACAGCAGTCGTAGGGTCATGCGGTGATCATCGTGGCCCCATGGCCTCTCCGACGAACTCGCAGCTCAGCACGCACGATCGACTTTCTGGCACCCACACGCACCACTTGCGTTGTAGGGGTCTGGTCGGTGCCCTGCCCAGGGCTCGAACCTGCGTACCACGGGCAGTTTTCCCCCACCCTGCGAGCGCTCGAGCCTCGCCCGACCAGGGGTCGGTGGCTGTGTGTGCCGCGGCTCAGGCGCGTCGTAGTCCCAGGGTGCTGGTCGCCACCAACCCGAGCGCGCAGCAGAGCTGGACGACCCACCAGGCGCCGACGTTGGTGTGGTGGCCAGACACCGGGCACATGACGGTCGACAGCACCAGGATGCCGGAGGCCACCAGCGAGGCTGCCAGGCTCCAGCGCCGCCGCAGCCAGAAGCCGGCCAGCATGCTCACCATCGCGACCAGCAACATGGTGCCGAGCGCGCTGACGTACCAGGGGTCGACCGCGTTCGGGTTGTCTGCCGCCGGCTCGACCGCGATGCCGATGGTGAGCAGCACCACCCAGGCGGTCGCCCCGATCGCCGCCCACCGCGCCGGGATCGGCTGGAGCAGGCGCGCCCCGAAGGGCCCGCGGGGACCCGAGACCACCGACCTGCCGAATGTGCCCGTCGGCTGCGGCCGCGCGTCCCCAACCTCTAGGATCTCGCGGTCGTGCCGCTCAAGCTCGGGCCTGGTCAGCTCGTCCAGGTGCTCTGTGGTCGTCGCCATCGCGGAGACCTCCTCGGCGGCGCGCAGGACGTCCGTTGCTGCAGCAGCGTAGCGCGCTGGCACGACGCTGCCCACGAACGGATCGGCAGCACGCCACCCACTGCGCGCGCCGGGCCGGCCGCCTGGCAGACGGCCACCTCCCAGGCCGCAGGCGGACACGAGGAAGAGGTCGCGGCCGCCGAGACCGCTCGCTACCCGTCATCTGCGCGGTGGCGCGGTAGTCCTGCTTGATGCCAGCAGAAGCAGCGTCAACGGCAGCGCGAGGCCGAGGCCTAGGGCGAGCGTTTGCCCGATCCTGTCGGCGGTGCTGAAGCCCTCCAGGTTGGCGAGATGGAAAGCAAGGTGCGGCGTCTCATGGACGAGCCACGCCATTGCGGTGACCAGCACGAGCCGGCGTTCCAGCGTCAGCGCCGCCGCGGCGGTGACCACGGCCAGGCCGAGCCACAGACTGCCAACGTCACGGGTCAGGTGCTCGTTGTACGGTGGCAGCATCGCCGTCCATCGGTGGCCAGCACCCGGGAAGTTGGCGAAGAACGACTCGGGCGCCACTAGCGCCCAGCCACCGGTCAGGATCAGCTCAGCGGTAAGAAGCCATAGAATCGCGCGTGAGATTCCCGGCGCGCGCACTGCCATCGGCCTCCTGGAAGCGGATCAAGGCATCTAGGCGTCACCAAGTCGAGCCACGTCGGTACGCTGCTGATGTCTTTGGTCTGCATCTACGAGTGATTAGGGTCCCCGCACGACTAGTTTGTCTGATAGTTGCCGTCGGGGTGTGCTGGGACGGTAGCGTCGCGGGGTGGACGTCGACGCTGTGCTGGCCGGGGTGTTCGAGCTGGTCGCGCCGCACCTGACCGAGAAGCAGCGCCGCCTGCTGGCCGGCGCGGGCGCGCGGGCGTTGGGCCACGGCGGTGGCGCGCGGATGGCCCGCAGCAGCGGGCTGTCACGCCCGACGGTCTATGCGGGGGTGCGGGAGTTGGCGGAGCGGCCCGACCCTGGTGGCCGTGTGCGCCGTCGGGGTGGTGGGCCCAAGCGGCGGACCACGGCCGACCCGGGCCTGCTTGGGGCGTTGGACGCCCTGGTCGACCCCGACACCCGCGGCGATCCCGACAGCCCGTTGCGCTGGACGTGCAAGTCCACTCGGGAGCTGGCCGAGGCGCTCACGGCGCAGGGTCATCCGGTCAGCGACGACACCGTGGGGCGGCTGCTGAAGCAGCGGGGCTACACGTTGCAGCGCACCCACAAGACCTTAGTAGTCCAGCCGTAGATCGTGACCTGGCTGGTCAGGTGCGGCCAGGGCGGGTGAGCAGACCAGGGCGGCCACCGTTGATCATCTGGTGTTGTGACGACATCCAAAGATCAGACGGTGGCCG